>Ga0255338_1004822_pt1 | contig 13268 bp, 10 predicted proteins | sample MeOH1_35cm_T4_19_FD_203715 | JGI IMG/M metagenome (GOLD analysis project Ga0255338, IMG submission 203715) | Sandy soil microbial communities from University of British Columbia, Vancouver, Canada - MeOH1_35cm_T4_195 | ecosystem: Engineered > Artificial ecosystem > Sand microcosm > Unclassified ...
CCGCGGCAAGGAATACCACGCCCGCCACATCCTGGTGGAAAAGGAAGCCGACGCGCGCGCCATCATCGCCAAGATCAAGGCCGGCGCCAAGTTCGAAGACCTGGCCAAGGCCTCGTCCAAGGACCCGGGCTCCGCGGCCAACGGCGGCGACCTCGACTGGGCCAACAGCAGCAGCTACGTGCCGGAATTCTCCGCCGCCATGACGGGGCTGAAGAAGGGCCAGATGACCGAGACCCCGGTCAAGACCCAGTTCGGCTGGCACATCATCCAGCTCGACGACGTGCGCGACGCCAAGATCCCGACCTTCGAAGAAGTCAAGCCGCAGCTGGTGCAGATGCTGATGGGCGACCAGAACTGGCAGCGCGAGCAGTTCCAGGCGATGATGAAGTCGCTCAAGGAAAAGGCCAAGATCCAGTAAGCTGGATTCAGACCTGGCAGTAAGACGAAACCGGCGCCGAGGGCGCCGGTTTTGTTTTTGTGGCCCACGGCTGCGGCTTACTTCAACCGCATGTTTGCTCCCCTCTCCCACTTGTGGGACCTCTCCCCAACCCTCTCCCCATGAGGCGAGAGGGAGTGACAGTGACAGCCGTCGTCATTTCAGACGGTTTTGGCGCGTCTTGCCTGCCTCGTTCAGTACCCCGGGCGGCTCGCCCAGCGTACCCAGATACCCATGCGCAGCCCCCCGCAGCCGCCGCATCAGCCGCGGAAAATCGATTTCCTCCCCCTCGTCGATGCAGGCATGCGAGATCAGACCGTAGACGATGGCCTGCAGCGTCACCGAGGCCTCCTCGATCACCGGGGCGGGCGGCGCGTCGGCGGCGCTTTGCAGCGCCCGGCTCCACAGCGCCACGAACCTCCCATACATCGTTCGATACGCCGCGCGCCCCGAATAGTGCCGCTCCAGCAGGTAGACCGGCCCCCACCGCTCCGGCGTCTCCCGGTGGTGCCCGACATTGACGGCAATCAGCGCGTCCACGATCACCGCGATGGGCTCGCCCCGGCGTTGCGCCAGGCATTCGTCCATGGCCAGCACGATGCGCTTGGCACGCAGATGCAGGCAAACACGGGCCAATTCTTCCTTGCTGCCGAAGTACTCATAGAAGGTACCCAGCCCCACCCCGGCCAGGTCGACGATGGCGCGAATCGTCACCTGCCCGTAATCCTGCCCGGCCAAAAGCCGAACAAAGGCCTCCTGAATGGCCAGCGAGGTCTGCCACGAGCGCGACTGCACCGGCTTGCGGCGAGGTTTTTCCGGGCCTTTCTGCTGTGGGTTCATGGTGCTCCGAAAGCCGAACATGCAGGCTGGGCATTGTATCTAGAATGACCTTTCGAATCTAACGGGCGGCAGCGAGCCCTGCCAGTCCGGCCCAAGGAGACAGCCCGCAATGAACGCCACCCATGCCATCACCAACCAGGTCCCCGAACTCAAGGACTACAACCTCTACACCAGCGACCCCGGCATCCGGCGTGCCGTGGAACGCGCCGGCGCGGCCTGGAACGAAGCCGAGCTTGAGCGCCAGGGCGCGGTACTCGGCGCCGAGGCAACCATCCGCCACGCCGAGGACGCCAACCGCCACCACCCCGAGCTGCATACGCATTCGCGCGTCGGCGAACGCATCGACCAGGTCCGCTTCCACCCCGGCTGGCACGAGATGATGACCATCGCGCGCAGGAGCGGCCTGGCCAACCTGCCCTTCGCCGATACGCGCCCGTCCGCCTGGGCCTCGTACGCAGCCTCGCTTTACATGCATTGCCAGATCGAGTCCGGCTCGCTCTGCCCCACCAACATGACCCAGGCCTGCATCCCCGTGCTGCGCAAGGAGCCGGACCTGTTCGCGCAGCTCGGCGGCAAGCTGCTGACCCAGGCCTACGATCCGCGCGACATCCCCATCGGGCAAAAGCCGTCGATCAACGTAGGCATGGGCATGACGGAGAAGCAAGGCGGCTCAGACGTGCGCGCCAATACTACCCGCGCGGTACCCGGCCGCGGCGAGGGACGCGGCGCCGAGTACCTGATCACTGGCCACAAGTGGTTCTTTTCCTCGCCGATGTCGGATGCCCACCTGGTGCTGGCCAATACCGAAGCCGGCTCCTCCTGCTTCTTCGTGCCGCGCTGGCGGCCCGACGGCAGCAAGAACCCCATCGAGATCCAGCGCCTGAAGGACAAGGTGGGCAACCGTTCCAACTCCAGCAGCGAAGTGGAATTCCGTGAAGCCTGGGGCATCATGGTGGGCGACGAGGGCCGCGGCATTCCCACCATCCTGGAGATGGCCACCTACAGCCGCCTGAACTGCGCACTTTCCAGCGCGGGCTTCCTGCGCCAGGCGCTGGTGCAGTCCCTGCACTATGCGCGCCACCGCAGCGCCTTCGGCAAGCCGCTGATGGTCAGGCTGCTGGCCGACATGGCGCTGGAGGCGGAGGCCGCGATGCTGCTGGCGATGGACCTGGCCACCACCTTCGAAGCCACCGGCGATCCCGCCCGTCTCGCATGGCGCCGCATCCTCACGCCCGCCTCCAAGTTCTGGATCTGCAAGCGCGCGGTTGAAATGACCGGCGAGGCAATGGAAGTTTTCGGCGGCAACGGCTATGTGGAGGACGGCCCGATGGGCCGGCTGTTCCGCGAAGCGCCGGTCAACTCGATCTGGGAAGGCTCGGGCAACGTGATGTGCCTGGACGTATTGCGCGCCATCGGCCGCAACCCGGACGACTACCTGCGCGTGCTGGACCAGATGAGCGCCGTGGGCGCGGGCGAGCCGCGCATCCAGGCCAGCGTGGCGGCATTGCGCGCTGCGCTGCGCCTGCCCGAGGACGAGCAGCAGGCCGAGGCGCGCCGCACCACCGCGCGGCTGGTGCTGACCGCCCAGGCCTGCCTGATGCTCCAGCATGCCGATGCGGCCACCGCCGGCGCCTTCCTGGCCAGCCGCTTCGACCCGGAATGGGGTGCCGTCATGGGCATCAGCGCGGGCGGCGGCGATGCCGCTCGCATCCTCGAACGGGCCTGGACCGCCTGACGCTGTCCTTGCGGACAAGATGCGCCTCGCAGGATGGATCGCCGGTCAGGCTGCGCAGAGTTCCAGCAGTTGTTCGTCGCGGAAGCCCCATTGCGCCGGGTCCTCGAAGCTCACGATGGTGTCTTCCGCCTCGCTCAGATCCAGTGTTTCGGGGCCCACCTGCGTGGCCTCGCTCAGCGAGTAGAACACCTTGACCCGGGGGCGCAGCGGCTCGTTGTCGTTCTGTGCAAACACCACCGCCAGCCGTCCGGAGCGCAAGCGCAGCACCGTGCCCAGCGGATAGATGCCGATCGACCTGGTGAAAGCCTGGAACACGGTGCGGTCGAACAAGGTATCGACCCGCACCGCCATGTATTCGAGCGCCCGCGCCGGCGTCCAGGCCTGGTGCCCCGGGCGGCTGGAGGTCAGCGAGTCATAGGTGTCGCACACCGCCGCGATCTTGGCGTGCACGCTGATCTCATGCCCATGCAGGCCGAACGGATAGCCGCGCCCGTCGATCCGCTCGTGATGGTGCACGCAGACATCGAGCGGGATATTGCTGTAGAGCCTGGCCTCGTTGAGGATGCGATAGCCGACGGACGGATGGCGCTGCACCATCGCCATCTCCGCGGCGGTCATGTCGCCACGCTTGTGCAGTACCTGGGTGGGAATGGAAATCTTGCCGATATCGTGTACCAGGCCCGCCAGGCCGAGTTGCTGCACCTCGCCATTGTCCAGCCCGAGGGTACGCCCGAGCGCGATCATCAGCGCGCAGACCGCGAAGGAATGCAGATAGGTGTAGTCGTCCCTGACCTTGAGCCGCGCCAGCGCGATCAGGGCCTGCGAATGGCGCGTCAGCGAATTCGATACGGAGTCGACCAGCATCAGGGCGCCCTCCACTTCGAGCGCGCGGCCCATGCGGGCGTCGGTGAACATCGAGCCGACCACCGCCTTGCCGTTCTTCATGACTTCCCGCGCGAGCCCGAACTCCACCTCCAGCGATACCGCCGATTGCGGCACGGCGCTGGCCGGCTCGTCGGCCACGGGTTTCACGCTCAGCGACCCGGTTGCCGCCAGTTGCACGGGCGGCGGGATGCCTTTGCCCTTGAGCAGGTCGATCCATACTTCCTCGACCTTGGAGGCAATCATCTGGTCGATCTGTTCCTGGCTGTTCACCAGGAACCGCGACCGCCAGAAGGGATGTTCAATCCATGGCCCGCCCACCCTGGCCACGAACATTCCGACTTGAAGCTGCCGGGTCTTGATCCGCTTCAGCATGCCAGCTCCTCGCGTACAGATTGTATAAGGCGTGGTTGCTTAACGGCAGCAAGCCGGAATACTTTAGGGCTGACGGATTCACCGCGCCGCCAACGCCAGCCCCGCGATGCGGGATGGCTATGACTTTGCTCACAATCGGTAATTTCCAGGCAGCGGGCACCTCAGCCCTTGCCCTGCCCCTTGCCGGCAGCGGCCTTCCCCCGGGGCCGCCTGACGACACGCGCTGGCGCGGCCTCCGCCTCCCCGGCCTGGGCTGACTTCATGAAGCTGCTTTCGCTGGTGGTCACGCCCACCACCCTGGCGAGTTGGCGGCTTACGCTGACGTAGGCATGGCCCATGCGGGCATCGAAGTACAGCGCGTCGCCGCGCGCCAGGTGCACCTTCTCGCCGTTGTCGAAGTGCACCTCGACCTCGCCGGTGAGCACGTACACAAATTCCTCGCCGGGATGGCGGGCGAAGTCCTCGGGGCCTTCGATGCGGCGCGCATGCACGGTGCCGATCACCGGGCTCATCTGCTTGCCCACCGCCTCGGTGCCGAGAAACTCGTAGGAAAACGAAGAGCCCCGGTAGGTCACGCCCTTGCCGGCCCGCGTCACGACGGGCCCCTGGAACGGCGACGTCTTCACGCCCGCGCCGGCGAACATCGAGCCCATGTCCATCTGCAGCGCCTTGCCCAGCGCGGCAAAGTTCTCGTAGCCCAATGCAAGTTGCCCGCGTTCCGCGCGCGAGATGGTGGTGATGGAAACACCGGAGAGTTCGGCGAGGTGCGCGAGCGTCCAGCCGAAGGCCTTGCGCGCCGTGCGCAGACGCTTGCCAAAGGTCTCGCGGCCGAGCGTGCGCGAATCGTCGCCAGACTCGTCGCTGTCGTCGCTGCCGCGCCCCGGGGCGATATGTGTTTTCAAGCCTGCGTCCTTTTTTCCGTTGGGCCGGATGCTATCAGACGGCACCGCCGGGTACATCCATGCTGCTCACTCTAGTGGAAAATTTGCGTATTCGCAATTTGCATATTCGCAAATTCTTGAATACACTCACTCGCATTCCAAAGCACTCGCGTCCTGTCTTCCGGGTCGCGGGCCAGGGCGGCCATGGCATCCGGACACTGGCGGCGCTGGGGCAAGACCTGCGCCGCGCTGGCGCCCGCGCATCCCGCCTCGTCCGGGCTTACCCGGGAACGGGCCCGCGCTGCAGCATCGACCTGAATCGCATCTGTCCTCCAACCGCCCAACCAGGAGTTCACCACCGTGCGTGTCTTCAGTGCCTCCCTCGCCACCGAAACCAACACCTTCGCGCCGATGCCGACGGGCCTCGCTTCCTTCCGGGACCGCGGCTACTTCCCCGCCGGCCAGCATCCCGGCCAGATGACCTTCTTCTCCGGCCCGCTGTGGGCCGCCCGGCTGCGCGGCAAGGAGCGCGGCTGGCAGTTGTCCGAAGGCATGGTGGCCGGCGCGCAGCCCAGCGGCACCACCACCCGCCATGCCTACGAAACCCTGCGCGACGAACTGCTGGCCGACCTGCGCGCGGCACTGCCGGTGGACATGGTGCTGCTCGGCCTGCACGGCGCGATGGTGGCCGACGGCTACGACGACTGCGAGGGCGACCTGCTGCAACGCGTGCGCGCCATCGTGGGGCCGGGCACGGTGATCGGCGCGGAGCTGGATCCGCACAGCCACCTGACGCCGGAGATGGTGGCGCACGCCGACCTGCTGATCGCCTTCAAGGAATACCCGCACACCGACGTGCTGGAGCGCGCGCTGGAACTGGTCGACCTGTGCGCGGCCAAGGTGGAAGGCAAGGTCCGGCCGGTGGCGTCGGTGGTCGACTGCGAGATGATCGTCACCGTCCATACCTCGCGCGAGCCCGCGCGCGGCTTCGTGGACCGCATCCAGTCGCTGGAAGGCCGGGACGGCGTGCTGTCGGTCTCCATAGCGCACGGCTTCTCCTGGGGCGACGTGCCGGGCATGGGCACCAAGGTGCTGGTCTACACCGATGGCGACCAGGCCAGGGCCGATGCGCTGGCCCGCCAGCTGGCCGATGAGTTGATCGGCATGCGCGAGGCGCTCACGGTGCCCTACCCGGACATCGACACCGCGCTCGACGAAGCGCTGGCCTTCGACGGCGGGCCCGTGGTGCTGGCCGATGGCGCCGACAACCCGGGCGGCGGCGCGGCGAGCGACTCCACCTTCATCCTGCGCCGCATGATCGAGCGCGGCATCGGCAACGCCGCGATCGGCCCGATGTGGGACCCGATCGCGGCGCGCATCGCCTTCGACGCTGGCGTCGGCGCGCGGCTGGCGATGCGAATCGGCGGCAAGATCAGCCCTCTCTCGGGCGATCCGCTGGACCTGGACTGCACGGTCAAGGCGCTGCAAGCCGACATGGTCATGACCGGCTTGTCGAACACCCCGGTACAGATGGGCGACTGCGCGCTGGTGGAAGCCAACGGCATCGACATCGTGCTGATCACGCTGCGCAACCAGGCGATGGGCACGGACCTCTTCACGCAGCTGGGATGCGACCTTGCCCGCAAGAAGATCATCGTGGTCAAGTCCTCGCAGCATTTCTACGCGTCGTTCTCGAAGGTGGCGAAGCACGTGATCTACGCGGGCGCCCCCGGTGCCGTGACCCTCGATCTCACAACGCTGCCCTACCGCAAGGTTCGCCGCCCCAAGTGGCCGCTCGACAGCGCCGCGGCCTGAGCACCGCCTGCCTGTCCACAACGATAACGACGATAACGACGACAAAGGAGACCCGCAGATGAAACTGAATGCCCCGCTGTCCGCCGCCCTCGCGGCGAGCGCCCTCGCCCTGGCTGGTGCCAGCCTTCCCGTGCTGGCCCAGACCAAGACGCTCAAGGTCGTGGCGCACGCCGACCTGAAGATCCTCGACCCGACCTTTACCACGGCCTACATCACGCGCAACTTCGGCTACATGGTGTACGACACGCTGTTCGCGCAGGATGCAAGCGGCAAGCCGCAGCCCCAGATGGTGGAGAAGTACAGCAGCGCGAAGGACGGCAAGCAGTGGAGCTTCACCTTGCGCCCCGGCCTGAAATTCTCGGATGGCAGCCCCGTCACCGCCGCCGACGCCGTCGCATCGCTGCAGCGCTGGGGCGCGCGCGACAGCCTGGGCCGCGCCATGGGCGATGCCGGCGCGGAGTGGAAGGCCGTCGACGCGCGCAATTTCACGCTGACGCTCAAGGAGCCCTTCGGCATGGTGCTCGACGCGCTGGCAAAGCCCTCGGGCTTTCCCCCGGTGATCCTGCCCGAGCGCCTGGCCAGGATGCCAGCCACCGCGCCGCTGCCCGAGGTGATCGGCTCCGGCCCCTTCGTGTTCAAGCGCGACGAATGGGTGCCGGGCAACAAGGCGGTATTCGTGCGCAACCCGCACTACATTGCGCGCAGCGAACCGGCGAGCGGTCTCGCAGGCAGCAAGAAGAGCCAGTTCGAGCGCGTCGAATGGCTCTACCTGCCGGACGCCAACAGCGCCATCGCGGCGCTCAAGCGCGGCGAGGTCGATCTGGTCGAACAGGTGCCGCCCGACTATATCGCCCCGCTGCGTGCCGACACCAGCGTCAAGATCGGCTCGGGCGGCGCCTACCAGGGCGTGCTGGTGATGAACCAGCTCCATCCGCCCTTCAACAACCCGAAGGTGCGCCAGGCCTTCCTGCAGGCGGTGAGCCAGGACCGCTTCACCGCGGCCATGGGGTATCCGCTTGATATGCGCATGAGCTACTGCGCCACCTATTTCATCTGCGGCGGCGCCAACGATACGTCGGCCGGTGCCGAACCCTACCGCAAGGCCGACCTGGCCCGCGCCAAGCAGCTGCTGGGCGCGGCCGGCTACAAGGGCGAGAAGGTGGTGGTGCTGGTACCGACCGACGTGCCCCAGCTCAACGCCGAAGCCCTGATGGCGGCGCAGACCATGCGCAGCATGGGCATGAACGTGGACATGCAGAACATGGACTGGGCCTCCATCGGCGCGCGCCGCGCCAAGCGCGACGCGCCCGAGGCCGGCGGCTGGAATATGTACGTGACCGTGGCGGGCGAGTTCGATTCGAATTCACCGATCACCAATGCCTACCTCAGCGCCGCCTGCGGCAACAGCCTGCCCGGCTGGCCCTGCGACAAGCCGCTCGATGAGCTGCGCACAGCCTGGATCCGCGAGACCGTGCCGGCCAGGCGCAAGGAACTGCTCGATGCGTTCCAGAAGCGCGCCTATGAGGCCGTGCCCTACGTGAACGCCGGCCAGTACTCGGCGGCCTTCGCGGCGCGCGCCAGCCTCAAGGGCATCGACAAGCTGTGGGCCGGCATGCCCACGGTCTGGATGCTCGACAAGTAAGAAAAGAAAGAGAAGAAAGAAGAACGACCGACCGAGGAGACACGACGATGGGCTACCTGCTCCGACGCCTGGCCGCGACGCTACCCGTGATGGCGGTGGTAGCCGTGGTGGTATTCCTGCTGATCCACCTGTCGCCAGGCGACCCGGCGGCGCTGATCGCCGGCGACCTTGCGACGGTCGACGACATCGCCAGGCTGCGCGGCGCGCTGGGCCTTGACCAGCCGCTGTGGCGGCAGTTCGCGCTGTGGACCGGCCGGCTTGCCACCGGCGATCTCGGCACCTCGATCTTCACCCAGGTACCGGTGGCGCGGTTGCTGGCGCAGCGCCTGGAGCCCACCGTCTCCATCGCCGCGCTGACGATGCTGCTGACCTTGCTGGTCGCAGTGCCGCTGGGCACGCTGGCGGCCTACCGCGCCGGCAGCTGGATCGACCGGCTGGTGATGCTGTTCGCGGTGCTGGCCTTCTCGTTGCCGGTGTTCCTGGTGGGCTACCTGCTGGTTTATGCCTTTGCCATCCAGTTGCCGTGGTTCCCGGTACAGGGCTACGCGCGCTTTGCCGACGGCGCCGGCGAATGGCTGCGCAGCCTGGTGCTGCCCTGCATCAACCTGGCGCTGGTCTATATCGCGCTGGTGACCCGCATGACGCGCGCCACCGTGCTCGAAGTGCTGCACGAGGATTACATCCGCACCGCGCGCGCCAAGGGCCTGGGCGTGCTGCCGGTGCTGGGCCATGCGCTGCGCAACGCGGCGATCCCGATCGCCACCACGATCGGCGTCGGCATCGCGCTGCTGATTGGCGGCGTGGTCGTTACCGAGACCGTGTTCGCCATTCCCGGCGTCGGCCGCCTGGTGGTCGATTCGGTGCAGCGTCACGACTACCCGGTGATCCAGAGCGTGCTGCTGATCTCGGCCGGTGTGTACGTGCTGATCAACCTGATGATCGACCTGAGCTACCGGCTTTTCGATCCGCGCATCAAGTACTGAGCGCCTTTCCTTGCCGCGAGACCTGCTGACATGACCACTTCCCTGCCCGTGACCGAAGGCGCCGCCCCCGAAGGGGTGGCCGCCGACGACGCGCCCTTCGTGCTGCCGCGCTGGCACTGGGCGCGCAAGCATCCCACGCTGATCATCGGCGCGCTGCTGCTGATCGCGATCGCCGTGCTCTCCATCGGCGCGCCCTGGATTGCCACCATCGACCCCCAGGACATCGACCCGCTGGCGCGCATGCAGCCGCCTTCGGCCGAGCACTGGTTCGGCACCGACGCGCTGGGCCGCGACGTGTTCAGCCGCGCGGTCTGGGGCGGCCGCGTCTCCATGATCGTCGGCGTCTCGGTCGGCCTGCTCGCGACCGTGCTCGGCGTGCTGCTCGGCCTCACCGCGGGCTTTGTGCGCTGGGCCGATGCCTTCGTGATGCGCGTGATGGACGGCCTGATGGCAATCCCCGGCATCCTGCTGGCGATCGCGCTGATGGCCGTCACGCAGGCCAGCCTGACCGCCGTGATCGTAGCCATCACCATCCCCGAGGTCCCGCGCGTGGTGCGGCTGGTGCGCTCGCTGGCGCTGACCCTGCGCGAGCAGCTCTTCGTCGAGGCGGCGCATGCGGTAGGCACCCGCCTGCCGGTGATCCTGGCGCGCCATGTGGTGCCCAATATGGTGGCGCCCCTGATCGTGCAGGCCACATTCGTGGCGGCCGCCGCCGTGCTGACCGAAGCGGCACTGTCTTTCCTCGGCGTAGGCGTCCCGGGACAGACGCCAAGCTGGGGCAACATGATGGCCGAGGGCCGCAATTTCGTTGCCGTGGCCTTCCACATCATCCTGTACCCCGGCATCCTGCTGGCCGCGACGGTGCTGGCGATCAACCTGCTGGGCGACGGCTTGCGCGATGCGCTCGATCCGCGCCTGGCAAGGCAACTCTGAACCAGGGAGCGCATTCATGACGATGACGATGTCCCGCGCCGCCATGGCCACCGGCGAGCCGCTGCTCGAAGTCGACGAGCTTTACACCCATTTCGATACGCTCACCGGCCCTGCCCGCTCGGTCGACGGCGTCTCCTACACGGTATGCGCCGGCCAGACCCTTGGCGTGGTTGGCGAGTCGGGCTGCGGCAAGAGCGTGACGGCACTGTCGGTCATGCGGCTGTTGCCGACGCCGCCGGCGCGCATCCGCGGCGCCGTGCGGCTGCGCGGCACGGACCTGCTGCAGATCAGCGAGCGCGAGATGCGCCGCATCCGCGGCAACCGCATCTCGATGATCTTCCAGGAGCCGATGACCTCACTGAACCCGGTGCTCACGATCGGCCGCCAGATCGCCGAGACGGTGCGCCTGCATCAGGGTGCAAGCCGTGCCGGCGCGATGCGGCGCGCGGTGGAAATGCTGCGCCTGGTGCAGATCCCCGAGCCCGAGCGCCGCGTCAACGAGTACCCGCACCAGTTGTCCGGCGGCATGCGGCAGCGCGTGATGATCGCGCTGGCGCTGGCCTGCAACCCCGAAGTGCTGATCGCCGACGAGCCCACCACCGCGCTCGACGTGACCATCCAGGCCCAGATCCTGGACCTGATCCGCCGCCTGCAGAAGGAGCTGGGCATGGGCGTGGTGATGATCACGCACGACCTCGGCGTGGTGGCGGAGTGCTGCGACCGGGTGATCGTGATGTACGCCGGGCGCAAGGTCGAGGAAGCCGATGTCACCGACCTGTTCGACCGCCCGATGCACCCCTATACCCGCGCGCTGATGGCCTCGATGCCCTCGATGAATACCAGCAGCCAGCGCCTGACCGAAATCCCCGGCCTGGTGCCATCGCCCCAGGAAGCGCGCCGGGGCTGCGCCTTCGCGGCGCGCTGCCCGCATGCCGACACGCGCTGCGCGCGCGAGATCCCGCAACTCACGCGCCACGGCGCGGAGCATGCGGTGGCCTGCTTCGCGGTCGAGGAAGGCCGTATCGAATGCAACCAGCAAGCCCGGGAAGCCCAGGAAGCCATCGCATGAGCACCAACTCCGCAACGCCATCGCCCCTGCTCAAGGTCGACCGGCTCAAAAAGCACTACGTCGCGCCGCAGCGCTGGCTGGCGCCGCGCAAGCCGCCCATCCAGGCGGTGGATGGCGTGTCCTTCACCGTCGAGCGCGGCGAAACGCTATCGCTGGTCGGCGAATCCGGCTGCGGCAAGACCACCACCGCCAAGTCGGTGCTGCGCCTGGTCGAGCCTACCTCGGGCTCGGTGCAGCTCGACGGCGAGGAACTGGTGGGCCTGCCGGCCAGCGCCATGCGGCTGCGCCGGCGCGACCTGCAGATCATCTTCCAGGATCCCTATGCCTCGCTAAGCCCGCGCCTGACGGCCGGCGAGATCGTCAGCGAGCCGCTGCGCAATTTCGGCGTGCAGTCGCGCGCCGAGCGCAGCGAACGCGTGCAGTGGCTGTTCGGCAAGGTCGGCCTGCGGCCGGAGGCCGCGAAGAAATTTCCGCACGAATTCTCGGGCGGCCAGCGGCAGCGGCTGGGCATCGCGCGCGCGCTCGCACTCAACCCCAAGCTGATCGTCTGCGACGAACCCGTGTCGGCGCTCGACGTCTCGGTGCAGGCGCAGGTGGTCAACCTGCTGATGGACCTCCAGGCCGAGTTCGGCATCGCCTACCTGTTCGTCGCGCATGACCTGGCGGTGGTGCGCCACATCAGCCACCGGGTCGCCGTGATGTACCTGGGCCAGATCGTCGAACTGGCCGACCGCGACACCTTGTTCTGCGCACCGCGCCACCCGTACACCGAGATCCTGCTGTCCGCGGTGCCCGTGCCCGATCCGCGCACGCCGGCCCGGCGCCTGCTGCTGCAAGGCGACCCGCCGAGTCCGGCCAACCCGCCACCGGGCTGCCGCTTTCACACACGCTGCCCGCTGGCGCAAGCCGTATGCAAGGAACAGGCGCCCGCCCTCACCGAACGGCCATCCGCCGGCGGTGGGCATCAGGTGGCCTGCCATTTCCGCTGACCGACTCGCTGCAGACCAAAATGAGGAATCCGATGTCCGACCCCAACTCCACGCACTACGACCTGCTGATCGCTGGCGGCACCGTGATCGACGGCAGCAAGGCACCCCGCTTCAGCGCCGATATCGGCGTGCGCGGCGGCCGCATCGCGGCGATCGGCAACCTGACCGGGCACACGGCCGACCGGACGCTGGACGCGGCGGGCCAGATCGTCGCGCCCGGCTTCATCGATGCGCACACGCACGATGACCAGGCCGTGCTGTCGCAGGCCACCATGCCCTTCAAGATCTCGCAGGGCGTCACGACCGTGATTGCCGGCAATTGCGGCATCAGTGCCGCCCCGTTGCGCGCCGACATGGACCTGCCCATGCCGCTGAGCCTGATCGACTCGCCGGCCGAGGGCCGCTTCACCACCTTCGCGGCTTATCTCGACGCGTTGCGCGCCGCGCCAAGCTCCGTCAACGTGGCGGCGATGGTCGGGCATTCGACCCTGCGCGCGGTCACCATGCCAGCGCTCGACCGGCCCGCCAATGCCGAGGAAATCGCCGCCATGCGGGCACTGGTCGAGGAAGCCATGCAGGCCGGCGCGGTCGGCCTGTCGACCGGCACCTTCTACCCGCCCGCCGCCAAGGCGACGGCCGAGGAGATCATCGAGGTCTGCCGGCCGCTCAGCGCGCGCAAGGCGCTGTA
>Ga0255338_1004823_pt1 | contig 13262 bp, 7 predicted proteins | sample MeOH1_35cm_T4_19_FD_203715 | JGI IMG/M metagenome (GOLD analysis project Ga0255338, IMG submission 203715) | Sandy soil microbial communities from University of British Columbia, Vancouver, Canada - MeOH1_35cm_T4_195 | ecosystem: Engineered > Artificial ecosystem > Sand microcosm > Unclassified ...
TATGAAGGCCTGGGTTTGTTGCTGCTAAAACAGATCTCTCAATTTTTACGTCTAGACTTATACGTCATAAACCGGCCGGGTGCGTCCATACATTTAATTTTTGGAGCAGACTAATGGAGTAAAGCCAACCCTTACAGATGGTCCGCCGTACTTTCCTCCAGGTACCAGAACTTTTTGGCAAGATCCACGATATTATCGACGTTCAATTTCTTGAAAATCCGGTTCTTTTGCGTTCCGACAGTGGAAATCTTGACATTCAGCTCGTCGGCTATTGATTTGAGCCACTTACCGGTGAGCAACAAACTAAGTACCTCTCGTTCCCGCGGGGTGAGCGAGGCAATGGGGTCGGGCTGCATGGACTTGCCCTCCATCAGGTTATTGAGCATCGCTTCCTTTAACTTCGGACTAACATATTTTTTATTGTCCATAATTGTCAGGATGGCCTTCGCAGCCTCTGCATCAAAGCTGTTCTTGTGCAAGAACCCGTTGGCGCCCCTGTGTAGGTAAATGGGTGCATTCGATAATTCATCCCTTCCTGAAAAAATCAGGATTTTCAAATCCGACTGCACATTTCGGTAGGCTCCTATCATCTCCGGCCCACGGCTTCCCGGAATAGCAAGATCCAGTATCATCAGATCCACATGTGTTTGGGCAAGTGCATCAAGTCCCTCCTGAAAGGAATATGCAAAAGAAATGGTAGAGTTCTCGAGGACGGTCTTAACAAGCGCCTGTACTCCTATGGAAACCATAGGATGATCGTCAATAATGAGTATGTGGTACATATCCGGGGTTGTAGAAAACGATTTGTGATTCCAAAGTAAAGGGAGCTACCTGAATTTTCAAACTGAACAATTCGTAGCGATTAGTAGAAATATTTCGATTTGCGTTCTTCATCGACCTCTGTATGTTTACACCGTCCATTTGTCGAGGGCAAAAATCTGAGAACTTATTATCTCTCTCAATCAACTTCAACACGATAAAAATGAAACAACTACTACCCAAAGCGTTTTTCACGGCTGCACTCGGAACAGCCCTATTGCTGGCTCCATCATCAGTTTGGGCTCAGGTAAAAATCGGCTCCAATCCAACGACAATCGACCCGAACAATAACCTCGAAGTCGAAAGCACGGACCCAACAAAAAAAATCAGCATTCACAAAACCACCGGTAAACTGACTATTGCCGACGGCTCTCAAGGCGACAAGAAGATACTTACCTCCGATGCCAACGGCGTCGCTACCTGGCAAAGTCAGTCGCAGCTCGCAATACCGGTGACCGCTTTCAGCGGCGCTATTACCGGCCAGGCCATCATTCCGACTTTCACAACCCATGACGAACCCAGCCAGCGGCTTCCGCTTGTACCTACACTGGGAGGGGCATACTGGGACGCAGGCACCAAGCGGTTCACCGTTCCCGCAGACGGAACATATTCTGTTCAGGTTGGCTTGTCCTGCATCAGTACAACAGGCGCAGGTGTGACACTTTGGACAAGGATATGGGTAGTATCGGAAAATGGTGGCCCGATCTTCAAGGGTACCAGCCCAATGGGCCTGGCTGCGGGCGACTGGCAATCAGTTGTTTATACAGGGAAATTAACGGCAGGTGATGGCATCTCCCTCGAAGGCTACACAATGCAGACTGACGGGAACCCGCCCGTCAACCCGATCTGGACCGGCACGTGCGGACGTGCATACATGACCGTTACCAAGATCGACTAGCAGGTCGGTTCAAATATTCTCAATGATTGTTTAACCAAAACGTAAATGTCTCATGAAAACAAGACGACTATTAGCTGTGGCTCTTTTTGCAGCCGCGGTTGGAAACAACGCTGTTGCACAGGTAAAAATAGGGGCAAATCCGACCACGATCAGCACCGGAGCCCATCTGGATGTGGAGTCCAGTAGTAACACGCATACGGTGGTATTGCAATCCGGCGCCGTTGGCATTAACACCGCATTGCCGCAGGCCTGGCTGGATATTCGGGGAACTACCAAGATCCTCTCACAAACCGGCGAACAAACCGGGACCATCTGGACCGGGACATCCAATATGGACGGTGTGGAGATCAGCGCCGGCGCCGGCGATTGCTGGGTTGGTATCCAGCGCAGAGGCGGCGCCCCGCTTCACCTTTCCAAGCCCTCGGGTACGATCGAAAATTCGTTTGCCATTTTTAGTGTGGATGGTGTTCCGGGCGGCGTAGGCGCCATCAAATTCGATGGCGTGGCAGGAGTCACCTACAACACCACCTCGGATCAGCGTCTGAAGGAGAACATTCACACTACTCAATTCGGACTGGAAGCGCTCAAAGCGGTCAGAATATACGACTACAATTTCAAAGCGGATGCTAAGAAAACGGTTTCCACAGGTGTACTGGCCCAAGAACTGCACAAGGTATACCCACAGGCGGTGACCGTTGGCGGCGCCGATGCAAAAACTAGCCCCTGGCAGGTCGACTACAGCAAGCTGGTTCCCATGCTGGTGAAATCGGTACAGGAACTTAGCCAGGAGGTGGAATCGCTGAAAAACGAAAAAGCACAGCTAAGCGCCGAGTTGAAACGTAAAGAAGCCTCAGAAAAGGAACTCGACAGCCGTATTTCCCGGATGGAACGGTTGCTAAGCAGCGGAGAAAGTACAAAATCAGTGGGTCGGTAAAACGCAAATATTTCAAAAGGCAACTATATGAGAACACAACATCTATTATTGAGAACTTCCCGGGCAAAGATCACCTCCGCCCTAATTGCCACCGCACTGCTTTTGGGGTCTTCCGCCGCATTCGCACAGGTGAAAATTGGAACCAACCCGACCACCATCGAGCCTAACTCCAACCTGGAAGTGGAAGCGTCCACCCCCGGTCGCAAGACGAAAATAGATAAAACGACGGGCCAGGTAACCATTACCGACGGTACCGAGGGAGCAGGGAAAGTTTTGACTTCGGATGCAGCAGGCGGAACCAGTTGGCAAACCCCTTTGGCTCCCGGGATGATAGACGGTACTCTTGGTAATCTTGTGACTGTTCCAGGTGATGGACAATACTATTCCGGAGCAAGCATCACGTTCCCGAAAGCAGGTTCTTACATGGTTACTACCCGGTGGATGATGCTATCCGGAGCCACCAGCTATCCCATTGGCAACCAGTGCTTTATAAACACGAGTTTATCGACCAGCCCCTCGACATTTGACTTAGCTGGTCTTACTGCTGAATGGGTACTTGTTGCCCCAACCGCTCACCACACAACGCCAGCGTTTAGAGTTACAGTTGCTGGGCCTCAAACACTCTATTTTTGGTTCTGGACCGGTTCATTTACCGGTGAGCTCCAATTTGTAGAAGCATATGCTGTCGGGCCGTTTTAATGTACTTTGGCCAGTTGCCAGCAATCTTTCTCGAGGATCGGACTACTCGGCACTTGCCACTGGTGCGGCATTTTTCACATGAATGATATTGCTACCGGGCATACTGGCATCAGAAATACCTCTATCATATCGATTGTAAAACTAAAAACGAATCAATAGAGCTTATTTCAATTTCCACTATAACGCAACGGGTAATTAGGGTCTCCTCCTAATGCCATAAACAGAAGAACCAATGAAACAAAACTATACCACTTCATCCGGAAAAGGATGGATCAGCACGGTAGCCGTTACGGCCCTGCTTTTAGCCGGAAACCTGGCGCAGGCCCAGGAAGGTAGCCAGGGGAACACCACGATCTTCGGCGGTGCCCAAATGACGTTTTTCAGTAACCATAACTTTGTGACCGGAGGCGGGGGCGCCCAACCAGGCGTGATCCTGACCGAGCGCGCCGCGGGTAACTTTGGCGTGCTTAATTTCGCCGGAGACAACCTCACCTCCACAGGCGCTTCTGACGCGGGATATGTGGACGGTTACGTGCGTAAATATGGGTCAGGCACCTTTGTTTTTCCCGTGGGCGACAATGGTTTTGTCGGCCAGTTTGCAGCATCCGCAGACGGCACGATGGGCGCTTACTTTCACGCCGATGCCAATACCGCCGTTACAAGTAACCTTTTTACAGGCTCCGACTATACCGCCCTGCCAAGCGGAGGCCCTTTTGCGACCAGCAGCGTGGGAACTAATGTCGAGGTTGTAAGCACCGTCGAATACTGGGACATTGACGGAGCAAACGCGACGCCGCTGACATTGACATGGGACGCGGGAAGCGCCATCGGCACGTTGACAACCAGTCAGCTCAGTAAGCTGACGATCGTCGGATGGAACGGAACGCAATGGGTAGCCATTCCATCCAAAGTAGATGCAACATCTGTATTGGGTGGTGGCAGCGACCTCACAACCGGATCCATCACAACGATCTCGCCACTGGCGCCCGATACCTACACCGCCTACACGTTTGCTTCGCTTATCCTGCCGCTGCCAGTTACTTTAACAAAGTTTACAGCAGTTGCGGAAAGCCGGACTGTTCTGCTCAGCTGGTCGACAACCGAGGAGGCAAACAGTGACCGTTTTGACATCGAACGCAGCGCGAACGGAAAGCAATGGAGCCGGATTGCGTCGGTCGCATCCCAGGGAGACAGCAAAGTGCTCGTCAATTATTCCCATGTAGACGCCAGTCCGCTGGCAGGCCAGAATTTTTACAGACTTAAAATGGTTGACCGCGCCGCGGACGGCCTTGACGGAACGTTTGCGTATAGCCAGATACGTAATGTCTCGTTTAAGGGTGAAGGAGGTGTGGCGCCGTACCCTAATCCCGCCGTGGACAAAATCCTGATCCGGGATCATGCGTTGGTCAAACAAATAGATATCGTGAACACGAGCGGCGTAAAGGTGATCGAAAACCAGCAGCCGTCTTCCGCCGGAATTGACGTAACAAAGCTTCCCCAAGGCATTTACATCATTACAATGTCCCTGTTTGACGGCACTATCAGCACACACAAAATAGCCGTTACCAGGTAATAACGGGAATGCCATCCGGGCAGCGGTTTCGCTGCCCGGTTTCGCATTGATTTTTACGGCAGACCATCAAGCACCAATTTACATGAATAACCCTACCGAATCATGACGATATTGATCGTTACCGATAACCACCTGTTTTCCATAGCCATACGCTCAGTTGTCAAAAGACAGTACCCCGATAGTGCCATTATTGAAACGGATACCATTCTAAATGCTATCGACTTGTCGCAGGCGTCAAGCCCCCATGCGATGATTTTGGATGTTGGCGCGGCCGACGCAAAAGACGCGGTCCTGCTGGATAATTTTAAAATAGCAAACCCACACACGGCCATCCTGGTCAATCTCGGCGACCAACCCCAGTTCATGTATAAATTCATCCGGGCCGGGGTGACTGCATTGTTTTCAAACAAGTCCTTACCCGAAGAAATTAACGAGGGTCTCAGACTTGCTGAAAACAATACCAGATATATCAGTTCCGATATCCAGCAACAGCTGTTGTTCCATATTATCGAGAAGCCCATCAACCGCACTTTGACCAAACGGGAAGAGTTAATGGCCGATTTACTGATTACAAACAAGTCACACCACGAGGTTGCCGTCATCACCGGAACCAGCTCCAAAAGCGTGGGGTACTACAAGCGCCGGATTTTTCAAAAGTTAGAGGTGGGCAATCTAATTGACCTTGCCGTTAAACTCAACAAGATTTTGATCAACAAGGAAAGCGGCAACTGACGGCTGCACAGGTAACAATTTTTTATGATGAGAATTCTACTGATCGAAGACCATTTTTTAGTCCGCATGAGCCAGAAGATCGTGCTCAACGAAGTTTATCGAGAGGCAACGATCGTGGAAGCGGAGAGTTTTGAAGCTGGAATATCGCATATCCAGGCATTGCCGTTCGATTTGATTCTGCTCGATATTGACATCCCTGATGGAAAAAGCAAGCCGATGATCGAACGCATCCGGCAACTGCAGCCCGGTGTTGTCATACTCATGTGCTCTGGTGCAGACGAACAAACCCAAGCCCTGGAATACATCACGTCCGGCGCCAACGGCTACTTATCCAAATCGGCAGATAAGGAGGAAATCATCACCGCTATCACAACCGTCATGAAAAAAAACCGGTATGTGAGCCCGGCTGTTCAAGAACGGTTACTCGAGGCCGTCTCGACAAGTAACCGATCCGGAAAAGGCCTGAAAGTAGTAAAGGGGCTCTCGGTCCGTGAGAAAGAAGTGATGCATATGCTCCTAAAGGGCAAATGGGTGAAAGAAATTGCATTGGACTTAAACCTTCGCGCTAATACCATCAGCACCTTTAAGGCCAGAATATTCCAAAAAATGGGCGTTTCAAACGTCATCGAGTTGGCCAAGAAAGTCGGCGATTGATATCCGTCCCGTTTGTCCTCATCTAATCCTACAAGCTGTATTCTGCCAGGCGTGTCCGAAAAACTCCAAGGACAGCTATGTCAATCTGGATAAGCAAATGCCAAGGTTTCAACCACTATGCACACGCAATCACATTATCCACCTAAATCCGCCGCCTATGAAACAGAAAAACATCTGAGAATACCCCCCGACTTTGAAACAATTAAATAACTGTCAGTTATGCAAAAACGATTTCTACTATTTCTGGCCCTTTGGGGTTGGACAACGCTTGCGGCATCGGCCCAGAAGGCTAAGGATCCCGCAATGCCTCCTCCGGTTCGCCAGCCCGCCGGGCAGGTGAGCAAAAACAAGGTTTCGCAATGGCTGAAAGATGCCGCCGGTGCGGGCTTTACAGAAAACAAGGGACAACTGGTCGACCAGACCGGCAAACCCAACAAGGCAGCGAAGTACCTGCTGAAAATGCCCGGGCTGAATGTACAGCTACGGCAAACGGGTTTCAGCTATGATACCTATACGAAAAACAACAAATTTCACCGCGTCGACATCGAGCTGCTGGGGTCCAACCCAACGGCGATAATGACCACCGGCCCCCCAGTTTCGGAGCCCGTCAATATGATCAATGCGAATGGAGCCTTTAACGGTATCCGCAAATTTCAGAGTGTTACTTATCGTGATATCTATCCGGGCATTGACCTGGAATTTGTCGCGCGTAAGGGTACCGACAAACCGGTGGAATACAATTTCATCGTACGCCCCGGGGCCGATGCTTCAAAAATTAACCTGAAATACAAAGGTGCCAATCAAACCGTTCTTAAAAACGGCAGGATCGTAATGGACCTGAACCATGGAAAGCTCAGCGAAAGCATTCCGGCCAGTTGGGTAAAACAAACCGGCAAAAAACTGGATGTGCGTTATAAAACCATAGAAGGAGACATATATGCTTTTCAGGTACCAGCTTACGATCAGAGTAAAACGCTGATCATCGATCCTACCCCACAGCTATTGTGGGCTACGTATTACGGAGGCACGGGAGCCGAGTTTTTCGGCGGCATGCAGATCGATAGCGAAGGGAATATTTATGTCACCGGCTATACGAACAGCGCTGGCAACATTGCCACCGCAGGGGCCTATGATGGTACCTATGGAGGAGGAGTGACAGGTGTAACACCGAATGAAGACGTATTTCTGGCTAAGTTTAACAGCGCCGGTCAAAGAATATGGGGGACCTACTATGGCGGAACGGGCCGTGATCTTGGTCTTTCACTGGCTATAAGCGGCACCACACTTTATGTAGGAGGAACAACCACGAGCACAGGAATGTCTACCCCAGGTGCTCATCAGACCTCGCAGACCGCCCCAGACCAGAACACAGGTTTTTTGGCCAAATTCAATACTGCCGACGGGCAACGGACCTGGGCGACCTATTACGGAAACGCGGCTGTGGGCTTCGCCCGCATTGCCGTAGATGACCAGGGCAATTTTTATGCTTATGGGGATGTTTTATTGGGGACAGGCCTGACGGATATTACTACACCAGGAACCTTTAATCCGACGCTCAGTGGTATTGTAATCAACCAGCCAATTAATGTGCTGGTTAAATTCAATGCTTCGGGTGTAAGGCAATGGGGGACTTTTATAGGTGAACAGACATCCTTTGGAGGCGGACTTGCCCTGGATGCAGACGGACAGGTTTATGTAGCCGGTGCAACTACCAATACCACAGAAAGCCTGGCTGCCAATGCGGCAGAGGGGCAAACGCAAAACGCCAATACCGAGTCTTTCCTGGTCAAGATCAATAAAGATAATGGTCAGCGTATTTGGGGACGCTATTTTGGTGGGGGGAGAGACGACTATTTTACTGATATCCATCTTGATAAGACCAATCAGCGCATTTATGCTGTAGGCGTCACTAAAAGTGCCAGCGGCATCGCCACGCCAGGCACATTTCACCCAACACTGCCCGCATCCCGGGAAACATTAGGGACCCTGTTTCGCGACGCATTTCTGGCCAGTTTTGACCTGAGCGGGGCCCAAAAGATGGGGACGTATATCGACGCCGGCACCGGAGATTATACGGTTGCTGACGGGGTTACACAGAATAGCCAGGGCGACGTTATCGTGTTTGGGGTGGCCCGGAATACAACAGACCTGTCTACCGATTGCTCTTATCAGCCCGCCCCTGCAAGCGCCGCCCAGCTTGACCTGTTTATCAACAAGTTCACGCCGGAAGGACAACGAATCTGGGGTACCTATTTCGGGGGTAGCGGGCCAGATGCTGCCACTGGTACGCCTAGCGCTGTTTTTACAGTAACAAAGACTTTGACAACGGATACGCAGGGCAATGCAGTTGTCGGATTCCGTACATCTAACACAGGTCTTGCTACTGCCGGCACCCATCAGCCTACCAATGGGGGAGATTTCGACGCCATGATCGCTAAATTCAGTGACGGCTCATTGCCCGACGGTTTTGCGGTTACTGCAAGTACCTTGGCCCCTATGACACAGAATGCCTGTATTTTGGGTATTCCAGCGGTGATCGAAGGGAACGCAGTAGGTGTGACCTCCCCTGCCAATTACACAGGAAAGATCTTCTATCAATGGCAAAAATCAGACAGCCAAAATGGTCCGTGGGAAGATATGCCGGGAGAGGTCTTTAAAGATCTTCAACCACTCGCATCGCAAACTACCATCTATTACCGGCGTCTGGTAAGGGTAAACGCCGACCTTTGTAACCAGCAGACTGTGGATAGTTCGCAGGTCGCTTCGGTGGTGATCGGTGCAAACGCCGCTCCCATCGCCAATGCGGATGGCCCGCAGTGGTACGTCTGCGGTGCGGGTGCCAACACAGTTACCCTGAATGGGAGTGCATCCGGCGGATCGGGTACATTTAGCTCTTACGAGTGGTTTATTGGCTCTACCAGCACGGGTACGCCAACTGCCTCCACGGCTTCGTTTACCACCTCTGCGATCACCCAGGCTACCACGTACACGCTGAAAGTAACCGATGCCGCCGGTTGCGTGGACATCGACCAGGTAACGGTAGCCCCCGCGGTTGCCAATGCAGGCGCAGCCAAATCGATATGCCAGGGAAGCGGCGGCGTACAGATCGGCACACCGCCGGTAGCCAGCCCGTCGGTGGCTTACAACTGGACAAGCATTTCCGGTGACCCGGTTTCAACTTTGAGCTGCACGAGTTGTGCGCAGCCCATTGCCACACCTGCGGCCACTACAACCTACCGCCTAACTGTCACGGTTGCACAAAAAAGCGGGGCAACCTGCACCACGACCAGCGACGTGACAGTAACACCGGTAACAGCGCCCAACAATACACTTGCTTTTGCCGGAACGGATCAAACCATCTGTAAAAACACATCCGTAGTGTTGGGTGGCACCAATGACGCAACTTTTGCCTACACCTGGACTTCGGGACAATACCTGTCTAATTCACAGGTCGCTAACCCTACTTTCAATGCAGGCACTGCGGCCGTTACAGGCGGTTCGATCAACTATACCGTTACGGCTACCAAAAACGGTTGCGCATTCAACGATGAGGTAAAAGTTTCGGTGCTCAATAACCGCATTACCGATCAGGACGAAACAATTTGCGGCCCTGCCTGGTCTTACCACCTTGATGAGGACAATGCCCCTGGAGCCGTTTATACGTGGAGTGTTGTCAGCGGCGACGGAGTAGTACTTCAGACCCAGAACGGTGGCGAAGATGCCTACCTGAAAAGCAACACCGGTGTGACCCGCTTCCGCCGCACGGTAACATTGAACGGCGTTACCTGCTCTGCCGATGTGCTGGTTCAACCCTGCACCGGCCCGGGCACTACCTGCGATTTTGAAATCCTGACATTGTCTGAACAAGGTTGCCCGAAAGTATTTGGCAGCACTGCGTTACGTTTGGGCAGCTCATTGGGTAATCCTGCCGATTACAACTTCTCATGGAGCCCGGCTAATCTGGTGGATAATGCTAGCGCTCAAACGGTTAACATCACTTCCACGGCGCAGGCTACAATTACCCTGACAGTGACCAACAAGTACGATGCTTCGATCACTTGCCAGAAATCCATTGTGATCAACCCTCCCGGATGGTCACTGCCTGTATTTGCGACCACCGATAAGTATACCTGCCCGAACGTCCCTATTCAGATAGGCAATGCACCGGTAGCCGGCTTTACCTATGCGTGGACACCCGTGCAAGGCCTGAGCGATCCTGCCATCGCTAATCCAACCGCGACCGTTGCCACTACTCAAACTTTTGCCGTGGTGGTCACAGAAACAGCCTCTGGTTGTAAGCTCAATACCGACGTAACGGTCAATTCATCTGCGCCGGTTGCGGACGCAGGTAATGACCGCGCCGTGTGTAACGGGGCAACAGTTACGTTGGGTACCGCACCTCCGGCGGGTAGTAACTGGACATACTCGTGGGAGCCATCCAACACAGCATGGACCAACGGAACCGACGCCAATGATGCACAGCCTCAGGTGCAGTTTGCATTTGCAACACCGCAGAGCTATATCGTAACTGTTACCGACCCATTGTCAGGCTGTATCGCCAAAGACACAGTAGTTTTGAGCAACACCGTAAGTACCGGCGAATATGCCGGCGCAGGCGTTACCACTTGCCAGGGATTACCTGTACAGTTGGGAAGGGACGCAGAGCCGTTTGCACAATACGAATGGTTTATGGCCGATGGCGTTACACCGGCAACAGGACTTAGCAGCAATACGGTTGCCAATCCTACGGTAAATAACCCTACTGCAACGACAACCTATGTGGTTAAAGTGAGCTATCCGGGCTGTAACACGCCTTTGACCGACCAGATTACCGTCACGGTAAACGCTGTCGCTGGTCTTGCGCTGCTTGATCAGGTTGTATGTCCGGCAGGTCCGATAGCCATTGGTTACGGCGCAGCAGGTAACCCCGCTGCACCAGCCGGCGCTACTTATCTATGGTCGCCCGCCGCCGGACTAAGCAGTACAACAGCTGCCAATCCGACCGCTACAATCAGTAGTGAAACGACTTATACAGTTACCGTAACACTGGCCAGCGGTTGTACCTTCACCGACCAGGTTATTGTTAAGCCTTCTGCCAATGCAGGATCCGACGCAACCATCTGTCCGGGCGAATCGACCGTGATCGGTGTAGCTGCCGTTGCTGGTGCTACCTACTCATGGACCGGAGCCGGCATTGTAAGCGGAGCCAACACGGCCCAGCCTACTGTCAAGCCGACCGTTACAACTACTTACTCGGTGAGCGTCACTCTTAACGGCTGTACAACAACGGACGATGTAGTGGTTACAGTCAACACGCCTGCTGACTTTGCCATTACCGGCAATACAGCCATTTGTCAGGGTGGAGTAGCTACGCTATCCCTTTCAGGTGCCGCTCCCGCCAATACAACCTGGCAATGGAGTCCACTGGCAGGTGTTTCAGCGCCAAACAGTACCAGCACGACAATCGCAGCTACTTCCACGCAGACGTACCGTCTGACGCAGACAAACCTGACCACTGGTTGCAGCAACTACAAAGAGGTTGTTCTGGTAGTTAACGCCAACACCATTGCCGCTACGACGGGAAACATCAATGTATGTCCGGATGTAGCAACAGCCCTGCCATTGAATGTAACTTCTTCGGGTAGCTACTCTTATGTATGGGCACCGTCTGTCGGTCTTTCCAATGCTTTCGTTGCCAACCCGACGGTCACTACCGGTTCTCCGAGAACTTACACCGTGACAGTGACCGACAATGCAAGTCAATGTCAATTGGTGAAACAGGTCAATGTGGCAATCAATGCACCTGAGGCTTGTTTTGCACCGGTAACCCTGACAGGTAACGTATTCCACGATGCCAACGCCTTGAAAGATGTGACTGTTAACAGCACAGCTACCGACCCGTCGATCCCGACCGACCTGTATGTGACTCTGGTGGATTCGACCGGGGCGGCAGTGAAAACAGTTGCTGTCAATGCGGATGGTACTTATGATTTCGGTGTGACTGCTCCGGGTGATTATAGCATCGTATTGCACCAGACTGCCGCCGGTTCTACTGTGCCAAGCCTGCCTTCGGGATGGGTGAACACGGGTGAAAACCTGGGCACGGGTGTAGGTAGCGATAACGCGGTCGGTGGTATTCTGACCGGCGTAACCGTGGCGGGCACCAATGTGACCAATGCGAACTTCGGTATACAGCTGCCTCCGGTAACCACCGGCGGTACCGAGCCAACCCAGCCTAACCCTGGCGGCACCACCACCGTTGACCTGACTTCACATTTCGGTCTTTCAGATGTGGACGGAACCGTGAGCTCGATTACTTTCACCGAGTTCCCTGAAAACGTCGAGACGATCACCATCAATGGAACGACCTATGTCGCACCGGGTGAAACGCCAGGAGCAGGTCAGCAGGTATGGCCCGCTGGCAATGTGACTGTCCCCGGAACGGGCTTGTCGGTTCTGGTAGACCCTGTCGATGGAAATGTGTCTACTTCGATCCCATTCTTTGTGACCGACAATGGCGGTCTGGAAAGTAATGTGAGCACGGTAACTGCCGATTTCACTGTTCCGGTAGTCAGCCTTTCAGGTAATGTTTTCCACGATGCCAATGCATTGACGGATAGCACCGTTAATACAACCTCGGGCATTGCCATTCCGACTGGCCTTTATGCATCGCTTCTCGATAGTACCGGCGCCGTGGTGGCGACTGTCCCTGTGAATGCGGATGGCAGCTACGACTTCGGTAATGTTACGCCGGGGACTTACAGCGTGGTATTGCACCAGACAGCGGCTGGCTCGACGACGCCAAGTTTGCCAACCGGCTGGCTCAATACGGGTGAAAACCTGGGTACAACGGCCGGTAGCGACGGAACAGTCAACGGCATCCTGACCGGTATAGCAGTGACGACAACGGACGTGACCAACGCCAATTTCGGGGTGCAGGTCCCTCCTGTCAC
>Ga0255338_1004824_pt1 | contig 13255 bp, 15 predicted proteins | sample MeOH1_35cm_T4_19_FD_203715 | JGI IMG/M metagenome (GOLD analysis project Ga0255338, IMG submission 203715) | Sandy soil microbial communities from University of British Columbia, Vancouver, Canada - MeOH1_35cm_T4_195 | ecosystem: Engineered > Artificial ecosystem > Sand microcosm > Unclassified ...
TAGAGTGAGGAGCGGGCGCCCCCGCCGAGAGGGGCGCCCGCCCTATAGTTGGCGGCTCCCCCCCGCCGAGAAGGGAGGCCGCCTAAGTCGGGCGGCTCTCCCCGCCGAGAGAGAGGCCGCCTTTAACAGCGGATCGGGTGGTAGGGCAACCATATCCACCCGATCCATAAACTTCGAGATCGTTGGGACGGCCCTTCCCCGCCGAGAGAGAGGGCCGTCCCGTTATCGATGGCGAGCGCCCCGCCGAGAGGGCGCCCGCCAAATCCAGTTCAGGGCCGGTTGGACCCCCTCGTCTTCAGGAACACCCGCCGCCACACGTAGCCGGGGGAGCTGATCTTCCCCACCGGCGAGACCGCGACGGTCTGCCGGCGGTCGAGAAGGAAGGACACCGTGGTGTCCAGCTTCGTCAAGGCCGCCATCGCGGCCGTCGATCCGCTCAGGAACGAATTAGTCTTCATCATTCGTGTTCCCCCCTATCGCTTCTTTTCTATGACCCGCAGTTTCGCGCTGCGGCTGCGGGGATTGCGCGCGACCTCTTCCTCGCTCGGGGCGATCGCCGACTTCGCGTCGCCCTTCCCGAGATAAGCGCACGACCCCTGCGCGACGAACGAAGCGAAAACGTTCTTGACGATGCGGTCCTCGAGCGAGTGGAAGGTGATCACGCACAGCCTTCCGCCGTTCTTGAGGTACGGCACCACGGCCTCGAGGCCGCGCGTCAGGGCCTCGAGCTCCTGGTTGACCGCGATGCGCAGGGCCTGGAACGTGCGCGTCGCCGGGTGGTGCCCGGTGCGCGGCACGACGGACTCCACGCAGTCGGCCAGCTCCAAAGTGGTCGTGAAGGGCTTCTTGGCGCGGCGGGACACGATCGCGCGGGCGATCTTGTCCGCTTCCGGCTCCTCGCCGAACTCCGTGAGGAGCATGGCGATCTGCTCGGCGGGCCAGCGGTTGACGATCTGCTCCGCGGTGAGCGCCGCGTCGGGCCCGAGGCGCATGTCGAGCGGGCCCTCGCGCAGGAACGAGAAGCCGCGCGAAGGCTTGTCGAGCTGCAGCGAGGAGACGCCGAGGTCGAACAGCGCGCCCGTCAGAGGGAAGAACCCCTCCTTCTCCAGAACCGCGCCCAGGGAACGGAAGTTCGAGCGGACCGCGTGGAATCTTCCACTGTGGGCTCCGAGCCGGTGACCGGCTTCAGCGAGCGCCTCCGGATCCGCGTCGAGACCAAGTACCTTTCCCTGGGCTGAAAGCTTATTGAGGAGGGCCTCGGAATGGCCGCCGAGACCGAGGGTGGCGTCGAGGTACAGCCCCCCCTTGTCCGTGACGAGCCGGTCCAGCGTTTCCGCCAGAAGGACCGACTCGTGCGTGTACCGGCGCTCTTCCAAGATCATATCTCCAGGCTCTTCCCGATCTTCTTGTACGCCGGGGCGACCGTCGACTTCTCGTAGGCCGCCCAGCGCTTCGCGTCCCAGATCTCCGCGCGGTTCCCCGCTCCCTGCACCAGCACGTCGAAGCGCAGCCCCGCGTGCTCCTTCAGGTACTGCGGGACGAGTATGCGTCCCTGCGCGTCCGCCTCGACCTCGACCGCCTCGGAGAAGAACTTGCGCTTGAACGCCCGCTCCTGCTCCTTGTCCGGCATCGAGAACATCTTCAGATCGTCCGCGAGCATCTTCTCCCACTGCGTCGGCAGGAACAGGTACAGGCAGCCGTCCATCCCGCTCGTCAGGTAGAACGCGCGTCCCTTCTCCTGCGCCAGAGTCTCCCGGTATTTCGGAGGAACCGCGAGGCGGTTCTTCGGATCGAGCGAGTAGTCGTAACGGCCGATCAAGAGGGCCATTATTTCCCACCTTCTCCCACTCGCTTGTTATTCATCACCACTTTTCCCCACCGGGAACGTGAGTATAGAGGACTCGTGTGTTCCTGTCAAGTGACGATTTTTTGACGACGCGCGCTCTCGTCGAGGAACAGGGGTAAAATAGCCGCGAATTCGCGTGATCGTTTTATTTTTTTCTCGCGCTCACCGCATGACTCGCTCATGTCGGCGCGGGCGAAAATATAATCTCCGCCGGGGACGGTCGGGATCGACCCGACCTCCGGGGTCTGTCCGCGACGCATGAGAACGCTCTTGTCGCGGCAGACCCAGGCCGCCGGCGGAGATTATATTTTCGCCCCTACCGCGCGAGTGCGAGACGATCGCGATGTCGCGCGCGAGCGTGCGGTCGGCGAAGGCCCGGCGGCGGTTTCATGTCCTGAGGGGTGTGGGGTCGCCGCGATGTTTGCTCCGTCGATCGCGGACGACCCCAAGCGAGGCTCGATGCCGAGCGGCCCCGAAGGACATGAAACCGCCGCCGGGCCGTCCCGAGCCGTTACTGCCCGCCGAGCTTCGCCATCTGCGCGCGCGAGAGCTCGTAGCGCCAGGCGTGCTCGAGCGCGACCATGCGCGTGTAAGGCGCGCCGTACGCGCGGTACAGCGCCTCGGGCGCGGGGCGCCCGTCGCGCAGGTGCGCGGAGAACTTGTAGAAGGACGAGCGGTACTGCGTGCGGATGAGGAAGCGCACGACGCTGTAGCACTGCGCGTACCAGAGGCGGACCTTCGCGTCGGGCCAGCCCGCGGTCGTGGTGACCGCCGTGAGCTTGTCGATCGGGAAGCCGTCCCCCTGCTCGAGGCGCTCGAGGTTCTCGCGCAGCCAGTTAGGCGCGGCGAGGCCGCGCTCGACCTGGACGAGCGTGGCCATCCCCTCCGACAGCCAGAGCGGGTCGGTGGTGCCGTCGAGGAAGAAGCCGTCGAAGTAGATGTGCGTCAGCTCGTGCGCGACGATGCCGGGGAGCTCCTCGCTCTCGTAGACGTACAGCTTGCGCTTGGTCACCGAGCTCGCGCCGCCCGACCAGACGGGCCGGCCCGTCACGCGGCGGTAGGTGTCCTGGTTCTTGAACAGGAAGATCGTCGTGCGCTCGTTGCTCGCCCACGGCGAGAAGGGTGCCAGGTCGAGCATGAGGTTCGAGTGCAGGCTCTCGATGAGCTCGACGAAGCGCTCGGAGGCGGGATACTGCTCGGCGAACACGGTGAAGTGCCGGGACTCGCTGCGCACGAAGCCCGCGGGCGTCGGCATGTCGGCGGGCGAGCTGCGGTCCTCTCGCGAGCGCGTCGTGCGGGCCGGCTCCGGGGCGGGAGGCGGCGACGGCCGTCCGCGGGCCGCGGGCCCGACGGCGGTGACGCTCGGGTCCGAGGACACGGCGCGCCGGCCCTGCGACGGCGCGGGGCCGACGTAGTCTCCGGACGGGATGACGTTGAGGCCCGGGACCGGGGCGGACGGGGGCACGGAAGGCGCGGCGGGCGGGAGGGCGGCGGGCGCGTTGACGGCGACGTCGACCGGCGGGATGGGGGCGAGGGCGGCCTCGTCGTGAGCGGGCGCGCGGGGCAGGGGCGGCGCCGCGCTGTACGGCGCGATGCGCTTCATCTTGGCGAGCTCCTGTTCCTCCTCGCCGAGGTATTGATACACCATGACGCCCCAGAGGCTGATGACCAGGACCCAGATGAGTACACGGAGTCTTAAAAGGACGTCCACAGGGTTAGTTTAGCCCCTCCGCGCCGCTTTCTCCACCCCGAGGCTCAGCCCAGGTTGGAATCGCGCAGGCGCAAGGCCGTCTGGGCCAGGCTGTGCACGAACAGGGAGAAGATGACGATGAAGGCCGCGTGCGAGAAGACCATCCCGAGGAAGGGCCCCTCGAGAGGCTGGCGGTACCAGATGATGCCGATCATCGCGCCCGCGGCGGACAGGGAGCACAGCACGGTCTCGAGCTTCGAGGTGGTCAGCGCCGCGGCGGTCGGGGCCAGCACGAACAGGAGCCACATCGGGCCCCAGTAAGGATAGAGGAGGTAGAACAGAGGGATCGCCCAGACGAGGTTCAGCCAGACCTGGATCTGGCGGAAGCGGCCGGCCCAGCGGACCCACCGGTACTGGTTCTTGCCGATCCACCAGTTCGCGAACACGTCGGCGAGCAGGATGCCTACGGCGATCTTCGTCGTCGAGGACTCGGGCTCGCCGAAGTGCACGGCCAGGAGGATGAGCACCAGCGCGAACGGCGTGAAGTAGCGGCTGAGCATCTGCATCGGTCAATCCTCCTTGCGCCCGAACAGGACCAGGCGGCGGTCCCGCGCTTCGCCGGGACGGCGATAAGGGCAAGACTGTAGCACTGTGGCGTGCGCCCCGGCCAGAGCCTTCGCGAGCGCGGGCTCGGCCGGGTCCGGCTCGTCGGACTGGAAGGCGGCGAACACGCCCTTCGGCCCGAGCATGGGCCAGGCGAGCCCGACCGCCGCGGGAAGCTCCGCCAGGGCGCGCTCGATGACGGCGTCGTGGCCCAGCTCGTACGCCGTGAGCCTGATGCCGGAGCCCGCGCGGCGGTTGAGGACGCGCAGGTCCTTGAGCCCGGTGCGCGCCGCCGCGGCGTTGAGGAAGCGGTACTTGCGCTCGACGGACTCCATCAAGGTGACGCGCGCCTCCGGCCAGACGAGCTTGAGGACGATGCCGATGAAGCCGGCGCCGGAGCCGAGGTCGAGTATGCGCGGGGCCTTCGGGAGGACCGGTCTCAGGACGCTCGCCGCGAACACGCCGTCGGCCGCGTGCTTGAGCACGAGGTCGTCCCAGTCGGGGTCGGCGGTCAGGTTCACCTCCTCGTTCTTCTCCCGCACGAAGGCCAGGTAGGAGGAGATATCGCTGAGCGCCGTCGCGCTCAGCGGCTCCCCCCAGGACGCGGCGGCCTCGGCGAGGCGTCCGAGCGCTTCGCTCATCGCGAGCGCGCGTGGACCCACAGGATCTGCAGGTCGGCCGGCGTCACGCCGGGCACGCGCCCCGCCTGGCCGAGCGTGCGCGGCCGCAGGCGCGCGAGCTTCTGGCGCGACTCGTTGGTCAGCGCGCCGATCGCCGCGTAGTCCAGGCCTTCCGGGAGCTCGACGAGCTCCGCGGCCTTCAGGCGCTCCGCGGAGCCGCGTTCGCGGCTGATGTAGGGCTCGTAGGCGGCGCGGACCTCGCGCTGCTCCCGGACCTTGGCCATCGACCAGGGCTCGAGCTCGGCGTCCGCGGCCTCCCCCCCCTCGAGGACGAGGCAGCGGTAGCGCAGGAAGCGCTCGTGCGCCGCCGGCGGGATGAGGCCCAGCCCGGCTCCCTTCTCCATCAGGCGGAGGTCGGCGTCGTCGGCGCGCAGGCTCAGGCGGTTCTCCGCGCGGGCGGTGAACATCCGGTAGGGCTCGTCGACGCCGCGCACGACGAGGTCGTCGATCATGACGCCGAGGTAGGCCTCGTCGCGGCCGAGCCGGAAGGCCTCCTCTCCGGCCGCGCGCCGCGCGGCGTTGATGCCCGCGATCAGGCCCTGGCCCGCGGCCTCCTCGTAGCCCGTCGTGCCGTTGATCTGGCCGGCGAGGAACAGCCCGGGCACGAGGCGGCTCTCGAGCGTGTCGGTCAGCTGCGTCGGCTGGCAGAAGTCGTACTCGATCGCGTAGCCGCAGCGCGTGAGCAGGGCGTCCTCGAGGCCGGGGATCGAGGCGACGAGGGCGCGCTGGGCGTCCTCGGGGAGGCTCGTCGACATCCCGTTGAGGTAGACCTCGCTCGTGTCCCAGCCCTCGGGCTCGACGAAGAGCTGGTGCCGCTCCTTCTGCGGGAACTTGACCACCTTGTCCTCGATGGAGGGGCAGTAGCGCGGGCCGGAGCCCTCGATCTTGCCGGAGTACAGCGGCGAGCGGTCGAGGTTGTCGCGGATCACGCGGTGCGTCGCGGCGTTGGTGTAGGCGACCCAGCTCGGGAGCTGCGGGTTGTCGATCCTCCGCGTGAAGTGCGAAAAGGGCTTGGGCGCCGCGTCGCCGTCCTGGCGCTCGAGACGGGAGAAGTCGATCGAGCGCGCGTGCAGGCGCGGCGGCGTCCCGGTCTTCAGCCGGCCGACGGAGAAGCCGAGCGAGCGCAGGGACGCGGTGACCCCGAGCGCCGGCGCCTCCCCGCCGCGGCCGGCGGCGTGGGTCTGCAGGCCGACGTGGGCGAGGCCGTTGAGGAAGGTCCCGGTCGTGAGCACGACCGTCTTCCCCTCGTAGCGCGTGCCGCGCCGCGAGACGACGCCGCGCAGGCGCGAGCCTTCCGTCCACAGCGACCACGCCTCGTCCTGCACCGGGTCGAGGCCGGCGCAGGACTCGACGGCGGCCTTCTGCCCCGCGCGGTAGGCGGCCTTGTCGCACTGCGCGCGCGGAGAGCGCACGGCCTGGCCCTTGCTCAGGTTCAGCGTCTGGGAGAAGTAGGAGGAGCGGTCCGCGGCCTTCGCCATCTCGCCGCCTAGCGCGTCCACCTCGCGCACCATCTGCCCCTTGCCGACGCCGCCGATCGAGGGGTTGCAGGACATCGCCGCGATCGTGTCGAGGTTCTGCGTGAGCAGCAAGGTCGCCCGGCCCATGCGAGCGGCGGCGAGCGCGGCCTCGACCCCGGCGTGCCCCCCTCCGACGACGATGACGTCGTAGCTCCGGGGAAAGAGCGCCTCAGACATAGATGACCACCTTCAGCACTTCCTTCGGCATCAGGCCGAGGAGGAAGGCGAGCGCGGGGACGACCAGGATCACGATGGTGGCGAGCAGGAAGCCGAGCACGACGCGCGGCGTCGGCATGCCGACCGCCCGCCGGAGCCCGGCGCTCGCGACGGAGAGCAGCCAGACGACGGAGAGCAGGCTGAACGCGACGAAGCCGCGGTAGGAGCGGGCGGGCACCACGGTCAGGTACTCGAGGACGAGGACGACGAGCTGCAGCGCGCACAGGCCCAGCATGAAGGTCGCGATCTTCCGCCAGCGGTCGGCCGGCACGCGCCGGGCGACTAGGACCGCGGGCGCGAGCCAGGCGGCGAGGACGAGGATGAACACCGGGCGGGGCAGGCTGTCCTGCGGGGCGTAGTAGGCGGCGATCCCCAGCGGCACGGCGGCCCAGGCGGCCGTCGTCGCCATCCGAACGGGCAGGGAGCCCGAGCGCAGCCACTCCAGGGTGACGACCAGGAAGAACACGCTCAGCGAGAAGATCACCGGCTGCCACAGCGCGACGCGCAGCCAGAACATCGCGCCGTAGCCCGCGGCGACGGGGGCGTTCGGGTCGAGGAACGAGAGCGGGTTGAACCAGGCCGAGGCGAGCTGCAGCGGCATGAGGACGGCGTAGATCGTGAGCCCGAGCCGGAGGGCGTCCGGTCGCTCGCAGGCCTCGGCGGCCTTCGACGGCGAGAACAGGAAAAGACGGGCGAAGCTCAGGACTTGTCTCATGCGAGGGCTCTCTCCGCGTCGGCTCCGAACCCCTTGCGCGCGGCCAGGCAGACCCCGCCGCCGACGCCGAGCGCCAGGCAGGCGGCCAGCAGGGAGCGCGTCAGCCCGAAATGGTCCGAGCCCCAGCCGATCAGGGCCGGCGAGGCGGCGTCGCCGAGCAGGTGGATGACGAAGATGTTGGCCGCGAACGCCATCGAGCGCTTCTCGATGCGGATCACGGAGACGATCGCCGCGTTGAGCGGGCCCATGTTGAGGAAGAGCATCATCTCGGCGAGGAACAGGCAGGCGATCGACGCGCCGAGGGTCGGGGCCGCGATGGCGGCCGCGGCCAGCGGCATGCCCAGCAGGAGGCCGAAGCCGGAGACGAGGAGGTCCGCGGTGGGGTCGGACCGGCGGAGCCGGTCCGACAGCCAGCCGCCGAGCAGGCTGCCGGCCAGGCCGGCGGCGACGGTCACCGCGCCGAAGCGCAGGCCCGCGTCGCCGACGCTCAGGCCGAAGTTGCGGTGGAAAAAGGTCGGCATCCAGACGGCGAAGCCGCCGAGGGCGAAGGTCATCCCGGCTCCGGCGAAGGTGATCATGCGGAAGGTCGGCACCGACCAGACCTCGCGGTAGCCTTCGACGGGCGGCGGCGTGGCGGGGTGCGGCGCGTCGTCGGGCAGCAGGAGGCACAACGCGGCGAGGATCAGCCCGGGCAGGCCCACGGCCCAGAAGGAGTGGCGCCAGCCGATGGCCTCGCCCAGCATCCCCCCTCCCGCGTAGCCCAGCGCCGAGCCGACGGGGATGGCCAGGCTGAAGATCGCCAGCGCGCTGCCCCGCTTCTCGGACGGGAAGCGCTCCGCGACGAAGGACGGCGAGATGGCGCCGTAGCAGGCCTCGCCGATGCCGACGGCCGTGCGCGAGAGGAACAAGGTGAGGAAGCTCCCCGCCAGCGCGGCCGCGCCCGTGGCGACGCTCCAGATGGCGACGCCGCCGGCGATCCAGGGCTTTCGTCCGCGCGAGTCCGCGATCCAGGCGATGGGCGGCGCGGCCAGCATGTAGACGATCATGAACGCGGACGCCAGGCTGCCCGCCTGCGCGTCGGTGAGCTTGAGGTCGGCCGAGATCAGCGGCAGCAGGGCGTACACGATCTGCCGGTCCACGTAATTGAGGATGTTCACCGAGAGGAGCAGGGCCAGCACTCCTTTCGGCGTGGAGATCACGTGCCGCGGACCTTGTACACGGCGTCGCCGACCTTCACCCGGTCCGCGACCGAGCAGGAGACGGTCTCGCCGGCCAGCGCGCTCTGCACGCAGCGCTTGCCGACGGCGAGGCGCTCGACGCGCTGGGAGAGGTCGGTGTCCCGGCCCTTGACGCGCAGCGCGTCGCCGGTCGACACGGGGAACTCGAGGAGGATGGTCATCTCGTGCTTCTTGGCGTCGTAGGCGCGGACCTTGCCGAGGAACGGCGCGCCGACGATCTGCTCGTCGGGCGAGATGCCGGTGACGGGGGTGCGGTGGACGGGGGCCGCGTGCCGCGGCTTCTTCGGGGGTTTGGACGGCATGATCGTTTTTTTCCTCACTTTACTTCCCCACGCAGAACTTGGAGAAGATCTCGTCGAGCACCTCGTCGGAGGCGCCCTCTCCGCGGGCCTGGCCGACGAGAGCCAGCGCGCGGCGCAGGCGGTCGGCGGCGCGGTCCTCCCACGCGCCCGGGCGCGCGGCGAGCTCGGCGCGCGCGGCGGCGAGCTCGGCGAGCGCGGCGGCCAGCGCGTCCTTCTGCCGCGCGTCGTCGAGCAGGGACTCCCCCTCGTCGCCCGCGGCGGTCGAGGCGGCGGCGGCGATCGCGGCCTCGAGTTCGGAGACGCCCTGGCCGGTGAGCGCGGAGCAGCGCACGCCCTCCGCCCCGGCCGAGCCGCCCGCGAGGTCCATCTTGTTCAGCGCGACGACGAGGCGCGCGCCGCGCCGGGCGGCCGCGGCGGCCACGGTCTCCCGGGCCGCGGCGTCGCGGCCGTCGGGGTTCGCGGCGTCGACGACGAGGACGGCGACCTCGCAGGACTCGAGGGCGCGCTCGGCGCGGGCGATGCCCTCGCGCTCGGCGGGGTCCGAAGCGCCGTCGCGCAGGCCGGCGGTGTCGATGAGGACGACGGGCAGGCCCGCGAGCTCCGCCTGCTCCTCGAGCACGTCGCGCGTGGTGCCGGGCTCCGGGGCGGTGATCGCGCGCTCCCGGCCGAGCAGCGCGTTGAGCAAGGTGGACTTCCCCGCGTTGGGGCTGCCGAACAGGCCGACGCGCGCCCCCTCGCGGCGGGCGCGTCCGCGCGCGAAGCCGGCGACCAGGCGCTCGAGGCGGGCGGCGGCGTCGGACAGCGCGGCGTCGGCGGCGGCGGCGGGCAGGGGCGCGATGTCCTCCTCGGGATGGTCGAGGCGCACCTCGAGCTCGGCCAGCAGCTCCAGTAGCGGCGCGCGCGCCGCGTCGAGCGCGTCGGAGAGCCCGCCGGAGAGGCGCGCGAGCGCCGCGGAGCGGGCGGCCGCGCCGCGCGCCGCGATCAGGTCGCCCACGGCGCGCGCCTGGGCCAGGTCGAGGCGCCCGTTGACGAAGGCCCGCCGGGTGAACTCGCCGGGGGCGGCGGGCCGGGCGCCGGCCTCGAGGACGGCCTCCACGACCTCGCGCAGGAGCTCGGGCGAGCCGTGCCCCGTCAGCTCGAGGAGGTCCTCTCCGGTCGGCGTCGCCGGCCCGGCCCAGTAGGTCGCGACCACGCGGTCGACGACGACGCCCTTCCTCTTCAACGGCCGCGGCGTCGCGCGTCGCGGCTCGAGCTCGGTCCCGAGCAGGACGCGCGCGATCTCCCGGCACCGCGGCCCGGAGACGCGCACCATCCCGAGGGCGGCGCGCCCGGGCGGGGTCGCGAGCGCGACGATCGTGCCTTCCCGTCCGGTCATCTCGCCTTGGGACGGATCACGAGCTTGCGCCACGGGCCCTCGCCTTCCGACGAGGTGGTGACGTCGGGGTTGGCGCTGAAAGAGCGGTGTATCAGGCGCCGCATCGAGGAATCCATCGGCTCCATGCGCACGGGCTTGCCCGTGGCCTTGACGGTCTCGACGGCGCGGCGCGCCTCGTCGAGCACGGCCTGCTCGCGCTTCTCCCAGTAGGACAGGGCGTCCACCTGCACCGCGATCGGCGCGCCGTTGCCGCGGGAGAGCATCAAGGTCGCGAGGAACTGCAGCGACTCGAGCACGCGGCCGTCGCGGCCGACGAGCAGCGAGGCGTCCTGCGACTCGACGGAGATCTTCACCCGCTCGAGGTCGGCGTCCCACGAGGCCGTCGCCGTCGGGGCGGCGATCGCCATCAGCTGCAGCAGCTCGAGGACGAGCTTGCGGGCCTTTTCGCAGGCCTCCGCCGCCTCGGCCGCGGAGACGGGTTTGTGGGCCTCGCTCCGCTCGCGCGGCGGACGGGCCGGCTCGGGCGCGCGCTGCGGCTGCGGCGCGCGCGGCTCGGGCGCCCGCTCGCGGCGGGGCTCCGGGCGGGATTCGGGACGGGGCTCGGGGCGGCGCTCCTGACGGCGCGGCTCGGGCCTCGGCTCGGCGCGGCGCTCGGGCGGGCGCGGCGCGGAGTTGCGGATGGGCGGGCGCTGCGGCGCGCGCTGCGGCGCCGACGGGGCCGGCGCGGGCGAGTCGGGGCCCCAGCGCTTCTCGGTGAGGCGGATCCTGGCGGGCTTGACGCCGAGGCCCATGAAGCCCGTGGACCCTTCCTGGGTCACGGTGACCTCGACCTGGTCGCGGCGCAGGCCGCTCTTCTGCAGGGCGGCCTCGACGGCTTCGGCGACGGTGCGGCCTTCGGATTCGATCGGTTCCATTGGTTTATCCTCCGGGGGAGCTTGGCCCTAGGCCTCGAGCTGGTCTTTGAGGGCGACCTGCACGACCGTGCTGACGAGGCTGTTCGTCAGCCAGTACAGCACGAGGCCGGACGGGAAGTTCATGAACATGAACGTGAAGATGAGCGGCATGAACATCATGACCTTCTGCTGAGCCGGATCGCCCGCGGGCGGGTTCATCTTGCTCTGCAGGAACATCAAGCCGCCCATCACGACGGGCAGCACGTAATACGGGTCCTTCGCCGACAGGTCCTTGATCCAGAAGATCCAGACCGCGCCGTGCAGCTCCCACGAGTTGCGCAGGGCGTTGAACAGCGCGATGAAGATCGGCATCTGCAGGACCATCGGCAGGCAGCCGCCGAGCGGGTTGGCCCCCTTCGTCTTGTACATCTCCATCGTCGCCGCGCTGAGCTTCGCGGAGTCGTCGGCGTACTTCTGCTGGAGCTTCGCGATCTCGGGCTGGAGCTTCTTCATCGCCGCCGCGGCGCGCAGGCTCTTCCAGGTCAGCGGGAACAGCAGGACCTGCAGGATCAAGGTCAGCGCGAGGATGGCCCAGCCCCAGTTGTGGGTGAGCCCGTGCAGGTACTCGAGGGCCTCGAGCATCTTGCGGCCGATCCAGGCGAAGTAGCCGAAATCGATCGAGCGCTCGAGGCCGATGCCGTAGCGGGACAGCCAGGTCTGGCCCTTCGCGCCGAGGTAGTACGGGACCTCCCAGGTGAAGGAGCCGTTCGGCGGGATGGTCACGGGCTTGGCCGTCAGGGTGATCTTCGGCGGCAGGGCGACGATCGGCGCGGAGAAGTGCTCCGGCGAGGGGAGCAGCGCGGCGAGGAAGTAGCGGTTGTCGATGCCGATCCAGCGGAAGGGCTCGGCGTGCGCCCCCTCCTTCAGCGTCTCGATGCGGCCGTTGAGCCCCTTGGCCGCGGGCGTCAGCGCGAGCGCGCGCTGGAGCTTCTCGTTCTCCTTCTTCTCGGTCTCGATGGTGCCGAGCCCCGAGCCGACGGTCAAGGTCCAGGCGCCCGCGTCGACGGCGCGCTTCGAGGCGTTGACCGCGACGACGCGCACGCGCGGCAGGACCGTGCCCTCTCCGGGCAGGAACTCCTTGGAGATCCTGAGGCCGTCGGCGCGCGTCGCCGTGTAGACGATTCCCTTCTTGAACGCGACGTCGCGCTTGAACTCGAGGTCCGGGAAGGTCCCGAACAGGCCCTCGTCGGCGTTGTGCACGAGCTCGACGCGCCCGAGCGGCTCGGGGTACAGGAAGCTGACGATCGCGGCGCCGCGGGGATGGATCCGCGCGACGGCGTCGCCGAGCTGGACCTCGTCGGCCTCGGCCGCGTCGAGCTTGACCTCCGCGACGGGCTTTGAAACGGCCTGCGAAGGCTCGGAGACGGCGGAAGGCTGCGCGTTCAGGTCCCTCCCGCCGCGGGACGTCGAGGACGCCGCGGCCGAGACGGCCGGCTTCGTCGGTTGAGGGTTGAACCGCTTCTCCAAAAACCCGAACCAGGCGGCGTAAACGGCGACGGAGAGCGAGACGGCGAGCAGGAGGTTTCGGTCCATTGGGTTATCGGGGGAGCGGCACGGGGTCGTGCCCGCCGGGGTGGAAAGGGTGGCATCGCAAGACGCGCAGCGCGGAGAGGGCCAGCCCTCTCCAGGCTCCGTGGTTCGAGACCGCCTCATGGGCGTAGTCGCCGCAGCTCGGATAAAAACGGCACGCCGCGGGGAGCCACGGCCGGATACCGGCGCGGTAGAGATCGAGCAAGGCGATCAGGGTCGGCTTCATGGGCGCAGAAGCCCGGCTTTCTTCCAGAGTTCGAGGATGTCCCGCTCCGCGTCGGCCCGCCCCTTCCAGGGGCAGCCCGCGCGCGGATAAGCGACCATCTCGACCCCCGGTCGGAGCTCCGAGCGGCGCAAACGGAAGGTCTCGCGCAGCAGACGCTTGAGACGGTTCCGCCTCACGGCGTTGCCGACCTTCGCGCTCACGGACAGCCCCAGACGGGGCTCCCGCTCGGCGGCGTCGACGCGGTGCCAGAGGATGAGGGCGCGCCCGACGGTCTTCCGTCCGGACTGGAAGACCCGCCGGAACTCCCCGCGCTCCTTCAGGCGCGCGTCGTCGCCGAAACCGGACGGCGGCGTCAAGCCTTCTT
>Ga0255338_1004825_pt1 | contig 13253 bp, 12 predicted proteins | sample MeOH1_35cm_T4_19_FD_203715 | JGI IMG/M metagenome (GOLD analysis project Ga0255338, IMG submission 203715) | Sandy soil microbial communities from University of British Columbia, Vancouver, Canada - MeOH1_35cm_T4_195 | ecosystem: Engineered > Artificial ecosystem > Sand microcosm > Unclassified ...
CCATCGGGCCCGGACGATACAGCGCCACCAGCGCGATGATGTCCTCGAAGCGGTCGGGCTTGGCGTCCTTCAGCATGCCCTGCATGCCGCGGCTTTCCAGCTGGAACACGGCCACCGTGTTGGCGGTCTTCAGGATGTCGAACGCGGGGCCGTCGTCGAGCGGGATCTGGCTGCAGTTCCAGTCCGCCTTGGCCGGGTCCAGCCGGCGGATGTAGCGCTCCGCCCAGTCGAGGATGGTCAGCGTGGTCAGGCCCAGAAAGTCGAACTTGACCAGGCCGGCCGCTTCCACGTCGTCCTTGTCGTACTGGCTCACCACGCCGCTCATGCCGTCGTTCTGGCCGCCCTGCGTGTAGAGCGGGCAGAAATCAGTCAGCCGGCCAGGCGCGATCAGCACGCCGCCGGCGTGCATGCCCACGTTGCGCGTCATGCCTTCCACGCGCTGCGCCAGTTCCAGCAACTGGCGCACCTCTTCCTCGTTGCTCTCGCGTTCGGCCAGGACCGGCTCTTCCTTCTTGGCTTCCTCGATGGTCACAAGCTTGCCCGGCTTGAACGGAATCAGCTTGGCCACGCCATCGACGAAGCCATAGCCCAGGTCCAGCACGCGGCCCACGTCGCGCACGGCCGCCTTGGCGGCCATGGTGCCGAACGTGGCAATCTGCGACACGGCGTCCTTGCCGTACTTCTCCTTCACGTACGTGATCACACGGTCGCGGCCGTGCTGGCAGAAGTCGATGTCGAAGTCGGGCATCGATACCCGCTCCGGATTCAGGAACCGCTCGAACAGCAGCGCGTACTTGAGCGGGTCCAGGTCGGTGATGCCGAGCGCGTACGCCACCAGCGAGCCCGCGCCCGAGCCACGGCCCGGGCCCACCGGCACGCCATTGTTCTTGGCCCAGTTGATGAAGTCCGCCACGATCAGGAAGTAGCCGGGAAAGCCCATCTTGATGATGGTGCCGGTCTCGAATTCCAGCCGCGCGTAGTACTCGGGCCGCCTGGCCTCGCGCTCGGCCTCGTCCGGGAACAGCACGGCCAGCCGCTTCTCCAGGCCCTCGCGCGCCATGTGCACGAGGTAGTCGTCCAGCGACATGCCGTCCGGCGTGGGGAACAGCGGCAGGCGCGGCTTGCCCAGCACCAGCGTCAGGCTGCAGCGCCGCGCGATCTCCACGGCGTTCTGCAGCGCCGACGGGAGATCCGCGAACAACGCGCACATCTCGTCCTGCGTCTTGAAATACTGGTCGGTCGTGAACTTGCGCGTGCGGCGCGGATTGGCCAGCAGCTCGCCCTCGGCGATGCAGACGCGGGCCTCGTGCGCCGTGAAGTCGTCCGGTGTCATGAACTGCACCGGATGCGTGGCCACCACCGGCAGCTGCAGCGCGGCGGCCAGTTGCACGGCCTGCTGCACGTAGGCGTCGGTGCCGGGATGCCCGGCCCGTTGCAGTTCGATATAGAACCGCTGCGGGAAGACACGGGCCCAGTGCTGCGCGGCGCGGCGCGCAGCCTCGTCGTTGCCGTTGGCCAGCGCCTGCCCGACGTCGCCGCCCATGGCGCCCGACAGCGCGATCAGGCCCGTGGCCAGCGGCAGCCCTTCCTCGCCGGGAGCGTCGAACCAGGCCGGCTCGATCTCGGCGCGGCCGCGATGCTGGTTGCCGAGCCACCCGCGCGACAGCAGCGTGCACAGGTTCAGGTAGCCGCGGCGATCCTGCACCAGCAGCAGCATGCGCGCCGGCTTGTCGCGATCGTCGGCATTGGTCAGCCAGACGTCAGCGCCCACTACCGGCTTCACGCCGCCGCCGCGCGCCTCCTTGTAGAAGCGGATCAGGCCGAACGCGTTGGCGAGGTCGGTCAGCGCGAGCGCGCCCATGCCGTCGCTGGCGGCGGCCTTGACGGCATCCTCCAGGCGGACGATGCCGTCCACAATGGAGTACTCGGAGTGCAGGCGGAGATGTACGAAGCGGGGTGAAGACATAGGGCGCCATTGTACCGGCTCCCCCCGCCCGGGAACTTGAGAGTTTTCTGAAAGTGATGGGGTCGCGCGCCCGCGCCGCGCCATTCGGCCCCGCAGAAACGGGGCCCCGGCATGACCCGCAAGCGGCTATAATTTCGCCTTTCCAATCAGGCAGTTACCGCGCGGCCCTCCGGGCGGTCCGGCAGCACCCATCCCATGCAGATCGTCAATATTTCCGCTTACAAATTCGTCACGCTGGACGACATCGAGACCCTGCGCCCGGAAATGCGCGCGCGCTGCGAGGAAGCCGGCCTGAAAGGCACGATCCTGCTGGCGCCCGAGGGCATCAACATGTTCCTGGCCGGCCCGCGCGACGCCATGGATGCGTTCATGGCCTGGCTGCACGCCGACGCGCGGTTTGCCGACATCACGCCCAAGGAAAGCCTGTCTGAGACCCAGCCGTTCAAGCGGATGCTGGTGCGCGCCAAGAAGGAAATCATCACCATGAAGATGCCGCTGATCCGCCCCGAGGCGGGCCGCGCGCCATCGGTGCGGCCGGTGGACCTCAAGCGCTGGCTCGACCAGGGCCATGACGACGCCGGCCGCCCCGTGGTGATGCTCGATACACGCAATGCGTTCGAGGTGGCCGTGGGCACGTTCGAGAACGCGATCGAGTACGACATCTCGAAATTCAGCGAATTCCCGCCCGCCGTGGCCGCCCGCCAGGCCGAACTCGAAGGCAAAACCGTGGTGTCGTTCTGCACGGGCGGCATCCGCTGCGAGAAGGCCGCGATCCACATGCAGGAGGTGGGCATGGAACACGTCTACCAGCTCGAGGGCGGCATCCTGAAGTACTTCGAGGAAGTCGGCGGCAGCCATTACCGGGGCGACTGCTTCGTCTTCGACTATCGCACCGCGCTGAATCCGCGCCTGGAGCCGGCCGGGCCGGTGCAGTGCTTTGCCTGCCGCGCGGTGGTCACGCCTGAGGAACAGCAGCACCCCAGCTACGTGGTGGGCAAGCAATGCCCGCATTGCGCCACGGATGGCGCCCAGGCTGCGGCCTAAGAGGCTGTTTCAGGATGAAGCGAAGCGGTTCTGGCTAGACGCGCGGCCGCAGACAGTACAAGTGGTACGGCAAGGCCGCGCAACGACGCCAGAATCATTCTGAAACGGCCGCTAAGCCGCCAGCAGGTGGTAGAGATTACGCAGCATGCCCGCAGTGGCGCCCCAGATGAAGCGGTGCCCCCCCTCTTCGCGCGGGTACGGCATCGCATAAAACTGACGTTCGCCGTCCACCCAGCGCAGCAGCCGCCGCTCGTGGCGTGACGGATCCATCAGGAACGCCAGCGGCACCTCGAAGATATCGGCCACCTCGCCCGCATCGGCCTGCAGCGTGAAGCCGGTGCGCACCAGCCCCACGATGGGGCTGACGTGAAAGCCGGTGCCCGTGATGTAGTCGGGCAGCGATCCCAGCACTTCGATATAGTCGCGATCGAGCCCGATTTCCTCTTTGGTTTCGCGCAGGGCCGTGGCGATGCGGTCAGCGTCGTAGGTCTCCTGCCGCCCGCCCGGAAAGCTGATCTGGCCCGCATGGGCGCTCAGGTTGGCATTGCGCTGGGTCAGCAGCACCGTCAGGCCATCCTGGCGCTCCACCAGCGGCACCAGCACGGCGGCCTCGCGCAGGCCCCGGGTCCTGTCGTAGACGCGCGACTCGTCGGTCAGCTCGGGTTCCCAGGCTGGCGGCGAGAGCAGGCGGTGGCGGATGAAGTCCGGGTGCATCCGCGGCGCGGAGAGCGGCGCGCGATGGGTGTCGGTGCCAATGACGGGAAGGGCTTCAGGGTCGAATATGGGGCGCATAGCGGTATCGAGTATGACAGAAGCGCGTGTTTTCGCACTGCAGCACGCGCGGCGCATGTTGCGGAGACCTTCCAAGCAAAAAGGACACCCGAGGGTGTCCTTTCCGAATCCGTTGCGGCACCGGCTGCCCGGTGCCACGGCATCGCCTTACTCGGCGGCAGCAGCCTTCGCAGCCTTCGAGACCAGCTTTTCCTTGATACGCGCGGACTTGCCCGAACGCTCGCGCAGGTAGTACAGCTTTGCACGGCGCACGTCGCCACGACGCTTCACTTCGATGCCGGCGATCAGCGGCGAGTACAGCTGGAACGTACGCTCCACGCCTTCACCCGACGAGATCTTGCGCACGATGAAGGACGAGTTCAGACCACGGTTACGCTTGGCAATCACCACGCCTTCGTAGGCCTGCACACGCTTGCGCGTGCCTTCCACCACGTTCACGTTGACGATCACGGTGTCGCCAGGCGCGAATGCGGGGATGGTCTTGTTCGCGGTCAGGCGCGCGATCTCTTCCTGCTCGATTTGCTCGATGAGGTTCATCGTTTTTTCTCCATTACCATCGTGCCAGCGTTGTATGCCCCAGGACTTGGCCCGGGCCCCGGCAGAGGATGGGGTTCTCATTTGACGGGAGCGAACTCCCGCCCTGCTTTCGCCATCCAGTCCGACAAGAACTTCTCGTCGGCCTTGGACAACAAACCTTGCTCGCGCGCGGCCTCGATCAGGTCGGGGCGCTTGCGCGCGGTGTTGGCCAGCGCCTGCTGGCGCCGCCATTTCTCGATCTCGGCATGATGGCCCCCGAGCAGGATGTCGGGCACCTGCACACCTTCATATTCTTCCGGCCGCGTGTAATGCGGGCAGTCGAGCAGGCCGTTGACGAAACTGTCCTGCACGGCCGACTGCGCGTCGCCCAGCACGCCGGGCAGATGCCGCACCACCGCGTCGATCAGCGCCATCGCGGGCAATTCGCCGCCCGACAGCACAAAGTCGCCGAGGCTGATTTCCTCGTCCACGCGACGATCGATCAGTCGCTGGTCGATCGCCTCGTAGCGGCCGCACAACAGCACCAGGCCGGGCCGCCGCGACAGCGACATCACCTTCTCATGCGTCAGCGGAGCGCCCTGGGGCGACATCAGCACCACATGCGGCTGGTCCACGCCGGCTTGCGCCTGGGCCCCGGCCGCCGCGTCGATCGCGTCGTCCAGCGGCTTGGCCAGCATCACCATGCCGGGACCACCGCCGTAAGGCCGGTCGTCGATGGTACGGTAGTTGTCCACCGTGAAATCGCGCGGATTCCAGGTGCGCAACGTGTAGCGCTGCTGCTTGGCCGCCCGGCTGGTAATACCCCAGTCGGTCAGCGCGCGAAACATCTCGGGAAACAGCGTGATTACATCGAACTGCATCCGCGCCCCCTGGTGTCCTTCGGTCCTTCAGTAGTCGAGTCCCCAGTCCACCACGATGCGGCGGCCGGCGGTATCCACCGTGCGCAGGAATGCGTCCACGAACGGGATCAGCCGCTCGCCTGCCTTGCCATCCGGCAGCGCGTACGCCACCTGGAGGATCTGGTGGGCACCGTTGTCGATCAGGCCGGATACCTCGCCCAGGGCTTCGCCCTGCTCGTTGACCACGGCGCAACCGATCAGGTCGACCCAGTAAAACTCATTCTCTTCCGGCGGCGGAAAATCCGTGCGCCGGATCCAGACGCTGCGCCCTTTCAGGGCTTCCGCCACACCGCGATCCGCAACGCCGGTGGCCTGGGCCACCACGGTACCGCTGTGCTCGCGCGACTGGGCAATCTTGACGCAAAGCGCCTCGTCCTGCTGCGCCGGCGCCAGTACCACGCCGGCCTGCGGCGCGCGTAGCAGCCACCAACGGCTGGCGTGGAGCAATGCGGAGGCGTCGTCCGCGTGCGGCTGGACCTTGATCCAGCCCCGGATGCCATAGGCGGCGCCCACATAGCCTACCTCGATGAGATCATCGGGCAGGCTGTCGGTGAACAGCAGTGCCGCCGGCAGCTTCTGAGGCTTGGGCCGCTGGCCCGATGCCTCTGGCGGCTGGTTCAACGGCCTGCGGCCGGGAGCGTTGCCAGTCACCGGGATGCGGCGACGATCAGGCAGCGGCCTTGCCGGCTTGCTTCACCAGGCGGGCAACGGTCGGCGACAGTTGGGCGCCAACGCCTTCCCAGTACGTCAGGCGGTCCTGCACCACGCGCAGGGTTTCTTCCTTGCCAGCGGCCAGCGGGTTGTAGAAACCAATACGCTCGATGAAACGGCCATCGCGACGGTTGCGCGAATCGGTAGCAACGATATTGAAGAACGGGCGCTTCTTGCTGCCGCCGCGAGCCAGACGGATTACGACCATGGGGTTATTCCTCGAAAAAACGGGGGTGTGCGAACACGAAACGCAAGAGTATAGCCCAGTTCCCAAGGCCAAACAAACACTTAGCGCGCTTTTCGCGTGGCGGCAACCCGCTCGTGCGCCGCCGGCATAACATGGCTGGCATGAGATCGTGGCGAAACCTGCGCCGCGGCGATCCACGGTGCCGCCCTGAAACAGCGGCTGACCGACGTTACAAAGCTGGCAAAAATGACGAAACAATCCGTTACACCGGTAACGGGATTCGCATAGGCGGTCACACGGCCCCTGCGTACCATGAACCCATTCCGGACTCATTGTCTACTACAGGATCTTGGGATCTCGCATGCTTACCCGCCCCCACCTGCGTCTCCTGGTGGCTGGTACGGTGGCCCTGACGGGCCTGCTTGGCAGTATTGCCGCCAGCCACGCGCAAGTCGCCTTCTGGCACACCGCTCGCGCCGATAATTCGCCGCGGGCGAATCGCGTTGCCGGTGGCTGGGAAGTCGCCAGTGTACGCGCGGAGAGCCGCGACCACGTGCGTGCGCAAATCGAACGCATGGAAGCGCGTGCCCGCAACGACGACCGCCTGAGCGGACGTCCGCCCGGCGCGCCGGGCCGCGACGATGACCGCGGCGCGCGCCAGGCACCCGACCGCAACAATCCGGGCGATCCAGCCCTGCGCGGCAACGACGCGCGTCCGCCCAACGCCGGACCGGGCTGGCAGGCACACGGCCGCGACGGCGGACGCTGACCCGCGCCCGCTTGCGTCACACGCCACGGCCGGAACTCCGGCCGTTTTCATTGGTCTTTCACATGTGCGCGCCAAGTGCCCGCACAGGCTGCTGCCCGGCACTTCGCGGGGCCCCTTCCGGGACGCATCCCCCGGGGCCCTAACAGCGTGCCGTCGTTGCGCAGACGGCAATCCAAGTGACCTGCCTCTGCCCGGTACCCACTGGTCCGGCCCTGGTCCGGCAAATCCCCGCGCCGGGCGCAGCCTTCCATGCAGGGCGGCGTACAATGTGCGCCGATGCCGACGGCATCTCCCGGAATCCACCGGAATCCCGACGACCGCCTGCCACGATGCACTCCACCGCGCGCCCAGCCCCCGCCCTCAGTCCCGATCACCGCCGCGCCGCGCGCGGCAAGTCCAAGTTGCTTACCGTCGCCCTGGCCTTCCTGTTCGGCAGCCTGGGCGCGCATCGCTTCTATCTGAAGGGCCTCGGCGACAAATTCGGCTGGGTGCACCTGCTGGCCACGCTGGCGGGCGCCATCGGCATCGCGTCGCTGGTCACCGGCGCAGGCACCACGGCCCTCAACTGGACCTTTGCCGTGGCGGGCGGCACCTCGGTGATCGCCGCGTTCCTGACCGCCATCGTCTTCGGGCTGCGCCCCGACGACCGGTGGGATGCCCGCTACAACCCGCACGGCCATCCCACGCGCTCGGGCTGGCCCGTGGTCATCCTGGTCATCCTGTCGCTGCTGATCGGCACCGGCCTGCTGATGGCCGGCCTGGCCATCAGCTTCCAGACCTTCTTCGAATCCCAGGTGGAAGCGGCCAAGGCGCTTTCGCAATCGGCCGAATAATCCGAACAATCCGGACAACGCTCCCGCAAATCGCCCATACTGGTTGAGTCCGTGCACGATAGGCACGGCGCATTGCCCCGCCATGACGGAGACGATGCAAAGGAGCGCCTGATGGACCAACCCACGTATGAAGAAGGACGCCTGGCCGCCTTTGCGGTCAGGCTGGCCCTGTCGTCAGGGCTGCCGGCTTCCAGTGCGAAGGCGGCGCTGGAGTTGGCCTGCCGCATGATCGAAGACCAGCATCCGCCTCAGAACAGCGATCCCTGCCGGTCGTCGGTCCCGCGCGGCCGTCCGGCTGGCCTGGCCGGTGGCGTGAAGAGCGACGTATCGAGCTCGAACCGGTTGTAGCGGAATCCAAGCCGTTCCGCCGTCTTGTGGAAGCGCTGACGCATCAGATCGGCCCACACCCCCGTGCCGCGCATGCGCGAGGCGAAGTCGGCATCGTAATCCTTGCCGCCCCGCATCTCGCGCACGCGGTTCATGACCCGCTCGGCACGGTCGGGAAAATGCGCTTCCAGCCACGCCTGGAAGAGCGGGCGTACCTCCCACGGCAGCCGCAACACGATGTAGTTGGCATACACCGCCCCGGCCTCGCGCGCGGCTTCCAGCACGCGTTCCAGGTCGGGCTCGGTGATGAACGGAATCACCGGCGCCACGCTGATCCCCACCGGAATGCCCGCGTCCGTCAGGGTGCGGATCGTGCGCAGCCGGCGCGCGGGCGTGGCCGCGCGTGGCTCGAGCGTGCGCGCCATGGCGGCGTCGAGCGTGGTGATCGTTACCGCCGCCACCGCCAGCCGCCGGGCGGCCATCGGTGCCAGCAGGTCGATATCACGCTCGATCAGTGACGATTTGGTGATCAGCGCCACCGGGTGATGGGTCTCGTGCAGCACCTCGAGCAGGCCGCGCGTGATGCGCTGCTCGCGCTCGATCGGCTGGTAGGCGTCGGTGTTCACGCCCAGCGCGATGGTCTCGCATCGATACGACGGTTTCGCCAGGGCTTCCCGCAGCCGCGCGGCGGCGTTGGTCTTGGCGTAGAGCTTGGTCTCGAAGTCGAGCCCTGGCGAAAGATCCAGATAGGCGTGCGTGGGCCGGGCAAAACAGTAGATGCAGCCATGCTCGCAACCCCGGTACGGATTGAGCGAGACATCGAACGGAATATCGGGCGACGCGTTGCGCGTGAGGATCGACCGCGCCTGCTCGAGGGTGACCTGCGTGATGACCTTGGGTGGTGGCGCTTCGCCCGATGCGTCGGCCGGCACCCAGCCGTCGTCGAACGCCTCGCGCTGATCGCGCTCGAAACGTCCCGGCACATTGCTGACCGCGCCACGCCCCTTGCGGGCCACGGGCGGACGGCGGCCCTCGCCCCCGCCATCGGCGTCGTATTCGTCACCCATCGCTTTATCTCTTTTCCTGCTGGCTCTACTCGCGCGCTTCCACCGAGATGGCCAGTGTCTCCTTGATCTCTTCCATCACGACATAGCTCTTGGATTGGGCCGCGCCGGGCAATTGCAACAGAATGTCGCCCAGCAGCCGGCGGTACTCGCTGATCTCCCTGATCCGCGCCTTGATCAGGTAGTCGAAGTCGCCCGATACCAGATGGCATTCCAACACCTCGGGAATGCGCAGCACCTCGCGCCGGAACTGCTCGAACATGTTGCCGGACTTGTTGCCCAGCGAGATCTCCACGAACACCAGCAGCGCGCTGCCCAGCAGTGCCGGATTCAGCCGCGCGTAGTAGCCCATGATGACACCGTCGCGCTCCAGCCGCTTCACGCGCTCGATGCACGGCGTGATGGTGAGCCCCACGTGCTCCGCCAGATCCTTCATCGACACCCGTCCGTCGGACTGCAGCACCGTCAGGATCTTCCGATCCAGTCGATCCAGATTGCGCACCGGCTGGCGATTCGTTCGCATGATTTTTTCCTGTTTTCTTCTTAAAATCGGCAACTAACACTGCCTTGAAGTCAATAGTATAGATACGAATTCTTCTTTCCCATGATTCTGCAGGTGCGGAGCCTTTGAGATGCGTGTTCTAGTTCTTGGCAGTGGTGTGATTGGCGTTACCAGTGCGTGGTATCTGGCCCGGGCCGGTCACGAAGTGACCGTTGTGGACCGCGAGGCCGCGCCCGCGCTGGGCACCAGCTTTGCCAACGCCGGCCAGATCTCGCCGGGCTATGCGTCGCCCTGGGCCGCGCCCGGCGTGCCGCTCAAGGCCATCAAATGGATGTTCCAGGAGCACGCGCCGCTCTCCATCAAGCCCGATGGCACGCTGTTCCAGTTGCAGTGGATGTGGCAGATGCTCCGGAACTGCACGGCTGGCCGCTATGCCGTGAACAAGGAACGCATGGTCCGCCTGGCCGAGTACAGCCGCGATTGCATCCGCGCGCTGCGGGCCGAGACCGGCATTTCGTACGAAGGCCGCCAGCAGGGCACGCTACAGGTGTTCCGCACCGACGCGCAGCTCGAAGCCGCATCGCGCGATATCGCCGTGCTTGAGGAAGCCGGGGTGCCTTATCAGTTGCTTTCGCGCGAGGAACTCGGCGCGAGCGAACCGGCGCTGGCCGCCGTCGGCCACAAGCTGGCTGGCGGCCTGCGCCTGCCGAACGATGAAACCGGGGATTGCCAGTTGTTTACCCAGCGGCTGGCAGCCATGGCCGAATCGCTTGGCGTGCAGTTTCTCTACAACCACTCCATCGACGGCCTGCTGACCCAGGGCGACGCCGTGACCGGCGCCGTGGTGGCCGGCCAGCCGATGTTTGCCGATGCCGTGGTGGTGGCGCTGGGCAGTTGGTCCACGCCGTTTGTCAGGCACGTGCTGCCGGGGCTGTCGAACCTGCCCGTGTATCCGCTCAAGGGCTTTTCGATCACGGTGCCGATGACCGATGCCGCGCGCAGCCCGGTATCCACGGTGCTCGACGAGACCTACAAGGTGGCGATCACGCGCTTCGATGACCGTATCCGCGTGGGTGGCATGGCGCAGATCGTCGGCTACGACCAATCGCTCGATCCCGCCAAGCGCCGCACGCTGGAGCATGTGGTGACGGACCTGTTCCCGGGCGCCGGCGACGTCAGCCGCGCCACGTTCTGGACCGGACTGCGCCCGATGACGCCCGATGGCACCCCGGTGGTGGGCCCGGCCGGCATTCGCGGGCTGTGGCTCAACACGGGGCATGGCACGTTGGGCTGGACCATGGCGTGCGGATCGGGCAAGTTGCTGTCTGATCTGGTCTCGGGCACGCGCCCGGCGATTCGCGCCGACGATCTGTCGGTGGATCGCTATCGCCAGCCGGCGCGCATGCACGGCGCGCCGCGCCCGGCCACGGCCTGATCCTCGTATTGGATCGTCGTACATCAACGAGAAAGGGCGACCCGCGGGTCGCCCTTTTCGATGGCGCAGTGCCTGGCGTGCGTCAGAACGTCAGAACTGATCCGCCGACAGCGCGTTGACCGGCCCGGCACCGCCCACGACGGCGTCGCGTAGCGCCGGCGCCTGCGACAGGATGTGCTGGCCGAAGAAATGCGCCGTGGCGATCTTGGCATCGTAGAACGCCGGATCTTCGCCACGCTTCGCATCCGCCGCCAGCATCGCGCGGCCCAGTTGCCATCCCGAGAACACGATGCCGCACAGCCTCAGGTACGGCACGCTGCCCGCGAACACCGCGTTCGGATCGGCCTTGGCATTCCCGACCACGAAGCCCACCACGGCCTCCAGCGCCTCGCGGCCCTGCTTCAGTTGCGCCTGCACCGCCTGGAACGCCGCCCCACCGTGCTTGCCCAGCGCGGCCTCGGTCTCGGCGATCTGCGCGCAGATCGCACGCGCCACGGCGCCGCCATCGCGCAGGGTCTTGCGGCCCACGAGGTCGTTGGCCTGGATCGCGGTCGTACCCTCGTAGATGGGCAGGATGCGCGCGTCGCGGTAGTGCTGCGCGGCGCCGGTTTCCTCGATGAAGCCCATGCCGCCATGCACCTGCACGCCCAGGCTGGTCACATCGATCGACATCTCCGTGCTCCAGCCCTTGATCACCGGCACCATGAACTCGTAGAACGCCTGGTTCTGGCGGCGCACGGCCTCGTCCGGATGCTGGTGCGCGGCATCGCTGGCCGCCGCGGCCACGTAGGCCACCGAGCGCGCCCCTTCCACCAGCGCGCGCATCGTCATCAGCATGCGCTTGACGTCGGGATGATGGATGATCGTCACGGCCTCGCGTGCCGAGCCATCCACGGGCCGGCTCTGCACGCGGTCGCGCGCGTAGGCCACCGCCTGCTGGTAGGCGCGCTCGGACACCGCGATGCCCTGCATGCCCACCGCGAAACGCGCCGCGTTCATCATGATGAACATGTATTCCAGGCCGCGATTTTCCTCGCCCACCAGCGTGCCGATGGCACCGCCGTGGTCGCCGAACTGCAGCACCGCCGTGGGGCTGGCCTTGATGCCGAGCTTGTGCTCGATCGACACGCAATGCACATCGTTGCGCGCGCCCAGCGAGCCGTCGCCGTTCACCAGGAACTTGGGCACGATGAACAGCGAGATGCCCTTCACGCCCTCGGGCGCGTTCGGCGTGCGCGCCAGCACCAGATGGACGATGTTCTTCGCCATGTCGTGCTCGCCATACGTGATGAAGATCTTGGTGCCGAACAGCTTGAACGTGCCATCGCCCTGCGGCTCGGCGCGCGTACGCACGGCGGCCAGGTCCGAGCCGGCCTGCGGCTCGGTGAGGTTCATCGTGCCGGTCCACTCGCCGGCGATCAGCTTGGGCAGGAAAGTGGCTTTCTGTGCATCGGTGCCGGCGGTTAGCAACGCCTCGATGGCGCCGTCGGTCAGCAGCGGGCACAGCGCGAACGACAGGTTCGCGCTGTTCAGCATCTCGTTGCACGGCGCGGAAAGGAGCTTGGGCAGACCCTGGCCGCCAAAATCGGCCGGATGCAGCACGCCCTGCCAGCCGCCCTCGCCGAACTGGCGGAAGGCATCGCGGAAGCCTGGGGTCGTGGTGACCACGCCGTCCTTCCAGCTGCTGGGGTTGGTGTCGCCCAGGCGATTGAGCGGGGCCACCACTTCCTGGTTGAACCTGGCCGCTTCCTCCAGCACCGCTTGCACGGTGTCCGGCGTGGCTTCCTCATAGCCCGGCAGCTTGCTGATGGCGTCCAGGCCTGCCAGTTCGTTCATGACGAACTGCATGTCCTTGAGCGGTGCGCGATAGGTCATCGATATCTCCAGAGTCTGCAAAAAAGCCGCTCGCGGGGAGCTCCCCGGAACGGCTTCCATTCTTCTTTTTATGCGCCGGCAGGCAGGCCCGCCGGCGAGGGCATCAGCCCAGTGCGGCCACCAGTTCCGGCACCACGGTGTTCAGGTCGCCCACGAGGCCGTAATCCGCCACCGAGAAGATCGGGGCTTCCGCGTCCTTGTTGATCGCCACGATCACCTTGGAGTCCTTCATGCCGGCCAGATGCTGGATCGCGCCCGAGATACCCACGGCGATGTACAGCTGGGGCGCCACGATCTTGCCGGTCTGGCCCA
>Ga0255338_1004826_pt1 | contig 13250 bp, 8 predicted proteins | sample MeOH1_35cm_T4_19_FD_203715 | JGI IMG/M metagenome (GOLD analysis project Ga0255338, IMG submission 203715) | Sandy soil microbial communities from University of British Columbia, Vancouver, Canada - MeOH1_35cm_T4_195 | ecosystem: Engineered > Artificial ecosystem > Sand microcosm > Unclassified ...
CGGCCTGGCGGTGGCCGAGCGCTGCGCCGCCTTCGGCCTGCCGGTCGCCTATTTCAGCCGCGCCGAGAAGCCGGGCGTCGCCTACCGCCACTACGGCTCGGTCGCCGCCCTCGCCGCCGCCGTCGACACGCTGATCGTCACCGCCGCCGGCGGGCCGGCGACCGAGGGGCTCGTCGGCGCCGAGGCGATCGCCGCGCTCGGCCCGAACGGCGTCCTCGTCAACGTCGCCCGCGGCTCGGTCGTCGACGAGGCGGCGCTGATCGAGGCGCTCGAGGCGGGGCGCCTGCTCGCCGCCGGCCTCGACGTCTTCCGCGACGAGCCGAACGTGCCGGCGCGGCTGGCGGCGCTCGACAACGTCGTGCTCCTGCCGCACGTCGGCTCCGCCTCGGTGGCGACGCGCGCCGCGATGGGCGAGCTCGTCGTCGCCAACCTCGTCGCCTGGTTCGAGGAGGGGCGGGCCCTGACGCCCGTCGCCGAATGCCGCGTTCGCGGAGCGCCGGCACATGGCGACTGAGCCGCGCGCGGCGCGGGCGCCCGCGGCGGGCGCGCCACCGGCCACCGGCGCCGGCGCCGGCGCCGAAGACCTGCGCGCCGAAGACCTGCGCGCCGAAGACCCGAGCGCCGGCGATGCGGCGACGATGCCGGCCTGCTTCGTCGCCTCCGCGCTCTATGTCGAGGGGCGGCGGGTCCGCGACGTGCCGCTCGAGGCGATCGGCTCCTGCCTGCACCAGTCGCGCGGGCTGCTGTGGATCGGCCTCAAGGATCCCGAGACCCAGACCCTCGTCGACGTGGCGGCGCGGCTCAAGGTCGGCCGCAAGGCGACGGAGGAGATCGTCCGTCCGCACCGCAAGCCGAAGATCGTCGACTACGGCACGGTGGTGCTGATCGTCGCGATCACCGTCGAGCTCGCCGGCGACCGGCCGATCTTCGGCGAGACGCTGCTGCTGCTCGGGCCGGACTATCTGGTGACGGTGCGGCGCGGCGCCGTGGCGAGCCACGTCGACCTGAGGGACCGGCTCGAGGACGCGCCGGAGGTGCTCGCCCGCGGCAGCGACTTCGTCGCCTCGGAAATCCTCGACCTGCTCGTCGACCGCTATGTCGAGACCGGGACGGCGCTCGAGAAGCTCGTCGACGAGATCGAGCAGAAGCTCATGCTGCGCGGCCTCAAGGATTCCGACGTGCGGCGGCTCTACCGGCTGCGGCGGGACCTCCTGCGCATCCACGGCGCGGTGGCGCCGCTTTCGGAGATCTGCCGGCGCCTGTCGCGGGTCGACACGACGGCGGTCGATGCGGCGGCGAAGCCCTATTTCGGCGAGGTCGCCGACCGGGTGCAGCGCGTCGACGAGATGTTCTCGGCGCTGCGCGAGGCGCTCGCCTTCGCCTTCGAGGCCGGCCTGATGATCGGCCAGACGCAGCAGAACGACACCACCCGCCGGCTCGCCGCGTGGGCGGCGATCCTGGCGGTACCGACGGCCGTCGCCGGCATCTACGGCATGAACTTCGAGATGATGCCGGAGCTGCGCTGGGCCTACGGCTACCCCGCCGTGCTCGGCTTCATCGCCGTGGCCTGCAGCCTGCTCTACTGGCGCCTCCGCCGCGCCGGGTGGTTGTGAGGACGTGGTGCCGGAACAAGGCTCCCGGCCGGCTGCCGGCCCGCGGCGGCAGGGCGCTTCCGCCCGGTCCGTCCGGCTGCCGCGGGTCGCCCGGGCGCTCGTCGCCGGTGCGCTGGCCGCCGCCGCCGCCGTTTTCGGCGTCGTCGGCCTGACGCTGTTCGAGGCCCGCGAGGACGCCTGGGACGAGGCCCACCGTTCGGCCGAGAACCTGCTCACCGTCATCATCAGCGACATCGGCCGCAACATCGAGATCTACGACCTGTCGCTGCGCGGGCTGATCGAGGCCCTGAACGATCCGGTGGTGGCGCAGCTGCCGCCCGACATGCGCCATCGCGTGCTGTTCGCGCGATCGTCGACCGCGCACTTCCTCGGCTCCATGCTCGTCCTCGACGCCGCGGGGGAAATCGTCGTCGACTCGGCCGGGCCGGTCGCCCGCGTGGCGAACTTCGCCGACCGCGACTACTTCAAGGCGCAGGCCGAGGGGCGGGGGGCCGGGCTCCACATCAGCCGGCCCTACGCCAGCCGGCTGCGCGACGGCGACCCGAGCATCGCCATCTCCCGCCGCCTCGACCGGCCCGACGGCTCGTTCGGCGGCATCGTCATGGGCGCACTGAGGATCGCCTATTTCCGCAACCTCTTCTCGCAGCTCGATATCGGCGCCAACGGGCTCATCACGCTCATCCGCGACGACGGCATCGTCCTGTGGCGCCAGTCCGCGTCGGAAGGCGGCGACTTCGGCCAGGACATCTCGGCGAGCGCCAACTTCCAGCGCATCCGGGCGACCGCCCCGAGCGCCTTCATCGGCACGTCCGCCATCGACGGCGTCAGCCGGTTCTACGTCTGCGACCGCATCCCGGCGACCCCTATGATCGCCTGCGTGTCGCCGTCGGTCGACGACATCTTCAGCGAGTGGCGGCAGCGGGCAGCGGTGCTCGGCTCGTTCTCGCTCGCCGTCTGCGCCGCCCTCGTCGTCCTCGCCCTGGCGCTGCGCCGCGAGTTCCGCCGCCGGCTCGCGGCGGAAGCCGACCTCGCCGAGCTCGCCGTCACCGACCCGCTGACCGGCCTCGCCAACCGGCGCCGGCTCGACGAGGTGATCCGGCGCGAATGGCGCCGCACCGGGCGGACCGGCTCGTCGCTGGCGCTCCTGATGATCGACGCCGACCGCTTCAAGGCGCTGAACGACCGGCACGGCCACGCCCAGGGCGACGAGGTGCTGCGGACGATCGCCCGCGTCCTCGTCGAGTGCACGCGACGGCCCGGGGATCTCTGCGCGCGCTATGGCGGCGAGGAGTTCGCGGCGGTGCTGCCCGATACCGACATCGTCGGTGCCGCCCGGGTCGCCGAGGCGATCCGCGCCCGCCTCGAGGGGCTGAGCCGCGAGCAGGAGGCGATCGGGCTCGCGCCGACCACGGTCAGCATCGGCGTGGCGTGGATGAAGCCGACCGCCGAGCAGGGCCAGGGCGTCGAGGCGCTCGTCGAGGCTGCCGACAAGGCGCTCTACGAGGCGAAGAGCGCCGGCCGTAACCGTGTCGCCGTTTCCCCAGCGCCGCCGTGACGGCGGGCCGGGCTCCGCGGCCTCGCGGCCGCGCAGCCCGGCCGTGCGGTCAGTTGGAGGCGTCGGCCGTTTCGATCGTGTCGACGACCTCGACGCAGATGTCGGCGACGCCGCGGCCGACGACGCCGAGCTTGACCGCCGCGCCCCTCGACAGGTCGAGGATGCGGCCGCGGATGAACGGGCCGCGGTCGTTGACGCGCACCGTCACCGAGCGGTTCGTCGCCGGATCGGTGACGCGCAGCCGGGTGCCGAAGGCCATGGTTCGGTGGGCGGCGGTCAGGCCGGCCGGGACGAAGCGCTCGCCGTTGGCCGTGCGGCTGCCCGAGGCGTACCAGGAGGCGCGGCCGCAGCTGCCGCGCCTTGCGCCGCCGGCGCTGCGCGTCTCGCGGGCCGCGGGTGGCGGTTCGGCGGCGCGCTTGCCGGTGGTCCGCGCCCGCGCCGCGGCGCGGGCCTTGGCGGCGGCGCCGCTGTGCCGCGAGGTGAGGCGGGACCGCGATTTCGGCTCGCCACGACGCTTCGCCGTGTCCGCGGCCTCCTTCGCCTCGGCGGCGGCCTTCCAGCTCGACGGCTTGGTGGGGGTGAACGGCTCGGGGCTGGCGAGCGCCGGAGCAGAGAGACTGATGACGGCTATCAAAGACAATGAAGAAAGGAGATTAGGGAATATTTTCTTATTCTTTTTTGTAATGTTCTGCGTATTTTCGTGTTGATGGAGAGATGCGTACCGATACTGAGAACAATGCATTTCTAGCTGCGGCTCCGTGCCATTGGTGACGGGAGCGGCTCTAGGGGGGAAATACGACCAAAGGGTGTCGATGAGCTAAGCCTTTGTTGGTGCTCGATTTGAAGCGGTCGTGCGGCGCGGGGGAGGTAGCGGCGGAGCGCTCGCGGCGGCGAAAGTTCCCCCTCGCGCCGGGCGCCCGTCTGTGGCACGACGGCGGCGATGCGGACGTGGCGAAATCGGTAGACGCAGCAGACTTCATTGGAGTGCCCGCGGGGAAATCCGCGGCGTAGAACCGCTCAAAGTCGGGGAAAGCTAACGGGCGCCGGCGTGCGCCCCAGGCCGATCCCGAGCCAAGCCCGCCGCGGCGGGAGCGACGGCCGGCCGGACGCGACGTCGGGCCGGGGAGGCGCGGCGGATCGGTGATCCGGCGCGCCGTCCGGTCGGCGGGGGCGCGAGGCGCCCTTCCGGCCCGTGCTCCAGGGGCGGCGGGAAGGTGTAGAGACTGGACGGGCGGCGCCTAAGGCCGAGTGGCGATGGCGAAGGGACAGTCCAGACCACGAACGCCGGAGGCGGCGGCGAAAGCCGAAGTGGTACGAAAATCTGCTTCCCGTCAGGGAGTGCGGGTTCGAGCCCCGCCGTCCGCACCAGTCCCCGCACCGGCCCGGCCGGCGTCTGCGGGAGCCCAGCCCAAGGCCGCAACCAGGCCGGACTCCGGCCTCGGGCTCCGGCCGACGTGCGCGACGCGAAGAGGCCCGGACCATGCCGGGCCCGACGTGCGCGGCCTTCAGCCTCGCGTTGCCTTCAGCCGTCTCTCGGCCGCTGCCGCCGTCGCCCCGGCCCATCGGCTGGCGACGGCGGAGACTGACACGCTCAGACGCCGACTGACACGCTCAGACGCCGGTGGCGGCGGGAGCAGGCGCCGCCTCGGCCGGCACCGTGGAGGCCACGGCAGCGGGTGCGGGTGCGGCATCCGGCGCGGCGGCCGCCTCGATCGCCGCCTGGCGGCGCTCCAGCAGGGCCATGGCGACGGTGGCGCAGAACGGCAGCGCCTGGACGACGAGGACGATGGCGAAGACGTAGATCTCGCGGACCTCGTCCTTGTTGGTGAGGACGAGCAGCGCCGAGCCGACGAGCAGCAGCGCGCCGATGACCGCCTCCCAGGTCGCCGGGAAGGCGGTGGCGGTGCGCTTCTTGGTGCCCTTCGCGGTGCGCAGGAAGGGCAGGCTGTCGGAGACGAGCCCCTTCGCCACGGCGCGGGCGATGGTGAACTGCAGGCTCATCGCCGCCACCGCGGCGCCGGCGGCGTAGCGGAACGGCATCCTGACGCGCAGCCGGTAGAGCAGGGAGAAGTGCACGACGTTGACGAGGAAGACGACGACGACGGGCAGCGTCAGCACGGAATCGGGCAGGGCGATGCCGCCGAAGGCGACGACCGGCACCCACAGCAGGTTGAGGATCGCCGCGGCGACGCCGAGGGTCTCGGCGCCGAGCCAGTTGAGCCAGCCCATCAGGAACTGCGCCCGCTGGCCGAGCCCGAGGCGCGAGCCGCCCGGCAGGAACCGACGCCAGTGCTTGCGGCAGATCTGCAGGCCGCCGTAGGCCCAGCGGTGGCGCTGCGTCTTGAACGACTGGTAGTCGTCCGGCAGCAGCCCGTGGCCGTAGCGCTCGCGGGTGTAGTGGGCGGACCAGCCCTTCTCGAGGATCGACAGGCCGAGATCGGTGTCCTCGGTGATGGTGTCGCTCGACCAGCCGCCGGCTTCCTCGAGGGCGAGGCGGCGGATCAGGCACATGGTGCCGTGCACGACGATGGCGTCCGCCTCGTTGCGCTCGACCATGCCGATGTCGAAGAAGCCGGCGTACTCGGCGTTGAGGACGCCGTGGAACAGGCTGCGCTCGCCGTCGCGGTGGTCCTGCGGCGCCTGGACGAGGCCGACGCGCGGGTCCTCGAAGGCCGGCACCAGATCCTTCAGCCAGTTCGGCGCGACGACGTAGTCGGCGTCGAGAAGGCCGATGATCTCGGCGTCGGCGGCGGTGTGCTCGAGGGCGATCCTGAGCGCGCCCGCCTTGAAGCCGGAGATGTTCTGCAGGTTGAGGAACTTGAAGCGTGGGCCTAGGGCGGCACAGTGCTCCTCGATCGGCAGCCAGAAGGCGGGATCTGGGGTGTTGTTGATGGCGACGACGCACTCGAAGTTCGGATAGTCGAGCGCCGCGACGGAATCGAGCGTCTGCTTCAGCATCTCCGGCGGCTCGCGGTAGGCCGGGATGTGGATCGACACCTTCGGGGCGCGCTGCTCGCCCGCCACCGCGTCGCCGGCGAGCGGCAGCGACGGCAGGTGCAGCGCGGTCCGGGCGAGGCCGGTGGCGGCCGGCAGCGGCGTCGCGGCGATCAGCCGGCGCGGCCCGCGGCCGAGCGAGACGCTGGCGATCTCCTCGATGCGGGCGAGCGACAACAGCGCCAGCGGCACCAGCAGAATCAGCCCGGCGATCCACATGATGGCGCTGCCGACGACGAGATAGTGCGACAGCGGGTGCGCGATCGTCACGGCGAGCCAGGCGCCGACGCCCTGCGCCGCGGCGGCGAACAGGAAGGCCTGGCCGAAGGTCGGCTGCGAGAAGGCGAGGACGATGAGCGACAGCAGCGTGCCGACGAGCAGCGCGGCGCCGACGATGCGCTCCTTGTTGCGCTCGGTGATCGCCCCGGCGAGGTCGAACTTCAGGTGGCGGTCGGCGTCGAACAGGCCCCAGTAGGCGCCGACCGAGCCTTCGTTGACCTTCCAGCGCTGGTCGAAGGCCTCGACGATGTTGTAGTCGATGCCCTGGTCGCGGGCACGGTTGACGAAGTCGCGCAGGATCTCCGCCTGGGCCATCGGGCCCGGCTCCGCCGCCTTCATGTTGTAGCCGCCCGACGGCCAGCCGAACTCGGCGATGACGACGTGCTTGCCGGGAAAGGTCTCGCGCAGGCGGTTGTAGGCCTCGATGGCGTGCTGGACGACGCCCTCGCGCGGCACGCCTTCCCAGTAGCCGAGCATGTGCGCGGCGATGAAGTCGACGGAGCCGACCATTTCCGGATTGTCGAGCCAAGTCGACCAGATGTCGCCGGTCGTCACCGGCACCGGGCTGTCCTGGCGGACCTTGCGCAGGATCTCGGCCATCTCGGCGCCGGTGTGCTCGCCGCGCAGCACCGTCTCGTTGCCGATGACGAGCGCTTCGACGTTGTTGTATTTGCGCGCGAGGTCGAGGGCGCTCTTGATCTCGCGGGCGTTGCGCTCGAGGTCCTTGTCGAGCCAAGCGCCGACGATCACCTTGATGCCGTACTCGGCGGCGATCTCCGGCACGTGCTCGAGGCCGCCGGTCGCCGCGTAGGTGCGGATCTCCTTGACGTAGGGGGCGATGACCTCCATGTCGGCGCGGATCTGCTCGGGCGTGACGACCGCCCCCTCCTCGGGGTTCTGCGAGGCGTCGTAGGGCGCGAACGAGACGCTCTCGAGCTTGCCGCTGACGTCAGGCGCGATGACCTGGCGGTCGTTGGCGATCCAGATCGCCGCATGTGCCGCGACCGCAAGGACGATGGCGGCCAAGCCCACGGGTACGGCTCGCCGGGCGGCGGCGATCAGCGACATTGCAGTGAAGCTCCAAGACGCCGGACAAAGACCCTGCCGAAACGCCGCCAGGCGTCATCGGTTCCTGCCATCGCTGCGGGCGCAGGCATCGACGCCAGGCACTAGCGACGGGATTATGATCGAATTTTGATCATGGAAATAAGACGAGCAAGACACAGTACGCCCCTCCCCGGCAACGTACGGCAATCATGCATTTCACGTGCCGCCGCCCGGCGCCACGGTCACTGCGGCTGCGGCGCGCCTTCGGCGGGCTTCTGACCGTCCGGCTGCGACGTCGCGTCGCCCCCCTGCGTGGCGGCCGGCGCCTCGCCTTCCTTCGGCGGCTGGCCGGCCGGGGTCGCCGCCTCGGCCTTCAGCGACGCCGGATCGAGGTTGGGATCGGCCCAGCAGGCCTTCGCCCGCCGCGGCAGGCCGGGGTCGCCCTGGTCGGGGCTGACGCCGATTTTGACGAGGCAGCGGAACGACCGGGCGACCCGCTCGGTCGGGCATTCGAAGCGGTCATAGAGGTCGAGGAAGTCGCTCGCGGTGCGGATGTCGTCGCGCCACAGCAGGCTGAGGATGCGCTCTCCGGCCCACTGGCACTCGGGGCTGTCGGCCGCCGGCAGCGCCTCGTCGTCATCCTCCGCCGCGGCCGGCGCCTGGGCCGCGGGAGCCGTCGGCGCAGCCTCCTGGGCGTGGCCGGGAGCGAGCAGGGCTAGGCCGGCCACGAGGGCGCCGGCGAGCACCGAGGAGGCCCGAAGCGGGGCGACGGGAAAAGGCGCCATGTGGTGAGGATCCGTTGGCGAGCGACCATGCCCGGGAAGGTGAGCGGAGCGTGGCCGGAGAATGGCCCAAGCCGACCCTGCTGTCCATTGCGGCCGGGCCGCGCGCCCGCGGCTCAAAGCTCCGCCATGAACGCCGCGAGCTCCCGTCCGAACGACGGCGCGAGGTCGCCGCGGGCCATGGCGAAGGCGACGTTGGCCATCAGGAAGCCGGTCTTCGAGCCGCAGTCGAAGGTCCGCCCGTCGAACTTCAGCCCGGTGAAGCGCTGCGTCTGCATCAGCGTCAGCATCGCGTCGGTGAGCTGGATCTCGCCGCCGGCGCCGGTGCCCTGGTTGGCGAGGATGTCGAAGATTTCCGGCTGCAGCAGGTAGCGCCCGGTGATGATGAGGTTCGACGGCGCGGTGCCGGCCGGCGGCTTCTCGACCATGCCGGTGACCTCGAAGACGCGGTCGTCGCCGTTGCCGATGCGCACGACGCCGTACTGGTCGGTGCGATCGGCCGGCACCGGCTCGACGGCGATGACGTTGCCGCCGCGGGCGGCGTAGACGTCCATCATCTGCGACAGGCAGCCGCGCGTCGCCTGGATGAGCACGTCCGGCAGCAAGAGGGCGAAGGGCTCGTGGCCGATGATGTCGCGAGCGCACCAGACGGCGTGGCCGAGGCCGAGCGGCGCCTGCTGGCGGGTGAAGCTCGTCTGCCCCGGTCCCGGCCGCGAGCGCGACAGGATCTCGAGGGCTTCCGCCTTGTCGCGCTCGCGCAGCGTCTCCTCGAGCTCGAAGGCCATGTCGAAATGGTCCTCGATCACCGCCTTGTTGCGCCCCGTGACGAAGACGAAATGCTCGATGCCGGCCTCGCGCGCCTCGTCGAACACGTACTGGATCACCGGCTTGTCGACGACGGTCAGCATTTCCTTCGGAACCGCCTTGGTGGCGGGCAGAAAGCGCGTCCCAAGACCGGCGACCGGAATGATCGCCTTGCGGATCCGAGGCTCGATCACGTTGAATTCTCCGTCTCTTTGTTTCGACTTTGCGGAGCAGCCGAAGTTCTCGTGCCGCCGAACGTCCACTATCCTCATCGCCGTGGCGGGAGCAAGCCCCCGAGCGAGCGTTCAGATGCTGGCGAGAATGCGGTGGCGGGCGTAACGTTCCGCGACGATGCCGATGAACAGCAGCGCGATCGTCGATCCGATATAGTAGTAGGGATCGAAGAAGGAGCTCTCGTAGGTGTCGAAGAAGCCGTTGCGCGAGGCGACGATCGAGTGCGCCAGGGGGTTGTAGTAGAGGACGTTGGTGACCGGGGTCGGCAGTTCGTCGACGATGTGGATGACGCCGGAGGCGAGCATAAGCGGCATCGTCAGGATCGAGTAGAACTTGTCCCAAGGGGGGAAATAGCAGCCGATGGCGGCGTTGATCAGGCCGACCGCGAGGCCGAGCAGCGAATTGACCACGATCGGCATGAACGTCAGGCCCCAGTCGTGGGGAAAGCCGTCACCAAAGACGATGAAATGGCCCATGAAGAAGGTAAAATAGACCCCCATGTAGAGCAACATCTCGACGATCATCACCGCCACCAGCGGATCGATCGGCTGGACGATCGGCAGATACAGGCACTTCTTGTATTTCTTCTGCGCCTGCTTGACCGCGCGGGAGCCGCGGCGGAAGGCGCTGAACGGGATCACGCCGGTGGCGAAGAAGAGGATGAAGCTGTCGCCGATGCGCGGCTGCTTGGTGATGAACGACATCGCCACCGAGATGACGAAAATGAACGCCATCGGCTCGAAGATGGCCATCACGAACCCGAACTTGTGCCCGACGATGCGGGTGCGGAAGTCGCGCAGGATCAGCGTGCCGATGACCCGGCACTGCACCGCGAAGGCCGAGCGCGCCCGCTTGCGCTCCAGAGTGATGGTGGCGGGCGTCAGCAGTTCGCCGTCGATGACGGTCATGGCGTTCCCCCGGCGATGGCGGCGCGGGTCGGATCGAACCAGCGCGCCGCGGCGTAGATGAGCGCGTCGACGCGGTTGGCGTCGAGGATGGCAGCGAGGAGCCCACGGTCGAGGGCCGGGCGGCGGTCGCGCCGTGCAGCCGAGACGTTGGCGCGCCGTCCCGGCAGCGCGAGCCGCGCCCGGCGCCCGCCGGCGAGGCGCTCGATCTCCGGCAGGAAGGTGGCGTCGAGCGTGTCGGTCGTGCCGACGACGGAAAAGCGCGCCAGGGCGTCGAGGGCGGCCGCGGCGAGCCCGGCCTCGTCCGCGGCCCCGCCCGGCGGCCGGCCGGCGAGCTTGCGCGCCATGAAGTTGCGCGTGTAGACGGTGAGCCGCGGGTCGTCGCTGGCGACGAAGGCGGCGAGGTCGTTCTCGGCGCAGAAGGCGGCGCGGAAGCGGTGGCCCTCCGAGCCGGTGTCGCCAGGCGTCTCGGCGGCGCGCCGGAAGTGGTGGTACTGCGACAGCATCCGGTCGACCGGGTCGCGCAGCACCGTCGCCCAGTGCGCGTCGGCGAAGTGCTCCGCCAGGAGGCCGATGTCGAGGTGGCCGGCGACGGCGCGGTAGCGGCGGGCCTCGGCCGGGTCGGCGGCGAGGCCCGCGGCGAAGGCGCGCGGGTCGCGGACGTGCAGGAACCGGCCGCGGGGCACGCTGCGCCGCAGCCGGTGGATCACGCTCGTTCCGCCGCACTTGAACAGATGAAAGAAGACCACCGGGGGAGGAGAGCCGTCGATCATGGCGAAGGCGTGTCCGCTGTCGCCGGCGGCAGTGCCGCCGCCGGCGCGCCCGCCGCGATCGCGGCCCGATGACGGCCCGTCCGCATCGTCCCGCCGCTCAGGTCGCCGGCATGAAGTCGGGACGGGTGAGGTCGAAGTTCGCCGAGTAGAACGGGTCGGTCATCAGCGTCGTGCCCCAGGCGGCGCGCATGTAGGCCATCTCGCGCTCGTAGCGGCGCCGCTTCTCCGGCGCCATGTCGAGGCCGCGCGAGGCCGATTCGTAATGCACCAATCGTGAAAAAGGCGTCCACAGGATGCGGTAGCCGGCGCGACGGATCTTCAGGCAAAGGTCGATGTCGTTGTAGGCGACGGTGAGGTTGCGCTCGTCGAGGCCGCCGACCTCCTGGAACACCGCCTTGCGGACGACCATCACCGCGCCGGTCACCGCCGAGAAGTCCTGGACGGCGGCGAGACGGCCGAAATAGCCGGTCGAGTCCTCCGGGAAGAGGTGGTGGACGTGGCCGGCGACGCCGCCGATGCCGAGCCCGACGCCGGCGTGCTGGATGCGCCCGTCGGGATAGTAGAGCTTGGCGCCGACGCAGCCGATGCCGGGGCGCACCGCGTGGCTGACGAGCTCGCCGAGCCAGTCCGGCTCGACGATGCGGATGTCGTTGTTGACGAGGGCGACGAGCGGCGTCTCGGCGAGCGCCACGGCGCGGTTGTTGAGGCGCGAGTAGTTGAACGGCGCCTCGTCGCGGATCACCGTCGCCCGCGGATTGTCGGCGAGGCCGGCGATCAGCGCCAGCGCCTCGGGGTCGACGGTGCCGTTGTCGATGAGGATGAGCCGGAAGTTCGGATAGTCGGTGATCTCGAACAGCGTCGTCAGGAACGGCCGCAGGAGGTCGGGGCGGTCGCGCGTCGGCACGATCAGCGTCACGCCCGGCGCCGGCTGCGGCACCGGGTGGCGGACGCGGTAGGACGGGAACTCGACGACCGGCAGCACGGCGGCACCGAGCCGGCGGCGCTCGATGTGCTCCTCGAGGGCGCGCATGCCGGCGGCGTAGGCCTCGCCGGAAGCCTGCTCGGGCGCCTCCGGCCGGTGGCCGGCGAAGCGGTGGCAGACGACCTTGGCGAGGTGGCGGATCTTCGCCGCGTCGACGCGCTCGACGATGCGCAGCAAGAGGTCGTACTCGAGCGCCGCGTCGAAGGCGCGGCGGAAGCCGCCGACCTCGCGCACCGTCTCCGCCCTCAGCACCACCGGCCGGCCGAGATAGTTCCAGGCGTGGAACAGGTCCTCGCTCCAGTCCGGCTTGAAGTGCGGGTCGCAGCGGCCGCCGTCCTCGTTGAGGGTGTCCTCGTCGGCGTAGAGGATCTCGGCGGCCGGCGTCTCGGCGAGGGCGACGGCGAACTCGGCGAGGGCGTGCGAACGCAGCCGGTCGCCGGGGCCGATCAGCGCGACGTGGGTGCCGGTCGCCGCGGCGAGCGCCGTGTTGGCTGCGACCGACGAGCCGGCGCCGGCGGCGACGCGGCGCACGACGATGCGCCGGTCGGCCGCCGAGGCGACGTCGCAGATCTCGGCCACCGCCGGGTCGAGGTCGCGGTCGATGGCGACGACGAGCTCGAAGTCGGTCCAGATCTGCGCCCGGACGGCGGCGATCGCCGCCTCGACGTGCGCCGGCTTCGCCGTCGTCAGCGGCATCAGCAGCGAGAAGCGCGGCCGCGCCGTCAGCGCCGCGGCGCGGCCGGCGACGGCGTCGCCGTGGCGGTGCGCGTCGAAGTCGAAGGTCGCCTGCCACAGGCTGTAGCGGTAGTCGCGGTTGCCGGAGCCCCAGTAGAGGCTCGAGGCGCTCGAGAACGTCTCCGCCCGCTTCGGCTGCAGCACCGACAGCGCCGCGTCGCGGACGAAGCGGCGGAAGCGCACCGGGTCGGAGCGCAGGTGCCGCAGCGCCGCGGCGAGGGCGCGGCGCGCCACCTTGGCGAGGCCGATGCGGCGGATGACGAAGGTCTCGACGACGAAGCCGGTCGGGTGGTCGCACGGCTCGAAGCGCAGGCCCTGCAGCGGCCGCGGGAAGCGGCAGAAGGCCGAAAACACCGGCGGATGGTCGCGGGCGAGGCGGATCGGCAGGCTCTCCGGCCCCTCGCCGAAGTCGAGGCGGACGCGCGGGCGGACCATCGGGTCGGTCTTGATGCGCGCCTCGATGCGGTACCAGCCGCGCGGCATCGGCCGGGCGAGGCGCATCAGGAAGTGCGCGTCGTAGGACAGGGCGCGGAAGCCGGAGGCGGTG
>Ga0255338_1004827_pt1 | contig 13246 bp, 17 predicted proteins | sample MeOH1_35cm_T4_19_FD_203715 | JGI IMG/M metagenome (GOLD analysis project Ga0255338, IMG submission 203715) | Sandy soil microbial communities from University of British Columbia, Vancouver, Canada - MeOH1_35cm_T4_195 | ecosystem: Engineered > Artificial ecosystem > Sand microcosm > Unclassified ...
TGAAGGCGGCCGGTTGGCATTTGGTCGGCGAGGTCAAGGGGCGATCGTGGAACGCGCCGTCTAGACCTCGCGTCGACAAGCATCCGACACAAGACAAACTTCGCTTTGAGGTCAGCCATGACTGATCCCCATGCGAGAAACCTCACCCTCGACAAGTTCGCCTCTCTCTGGCGCGAACCGAAGGACGCCTACGACTTCATCAAGGCTGACAAGCGCGACGAGATGATCGCCACGATGCGCCACCGGGCCGAATGCTGGGTCGCTGAGGCCATTGGAGCGCCGATGCCGGAGGTTGCGTCCTGCGACGAAGTGGACGCGCTGAGGGCCATCTATCGGGCCTGCATGAACGTGACCGCCAATGACGTTCGCATCTGGTTCAAGGAACGGGAGCGGGCCGAGAAGAGAGCGGAGCGCGTGACGAAGAAAGGGAAAGCGGCATGACCCGCACCAGCACCGACGTCATGGGTGAGCTTTTGCGCCGGTTCTCCAAGGGGCCCATCAGGCCGCTATGGGCCGACCTCACGCCGGAGCGCAAGGCGCCGTGGCTCAATGAGACTCGGTTATTCATCGCGAAGGCAGAGGCCGAAGGGCTCATCATCGAAGTGAAGGAAACGCAGCATGGATGACACTGGTGAAAGTTCCGCGTCAATCAATCGGCGCGCAGATGATGAGGCGTGGGGCCGAATGATCGATGGACTTCGCGCGGGTGGTCATATGCGCCGCATCCCGAAGCTCCGCAAGACGTTCCTCATCATTGACGGAGAGCCGAGCCGTGGGGGCATCAGCGACTCGCGACTTCGCAAAATGCTTCGCGAACACCAGGTCGTCGAAATCGGGCTCGATACATTCGCGCTGAGCGAGGCTTCGGCATGAGCAACCTCTGCCCAGTCTGCAGAGGCTCCGGGAGCATCGTGACGTTCTCGCGCGGGATCGAGCATTGGCAATGCCCGTGCTGCTTCGGTGCTGGCGTTCGCGTTCAACACGGTCCCGCAGAAGTCAGCATCCGAAAGGCGAAGAAATGAGCGTTACAGCGCGCGTCGTAGTGACGCTTGAACTTACCGGTCTTGGGACATGGGGAAACGACTGCCCTCTCGGTCAGGTCTATGAGCAGGCGGCAACTGCCGCCGTTGGCCGCATCAGCAAGGCCGTTGCCGAAAAAGGTGCTCTCACCGGAGCACGGATCATCGGCCAGCCCGTCGTTACTGCCGTCATGTCGACGGAGGAAGGTAAATGACCGTCGCCAGCGGGTACGCAATCAAGACAAGCAGCGGGGAACTTCTCGTCCACACGGTCTGCCCCACGGAGATCGGGGCAATGGCCAATTGGCTCTTCACAAACAGCGGCATCCCGGTCATGGCCGGGGCGACCGACGCACAAATCCGCGACTTCTTCAATCTTCTTCACAAGCACGCTGGGGTCGAACTCACTCGCGTTGAGATCAAGGAGGCCAAGCCATGAGCGAACGCGATACGCTACGCAAAGACACCAACAGCGGAAACGATCCGAAGCTGGATACGTCCTGCTCGGTCCCTGACGACGCCAAGCGCCCTGATGGTCAGTACGTCGATCATTGGGTGCTGCCAGACGAAGAGCGCGCCAAGGGTTTCGTCCGGCCAGTCCGCCGAAGCTACAAGCACGTCGGCCTGCCTGCGCCACAATCGCTCCGCGACCTGACGTCCGACGAGCACAAGCAATATGACCAATACGGCTACGCCAAATTCGAGGAATATCCAGCAAGTCGCTCTCCTATCACGGGGCGCTTCTGGACGCAGGCCGAACTCGACAAGATCGGAAAGGGCTGCGGCACCGTGACCACTATGCCAATTGCCATAGCTGAAACCTACGCGCGAGAGCCGAGCTATTACGGCAGCACATTCTGTTGCGGATGCGGGTCGTATCTGCGCGTCGGCGAGGCCGGAGAGTTTGTCTGGGAAGGAACGGACGAGAGGGTAGGCACATGACCGAACGCGAAGCGAGACTGATGGCCGTCAGAGAAAAGCTGATGACATCGATCAAGGCCGAGATCGACGCCGAGAGCGTGACGTCTGCGGAGCTTCTGGCGCTGCTTTCTCACACGGTCGGCGCATGCATAGCAATGCAGGATCAGCGGCGCATGACGCGAGATATGGCCTTGGACATCGTTTTCAAAAACATCGAGGCCGGGAACCAGGAAACCATAAGCGGGCTAATGGCGTCGAAAGGAAGAGCCTGACATGACCAACATCCATCCCATCCCTGACGAAGCTCTCGACGACCGGCTGGCAATTGTCGGCACGGCGGGCTCCGGCAAGACCTACCTCACCATCGGCGCCATGGCCCGACTTCTGGAACGCAAGTCCCGCGTGATCGGCGTCGATGCCCTCGGCGTCATGTGGGGCCTGCGTCTCATGCCGGACGGAAAGACTCCCTCCCCGTTCGATATCGTGATCTTCGGCGGTCCCCATGGCGATCTGCCGCTGACGGAACATGCGGGCGCCCTCATTGGCGAAACCGTCGCCACGATGCGCGAGAGTTGCATCCTCGACCTGAGCCATCTCGGAACGAAGGCCGCGGAACGGCGCTTCATGCTCGCCTTCCTGACCGCGCTCTACAAGCACGCGAACAAGGAGCCCGTGCATCTTATCGTCGACGAAGCCGACATGTGGGCACCTCAGCGCCTTCTCGACAAGGACGGTGAAGCGGCAAAGCTTCTCGGCATGATGGAGACCATCGTGCGGCGCGGGCGGGTGAAAGGCTTCATACCTTGGCTTGTGACGCAGAGACCCGCCGTGCTCTCGAAGGACGTTCTGAGCCAGGCTGACGGGCTCATCGCCCTGAAGCTCACAGCGAAGCAGGATCACGATGCGGTCGGCGGCTGGATCGAGGCGACGGCCGACAGAAGCACGTGGCAGGCGATCAAGTCGGCGTTGCCGACCAAGGCGCGGGGCGAAGGTGTGCTTTGGATCCCGGCGCGCGGCATCCTCGAAGATGTGACGTTCCCGCCAAATGCGACGTTCGACTCGTCTCGCACGCCGAAGCGCGGGGAGAAGCGCCTCGCAGCAGAGCTCCGTCCCATCGACCTCGGCAAGCTCAAGGAACGGCTCTCGTCTATCGAGACCGAGGCGAAGGCCAGTGATCCGAAGGCGCTCAAGGCTGAGATTGCCCGGCTCACGCGCGAACTTGCCGCGAAGCCCGCATCTTTGCCGGTCGAAAAAGATATCACCGCCGAGATCGAGCGCGCCTATGCAGCAGGCCACAAGGATGGCCATGCCGTGGGTTTCAGGGACGGATGGAACCGCTGCAAGGAAGGCGCTCGGATCGAGTTCGGAGACGTGCCTGGAGATGTTGTGCCCCCGAACCCGCCCAAGACATCTCCGCGCTCCGCCAACGTCGAGAGTGTTTCAACATCGCCGGCGCCCAGCGCGAAGCCATCGTCGACGATTGAGGGTGGCATACCAACGCCGCTGCAGAAGATCATCGACGCAATCGCGTGGTGGAAATGCTTCGGACTTCATGAACCGTCCGTCTCGCAGGTTGCCTTCATCGCTGGCTACACACCTGGAGCCGGCACCTTCAGCAGGTATCGTTCTGATCTCAACAGCCGAGGACTCGTGTTCTATCCAAGCTCAGGTCACATGGCTTTGACCGATGAAGGAGACTGGAAGGCAATTGCTCCTTCATCCGCGCCATCGACCGAAGAGTTGCATAATCGCGTGCGCGAAAAGCTCGCCGGTCCGCTCGTGAAGCTTCTCAATCCCCTTCTGGCGGCTTATCCGAATCCCATGACGGTCGAAGAATGGGCCACCGCTGCGGGCTATACGGCTGGGGCAGGAACCTTCAGCCGCTATCGCAGCTCGCTCCGATCGCTGGGGATTATCGACTATCCGAGCAGCGGGCTGGCGCGCGCGGAAGATTGGCTCTTCCCATGAAGCTGAACCGTAAACTTCAGCGCTACATCGCGCATGGTCAAAGCACCGGCAGAATGACCGCTCAACTCGATCAGCTCCTGCCTCTGTCGAATTTTGTCCTGCTTCCCTGCTTCTTCCCCGAAGGGCGAGAGGGGCAGGCGATCAAATATGGCTATGAGGATGCATATTTCGACGCATATCTGACCTGGGCAACCGGCATCACTCGGTCCGAAGCATGGGCCGCGCGCGAGGCATCGGCATGACGAAGCTCTTTCCCTACTCATCCCCCGAAGCGCGGACCGCCGCCGGCGAGATGCTCGTGCGCGGTCAATGGTCGCTCACCGATCCGCAGGGCAATCCGAAGCCCGAAGGCCCGCCGCTGGACGAACTCCTTTGGGATATCGGACATGCCCTCGGAAGGGATCAGGGGGACTTGCGGGCCTGCCATGAGCTGATCCCGGAAGAGATCGCCCCGCGCACCGATGCGACACTGGGCGAGAAGGCGCGGCTTTCAGACCGGCTTCGCATCGTTATGGAACGGCTGAAAGAGGCGGAGGCGCTGAAATAGATGGGGAAAACGCTGTCCTATAAGCCCATCAGCCATTTCGTGGAGATGACGGGATTTTCTGCCCGGTACTTTACCGGCAAGGCGGAAAAGGGCTTGATACCCGGAGCCATTCAGCCGGGCGGCCCTGGAACGGGCTGGCGCTTCGAGGAAGGCGCATTCAACGAATGGTGGTTCTCAGGAAGGCGCGAGCAATGGCGGGCATCTACAGGCGTGGAAAAACGTGGTGGGGACGTGTCCAGCGTCAGGGCCGTGAAATCCGACAGTCCCTTAAGACGACGCATGAGGGAATTGCGCGAAAACGCCTAGAGGCATGGGTGCGCGAGATCGAGGCCGTCTCGTTCGGAGAGAAGCCGCGCCGCACATTCGACGATGGGGCACTGCGCTTCATCGAGGAACACCTGCCGACCCTGAAGCCAGCCTCGCGCACGCGCTATCTCATCTCCATCGAGGCTTTGACGGATTGCTTCGAGGGCAAGTTCATTGACGAGATCACGCCTGCCCTGCTTTCCGACTTTCAGACCGCGCGGCAAAAGGCCGGGCGGCGCATCCACAAGGACATGCTCGGCAAACGGAGGCCGAAGCCGCTTTCGCCCGCGACGATCCGCCGGGATCTGGCCTGCCTGTCCTCGATGTTCACATTCTGGGTCGAGTGGGAATGGGCAACGGCGAATCCGGTGCCGGGCTTCATGCGAGCGAGAAAACGCCGCGGGCTTCGCGAGGGCAATCCCCGCACCCGCTGGCTTCGCCCGGAAGAGGAAAAGGCCGTCCTCGCCTATTGCCTCTCCAAGGCCGCCAAGACCAGAAGCCAGCGCATGAAGGACTATTACACCGACCTGCATGACGCCATCGTGCTTGCGATCGACACGGGGCTCCGCTCGGAAGAGCAGTTCAGCCTGACCCGTGCGCAGATCAGACATAACCGCGTGGTGCTGTCGGAGGGTACGAAGAACTCGAAGCCGCGCGAGGTGCCGATCCTGGAACGCTCCCGCGCCATGCTTGAGCGCCGCCCCATCGTCCTGAAGAGCCCCTACGTCTTCACCAATCGCCGGACCGGCAAGCGATACGCCACGATGCTGAAGGGCCTCAAGAGCGTCCTGAAGGCCTGCGGCATCCCGGAAGCCGACTGGCACGATCTGCGGCGCACCTGCGGCTGCCGCCTCTTGCAGGCCTACGGGAAGAGCATTGAAGAGGTCTCCCTCTGGCTCGGCCACTCGTCAATCGAGGTGACGCAGAAGAGCTACGCCTTCCTTGAGGTCGACCATCTGGAGCGCGGTCTATCGGTGGCTTCGCTGTGAGGGCGGATTGTGCCGACTCGTCACCCGGCACAGGTATTCCGGCTCCGAAACTGTTTTTCGGAACGGGGCGGGAACATCGGCGGACCTCTGCGGCGAAACATGTGCCGACTTTTGTGCGCCCGCGTTTTCCTGATGTTCGCATTTCGCCGGTATTTCCGGCCACTGAAACTGTCAAAAAGCCTAGGATTTCTGCGGAAATCGCTGGCTGGGGGACTAGGATTCGAACCTAGACTGGCGGAGTCAGAGTCCGCTGTCCTACCGTTAGACGATCCCCCAACAGGATCAACGACTTGCCGGCAATCCGGGCTATGGCCCCCCGCTTATGCGGAACTTTGCCGATGCGGAGGCTGGGCTTTTGCCCGCGCCGCCTGTCGCGTTTGCGTGGCTTGTCTAATCGAATGCCCGGCCAGATTCAAGCACTTGTGTTCGGGAACCGGCCGATTTTCCGAATGCGCCGCCACTGCCCGACAAAGACCGCGGCGCCGTCAACTGGAACCGGCAGTGGAGCCCGGCTGTTGGGCTCCACCATCCTTTCATTTGTTAATGAGCCATCGCGCCCTTGCGCCGCCTCTCGGACCACGCCCTTGGAAATAGCATGTCGAGCACCACCACAAGCGCCGGGAGCACAGTGACCGCCACCACCATGTTGATGAGGAACATGAAGGTGAGGAGCAGGCCCATGTCGGCCTGAAACTTGAGCGGCGAGAACGCCCACGTCGAAACGCCGACCGCCAGAGTCACGGCGGTGAAGAACGTCGCCATGCCGGTTTCAAGCATGGCGTGTTTGACGCTCTCCGTCGCATCGCGTTCCGAAAAGAAGTGATACTGGATGCGGTTGTAGATGTAGAAGGCATAGTCGACGCCGATGCCGACCGCCAGCACCATGACGGAAAGCGTCGCGACCGTCAGCCCGATCTGCAACATGTCCATGAACCAGTAGCCGAGGAAGGTCGCGAAGGTCAGCGGGACGCAGCAGGTGACGATTGCGCGCAGATCGCGATAGACGATGGCAACGAGCGCGATGACGACCGCGTAGACCCAGAGCATCATCGGCAACTCGGACTGCGAAACCTCCTCATTCACCGCCGCCTGAACGCCCATGTTTCCGGCGGCCAGACGCAGATTGACGCCCTTCATCTGGTGCTCATTGCGATAGGTTTTGACCGCCGCCACCGCCGTCGCGATGGTTGTAGCCTTGGCATCCTCCAGAAAAATCATCTGCGGCAAGAGCGTGCAGTTCTCGTTCATCACCGCTCCGCTACCCGGCAGCACAGCCTCTTCCTGCGCCAGAGCCTCGCGCGCTTTCGGAATCGTGTGCCATTTGAGGTTCCCCTCGTTGAAGGGCACATTGATCGCACTGATCGAGAAAGGCAGCGAGACCACCAGGTTCACACCCGGCACGTTCCGCATGTACCAGGAGAACTTGTTCAGATAGTTGAGCGTATCGTAATCGACGCAGGAATCGGCCGGCGTCTCCACCACCACGGTCAGGATGTTGAGCCCCAGCGAGAATTTCGAGGCGATGTCGCGCGAGTCGACATTGTAACGCGAGCCTTCCTGAAGCTCCGGCACACCCGCATAAAGCGCGCCGACATGTCGGTTTCGACTTGCATAGATCGAGAGCGTGAAAAGCACCGCCGCAACGCAAAGAATGATGATCGAATTGCGCGGGCTCGACACGGCGTCGCCAAGCATGTGCATGACATCCAGACGGAACCTGCGCGCGCTCGCCGCGCGATGCGCAAAGCCTTCATCGAAGCGCATATAACTGACGAGCAGCGGCAACATGACGAGGTTCGTCACCATCTTGAAGGCAACGCCGATTGCCGCCGCAATGGCGAGTTCCCGAATCATCTCGATGGGGATGAGATAGAGCGTGGCGAAGCCGATGAAGGTGGTCGTCAATGCCATGGTGCCCGGCCCCAACAACGCGACGAAGCTCGATCGCGCGGCATGTTCGCTCGACGCGCCCGCACTGATTGCAGCGGTCACGCGGTTGATCTGCTGCACGCCATGGCTCACGCCGATGGCGAAGACGAGGAAGGGAACGAGAATGGCAAGTGGATCGAGCCCGTATCCCAACAGATAAAGCGCGGCGAACTGCCAAACGACAGACGTGAACGAGGCGAGCAGCGTCGCGCCTGTGAGCATCCATGACCGCGAATAGAGATAGAGCGAAAGCGCCGTCAGCAGGAAAGCGAGGGTGAAGAAGATGAAAACGCTTCTCGCGCCGTCCGCCACATCGCCGATCGCCTTGGCAAAGCCGATGATGCGAACGGTGTATTTGTCGTTTTCGTATTTGTGCCTGATCTGTTTTTCGAGCTTGTCGGCGACGTCGAAGATGTCGATCTTCTTGCCCGTGGAAGGATCGAAGTCCTGCATATCGGCCCAGACCATCGCGCCCGTGAAGTCATTGGCAACGACGCGCCCGACGAAGCCGCCGCTGATCACCTTGTCGCGGATGGCAGCCAAGTCCTCCGTCGTCAACGCATCGACCTGAACGCCATTCTGAATCACGTCCTGCGCCGTCGCGCCGTCTTCCGTGATCTCGATGTAGTGGACATTCGGCGTCCAGAGCGACGTCACAGATTCGCGCGCAACACCGGGCAAATAGAAAATATCGTCAGTGAGGTTCTTGTAAGTCTTGAAAAAATCCTTGTTCCAGATCGTGCCCGTTCTGGGCTCCAGCACAACGATGAGGCTGTTCGAGCCGAAGAGGTGATCGCGATATTTCTGGAAGGTATCGATATATTCGTGGCCCATCGGCAGGGCCTTGTCGAAGCCGGTTGAAAGGCGAAGATGGGACGCGAAGTAGAGAGCAAAGATCGTTATTATCGCGAGCAGAATGAGTATGAGGCGGCGCACACCGAATACGAAATCCTCGAGACGATTGATCATGGTATTTTCGTTCCCCCCGCCATTCCCGTACATGCGGGAACGGTCATGTTATGGACACGGAAATCACTCCCGACTCATACATTCCCTATACAGATTATTTTTACTGGATATCGCAGCCGACTGAACGGCACAGGCGGGGATAAGCCCCGCTTCGGCAACGCAACAAGCGCCACAACACGCGACAACAAACCTCGCGCCGGAAAGATTTAGCATAAAACTCAACGGCATATAAGGATGTTCGCCGGCCACGGCTCAGGTTCGACGTTGCGCCGGTTTGACACAAGTGATTTCCCCCTCGCAAATGCGGTATTAATCCGCATCTCTCCTCAATCGCCCTTCCTGCGATCGAAAGCTCCCTTGATGCTCATCGAAATCGAACGAAAATTCCTCGTGGCCGAGCCTGCCTGGCAGAATCTCTACACGTCACGCGAAAGACTGCGAGACGGGCTCATTGCGGCAACGGAGGGGCTCAAGGTTCGCGTCAGGCTCTATGAAAATCGCGCCACGCTCGCCGTGAAAACGAAGCAGGTGGGATTCACACGGGCTGAATATGAGTATGAAATACCTATGGATGAGGGCGAGCAGCTCCTCGCGCTCCATTGCGGCAACACAAAACTCGTAAAGACGCGCTACTACGTCCCCTATCGAGGCTTCACCTGGGAGGTGGATGTCTACGAGGAAATCCTCAGCGGCGTCATACTCGCCGAGGTGGAGCTTTCGCGCGCCGATGTCGATCTTCCCCTCCCCCCATGGATCGGGCGCGAGGTGACGGGCGAACCCGAATACAAGAAGATCAATATGCTGAAGGCGCGGCTCGCGCCCACAGCATAAGGGCCCGTGAGGCCGCCGTTAAACGGCGGCCTTCTCCGCTTCGTCCTGCGCCACGAAGCCCTTCCAGGCATTCATGTAGTCGATGAAGGTCGGGCTGAGACGCTCATTGCCGAGATATGACCTCGTCACGGGCAATGCGATCGCGTGGAAGTCGGCATTGGCCGCAATCCGCTTCGGGAAGTCGTGATGAAGGATCGCGCCCCGCCCGACCAGCGCGAAGTCCGCACCATGTTCGAGAACGCGGCGGCAATCCGCACCGCTCATCAACTTGCCCGCAACGCCGAGCCGCGTGGCGCCGCGCGGCAGGTCCACAAACCAATCGATCAACGGCTTGTGCGCGAATTCCGCTTCGGCAGGCGCCTTGAAGACATCCCAGAGCGACATGTCGAGATAGTCGAGATCGCCGGAAGCCAGGAACTGGCGGGCGACTTCGATCTGCTCCGCCATGCGGAGGCCGAAACGCTCCGGCGAGAGGCGCAGGCCAAGCTGGAAATTGGCGCCGGTTCGGGCGCGAACGCCCTTCACGATCTCATGGACGATCCGTGCGCGATTCTCCAGCGACCCGCCATAGCGGTCCGTGCGGCGATTGAGTTCGGGGCTCAGGAAGGCGCAGAGAATGTAACCATGCGCACCGTGAATCTCGACCCCATCGAAGCCCGCCTTCTCGCAGCGAACTGCGGCGGCGATGAAGTCCTCGACCAGTTCCTCGACCTCGCCCGTGGTGAGCGCGCGTGCGCCGGTATCCGCATCCTCGGATGGTCCGCGTGGTGCTTCGCCGATCAGGTCGGCGGGGCAGCGAATGCCGCCATGATGAAGCTGTACGGCCGAGAGTGAGCCTTGCGCCTTGATCGCGGCCGCGAGACGCGAAAGCCCCGGCAGATGAACGTCCGAAAATGCGCCAAGCTGGCCGGGGAAAGCCTGCCCCGACTTCTGCACATGCGCCGCGCAGGTCATGACGAGGCCGAAGCCGCCCGTCGCGCGATAAGTCAGCCAGTTGAACTCATCGTCCGACAGCGTGCCATCCGCATGGCTCTGGCAATTGGTGAGCGGCGCCAGCATGAAGCGGTTCTTCATGGCGGGGCCGTGGGCGAAGGAAAGAGTCTCGAAGAGATCGGTCATCGTCGGCGTTCCTTGAGATTATCCAATTCGAATCCCAAAGACTTAGCACGACGGACGCGGCCTTGGCGCGGGCGAGAAATATCGCAATGCAGCACGGGCCAGACGCCGCCGCTTCCCGATCAACGGGATGCGGCGGCCTGGATAGGGTCAGCCCTGCTTGGGCCCTTTGCGTTTGGGCTTGTCGAAGCCGCCAGCTTTACCACCGGGCTTGCCGGGTTTCTTGCCGGCCCAGGCAGGCTTGCCTTTACCACCCGCCTTCGGGCCGCCCGCTTTACCGCCGGGCTTGCCGTCATGCGGCTTGTGCGCGGGACGCTTGCCCTTGGGCTTGCCGGCATGGTCCGCCTTCGGCGTCCATTCCTTCGGCTCGTGGCGAGGGCGTTCGGGCACCACTTCCGCATAGTCACGTTCCGGCTTGCGGCGCTCGGGCCGCGCTTCCTGCTCCCGAGGTTCCCACTTCGCCCGGGGTTCGCGCGGCGCGCGCGTCTCACTGGACTCGCTGGATTTGCGAGGCTCGCGACGCGGGCGCTCAGCGGGCTCGACATGGGGCGTGCTTTCCGGCGCGGGCGCATCGCCACGTACACGCTCGATACGCGCCTCGCCTTTCGGCACGGTGCGGATCGACGCCTCGAACTGGTCGGCAACGCTGCCATCGACTTCGAAACGCGTCTCCTGATCGTAAATATCGATGCTGCCGATCTCGCGGCGCGTGACGCCGCCCTGTCGGCAGATCATCGGCAGGAGCCAGCGCGGATCGGCATTCTTGTGCCGGCCGACATTGAGGCGGAACCAAACGCCATTCGGCAGGCCTGAAACACCCGTCTTGCGACGGGGCGCAGCAGCCCGTGGCTCGCGCGGTTCACGCGGCTCTCGCTCATTGCCGCGCTCGCGATCACGGCGCGACTTTGGCCCGCGCTCCTCGCCAGTCTCACGCAGCGGACCGGCGTCGAGCACTTCTTCCGGCGACGGAAGCTGCGAGCGATAGATGCGCGCCAGCGCAACGGCAATCTCCTCCGCCGAACGCGCCGCAAGCAGCGCCTTCGCCATGATCAGGTCGTCCTCGTCCGCTGCATCGGTGAAGATGTCGCTATCGAGCAGGCGTTCCTGATCGAGCTTCTTGATGTCGTCGACGGAGGGCGGCGCAACCCATTCCGGGCGAATGCGGGCATTGTTGAGCAATTGCTCTGCCTTGCGGCGCCGCGAGTTCGGAACAAGCAGTACACTCACACCCTTGCGGCCCGCGCGGCCGGTACGGCCGCTGCGGTGCTGAAGCACTTCCGCGTCGTGCGGCAGATCGGCATGAATGACCAGGCCGAGGTTCGGAAGGTCGATGCCGCGCGCGGCGACGTCGGTTGCCACGCAAACACGCGCGCGCCCATCGCGAAGCGCCTGCAACGCATGATTACGCTCACTCTGGCTCAGTTCGCCCGAAAGCGAGACGACAGAGAAGCCACGCTCCGAAAGGATTGCCTGCAAATGCCGCACGGCTTCGCGCGTATTGCAGAACACGATGGCGGTCGGCGCTTCTGCATAGCGAAGCACATTGACGACCGAATGGCCGATCTCGTTCGCAGCGATGCGGATCGCACGATAGGTGATATCCGCATGTCCGCGCTCGCCGCCCGCCGCCTGAATGCGGAAGGCATCGCGCTGATAAGTCTTGGCGAGCGTCACGATTTCCTTCGGCAGCGTCGCGGAAAAGAGCAGCGTACGGCGCTCTTTCGGCGTTGCCTCGAGAATGAATTCGAGATCCTCGCGGAAGCCGAGGTCGAGCATCTCGTCGGCCTCGTCGAGAACGACAGCCTTCAACCCGGCGATCTTCAGCCGTCCGCGTTCAAGATGGTCGCGCAACCGCCCCGGCGTACCGACGACGATGTGAGCGCCCTGCGCAAGCTGACGCGCCTCGGCGCGTGGGTCCATGCCGCCGACGCAGGAAACGACGCGCGCTTTCGTATAGGCATAGAGCCATGCGAGCTCGCGCTGAACCTGCAAGGCGAGTTCGCGGGTCGGCGCGATGATGAGGGCGAGCGGTTCGCCCGCCTCGCCCAGAAACTCCGCTTCGCCAAGCAGCGTCTCACCCATCGCGAGGCCATAGGCAACGGTCTTGCCGGAGCCTGTCTGCGCGGACACGAGAAGGTCGCGCCCGGCCGCTTCCGGCTCCAGCACGGCGTTCTGCACGGGCGTGGGATCATTGTAATCGCGTTCCGCCAGCGCTCTCGCGAGCGGCGGGTTTGTCGGTAAAAAAGCCAAAGCTGAAACCAAATCCTGCTGAGTCCGGCGGGCGGCAATGCCGCGCGCGTCCGGGCCTGTTCATCTGGGAAAGGCGGGTCATAGCACGGCGTTCGTCAAAACGCGCGATGAAATCGGCAGCGGACCGGGATCTGGTGTTCCAAAAAGGCAACGGACGCGCCCCTTTCGAGGCGCGCCCGCTCTGAATCGGTGTGTCACTCCGCCGCGATGCTGACCGGCGCGGGCTTGACGGTCCGGCTGCGGCGTCCATCGACGCTCACCGGCACCTGCCCCTCCAGCGTGACCCGGCGAACGACGCGATGCGCGTCGCCATAGTCGTTGATCGCAATGTGCTGCGTCGCGCGGTTGTCCCAGATGGCGACATCGCCCACCTGCCAGCGCCAGCGCACGGTGTTTTCGAG
>Ga0255338_1004829_pt1 | contig 13245 bp, 12 predicted proteins | sample MeOH1_35cm_T4_19_FD_203715 | JGI IMG/M metagenome (GOLD analysis project Ga0255338, IMG submission 203715) | Sandy soil microbial communities from University of British Columbia, Vancouver, Canada - MeOH1_35cm_T4_195 | ecosystem: Engineered > Artificial ecosystem > Sand microcosm > Unclassified ...
CGTAGCGCAGGCCGAGGTCGACGCGTCCGGCCGTGACCAGGTCGGCGAGGTAGCGCTGCGCGGTAGCGCGGGAGACACCGGTCGACTCCGCCACCTCCTGCGCCGTGAGTGGCTCGTCGGCGCGCTGGAGCGCGTCGCGGACCGCGTCCGCGGTGACGGCGGACCGGCCCTTGGGCATCGCGCCGGCGGGGGAGTCGCCCTCGCGCAGCACCGCGAGGGCACGGTCGACGGCGCGCTGGTCGGCCTGCCCGGACCCCAGGGTGTCCCAGAACCGGCCGAACGCCGCGAGCCGCTGGAGCAGCACACCGGGAGCGAACGGCTTGAGCACGACGTTGAGCGCTCCGCGGGCGACCGCCCGTCGGATCACCGCGGCATCGTTCTCGGCGGTGATCAGGATGACCGCGGCGTCGAGCTGGCCGAGCAGGTCAGAGCCACGCTCGTCGGGGAGGTACTCGTCGAGGAGCACCAGGTCGGGGAGCTCGGTGGCGGCCAGGGCGAGGGCGTCCGCACCGGTGTGGGCGACGCCGACCACCTCCATGCCCTCGACGGCCCCGACCAGGTCGGCATGCAGGCGGGCCACCCGGAAGTCGTCCTCGACGACGAGCACGCGGATCATCGGGCGACCCCACCGGTCGTCACGATCGGGGCAGTGCTGATCACGCCGCCCAGCCTGGCCTCGAACACGGCGCCGTGCGGCGCCGGCGGCGGGCCGCCGCGGTCCAGCAGCACCAGGTCGCCTCCGGTCGAGCGCGCGGTGTGCCGCGCCAGCGCCAGTCCGAGGCCGTGGCCGGCCGCCTCCGGCCCGCGGCTGGTGTAGCCGTGGTCGAACACCGCGTCCGCGGCCTCGAGAGGTACGCCGTCACCGGTGTCGCGGACGTGGACGACCAGGTCGGGGCCGTCCGACAGGAGAGTCACCTCGACCCGGGCCGGCTGCCGGTGACCCGTGGCGGCGGCCCGGACGGCGTTGTCGAGGAGGTTCGCGACCACGGTGATGGTGTCCAGGGGCCGGGTCAGCCGGCCGTCGACGAACGTCTCGGGTGCGACTTCGAGGGTGACCCCGGACTCCGATGCCGCCGCCGACTTCGCGGCCAGGACCCCGGCCAGGTACGGGTCGTCGAGCCCGGCCACCCAGGTCGAGGTGCCGCTCAGCTCCTCGAGGTAGGCGAGCGCCTCGGCCACGTCCGCGCGGTGCAACAGCCCGGCGAGCGCGTGCAGCCGGTTGGTGTGCTCGTGCGCCTGCGCCCGCAGCGCATCGGTGAGCGCCCGGGTCGACTCGAGCTCGCGGGCCAGCGTGTCCAGATCGCTGCGGTCGCGCAGGATCAGCACCTCGCCGAGGTCGCGGCCGTCGCGCTGGACCGGCAGCCGGGTAGCCAGCACCGCGCGGTCGGCGATGATCCGCAGGACACCGCGGGGCGCCGGCTCCTGGGCCATCAGCTCGACCACCGCCGGGTCGACGGTCGCGGGGTCGAGGACCTCGCCGCGGCGGGGAACCGATCCGAGCAGGCGCACCGCCTGCGGGTTCGTCACCGTCACCCGGCCGTCGTTGTCGACGGCCAGGATGCCGTCGGTGACGCCGTGCAGCACGGCCTCGTGCTCGCGGACCAGGTCGGCCATCTGCTCGGGCTCGAGCCCCAGGGTCGACCGCCGCAGGCGGCGCCCCATCGTGACCGCACCGACCAGCCCGAGCCCCAGCGGCACCAGCGCGATCAGGCCGAGGGTCAGCGCGAGGGCCCGCGTCTTCTCGTCGATCGCGGCGATGTCGATCCCCACGCTCACCTCACCGACGACGGTGCCGTCGGCGTCGCGGAGCGGGACCTTGCCGCGGGCCGAGCGGCCCAGCGTGCCGATCTCCACCGCGACCACCTCGTGCCCGGACAGCGCCTCCTCCGGGCTCGTCGAGACCCGCTTGCCGATCCGCGACCGGGTCGGGTGGCTGAACCTGATGCCGCGGTCGTCGGTCACCACGACGTAGAGCGCCCCGGTGGCCCGGCGTACCGCCTCGGCCTCCCGATCGACCGGGCCACCGGGGGTCGGTGCGGTCGTCGTCACCGCCTCCGGGAGCCCGGGGAGCTGGGCCACGGAGCGGGCGATCGCGAGCGCGCGCTGCTCGAACTGCTCGGTCAGGTCGCGGCGCAGCACGACCACGGCCGCGGCCGTGCACAGCAGCACGACCAGGCTCAGCAGCAGCGCCGTGAGCACGAACAGCCAGGTGCCGAGCCGCAGCGGGGGACGCCGGGAGAGGGGCAGCCGGGGGCGGAGTGTGGCGCTCGACACAGGGGCACGGTACGCCGGAAACGGGGCCCGGACGGCTCCTGAGCAGAACGAGCAGAACGCAGCTTGTGCGCACTGGCGTCGCAATGCGTGCAAGGGTAGTGACCCACGTCATACGGACCTAGCGTCCCGGCCCATGACTGCACTCACCCCCGCGATCTCGCTGCGCGGCGCGACCAAGAGGTTCGCGACCCGCAGCGGGGATCCCTTCACCGCCATCACCGACGTCACCCTCGACGTCGCCGCCGGCGAGTTCGTGACGATCGTCGGCCCCACGGGCTGCGGCAAGTCCACGACGCTGTCGCTGGTCTCCGGTCTCGAGCCGGCCAGCTCGGGCACCGTCGAGGTGCACGGCCGGCCGGTCGCCGGCATCCCGGACGGCATCGGCTACATGTTCCAGACCGACGCGGTGCTGCCCTGGAAGAACGTCCTGGACAACGTCGCGATCGGGCTGCGCTACCACCGGGTCGGCAAGGCCGACGCGCATGCCAGGGCGCGTGACTGGATCAACCGGGTCGGCCTCGGCGGCTTCGAGGACCGCTACCCCCACCAGCTGTCGGGCGGCATGCGCAAGCGCGTGGCGATGGCCCAGTCGTTGATCGGGGAGCCGTCGATCCTGCTGCTCGACGAGCCGTTCGGCGCCCTGGACGTGCAGACCCGCGAGCACATGCAGGACGAGCTGCTCGACCTCTGGTCGGGCACCGGCGCCGCCGTCGTCTTCATCACCCACGACCTGACCGAGGCGATCAGCCTGGCGGACCGCGTGGTCGTGATGACCGCCGGACCCGGCACGGTCAAGGACGCCGTCCCGATCGACCTGCCGCGTCCGCGCAAGGTCGAGGAGATCCGGCTCACCCCGGAGTTCACCGAGATCTACCGCAACGTCTGGAACAGCCTCCGCGAAGAGGTCGAGATCACCCGAGCCCGAGGAGCCTCCCGTGTCGCTTGATGTCACCACCGCCTCGACCCTCGTCGACGGGTCCCCGGAGAACGCCAGGGCACGCAGCTCGGCGTACCGCCTGCTGCGCCGTCGCCGGGGAGACTCACGGCTCCTGGTCCACGCCGTGCGGCTGCTGCTGGTCGTGGTCTGGCTGGGCTCCTGGGAGCTGGCCGCGCGCACCGTGATCGACCCGTTCTTCTACTCGATGCCGAGCAGCATCTGGAGCAAGCTGGTCGACTGGTTCACCCACGGCACGTCCCAGGGCAGCATCTGGTCCAACATCGAGGTCACCCTCGAGGAGGCGGTGCTCGGCTTCCTGATCGGGACCCTCGCCGGCGTCGTGCTCGGCGTCCTGCTGGGCCGGAGCCGCTTCCTCGCCGAGGTGCTCGCCCCCTTCATCAAGGGCGCGAACGCGATCCCGCGGATCGTGCTCGCCTCGCTGTTCGTGATCTGGTTCGGCCTCGGGATGTCCAGCAAGGTGGCCACGGCCTTCGTGCTGGTCTTCTTCGCGGTCTTCTTCAACGCCTTCCAGGGGGCCCGCGAGGTCGACCGCGTCCTGGTCGACAACGCCCGGATCCTGGGCGCGTCGCGCTGGGACCTGATGCGCACGATCATCCTGCCGAGCGCGACCTCCTGGATCCTCGCCAGCATGCACGTGGCCTTCGGATTCGCGCTGATCGGCGCGGTCGTCGGCGAGTTCACCGGCGCCGACAAGGGCATGGGCCTGCTGATCGCGCATGCCCAGGGCAACTTCGACGCCCCCGGGATCTACGCGGGGATGTTGATCATCACCGTCGTCGCGCTGGTCGCCGAGTGGCTGATCACCCAGCTCGAGACCCGGCTCACCCGTTGGCGCCCCCAGCAGGCCGGCTCGGCCGCCGCCGGCCTCTGACCCACACCCACGGCACCGCCACCCACGGCACCGCCCTCACCCCGAAGGAAGAGAACCCATGAAGAAGAACAGTGTCCGCACCGCAGCGGCCATCCTCAGTGTCGTCGCGGCAGCCGGCCTGGCCGGTTGCCGGAGCAGCAACAGCGACAGCAGCGGCGCCGCCTCGTCGACGCCGACGGTCAGGATCATGGTCGGCGGGATCGACAAGGTGATCTACCTGCCGGCGATGCTCACCCAGCAGCTCGGCTACTTCAAGGACGCCGGCGTCGACGTCAAGCTGCTGACCGAGCCCTCCGGAGCCTCGGCGGAGAACGTGCTGCTCGCCGGCCAGGTCGAGGGCGTGGTCGGGTTCTACGACCACTCGGTGACGCTGCAGGCGCAGGGCAAGTGCGTCGAGAGCGTCGTCCAGCTCGCCAAGGTGCCCGGTGAGGCCGAGGTCGTCTCCACCCAGGCCGCGTCGAAGCTCACCTCGGCCGCCGACTTCAAGGGCCACAAGCTCGGCGTGACCTCGCCGGGATCGTCGACGGACTACCTGACCCAGTACCTCGCCAAGAAGAACGGCACCGACACCGCCGACTACACCACCGTGCAGGCCGGCGCCGGCTCGACGTTCATCGCGGCCCTGCAGAACGGCGGCATCGACGCCGGCATGACCACCGACCCGACGATCGCCACCGCGGTCGACAAGGGCCTGGGCAAGGTGCTGATCGACATGCGCACCGATGAGGGCACCAAGGCGGCGCTCGGCGGGCTCTACCCGGCCGCCTCGATGTACATGGACTGCGGGTACGTCGAGAAGAACGCGAAGACCGTGCAGAAGGTCGTGGACGCGTTCGTGAGGACCCTGACGTGGATCTCGACCCACGACGCGAGCGAGATCGCGGCGAAGATGCCGAAGGACTACGCGGGCGGCGACCCGGCCCTCTACGAGAAGTCGATCAAGGACTCCTCGCCGATGTTCACCACCGACGGCGTGATGCCCGAAGGCGGCCCCGAGACCGTGCTCGACGTGCTCGGCACCTTCAGCGACACGGTGAAGTCGAAGAGGGACGACATCGATCTGTCGAAGACCTACACCACGAAGTTCGCGAAGGCTGCCGGCTGACCGGCCGCGGTCGGGCCCGCCCAGCGCATTTCGCTCTGGGCGGGCCCGACCGTCATACTCGCCGTGGTCATGTCTTCCTCTCCTGCCGCCGCTCCCCGCCACACCGTCGCGATGGTGACGCTGGGCTGTGCCCGCAACGAGGTGGACTCCGAGGAGCTCGCCGGCCAGCTCGAGGCGGGTGGCTTCCTGCTCGTCGAGGACCCCGCCGACGCCGAGACCGTGGTCGTGAACACCTGCGGCTTCGTCGAGGCGGCCAAGAAGGACTCCGTCGACACGCTCCTCGCCGCCGCCGACCTCAAGGACGACGGCACGACCCGCTCGGTCGTGGCCGTCGGCTGCCTCGCCGAGCGGTACGGCGCCGAGCTGGCGACGTCGCTGCCGGAGGCCGACGCCGTGCTCGGGTTCGACGACTACCCGGACATCGCCGACCGATTGCGCTCGATCCTCGCCGGCGAGAAGCACGCGGCGCACACCCCGCAGGACCGGCGCACGCTGCTCCCGATCACCCCGGTCGAGCGCGGCGCCGTCGACGTCGTCGTCCCGGGCCACGGCCTCGAGCAGATCGGCGTCGGCGCGCCCGCGACCGGTCCGCGCTCCGTGCGTCGCCGGCTCGACGGCGGCCCGATGGCACCGCTGAAGCTCGCCTCCGGGTGCGACCGCCGGTGCGCGTTCTGCGCGATCCCGAGCTTCCGCGGCTCCTTCGTGTCGCGGCGCCCGTCCGACGTGCTCGCCGAGGCGCGCTGGCTGGGGGAGCAGGGAGTGCGGGAGCTCTTCCTGGTCTCGGAGAACTCCACGTCCTACGGCAAGGACCTCGGCGACATCCGGCTGCTCGAGACGATGCTGCCCGAGCTCGCCGCGGTCGACGGTGTCACCCGGGTGCGGGTGTCCTACCTGCAGCCGGCCGAGACGCGGCCGGGCCTGGTCAGCGCGATTGCGGGCACCCCCGGTGTGGCCGACTACTTCGACCTGTCGTTCCAGCACGCCTCCGCGCAGGTGCTGCGCCGGATGCGCCGCTTCGGCGACCCGGAGTCCTTCCTGACCCTGCTCGACGACGTCCGCCGGCAGGCCCCGGCCGCGGGCGTCCGGTCCAACTTCATCGTCGGCTTCCCCGGCGAGACCGAGTCGGACTTCGAGACGCTGTGCGAGTTCGTCGCTCAGGCCCGGCTCGACGCGGTCGGCGTCTTCGGCTACTCCGACGAGGACGGCACCGAGGCCGCGTCGTACGACGACAAGCTGGCCGCCGATGCCATCGAGGAGCGCGTCGAGCACCTCAGCGGGCTCGTCGAGGAGCTCACCGCCCAGCGGGCGGAGGAACGCGTCGGGGAGCGGGTCCTGGTGCTGCTCGAGACGCTGGACGGGGACGTCGCCGAGGGCCGGGCCGCCTGTCAGGGGCCCGAGGTCGACGGGTCGACGACCCTGACCGCGGTGCCCGCCGGTGCCCGGGTGGGTGACATGATCGAGGCCGTCGTCGTCGGCACGGAGGGTGTCGACCTGGTCGCCAGCCCGGCGGACGCGGCGGCGAGCTGACCGAGAGGAACTGATGAGCGAGCGCAGCGCTGATTCCTCCGGGAGCAACTGGAACGTGCCGAACGCACTGACCACCCTGCGCATCGCCATGGTCCCGGTGTTCGGGTGGGCCCTGCTGCACGACGGCGGCGACAGCCTCGGCTGGCGCTGGTTCGCCTACGGGCTCTTCGTGGTCGCGATGATCACCGACAAGATCGACGGCGACATCGCGCGCAAGCACAACCTGATCACGAACTTCGGCAAGATCGCCGACCCGATCGCCGACAAGGCGATCACCGGGATGGCCTTCATCGGGCTGTCGATCATCCACCCGTTCTTCGACGCCTGGCTGTGGTGGACGATCACGGTGGTGGTGCTGGTGCGCGAGTGGGCGGTGACCTTCGCCCGCCTGTCGATCGCGCGTCAGGTCGTGATGGCCGCGCGGCAGAGCGGCAAGGTCAAGACGATGGCGCAGGCGTTCGCGCTCGGCGGGTTCGTCGCACCTTTCGGTGACCTCTCCGGGGGCTGGCACACCCCGGGCCTGGTCGTCTGGTGGCTCGCGGCGGTGCTGATGGCCGTGGCCGTGGTCCTCACGATCACCTCAGGGATCGAGTTCGCCCGCGACGTCGCCCGGCAGCGGCACGCCGTGGTCAGCGGTTGAACCGACGCTCGCGGTCGCGCCGGCTGCGGTCGGCGATGGCGCGGTAGTACTCCACGATCCGGTGCACTGCGACCGGGTCGACCTCCTTCGGGCCGAGCTCGACGGTGCGCCCGTCGATCGCCTCGACGCGCAGTCGCCAGGTCGGCTGGTCCGGGGTGCCGACCAGCTCGACGAGGTGGACCGGGTCGGCGAGGTTCACGACGTCGAGGACCCCGCGCTTGCGGATCCGCATGATCGAGCCCTTGAGGTCGACCGTGGTGATGCCGGTGCCCATCAGGGCGCCCCGGAAGATCACCGCGACCAGGGCACAGGCCGCCAGCGCGACGATCGCGCCGACCGACTGGGTGGTGATGGCGAGCACCAGCGAGACCAGCACCCCGGCGAGCGAAGCGAGGAGGACGGTGCCGGCCAGCAGGCGCGGGCGGGCCTTCTCGGCCCAGTGCGCGGTGTCCGGGATCAGGTCGCGCTTCACCGAGGGCGGCGTCAGCTCGACGTCGTCGTGCTCGGGCTCCGGCTGGGCCGGGATCCTGGCGGCGGCAGGCTCCGTGTCCTGGCCGCTCCGGCTCGGACCGATCCACGACGGGGTCGAGAACTGGGCCCGTGCCGCAGCGCGCTGCTGCTCGGCCCACTGACGGGCCGCTTCGGCCGAGCGTGCCTCCGGACTGGTGGTGCCGGTGTCCGTCTCGTCCATGGTTCCTCCCAAATGTGCGGAGTTGTTGCCCCTCCATTGTCGGCTCTGTGCCGATTTGGTGGACTGGACCGCTCGCCGGTCCGACTGGACCGGTGGCCCACCCGGATCAACGCCCGGGGCGCCCGCCGGTCACGCTCGCCAGGGTGCGGGCCGCCTGGACCAGGGTGAGGTGCGAGTACGCCTGCGGGAAGTTGCCGGCCATCCGGCGTCCCGCCACGTCGTACTCCTCGCTGAGCAGGCCGACGTCGTTGGCCAGGCCGACCAGCCGGTCCATCAGCGCGCGGGCGTCGTCGACGCGGCCGGCGAGCGCGTACGCCGAGACCAGCCAGAACGAGCAGGCCAGGAACGGGTGCTCGTCGCCGCCGAGCCCGTCGACGCCGGAGCCGGTGCGGTAGCGCAGCACCAGGCCGTCGCGCAGCAGGTCCTGCTCGACGGCCTCGATCGTGGCCAGCATCAGCGGATCGTCACCGGCGACGAAGCCGACGGTGGGAAGGACCAGCAGCGCCGCGTCGACCTCGGCGGTGCCGTAGTGCTGGGTGAAGCAGCCGCGGTCGTGGTCGACCCCGCGGGTCAGCACCTCGGAGCGGACCTGGTCGCGCAGCGCCCGCCAGCGGTCGACCGGCCCGTCGAGCCCGTGCTGCTCGACGCCGCGCACCATCGCGTCGAAGGCGGCCCAGGCCATCACGCGGCTGTGGGTGAAGTGCTGCTGCGGCCCGCGGATCTCCCAGATGCCGCGGTCGGGCAGCTGCCACGTCCCGGCCAGGCCCTCGGTGAGCATGCTCTGGAGGCTCCAGCTGTCGTCGGTCTCCTCGAGGCCCGCGGCCCGGGCCGTCGCCAGAGCGCACAGCACCTCGCCGACCACGTCGGTCTGGCGCTGCGCGACCGCGGCGTTGCCGAGGCGCACCGGCCGGGAGCCGGCGTAGCCGGCGAGCTGGTCGAGCTTCACCTCGGGGAGGTGCCGGCCGCCGTCGACGGTGTAGACGATCTGCAGGTCCTCGGGGTCGCCGGCCACCGAGCGCAGCAGCCAGTTCCGCCACGGCGCTGCCCGCTCGGGCTGGTGCGTGCCGATGACGGTCTCGACGGTCAGGGCGGCGTCGCGCAGCCAGGAGTAGCGGTAGTCCCAGTTCCGCTCGCCGCCGAAGTCCTCGGGCAGCGACGTCGTGGCCGCGGCGACGATGCCGCCGGTGTCGTCGTGGGTCAGGGCGTGCAGGGTGAGCAGGCTGCGGACGACCTGCTCGCGGTACGGGCCGTCGTACTCGCAGGCGGCGGCGCGCTCGCTGTGCTCGGCGAGGGTGCGGTGCAGCTGGGCGTCGACGTCCGGTGGCTTCGGGAGGTCGCGGAAGGACGGCAGCCAGGTGAGGGTGAAGTCGACACGGTCGCCCTCGCCGACCTCGAACGAGTCCTCGTGGCGCCCGTCGGAGGCCGTCGGCAGGTGGGTGCTGCGCAGCACCAGCTTGTCCGGGCCGGCGACCGCGACGATCACCTCCTGGCCGTACGCCTGCTCTCGGTGGACCCAGGGCTTGATCAGCCCGTAGTCGAAGCGGATCACCAGCTCGTGGCGCAGCCGGACCCGGCCGCGCACGCCCTCGACCCTGCGGACGACGTCGGCCCGGCGGTCCCCGATCGGCATCAGGTCGGTCACCCGGACCTCGCCGTCGGCCGTCGTGAAGGTGGTCTCGAGCACAGTGGTGTCGCCGACGTACCGGCGGCGTACCGTCGCCTCGCCCTCGGGTCCGATCAGCCAGCGGCTCCGGTCCGGGTCGCGGAGCAGGCGGCTGAAGCAGGCCGCCGAGTCGAACCGCGGCAGGCAGAGCCAGTCGATCGAGCCGTCGCGCCCGACCAGCGCGGCCGTGCGACGGTCGCCGATCATCGCGTAGTCCTCGATCGGAGCGTCGTCGGACGTGGGCGCCATGTCCGCAGACACTAACCTCTGCCCTGTGGACACCACCGAGATCGCCGCCCGGCTCCACCAGGAGCTGCTCGGGCGTGCCGAGACGGTGTCGTGCGCCGAGTCGATCACCGGCGGCGCGGTCGCCGACCTGCTCAGCGGCACACCGGGTGCCTCCGCGACCTTCGTGGGCGGGGTGGTGTCCTACGCGACCCGGGTCAAGCGCGACCTGCTCGGCGTGACCGCCGCCCAGGTGGTCTCGGCCGACTGCGCGGCGCAGCTGGCCGGCGGTGTGCGGACGCTGCTGGGCACCGACTGGGCGGTGTCGACCACCGGCGTCGCCGGTCCGGACCGGCAGGACGACAAGCCCGTCGGCACCGTGTACGTCGGCGTCGCCGGCCCGCGGGGCGTCCAGGTGCGCCGGCTTTCGTTGCAGGGGGACCGGCGCGAGATCCGGGCCCGGGCCGGCCACGAGGCGGTCCGGGCGCTGCTCGACGAGCTCGAGGGCAGGCCGGCGCGGTGAGCGGGGACCCGCTGCTCGAGATCGCCGACCGGCTCTACGCGGAGCCGCTGCCGACCTTCATCGCGGCCCGCGACGCCGCGGCGAAGTCGGGGGACGACAAGGAGCTGGCGGCGCGCGTCAAGGCCCTGAAGAAGCCGTCGGTCGCGGCCTGGGCGGTCAACCTGCTGGTACGCCGCGAGGGCGACCAGATCGACCAGGTGCTGGCGCTCGGCGAGTCGCTGCGCGCCGCCGCGGAGTCGATGGCGGGCGAGGAGCTGCGAGCCCTGACCCGGCAGCGCCGGCAGCTGACCCACGCCCTCGCCAGCACGGCGTCCGACCTCGCCCGGGAGCAGGACGTCCGGCTCACCGGCGCCGTCGTCGACCAGGTCGAGGGGATGCTCACGGCGGCCATGCTGGACCCGGTGGCCGCGCAGGTCGTCCGCTCCGGCCTCGTCCTGACCGCGTTCACCTCGACCGGGGTCTCGGAGGTCGACGTCGCGGCGGTGTGCGCGCTGCCCGAGGCGCTCGGGCCCGAGGTGGCGCACCGGGCCTCGGCGACGCAGCGGCCGGCGCCGTCGCTGCACCTGGTGCCCGAGGACGACCGGGTCCGGCGTGAGGCGGCCCAGGACCGGGCCGACGAGGCGGCCCGCGCCGTCGAGGAGGCCCGCGAGGAGCTCGAGCAGGTCGAGGGCACCGTCAAGGAGCTGCACGCACGCCGGCTCCAGCTGCAGGGCGAGATCGACGAGCTGCGCCGCCGGCTGGCGACTCTCGAGGACGACGTGGACGGCGTCGACGAGGACCTCGAGGAGGCCGAGGGTGCCCGCGAGGACGCGGCCGTCGTGGTCGAGGAGGCCGAGTCGGAGCTGGCCGCGGCCCGGAAGGCCCTCGAGGAGATCTAGGTCGCCCACTCCGCGGTCGGCCCTGCTGTCGGGTGCGGTCGCACGTCTCCGCCGATCGAACAGCGGGTGGGTCTCGCGGCACCTGGCGCCGGTGATCCCACCCGGACCAGCCCGGATCGTGACTAGGCCCAGTCCCGGGCCCGCTCGACGCCCTTCTGCCAGAGCGCGTAGGCCGCCGCGGTCCGCTCCGCTGCGCCCGGGGTGGGCTGGAAGGCGCGGTCGAGCTGCCAGGAGGAGCGCAGGTCGTCGGTGGACTCCCACACGCCGGTGCCGAGCCCGGCCATGAACGCCGCGCCGAGGGCGGTGGTCTCGACGATCCGCGGCCGCTCGACCGGTACGCCGAGCAGGTCGGCCTGGAGCTGGCACAGGAGGTCGTTCGCCGCGGCGCCCCCGTCGACCTTCATCGACCTGAGGGCCGGCATCGTGTCGATCACGTCGCGCACCTCGAAGGTGATCGCCTCCAGCGTGGCTCGCACGAGGTGGGCGCGCGTCGTACCGCGGGTGAGGCCGAGGATCGTGCCGCGGGCGTGCGGGTCCCAGTGCGGGGCGCCCAGGCCGGTGAGGGCGGGCACGAAGACGACGCCCTCGCTGGAGTCGACGGTGGCCGCGATCGCCGCGGTCTCCGCGGCGGTGCCGACGATCTGGAGCCCGTCGCGCAGCCACTGCACGGCGGCCCCGGTCACGAAGATCGCGCCCTCGAGCGCGTAGGTGATCGTGCCCGACGGGTCCCGCCAGCCCGCCGTGGACAGCAGCCCGGCGTCCGAGCGGACGACGGTCCGCCCGGTGTTGGTGAGGATGAACGACCCGGTGCCGTAGGTGCACTTCGAGTCGCCCTCGTCGAAGCAGGTCTGCCCGAACAGCGCGGACTGCTGGTCCCCGGCGATCCCGGCGATCGGCAGGTCGAGGTCCAGGAAGCTGCGCGGGTCGGTGCGGGCGAGGTCGCCCCAGTTGTCGACCAGCTCCGGCAGGGCGTCGCGCGGCACCCCGAACAGGCCGCACAGCTCGTCGGACCAGTCGCCCCGCTCGAGGTCGAACAGCAGGGTCCGCGACGCGTTGGACACGTCGGTGACGTGCCAGGTGCCCCGGGTCATCCGGGCGACCAGGTAGGAGTCGACGGTGCCGACGGCGTACCGGCCGGACTCGACCAGCGCCCAGGTGTTGGGCTCGTGCTCGGCCAGCCAGGCGAGCTTGGTGCCGGAGAAGTACGGGTCCAGACGCAGCCCGGTCAGCTCCGCGACCCGCGGCTCGTGGCCCTCGGACCGGAGCCGGTCGCAGATGCCGGCGGTACGCCGGTCCTGCCAGACGATCGCCCGGCGCGGCGAGCCCAGCGTCTCGCGGTCCCACAGGAGCACCGTCTCGCGCTGGTTCGTGATCCCGATGCCGGCCAGCCCGCCCGGGTCGCCGCCCCAGGCCTTCAGGCAGTCGCGGGCGGACTCGAGGGTGGCCTGCCAGATCTCCTCGGGGGAGTGCTCGACCCAGCCGGGCTGCGGGAAGTGCTGGGCGAACTCCTGGTAGCCCTTCGCGGCGATGGCCCCGTCCGGGGTGACGACCACGGCCGTCACCCCGGTGGTGCCGGCATCGATGGCCAGGATGCTGCGGGCGCTCATGCCCGGCATCTTGTCAGCAGGGCAGCGTCAGTGTCGCGAGACCTTGCGCGCGAGCTGGGCCCGCAGGTCGGCCGACGGTGCGACCGCCACGTCGCCGGTGCGGTAGCCGGCGATCGGGTTGCCGCGCGGGCTGTAGCAGACGATGGTCACCGTGAGATCGCTCGGGACCTCGGTGGTGGCCTCGTCGATGACCACCGCGGCGGCCCACGAGTTGGCGACCTTCGGGTCCGGTGCGCTCGCCACGAAGATGCCGCTCGCGGTCTTGTCGGTGATGCCGCCGCCG
>Ga0255338_1004830_pt1 | contig 13243 bp, 13 predicted proteins | sample MeOH1_35cm_T4_19_FD_203715 | JGI IMG/M metagenome (GOLD analysis project Ga0255338, IMG submission 203715) | Sandy soil microbial communities from University of British Columbia, Vancouver, Canada - MeOH1_35cm_T4_195 | ecosystem: Engineered > Artificial ecosystem > Sand microcosm > Unclassified ...
CGCATGAAGCCCGCCACCTTGACGTTGCACGCCTCGACCACCGCCTGGGTCGCGGCGGTCTTCACCCCGCCCGCGACCGGCACCCCGGCCGCATGGACGACCATCGCCACCGCCGCGCCGCCCGCATCCACCGCCGCGCGGATCGCCTCGATCGCATCGTCGCTGGCGATGTCGGCGAGGCAGGCGGCGAAGCGCTCGCCGTGGCGCTCGGCGAGCGGCGCCATGCGCTCGGCGTCGCGGCCGACACCGATGACGCGCAGCCCCGCCTCGACCAGGGCATCGACGATATAGGCGCCGATCGCGCCGCCGGCCCCGACGACGACCGCCTGCTCGTGGCGGCCGCTCATCGACGCTTCCGTCGAATGCTGGTCGGCTTCGAATTTCCTGCTCTCATATCTTTTCCCGTACCTGGACGCTGGCCATGCCCGCCCGTCAGTGGCCGAACATCAGCCGTGCTTGGCCCCATAGCGGCACTCGCGTCGGCTATGGAGCGAATTCTCTCGCTTCGCGAACGGCGGTTGGCGGCCGCCGAATCGGCCTCTCGCTAAGCTGCTGTCGCCTGCCGGCTGCTGAAGCGCTGCCAGACAATGCCGAAGTCGGACGAGCGGACCGTCCGCAACCATTGGGCGATGCGCGTCGTCAACGGTAGCTCGAGGTCCAGGTCGTGCAGCAATTCGTCGATATGGTGGATCGAGAAGGGAACGATATTGGTGCCCTTGCAATGCTTGCCCCCGGTCCGCGCCTCCATCCATGCGAGGCGGCGGTCGATCTCCGCGCTCATCCGCTCTTCGTCCGGGAGCTGGAGTCGACCGTCGAGCAGGGCCGCGAGCCAGATCGCGCCAATCTCCGCATTGAGCTGCGAGAAGAAGGACGAATTATAGCCGTTGAACAGCAGCCGCGGGACACCGAGCGGCACCATCGAGCGGTAAAGCCGGAAATTGCCGCGATCGTCGGTCACCTTGCGCAGGATCTCGGCGGGCAGAAAATCGACACGCTGCTGCCAGCCGGTTCCGCAGATCACCATGTCGGCGGGAAGTTTCCGACCGTTGGACAGAGAAGCTTGCCCAGGGGACAATTGCACGATCTCGGCGTCGCGTTCGATGTCGAGACCGCCGCGCGCGATCCTCTCATAGAAGCCGTCGCTCACCAGGCTGACCGTGCTGCGCGCGATCGTCTCGAGCGGTGTACCCGGATCGAGGTGCAGCGCCTTGAGGCCGAGCTGCTTGGCAATGACCGCCTCCACGCTACCGAGCATGGCGTTCCGCACCATGCGCCCTCGTCCGTGGAGGAAGGCTTCGAACCCTTTGGGCTCGATCCAGGGAAACAAGCCTTCGCCCAGCCGGTTCAGGAACAGATGCTTGAAATTGACCAGATTGCCGATGCGCTTGGGGATCTTCCAGATCAGGCGCCGGGCCACCATCGTCGTGCTGGCGCTGCGATCGGCGATGGCATTGGCGACGTCGCACGAAGACTTGCCATAGCCCACGACCAGCACGTGCTTCCCGCGCGCCGCCTCGGCATCGGTGAACTCGCTGGTGTGCAGCACCTCGCCGCCGGCCGCGCGGAAAGCGTCCAGTCCGGGAAAGGGAGGCAGCGCGGGGATGGAAAAGATGCCGTTGCACACGATCAGCCAGTCGCAGTCCCGGGTCGTCGTCCCGTCAGGCCCAGCGACGGTCAAGCTCCAGCCATCGTTGGCGGCGGGATCGGCCGAGACCAATGTCGCCCGGAAGCGGATGTGGGGCTTGATCCCGAAATGCTCGGCATAGCTTTCCAGATAGGCCTGGACCTGCGCGCCGCTCGGCCATTCCGGATAGTCGTGCGGCATCGGCCAGTCGGAGAACTCGTAGGTCTCCTTTGGATTCTGCGTCGTCAGGCCCGGATAGCGCCGCGCTGACGACCACACGCCGCCAAGGTCCGGCTCCTTCTCGAAGACCTCAACCTCATAACCGAGCGCAAGGAAGGTCTTGGCCGTGCACAGCCCGGCTATTCCTGCTCCAACAATCGCGATTCTTGCCGCCATTCCCGCCATCCTGTTGCTGAGGTTCCGGCCGCCACCGATGGGCGCAAGCTCGCAAGCCCGCATCCGGCCGTCCTTTTCGGTGTTGCGCGCCCTCTTGCAAATGTCGCAATCGTGCGATGATTGCACATTCGTTGCGGCAAGCGAATATTCGAAATGCGCCCGCGCGAAAACGCCGGGCCGATGAACGACAAGGGGAGCGGCAAGATGACGCGATACGAGGAACTGGCCGGCAAGACGGCGGTGATCCCGGGCGGCGCGACGCTGATCGGCGCCCAGGTTGCGCTCGCCTTCGCAGAGCAGGGCTGCAACGTCGTGATCGCGGACATCGACGTGGCGGGCGGCGAGGCCGCGACCCAGCGGTGCGGCGCGAACGCCTTGTTCGTCGAGACGGACGTGACCGACGACAGCGCGATCGATCGCTGCGTCGCGCAGGCCCTGGCGCGCTTCGAGCGCATCGATTTCCTGATCAATGTCGCCACTTCCTATCTCGACGATGGCCTTTCGACCCAGCGTGCGACCTGGCTGAAGGCGCTCGACATCGGCTTGGTCGGCGGGGCGATGTTCGCTCAGAAGCTGCGCGATCAGCTCGCCGCCCATCACGGCGCGATCGTCAACTTCTCGAGCATCAGCGCGCATCGCGCGCAGGCCGGGCGGTTCGTCTATCCGGCGATCAAGGCGGCGGTCGCGCAGCTGACCCGCAGCCAGGCGCTCGAATTCGCCCCTCTTGGCGTGAGGGTGAATGCCGTCGCGCCGGGCTGGACCTGGTCAAACGTGATCGCCGCGCTGAGCGGCAACGATCGCGCCAAGGCCGACAGCGTCGGCGGGCCGTTCCACATGCCGGGACGCATCGCCGATGCCGAGGAGATCGCCGGCGCCGTCCTCTTCCTCTGCTCGGGCGCGGCGCGCTTCATCACCGGCGCCGAGCTGCCGGTCGACGGCGGTTATCTCGCGCTCGGCCCGGAGCAGACCGGCAACCCGATCGCGGCGCTGATGGCGCCGTAAAGCGCGCTGGCTCGAATCGCGCTGCGGGGCGCGCGGCCGCTAGGCCGGCTGGTCCGGCCGGGCGGCGATCAGCGCGGCCAGCTGCTTCCTGATGGAGGGGCCGACGGTGTTCGAGAGGATGGTGTTGTTGTCGAAGCCTTCGCGCTTCAGCTCCGCGCGCAGCTCGTCGACGGTGCGGCAATTTCCCGTTCTCGCGAGCTCGAACGCGCGCTCGAGCAATCGTGGCTGTCCATTCATTCCCATTCCCCGGTGCGGCACTTCACATGACATCGTTCGACTGGATTTCTGCGTGCTTGGCAAGCATTCGCCGAAGATGAGACGAGCCTCTTGCCGCGGCGCGTTGCAACTTGGCGGCTTTTTCGCTACACGAGAGAAGCTGACGTCGCTGCGACGGAATTTGACGGCCCCGCGCCCTCCTTCCCTTACACGCTTCCTCGCTCCGCTGCGTGTTGCGCTCGGAAAACCTATTTACGTGGAAGGGTCCGGGCATGACTTTCGGTACCGTCAAGTTCTTCAACTACGATCGGGGCTATGGCTTCATCTCGAACGAGGCCGGCGGCGCGGACGCCTTCGTCCATATCTCTGCCGTCGAAACCGCCGGGCTGCCGGGTCTGAACAAGGATCAGCGGGTAAGCTACGATATCGAGACCGACCGCGCTGGAAAGACCTCCGCGGTAAACCTGAAAGCGGCCTGACCGGTGGCGGCGTTCTGCTCCGCCCTCCCCTGCTGAAACTGGAGAAAAACATGTCGAGAGTCCCCGTCCGTCCGTTCCTGATCAACAAGGACGAAGAAGGCCAGTTTCGCGTCACCGTGCGCGAGACACGCTACAATTCGCAGCATTATCCGATCGTGACCTCGACCTTGCAGGAGGAAACATTCAAGACCGCGACGGCTGCGCGCGCTCACGTCAAGGAGCAATATGGCGCCGACGCGAGCCAGATCGCGACAAAATGATGGTGGGCGGCAGCCCATCACGAACGTTATAATCGTCAGCGGCGCCTCGCCGGGTTGGGCGCCGCCGACTCACCCACTCCGGCTCATTCGGGAACATTGCGAGCATGAAGTCATACAAGGATCCGTCGTTCACCGATCGGGTCAGCCGCGCGGCGGAGGCGAAGAAGAAGGCTCTGGAGCAATTGCGCTCGAAGCCGCCGATCGACGAGAAGCTCGTCGCCGAACGCGCCGCGACACGCCTCAGGCGCGAAGCTGCGGAAGCCGAAAAGCGCGCCGCGAAAAAGGCGGCGGAACAGGCCGCCAAGGAGCGGAAGGCCGCCGAAGCAGCTGCGGCGGCGGCGGCAAGAGCTGTGGTCGTCCCACCGGCTCAGACCGAGGCCGAGCGCAAGGCCGCCCGCGACGCCCGCTATGCCGCGCGCAAGAACCGCAAATGAGAGCCGACACGCTTCGCGGCGGATGAAGTAGGAGCGCGTCAATGTCCGAGACCCCCGCCACCTTGGAGGTGCGCGTCGCACGTCCGGCCGATGCCGCAGGCATTCTCGCGCTGATCAGCCGCGCTTATCCGGGGATCGAGAATTACAGCCTCGGCCAGATCAGCGGCCAGATCAATAATTTCCCGGAGGGGCAGTTCGTCGCAGTCCTCGAAGGCGCTATCGTCGGTTATTGCGCCTCATCGCGGATCGATGAGGCGATCGCACTGGCGGCGCACGATTGGGCGACGATCACCGGCAACGGCTTCGGCAGCCGCCACGATCCTACCGGAGACTGGCTCTACGGCATCGAGATGGCGGTCGACGAGCGCCAGCGCGGCCTTCGCATCGGCAAGCGCCTCTACGATGCGCGTCGCGCGCTGGCCGAGCGGCTGGAACTGCGCGGCATCGTGTTCGGCGGCCGCATGCCGGGCTATGCGAGAGTGAAATCCAAGGTCGGCGGACCCGAGGATTATCTTGCCCAGGTGCGCGAAGGCAAGTTTCGCGACCAAGTGATCGGCTTTCAGCTGCGCAACGGCTTCACGCCGATCGGCGTGCTGCACAAATATCTGCCGTTCGACAAGGCATCGGGCGGGTTCGCCGCGCACATGATCTGGCGCAATCCTTATGTGAACCCCAACGAGCCACCCGCCTTCCGCGTCCCGCGCGACGTCGAAAGCGTACGCCTGGCGACGGTCCAGCTGCAGGCTCGGGCGGTGAAGAGCTTCGACGAATTTGTCCACAACATCGAATATTTCGTCGATGTCGCGGCCGATTACCGGGCAGATTTCGTCGTCTTCCCCGAGCTGTTCACGATGTCGCTGCTCTCGTTCGAAGGCGAAGACCTGTCGCCGATCCAGGCGATCGATCGGATGACCGACCATCGCGCGCCGATCGTCGCCGAGCTGTCGCGCATGGCGCTGCGCTACAACATCAACATTGTCGGCGGGTCGCATCCGACCCGGACCGATGACGGCAGCATCCAGAACGTCGCTTACGTCTGCCTGCGCGACGGCTCGGTTCATGCGCAGGAGAAAATCCACCCGACACCAAACGAAGCCTATTGGTGGAAAATCAAGGGCGGCAGCTCGGTCGATGTGATCCAGACCGACATCGGGCCCGTCGGCGTGCTGATCTGCTACGACAGCGAGTTTCCCGAGCTTGCGCGCCGCCTCGTCGACGAAGGCGCGCGGATTATCTTCGTTCCCTTCTGCACCGACAACCGCCAAGGCTATATGCGCGTGCGCTACTGCGCCCAGGCGCGCGCGATCGAAAATCAGTGCTTCGTCGTCCTGTCCGGCAATGTCGGCAACTTGCCCGGCGTCGATAATATGGACGTGCAATATGCGCAGTCCTGCATCCTGACGCCGTGCGATTTCCCGTTCGCGCGCGACGGCATCGCGGCGGAAGCGAGCGAGAATATCGAGACACTGACCATCGCCGACGTCAATCTCGCCGATCTCACCTGGGCGCGGGCGGAAGGCACCGTCCGCAATCTCGCCGACCGCCGCTTCGATCTCTACCGGATCGACTGGAAGCGCGGCGATCGCGGCGATCTTCCCCCGCCCGGCGCACAGCCGATGGGATCGAAGGCCCCAGGCGGAGGCTGAACCCCGCGCTCGATGAACGACGGCTGTCATTGTGGTTCAGCAAGCTCTCAGGGCGTGTGATGCGAATGGTTCTCGAGCGCAGAGGGCGCGAGGAGAATGAAGATGAAAAAGATAATGATGACGATCGCCGCAGTTTCGGTCCTCGGAACCGCAGCGCCGGCGTTCGCCCAGGCCCGCGGCCAGAATTTCGACAACCGCATCGAAAATCTGCGGTCACAGATCCAGCAGGGCGTGCAGCGCGGTACGATCTCGCGCAACGAAGCCCAGCCGCTGCGCGAGCGGCTTCGCCAGCTGACCCGGCTCGAACGCCAGTACAGCCGCGGCGGCTTCAGCAGAAGCGAACAGAACGATCTCCAGCGCCGCATCCAGACGCTGCGCCAGCAGATCCAGCATGCCTCGCGCGACGGCCGATATGATCGCGACGGCCGCGACGATCATCGTGGATACCACGGCCGCAACGGCGGGTAGGTTCCGCCGGCCTGTGATCAGGTAAAATAGGCGACTCGAACGGGACCTTCCGCCTCATGGGCGGGAGGTCCCGGCGTTTTAGCCCAGCTCCGTCGAGTCCCCGGCACAGACCGTTGAGTGAACGGCGCCAACTAAAGGGTCGCGCAGTCCAGAGGCCTTTTCCATATATGTGAGAGGGGTGGACACAGGTTTGCAAAGGGCAAGCTCCCGGAGGACCGGACATGAACCAGATCTATCTCGTCAACATCGCCGATCGGCCGAACTTCGCGCAGGAAGACGGCGAAGGGAATTGGATCGCGCCCGGCGGGCAGAAGGTGCCGGCGGCCGTCCTGAAGAACGTCCACGGCATTTCGCGCTATCTCGGGCGCGGCGAGGGCGAGGATCAGTCCGGCCCCTGGGTCTTCTTCAACGAATTCTCCAAAGGCACGATCATCGATTTCCACAAACATGGTTCCAACCGGATCGAATTCCTGATCGAAGGCAAGATCGCCTGGCGCGAACCGGGCAAGGAAGAGAAGATCTACGGCCCGGGAACGATGAGTTATGTCGAGGCCAATACCGTCTATGGCTATAAGGTATTGGAGGACGCTAAGATCCTGCTCGTTTTCGACGATCGGCCGGGCTACGGCATCACCTGAGAGTGGCGCGTCGCGCCGCCCGTCACCTTCGGCGGCGCGGCATGGTTCTTCTTGATCGCCGCATTGTCGGTGGTCGCCTTGATCGCCCTCGTGGTCGTCGACCAGCACATCACGGCTAGCGGCGCGTTGAACCGGTCGCAGCAACGCGCGATCCTGTCGCCGGAGCGGGAGGGATTATCGCCTGCGGCAATGGTCTTCGCCGGCCACGCCGGCTCAGGCTCGAACCAAGGCTCCTCGCCCCAACCCCATCCGCCAGAAAAAAGGCCCCCGAACGGGAGCCTTTTCTGGCGGAGACGGAGGGATTCGAACCCTCGGTAGGAGTAATCCCCCTACGGCGGTTTAGCAATTCTCCATACCCTTTGAGATTATTGGGTAATCTGTGATTGTATAAGGCTATTTATAAGGTCCGCCCGGCTTCTGTTTGGCCCCGCGCCAAGGACGGAACTCGTCACTTCTTTGTTGCTCGAACAATTAATCTAGCCGATCGGTGATGCACCGCGCGATGCGTTTTGAGCGTGAACCTGCGCCGCTACCATTGTTTGGATTGGTGATGATCGACGACTAATCGGAGATGACGGTGATCGCATTGGCAATGCTCGCAGCCGCACTGGGAGCCGTTCAATCAACGTTGGCAATTCGCGAAAATCGGCGTCGGGCGAAATGGGAAGACATAGACGAATTCCCGCATGGTCCCCCTTCCGCGATCGTTCGGCGCATTCGGGATGGGGTTATCCTCCAATCGCAGCTTCGGCATCATTGGAACTGCGGCAAGGTAATCTCTCTCAACCGCAAACTTGAAAATGGAGCTTAGCGTCGTGAGGTGATTGCGTTGGGTGGTCTTGGCTAGTTGACCTCGTTTGCTATGCTCCTCGGCAAACGCCAGGTAGCGACGAATGGCGTCCGTCTTGATCGTCCGAATATCCATGCGTTTGAAGAATGCGCATGGACCGTTCGGGGCGCTGCAGAGCTTCCTGGCCTCGTTGAAATCCTTGGCAGCCCGGGCGCCACCGCCTGCGCTCTGCTTTCCATTTAGCCACTCATCAACGATCTTATCGAACCGATAGACCAGCCCCGGAGTTGCGCCGCCGACCTGATGCGAAGTGGTTAGCTGCGGTTGGTTCCGAGCGACCAAGCATTGTCCATAGAACTCCTCGGCGAATTTTATCGCCTTCTTTGTATCCGTTGTTCCAGTTGATCTAGTATGAGTGTATCGGCTCCCTATTTTCATATGGACCCGCGCATACCAATGTGGACTCCCACGATTCTTATCAATAGGCTGCTTGTAAATCGACCGCCCAGATCCCAGAATAATGGATTGTGTTTTCGTTATTCCTGGTTCCATATCGGATCTATTATAAGTGTTTTGATCCGATCTACAAAATGGTCTTTTGTTTGGAAAAACCGATTCTTCAGACGCTAAGAGTCTGATCCTGCACCACTTTTCGAGGGCTTAAATTCAGGTTATCGGCGAATTTCGGAACTAACCACTTGGGTTCCAGCGACGGAGGCTCACGAAGCTGCCGAGGCTAACTAATTTGGGGGAATCAATCGAGGCGTCTGACGAGATCGTATAAGGCGGTTTATAAGGATACGAATTCAGCGCCTTGGCGGCCGAGATGACAAACCAGTCGCCGATAAATTCTCAATGAAATCAATGATTTGGCGGAGACGGAGGGATTCGAACCCTCGGTAGGAGTAATCCCCCTACGGCGGTTTAGCAAACCGCTGGTTTCAGCCACTCACCCACGTCTCCGGCTACGGCGAAGGCAGGGCTATAGAGGCGCTCTTTGGGAGGATCAACCTGAACGATCGGGCGAAACGGGGGCCTCCCCGCGCCTTGGCCTGACCCACGGCACCGATGCGGCGGCGCCGAGGCGGTGGCGCCGTGGGTCAGGCCAAGGCGTGCCGCGGCTCGTCCGATCGCGCGTCGTCGCGGCACAGCGCCGAGGCGCCGTCGGCGGTGACCGCGCGCCCGAACAAATAGCCCTGGCCTTGATCGCAGCCCCATTGCTTGAGCCGCTCCGCCTCGACCTCTGTCTCGATGCCCTCGGCGACCGTCACGATGCCGAGGTTGCGGCCGAGACTGATCACCGCCCTGACGATCGCCGCATGATCGGAGTTGGTGTCGACGTCGCGCACGAACGACTGGTCGATCTTGAGAATGTTCACCGGGAATTGCTTGAGGTGCGAGAGCGACGCATAGCCGGTGCCGAAATCGTCGAGCGCGATCGCCACGCCTTCGCGGCTCAGCGCCTTCAGCGCGCTTTCGACATAGCTCGCGCCGCGGCCCATGAACACGGTCTCGGTCACCTCGACCTGGATAAGGTCCGGGTGAAGCCCGAACTCGCGCATCCGCGCCAGCAGCGTTTCGGCAAAATCGCCGCGCCGGAAATCGCCGGCCGAGACATTGACGGCGATATGCCCGAACGCCAGGTCGCGCTCGAGCCATGAGGCGGCGTCGCGGCAGACCTTCTCGATCATCCGCGCGCTGATCGCTGTGCCGAGCTGGAAATCCTCGAAAGCGGGCGCGATCGTATGCGGATATTGCATCCCGCGGTGCGGGTGCAGCCAGCGCAGCAGCGCCTCGAAGCCGCTGATGCGGCCGGTCGCCAGATCGACCTTCGCCTGATAGTGCGGCACGATCCAGTCCTCTATCAGGGCGCGCCGCGCGAGGCTGAGCCCGGAGGCGCGCTGCTGCATCTCCGCGCGAAGATGCGGCTCGAACAACCGAAGCTTGCCGCCACCTTCGGCTTTCGCGGCATAGAGCGCCATGTCGGCGTTCTTGATGAGCTCGCTGCGATCATTGCCGTGGGTCGGATAGAGCGCCGCGCCGATGCTCGCGTGGCAGTCGAGCAGGGCCCTGCCATATTGGAACGGCCGCTCGAGCGCGTCGAGCACTCGCTCCGCGGTCGCGCTGATCGCGGCCAGGCCGGCGCCTCGCACGATTATCGCGAATTCGTCCCCGCTGAGGCGTGCGACGAAGCCGTCCCGTCCGGCCGCGTCCTTGATCCTGCTGCCGAATTCCTGAAGCAGCGCATCACCCGCGTCATGGCCCATCGTGTCGTTGATCTGCTTGAAATCGTCGACGTCGAGCAACAGCACGCCGAGCCGCTCGCCCGAGGCACTGCAGCGGCGGAGATTGTCTTCGAGCCGCTCGTGGAACAGGCTGCGGTTGGGCAGCCCGGTCAGCGCATCGTGGCTCGCCGTCCAGCGCAGCTTCTCGAGCGCGCTGCGCTGCTCGCTGATGTCCCAGATGAAGCCTTCGATCCACAGCGGGGTCCCCTCCGCGTCGAGCACCTCGACCCCTTTTTCCTGCACCCAGCGGATGCTGCCGTCGCGATGGAGGAAGCGATATTGAAGCGTGAATTGCGCTCCGGCCGCGATCGCCTCGGCCACTTCGGCCTCGATCGCCGGGAGATCGTCGGGATGGGTAAATTCGGCCCAGCACCTCTTTCCCTCGACCAACTCGCGCACCGCATAGCCGGTGAGCGCTTCCACCCCATCGCTGCAGAACAGCATCGTCCACGGAGGCGTCGACGAGCAGCGATAGGCAACACCGGGAAGATTGTCGATGAGCGTGCGCATTGCGCGTTCGCTCTCCTGCTGCGCGAGCCGCAGCTCCATGCTCTCGGTGATGTCGTAGATGATACCTTCGACCCAGCGCGGGTCTTCCCATCCCCGTGCCGGCGGACGCGCGATCGCCCGCACCCAGTGGACGCTCCCATCCGGCTTGATGATGCGGAACTCGACGTCGTGTATTGCTCCACTCTTGAGGCTGCTCTGCAGGTTCGCTTCGACCAGCGCAAGGTCCGCCGGATGGACCGGCGCGAGCGCGGGCTCCCGGCGCTCCTCAGCCGGCCAACCAAGGATCTGGCTGGTCAAGGGGTCATAGGTCGCGAGCCTCGAGACCATGTCGATCCGCCACGTGCCGACCCCGGCCACGGCGAGAGCTTCGCGCGCGAACGGATCGGCAACGCTGCCTTCGGCGAAGCCCAGTGGGTTCGCGATCGACAGTTTTACCGGTGCGTGAAGCATCTAGTCCCTCCCGATGGCGAGCGATGCTCCCCTGGTTTGAAGGGGCCTGTAGATGCGGTTGCTTTACCAAAACGTTTAAGTCCGATCCGGACCACGAGGATGCGACAGCAAAGCGAGTGTCAAGGTTCGACCCGCTGGAGATCGCTCGTCGTGGCGAGTCCGGGCTGCCGATGCGATGCTTTCCGCGCCCGCTCGCTGTGGCACTCGCGGATCCCCACGCTCCGTCATGGCGCGCTTACTTCCCGCCGACTGAGCAATCGCTTGCGCTTGCGGCCGTGGCAGGCGCACTATCGTGCTCGCAACCTGTGCTGCGCCCGGCTCGAGGGGAACGCCGTATGGACAACGACCCGCACAGCGACGCCGATCGGCAGCGGGATGAGCGGGGCGGCGACGCGAGATTCGGGCCGATGCGCCTCCTTGTCCTGTTCCTGGTCCTCCTCAGTCTCTGGATCGGGCGCTCGTTCCTGATCGAGATCGCCTGGGCGGCGACATTGGCGATCGCCCTGTGGCCGCTCTATCAGCGGCTGTGCCGGCGAGGACGCGGCATGCAGGCGGGCGAAGCTCGGCTGCGGATCGCGGCGCCGCTCGGCTTCACGCTCGCGACCGCCGTGGTCGTGATACTGCCGCTGCTGATCGTCGCCGTCGAGGCGATGCGTGACAGTCAGGCGGCGATCGACTGGGTGGCGCGGGCGCAGCAAACCGGCGTGCGAGCGCCCCCCTGGCTCGCGCATTTGCCGCTGATCGGCGGCCGCGCCGGGGCCTGGTGGCATGCCCACCTGACCAATCCCCAGGCTGCTGCGGCGCTGCTCAAGGATGTGGATGCCGGCGCGCTGGCGCGTTGGACCGGCATGCTCGCCGCTCAGCTCGCTTATGGCGCGCTGTTCCTGTTCGTGACCTTGCTCGCCTTGTTCTTCATGCTTCGCGACGGTGACGAGCTGACCGACTACGTCTACCGCACGGCACGGCATTTCTATGGGATATTCGGGGAAACCTTCGTCACGCGTCTGGTCGGCGCGGTGCGCGGCGCAGTCAACGGAACGGTGTTCGTCGCGATCGGCGAGGGCGCGATCATCGGCATCGGCTACGCGGTCGCGGGCGTGCCTCGCGCGGTGCTGTTCACCCTTGCGACGATCGCCTTCGCGATGCTGCCGTTGGGCGCCTGGGCGGCCTTCGGAGTGGCTTCGATGGTGCTGCTCGCTTCGGGCCATGTGCTTGCGGCGCTGTTGCTGTTCGCCTTCGGCGCAGTGGTGATGCTGGTCGGCGACAATTTCGTCCAACCCTATCTGGTCGGCCATTCCGTGGCGCTGCCGTTCCTGTGGACGTTCATCGCCACGTTCGGCGGCCTTCAGACGTTCGGCCTGGTCGGGCTCTTCATCGGACCCGCCGTGATCGCGATGCTGCTGCTCGCCTGGCGCGAATGGATCGGTGCCGCACGGCCGCTCCCCGAGGATCGCGACGAGGCGATGGTTGCCCGCTCGCACACCACGATGAACCTATGACGACGTGCCTCGTTCGAACAGCAGCAGGCGAACGGCATCGCCTGCCGGGAGACAAGCCATGTTGAAATGGGCGATCATCTTCGCGGTAGCTGCGTTGATCTTGGGCGTGCTGGGTTTCGGCGGCCTCGCCGGTGCGGCGATGGGCATCGCCAAGCTGCTGTTCTGGCTCGCCGTGATCATCGCCGTCGTCATGTGCGTGCTCGGAATGACGATCTACAAGAAGGTCACCTAAAGGCTTGCGCGAAAAGGTGGGTACCGGCTTTTCGCAAGCCGCAATGCGGTAGCAACCTTTTACGGAGCAGGCGGCGATGCAGCCTGCCCGCGCCGGCGGGCGAAGCCGCTCCAGCGCATTCCGCCGCGCGCGCGACTCGCCTCGTCGCGCGTTCATTGCCGCTTAAGCCACGGGCGGGTTAAGTTTGCGCCGGGTGAGTGGGGGTCAGTGTCATGATCAGGTCCGGCGTGTTCAAGCTCCTCGCGGTGGCGTGCCTTGCCGCCGCTCCAGCCGTCGCGCAGGTCACCGCGGTCGATCCGAGCGCGCCGAGCGAG
>Ga0255338_1004831_pt1 | contig 13239 bp, 13 predicted proteins | sample MeOH1_35cm_T4_19_FD_203715 | JGI IMG/M metagenome (GOLD analysis project Ga0255338, IMG submission 203715) | Sandy soil microbial communities from University of British Columbia, Vancouver, Canada - MeOH1_35cm_T4_195 | ecosystem: Engineered > Artificial ecosystem > Sand microcosm > Unclassified ...
CGTAGCGGCCAGGCCTCCTGCACGTCGCGCGTCTCGCCTTGGATCGTGCCGATGAGTAATCCGCAGATCTCGAACGGAAAGCCTTCAGTGCCATGTCGGCGAATGGCCTCGACAGCGGCGGAAGTGATGTTCAGCATGGTCGTTGCGGTCCGCGAGCAGTCGGGGCCTGACCACTGGCGGCGAGGCATCGTTAGGGATCGTCCCAGAAACGAGCAGTGAGATACTTGCTGGCGTTGTCGGGGAGCAGGGTCACTACTACGCCCTCGCGAATCTCACGTGCTACCTGCAATGCGCAGGCGATGGCCGCGCCGGAAGACGGTCCCAGCAGCAATCCTTCGTGCCGCGCCATCCGCCGGACCATGTCCTCGGCTTCATCCGTGGAAACCTGGCGGTCTTCGTCGGCGACCTCCGGATCGTAGATTCCGGGCACCAGCGCCGTTTCGAGGTGCTTGAGACCTTCCAGACCGTTGAGTGGTGAATCCGGTTGGAAAGAGATGCAGCGAATCGCGGGGTTGAATTCTTTCAGGCGCCGCGTCGTCCCGATGAAGGTTCCCGTGGTGCCCAGTCCGGCTACCCAATGGGTCACGCGCCCCTGAGTCTGTTCCCAGATCTCCGGGGCAGTCGTCTTGTAGTGCGCCTTCCAGTTGTTGTCGTTGCTGTATTGGTCGGCGTAAAAGTAGCGGGCCGGCTCTTCGTTATAGATGCGGCGGGCTTCTCGCTGCGCGCCGTCTGTCATTTCGAAGGGGCTGGTGAGGACGAGTTCCGCACCGTAGGCGCGCAGAATGCGCTTACGCTCGTCGCTGGCATTGGCCGGGAGGCACAGCTTCACGTGGTATCCGCGTGCGGCGCCGATCATCGCCAGGGCGATTCCGGTGTTCCCGGATGTGGCGTCCAGAATCGTCTTTCCAGCGCCCAGCGCTCCGGCGCGCTCCGCTTCCAGCACCATGTTCAGCGCCGCGCGGTCTTTAACGGAACCGCCGGGGTTATACCACTCGGCTTTGGCGTACAACGCAACGCCAACCGGCAGTTCCCGCTCCAGGGTGGGAAACGCCAGCAGGGGAGTGTTGCCCACCCGCTCCAGGATACTTCGTGGCCGATCGGCCGCCGGTGCAATCAGATTCTGCGTCACGGTGGCATGCTATCCCCGCCCCGAGACCGTGTCAACTTGAATGGCCCCACAACGCGACGCAGGGTCCGGATATGCCTTTTGACGAGAGGAGGCGAGCATCTACACTTACTCTCAACCTGGCGGGATCGATCCACCAACCGACAATAGCTCGCGGTAAGGCCTTTCGCTACTGCACCCTCCACCGGCCCAAAACTCGCAAATTGCGGGTTTAGCCGAGCCTCCCGGGGAGGAGCTCTCTGAACGAGCAGGGAAAGTGCGATAGGCTTTGCTGGTGCCTGCCGGCTCAACGGTGGGTCTACCACTTGGAAAGGAACGAAAGGAAGTGATGTTTTGACAGGTCCGAGAAAACGGACCCTCCTGTCAGCAATCCTGCTCTCTGCAGTGGCGCTGACCGGCGGGACGGCCAATTCTTCCCAGGCGGCAAAGTCCGCACTGAAGAACCACTCGACAACAGTCAAGAGAGTAAAGCAGCAGAAGAGCTGGAAACAAACCGGGATCGCAAGTCGACGTGTCCGGGTACCCGCCCACTCGGCGTCGTCGGAAATGAGCTCTGCCTCGAGCGAGCAGAGCCAATCAATGGCCGGGAACGGACCGCAGTACGCGGTCGCTGGATATCAAGGAACCGACGTTGCCGGAACGCCCCGGGCAGCGGCGGTCGGCAGTGAGAACACGCGAAAGTCCTCGACCTCTGGCCAGGTGGCAACCGCCGATGCGGCGGTATTGGAAGCCCTGGCTCGCCGGAAGAACTGGACCGACCCGCGCGGCTCCCTCGTCAACCCTGTGAAGGTGAAAGATCCTGCAGGCGATCGGCGAAGCGAGCTTCGTGTGGAAACGTCCGCCCCGAAGGCGATCCGGAGCAGGGTAGACCGGCCGGGTCTCGTCATGGCCCGTGCTTCCGAGCCCAGCCAGAGCGGTACGAATGAGGATTTGATTCGTGAGGCCCTCCGAAACCGAGGTGCACGCTATGTGTGGGGCGGCGCCTCTCGCGGTGGGTTCGATTGCTCGGGGTTTATGTGTTACCTTTTCGCGCGGCAGCGTGGCATGACGCTCCCGCACAGCGCAAGTGCGCAGGCACGACTGGGCTCGCCCGTGAGTGCTGACTCTCTGCAGGCCGGTGATCTGGTGTTTTTCAGCACCTACCGGCCGGGCATCTCGCACGTGGGGATGTACCTGGGAGAGGGGAAGTTCATTCATGCGGCCAATAGCCGGCGTGATGTGCGCATCGATACGCTGACCGGAGGCTACTACTCGAATCGCATGAAAGCGGCGCGGCGGATCACTTCCGCTCCGCTCCGGCTTTCGCCGGCGGATATTCGAGCCCTCACCGAGGACGCCAGTGTCCTGCCGTTGGGGAACGAGCCGTAGGCAGTCCTACGCTGGTGCAGGAAGCCCCCCGGACGCGTGTTCGGGGGGCTTCCTGCGAGTCGGCATCTCCCGGGCCGGGCGGGCCGGTCAGCACATCCAGCAGTCATCACAACCTGTGTTTTCTTGACCCCAATCCCGTGATCCGTTAACATGCGCGCGCCTGCGAAGCCCGCGGCGCTGCGATCTTCGGAAAGGTTCCTCATGATCCGCCCCGCCGTCATCACGGACGAGATCAGCCAGGAGTTCGAACGCGCCCTGGACGTGATGCTGGAATATGGGGTGCGAGACGCCGAACTTCGGAGTCTGTGGGGAACCAACGTGCTGGACCTCACAACCGCCCAGAAGGAGCGAGCGAGGGCTGCCCTGGCTGCCCGCGGCATGCGGGTCTGTAGTATTGCGTCGCCGATTTTCAAGTGCAACCTGTATCCGGACGTTCCCGAAGGGGGGACAGGGCCGTTGCACCTCGCTGTGGAGCGCCCGTTGGAGCAGCAGCTTGCACTGCTGGAACGCGCCATTGAGCTATGCCGGTATTTCAATACGAGATTAGTCCGCATATTCGCGTTCTGGCGCCAGTGCGAGCTCACGGAGCAGGTGATTGCGGATATCGTAGCCGCCATCGAGCCGGCGGTCCGGCGCGCGGAGCAGGCGGAAATCGTGCTGGGACTAGAGAACGAGCATGCCTGCCTTTTGGGGACCGGTCGTGAGACCGCGGTAGTGCTGGAGACAATAGGCTCGCCTCACCTGCGTGCGATTTGGGACCCGGGGAACGCCTTCTTCTTGGGAGAAACGCCATTTCCCGACGGATACGATGCGATCCGTAATTATTTGACCCACGTTCACGTCAAGGATGCGACTCGCGGAGCGGACGGAAAGCCCCGCTGGACGGTTGTGGGGCACGGCGAGATCGATTTTTCGGGGCAGATTGGCGCGCTGGTGCGAGATGGTTATCAGAGACTACTGTCCCTGGAGACCCACTACAAGCCGGCGAGCGGTGATCCGGAAGAAGGATCGCGCCACTGTTTGGACGGGTTGCTGCGATTATTGCGAGAGGCAGGGGTGCAAACCCCCGCCAGTGGGAGCGCGATTGATATTTGACAGTCTCGAGACTTTGATTGTCGATTAGTCGTGACCTCCCAATTCGGTAAAAGTGTTCCGGCGTTAGCCCGCATTCTCTATCGGGTATCGGCCGGAGCGAAACGACTAACGGTCCAACCGGGCATTCCGGTGATGGACCCACTGGTATTCAAGATCGGGAGCGGCGGCCCGTACCCGCTGTGGAGGAATTATGTCTCTGGTTCTCATGCGCCGGAATATGCGGTATCTAATGCCGCTGGTCTGGGCGTTCGTGGCGATCTTCGTACTGGGCGCCATCTTTTCGTTCAACGGCGCCTCTTCGAGCCGCCGCAGCATGGCGGATGATTACCTGTTTGCGAAGGTGGATGACAAAGAGGTCACCAAGCAGCAGTTCGCCCGTAATCTGGAAATGATGCGCGAGCAGTACAAGAGCTTCGCGGCGTACGGCCAGGCCGCGACCCTCCAGCAGTACGCGGATCTACCCCGCTACGCGTGGGAGCAGCTTCTGGATGAGTACGCGCAGGCGGCCGCCGCCGAGAAGCAGGGCATTTCGGTCTCCTACAACGAGGCTGATGCCGAGCTGCAGAAGCAGGTTGACGAGCGCCTGAAGACGATCGGCGTTGGCGCCAAGCCGGAAGAGCTTGCGCAGTACCGCCAGGCGCTACTGGCGAGCAGGGACGTGGAAGCCCAGCGACGGCAGATGCTGGCGCAGCGGCTGCGAGACAAGCTCAACAAAGAGGCGCAGCCGGTCGAGGTGAAGGTTGCCCACGTCTTGATCAAGACGGATACCCGCTCGGACGCCGCGGCCCTCAAGCTGGCACAGGAAGTATCCCGCCAGGCGAAGGCGGGCACCGACTTCGCCAAGCTCGCCAGCCAGCAGTCCGAGGATCAGGGCAGCAAGGTGAAGGGCGGCGAAGTGGGTTGGGCCAGCGCCATGCCTCCGTCTCCGCCTACCGGTAAGAACGCGAAGCCGGACCCGGAAGCCGCCACCTCCTTTGTGCCGGAGTTCACCGCCGCAGCCCTCAGCCTCAAGAAGGGTCAGGTCAGTGAGCCGGTAAAGAGCAGCTTCGGATACCACGTGATCAAGGCGCTGGACGTGCGGAACTATCAGCCCAAGGTGGAAGGGAAGCCGGACGACAAGAAGCGCCAGGAAGGCATCGATCAATACAAGAGCCAGATGGCGAACCAGATCGCGCAGGGACTTGTAAGCGGTGAAAAGGCGCGGCTCGAAGCCACCATCAAGCCGTCGGCCCCATGGCTCAAGGCGTACCTTAAGGAGCAGGAGGCCAACAAGGCGCCGCTAACCCTCGGTAAGGACGGCAAGCCTTCCACCAGCGAAGCGCAGAAGCTGGCTCCGGTGATCGCCGCCTATGAAGACGCGCTCAAGGGTCGCGGTCCGGAAGTGGGCCCGCCGCTCGCGTACAAGCTCGCCCAGCTCTATCAGCGCGCCGATCGATATCAGGACGCCAGCGTGCTGCTGGACAAGTGGGCGAAGCGTAGCGGCGACACCGAAATGTACTTCCTCCAAGGCGAGGTTCAGGACAAGCTGAAGAAAAAGACGGAAGCCCTCGCCGCCTACCAGGCATCCATGGAGAACGCCTACAACAATCCCGACGTGCTGAACCGCCTCGCCGACAAGTTCAAGGAACTGGGCCGGGCCGACTTGGCGCAGCAGGCGCGTGAAAAGCAGTCGAAGCAGGTGGCACACCAGGCCGAAGAGCGGGCGCGCCAGCAGAAGATGTTCCAGGCGCAGAACCAGCCGCGAAAGATCTCCACCAAGCCGGCAGCGAGCACGAAGAAGGAGCAGCCGGTCCAGGAGATCACCGTCAAGACCGGCGACATCGACCCGAAGACGGGCAAGCCAAAAATCATCTCCGTGACTCCGACCGGAGACAAAGGCGCAAAGCCGGACACCAAGGCGGATGCGAAAGAGTCCGCGCCGGCCAAGCCGTAAGCGTCAGTGAGTGAGCCCGGCACGCGCGTGACGCCGGGCAGCGGATAGAATGAGGGCGGCCCACCCGGGTCGCCCTCATTGTTTTGTTCTAGTGACCTGCGCGCATCTGGAACTTCCGGGAGAGCAAGGGTGTAACGGGAAACCTCGGCAGGCCGCCGATTGCTCTCGTGAGTCGCCTGCACTACTCCAGCACTCCGTCCCCGCCGAAGAGATGCCCCGCCAATAGTCTGCAACTCCGCCCGCAAGTAACTCATGCCTTACGGAACCCTGTTCGTTATCGCCACGCCGATTGGAAACCTGGAGGACGTCTCGCCGCGAGCCCTTCGTTTGCTGCGTGAAGTCGCGTTGATCGCGGCGGAAGACACGCGGGTTACCCGTAAGCTGCTCTCGCATTTCGACATCCATACGCCGATCACGTCGTACCACGCCCACACGCGCGCGGACAAGACAGACGCAATCGTTGCTCGCCTGGTGGACGGGGAGAGCGTGGCGATGGTGAGCGACGCGGGGACGCCCGGCATCAGCGATCCCGGAGAGGCACTTGTGCGCGCGGCCATCGCGGCCGGGGTGACGGTGCTGCCCATTCCCGGTCCCAGCGCGGTGATGGCCGCGCTCTGCGCGTCCGGGCTCGATTCGGCACACTTCCTGTTTCAAGGCTTCTTGCCGCGCAGCCGGGGGGACCAACGGCGCATCTTGATGCCACTGCGGGCCCTTCCCCACACCCTGCTGTTCTACGAAGCCCCGTCCCGCCTCGTCGCTACGCTGGCAATGCTGCGGGAAGAGCTTGGCGACCGGCAATCCGTAGTGGCCCGAGAGTTAACCAAGAAGTTCGAGGAGTTCGTGCGGGGAGCACTCTCCGACGTGGAAGCACATTTCCGAACTACCAGTCCGCGCGGTGAATGCGTAATTCTGGTCGCTGGATTCTTGGGTACGGTCGATCCTGTGGCCACGGCCGAAGGAGTCGACGCGCAATTACGGAAGCTGCTGGAGCAAGGCTCCAGTGTGCGTGATGCCGCCCGCGCCGTCACGGACACTTTCGATGTTCCTCGCCGCGATGCGTACGCGCGAGCGCAGGCGCTTTCGGAAGAACTGCGCGGAGAATAGATGTCAAAAGCGGAGCTCCGTGGTCACACCACGGAGCTCCGCTTTTGCTTGTCTTAGGAAGGGGCACCCATAGAACCGGGGTGCTAATGCGAAAGGTACGTTGCGCCCAGATACTACCCGGGGCGTACCATAAACGCCGCACTCACATGACGGCTTCCGGCTCTGCCGATTCCAACTCTACGGTGCGGCTAGGCGGCACGACCCAGATCTTCGCGCACACCTCATCTCCGAGGGCGTGTTCTTGCTCGTTGACCCGGACCATCAGCGGACCTCGGAACGGTGCGCGTCCGGTAACCAGCACTTCCGCGCCTGGTTTCATACCCAACTGCGCCACGTATTCCAAGAACTCCGAACTTTCGTCGCCAATGCGCGCGACTTCCACCAGGTCGCCTTCTTGAAGCGAGCCAAGCCGTACATTCGGCTCTTCTTCGATCCAGTCGATCGGTTGTCCGTGCGGGCAGGTCTGCGGGTTACCCAGAAAGCGCCGCAGGCGATCTTCCACTTCCGGCGTGATATGGTGCTCCAGCCGCCCCGCCAGTTCATCCACTTCGTGCCAGGGAAGACCGAGCACGTCCACCAGCAATCGCTCCAACAACCCATGCCGTCGAATCGTAGCGAGCGCGCTCTGACGGCCTTCCTCGGTCAGACTGATTCCGTGGTACTTCTCATGAAGGATCAGCCCACGCTCTTGAAGGCGCTTTAGCATTCCCGTAACCGAAGCGGGAGATACCTTAACACTCTTGGCCAGGTCAGTCGTAGTTACCTCATCCTGCTCCTTGGAGAGGCGGTAAATCCACTCGAGGTACTCTTCTATATTTGCGCTCAGGGCGGGTTCACGCCGCATTCCATTTCCCTCCCGGGCATCCACGACCTTGGTGTGAATTATAACCGTCCCGTCGGACGTAGCCAATCTAGCCTTATTTTTAGGCTAAGCTAAATTGCATTCCATGTTCACTGTATGTATATTTTTCGAGAGGCGTATTTTGCGAGGTCAGGGCTGGAAGGTTGCATACCACTCAGGCGCTGACTATCATGAATTGTAACTCGTTTGTGCGATTTGGAAGGCGGCGCGTATTACGCGTCGAAGTTAGAGTATAGAGCGCGAAGCTCATGTAATGGGAGCATGGCAGTACGCCTAATTCGTCTAGCTGCTTGCTATGTGTTTAGCCTTGCCGCCGGAGTGGGAACTATCGAGTACTATTTCATAAGCTTCAGGATTTGACGCCTGGGAGTGGGGGTGCAATCCATGCGCCATGGCGATCTGAAAGTGTGGACCGAAGAGTGGGACGGCACCCCGGTCGTCGGGGCAGAGGGCGAGATCGACCTGGGCTGCGTCGAACTACTCCGTAAGGCTGCGTCTGAGGTCGTAAGACTGAAACCGAAGTCGATGGTGTTCGACCTACGCAAGGTCAGCTTCATCGATAGCAGTGGATTAGGGGTATTGGTAGCCACCCGCAAACAGCTCGGCCATTCGCCTGGCGCGGTGACCATTGTCACGACACAGCCGGCGGTGCTCCAATCGCTGGAGATCACCGGCTTGCTCCGTATATTCACGGTCCTCGCTAACCCGGCAAAACAACCGGCCAACGCCACTTGATTCCAGTTCAGTACAGCCGGAGTGCTTTGTCTTGCGGTGGGTGTGGCTTCAGGTTTAGGCGTCCCAATCGAAGCCGGTTTGAAATGGATCTTCCTCGGCGTCTGCAGTTTCTGGCTGCTGCTGGCGCGCAAGCACGTCGGAAGAACTAGCTTCGGCGATCCACGGTAGCTGGTCGCCGGAGTGGGTTTCCCCGTCCGCGCTAAGCACTCGAATCTGCTGTTCTGCTGCTTCCAGTTTTGCCGCGCAGAACCGGGACAATCCAACTGCTTGCTCAAACCGGCGAAGGCATTCGTCCAATGGCAGCGAACCCGCCTCCATCGCGCCGACAATGTCTTCGAGGCGAGCGACGGCATCCTCAAAGGTCAGGCCAGCCAGTGCTTCACTCATTTGCTTCCCTCTCCTGCGCTTCGGTTCTCCCGAACGTCCATAACTTCCGCATCTACGGTCCCATCAGTCAGGTGCACGCGGATCCGCCCACCCGGCAGCACCTGCTCGATGCTGGTCAGTGCCGCGTTGTCGGGCAATCGTGTGACCACCGAATACCCGCGGGCAAGGGTGGCCAGGGGATTGACGCCCTGCAACTTGCTCACTGTAAGCGCCAGCCGGTGCTGCCACCGCTGTACGGATAGGTTGCGTGCGCGGAACAGACGCCCCTGAAGGTCGTCCAGGCGCTGTCGCCGGCGCTCGATCATCCAAACGGGATGGGCCAACGGCGCCCGGAGTTGGAGGCCGTCCAGCCGTAATCGCGCGCGCTCCACCCGGCCGGCGAGCGCCGCGCGTGCCCGCTGCTCCAGGTGCGTGAACTGGGCGATCTGCTGGTCCCGCGAGGCAACCGCTAGCTCGGCGGCTGCCGTGGGGGTGGGAGCGCGAAGGTCGGCAGCCATATCCGCTAGCGTGAAATCAGTTTCGTGCCCCACGGCGGAGATTACCGGCAAACGAGACCCGGCAATTGCCCGAGCCACCCGCTCTGAGTTGAAGCTCCAGAGATCCTCAAGCGAGCCTCCCCCGCGGCCCACGATGATGAGGTCCGCACCGGAATGGGTGTTGGCCAACTCCAAACCCGCGCAGATCGACCTCTCGGCGCCGTCACCCTGTACCAGCGCCGGGATGAGCACGATGTCCGGCGGATAGGGACGGGACCGGAGAATCACGCAAATGTCCCGTACCGCCGCGCCGGTAAGTGAGGTGACCACCGCGATGCGCTGAGGAAACGTGGGAAGGGGCCGTTTGCGTTCGGGATCCAGAAGCCCTTCCGCCAACAAACGAGCCCGAGATTGCTCCAGTGCCAGATGCAGCGCGCCGGCGCCATCCGGCACGAGGCTATCGACGACGAGTTGGTACTGGCCGCGCTGTTGGTAAACGTCGATCTGCCCGTGAGCGATGAGCTGCATTCCGGACTGTGGCTGGAATGCGAGACGCGCCGCCGCGCTCCGCCACATCACGCAGCCGATACACGCGTTCTCGTCCTTCAGCGAGAAGTACAGATGGCCGGAACCGGCACGGGAGAAATTGGAGACCTCGCCGCGCACCCAGACATCCTGTAGGATGTCGTCGCATCGGAGCAGCCCGGAGATGTGGCGCGTGAGTCCCGTGATCGTGAGCGCCGCGTCGGAACCGCCGCCGGTAACCGACCAGCCATAATTCTCTTCTGCCAGGTACGGGAAATCCAAGTGTTGCTCCCGGCTCACGCTGATCGCGCGCGGCCTTACCGCTGCTGATCATACCAGCCCCACACCAGCGGAACAAGCTTGTTTGCCTCCTTATGGAGGTGTGTTTGGCCGCACGGTCTCGTCGGGTACATCCGACCAGGCGTGAGACGTCGAATGAACGTTAAGAGGGGAGTTGGCGATGTTGTGGACGATAATGGCGGTGCTTTTAGCGCTGTGGCTCGTAGGCGTGATCGGTGGCTATGCCTTTGGCGGGATGGTGCACCTACTGCTGCTGTTCGCACTGGTGGCGCTGGTGGTTCAGCTCTTCACCGGCCGGCGCGTAGTGTAGAAGCCGATCGTTCAGGTGCCGACCCCAGCACAGCCAGGCGATATCTCGCCGACTGCGGATGCGGTTACCTTGCTAGATTTAGCTCAAACAGAAACGAGCGCTTCCGACCTTGCGGAAGCGCTCGTTATTTCTGCTCCGATGCCTCCCCGGGCCGTCACTCTTCCGTGATCTGGACCTGTCCTTCTTCCAGCACGTGGTCCGCCACGTAGATGGGAACTTTGAAGCGCACCGCCACGGCAATCGCATCACTGGGGCGGCAATCGATCTGGTGGGCACGATCCCCCTGCTTCAACTCGATCTTTGCATAATAGACGTTGTTGTAGAGGTCATCCACCAGGATGTGATTGACGGAACCACCCAAGCGCTCGACGAGCAGCTTGAGGAGATCATGCGTCATTGGCCGCGCGGGCGAGTTTCCTTCCAACGCCAGATGAATTGAAACCGCCTGACCCTCGTCGATCCAGATGGGGAGGTTGCGACCGAGACTGTCGCGCAGCAGTACGAACGCGCCGCCGTGCGGTGCCTGGCAGACCCCGACGACGCGTACTTCCTTTTCGTTCAGTTCTCTGCCGCGCCGGGCTTCTACCTCTTCCGGCGCGACCTCGCTGCTCGCTTCTTCGGAGCCCTTCTGCTTGAAGTGCTCGTTGACCTGCTTTAGGAATTCGTCTTCCAGACCCACGCCCGAGCTCCTCTCTACAGCGGCTGCACCGTCACCCTACGCGCATCCCGGTCGACCACGCCGGTATCTCGCGTTGTGAACTCCGAGGCCGTTGTCTAAGCTTACCTAGAACATCGCTATCCCGCAACACGGGCCGGGTTGTAAGATGCGAACGCCGCCCGCGTTTTGCGCGGGCGGCGTCATAATGGGCGCTACTTCCCGGCGGCCTACTTCGCGCCGGCGATCTCCGAAACCGATCACTTAATGCGGCACGTCAGGCTGTCTGCCGTAGCTTCCCGGTTGCAGGCTCCCACGCCGGCTCCTCTACTCGGCGCCATTCACCGCGCTGAAGCACTCCCGGTTCGGTCGGCACCTTACCGTTTGCAGCCTCGTGGCACCTCGACACGTATTACAGCCTTGTACTTCACGTAGCGCGAACCTCGTCATCTTCCTGTTTCGGCTTCCTGATGTCTTCGTTCGTTAACGGAAGGCGTCAGGAGCGCCGGGCATCCGGGCCGCCCTGACTCCCACGACCTCGATCGGGCAAGTCGTGACCGGCATAGCCCATGCGGCTGAGGGGGTTGGTCCGATGGAGGGCACGGCGCAGCGCCCGTTGGACCGCCAAAGTACTCGCCCGGACCCAGGAGGGCGGCTGGAGCAGCGATTCAACGGCCTGTAGTTGATGGCACCATTGGACCATTCGAGCGAGGTCACGCACGGGTAGACGGGTTGTGACGAAGTCCTGGCCGAGCCGGATCGAGACCGTCCACCAACGACCGGTCTCATCGGGTCCCGGATCTGCATACACTCGCGATTCCTGGCCGATCGGCACCCACGAAAAGGCGGCGGCAAGCTGCCACTCGGTGACCCAGGCCACGTCCTCCGCGAGCAAATTTCGCCACTCTTCGCGTCCGATGCGCACGCTCGTTAATCCCCGCGGGGTAGAGGCGCCCCGCAGTGTAACCGATACCCGGAAGTGCGCGGACCTCAAACGCGAGTAGGTCGCCAAAGTCTCTTTAAACGATCAGCCGCCTAACTGCCTGTGGAACGATAGTGCCGGACCCCAACCAGCCAAAGGTTGAGTGTCAATGCGAGGAACAGGCCTCCCACTGCCAAGGGGACGCAGCACTGAAGCAACACATCCCTGGAGGGCATCGAGAACAACAGCGATCGTGCTGGAAAATAGGTGGTGACCCCGAGGGGAACCACGATTGTAAAGAACGTGCGGAACCACGGGCGGTAGATCTCAAGGGGATACTGCGCCACTTCTACCCCGCCATAGGTTACGGTGTTCATCACCTCCAGCGACTCTACGGTCCAGAACGCCAGCGTCGCCTGCAGGATGAAGAGGCCGTAGAATATCGCCGCGCCACCGCAAATACCCGCCGCGATGCCCAGCCAGCGGAGGTCATACCATGGCACCTGCGTGTGGTGTGCCGCCCAGGCCAATACCACCAGTCCGGGAATGAACCGCCCAACGCGCATCAACTGGATCTCTTGAGCCGCCACCTGAAGCGCGGTGCCGCGGGGCCGGAGTAGCAGGCGGTCGAAATCGCCGTTCTTCACCGTTGTACTGAAGGTGTCGAAGCCGCGCCCGATCCCTTCCGCCAGCGCGAATGAGACGTTTGCCATCCCGAAGAGCAATGCCGCCTGGGAAAATGTCCAGCCGCGAAGTTGGCCGAAGCGGTTGAAGAGCATCCAGACACCCGCAATCTCCATCCCGGCGACCAGCGCTTGCCCCAACACCAGCATGAAGAACGACCACCGGTGCTGCATCTGTCCGCGGAGGGAGGCGCCCAGGCAGCGGAGGTAGAGCCGGGTTGCGTTCATCCTCCTTGCACCACCAACCGCCGCCGCCCGCGTCCCAATAGCCAGCGGCCAAACATGATCAATACCGCGCACCAGGTGAGTTGCTGCAAGAGCAGCGCGGGGATCTGTTGCGCGGGAATGTGCCCCAGGTAGACTCGGAACGGCACGTCGATCAGTCCGCGAAACGGTAGGAAGCTCACCAACTTCTGTGCCCACTCCGGGTAAAGCGGGAGGGGGATAATCATTCCCGAGAAGAGGTAGGCCACCGTCGGCATCAGGCGGGCGACGCCGTCTCCGGAGACGGTCCAGAGCAGCGAGATGTTGACCAGTGCCGTGACGGCGCTGGAGAGCAGCACGGCGGCACCGGTGAGTGCAAGCCAGCCGCACCCTGCTGCGACGGTTGCGGGCAATCGAAGCCCAAAGAAGAGCGCCGCCAGCACGAGCACCGGGACGGCTCGCAGCAGCGTCGGCGCAGTGCGAAGGGCGATGCTGCGGGCGAACCAGTGCCAGTAGAGGTCCAACGGGCGGAGTAGCTCATAGGCCACCCCACC
>Ga0255338_1004832_pt1 | contig 13236 bp, 7 predicted proteins | sample MeOH1_35cm_T4_19_FD_203715 | JGI IMG/M metagenome (GOLD analysis project Ga0255338, IMG submission 203715) | Sandy soil microbial communities from University of British Columbia, Vancouver, Canada - MeOH1_35cm_T4_195 | ecosystem: Engineered > Artificial ecosystem > Sand microcosm > Unclassified ...
GCAACTCACCCCCCACAAGCGGCGCCACGCAGGCCGGCGTCACTTCCGCGAGTGAGTTTGTGGATTCACCCCGCCGGGTAACTCTTCGGTGCAAGGGTCATTCAGCGTGGGGCGATAGCCGAGCGCGGGCGTGACAGGCAGGGCATGTGGAATACTGCCCCGGCACCGCCGGGGCTTTTTTCTGGTCGTCCGGCACACCTGGAAGCAATTCGACGGACGCACTCGCAGCGCCTCTTACGGACGATTGTCTGGTTATTCGCGCCAGCGCCATCCGTAGATGGGTCAGTCAGGTAATGAGAGTTACCTTTCGCGGCGCAAACCAGTTCCCCGTTTGCGCATTTCCCCGTTGCCGCATTTTCTCGGCCACTCTGCCTCTACAGCAGTTCCAGCGCCCGATCGACGTTGCGTACGGCCTGAATGCGCAGGTGCTCGGCGCGCAGTTCTCGGTCCTGGCGCCGGCGCTCGTCTTCCTCCAGGCAGACGCTGATGGCGCTGCGCAGCGATTGCGCGTCCAGCGTATCCGCGGTGCCCACCGGCTTAGCGCGGAGGCGTCCCAGGAGCGCGTCGACCTTCGGATCGTAGCTGATTCCGACCACTGGTACGGCCCGGGCGGCGGCGAAGATGAGAGCGTGCAAGCGCATACCGATCACCACGTCCGTCCAGCCGGCCAGCCCCATCCACTCGGCGGGCGAGAGTTGGCTCCGGAGCACCTGGACGGCGGGTAATCGGGCGGCCAACGCCTCGCACACGGCGGTGTCCTGGTCCGGCTGCAGCGGCCACGCCTGAAGCGACAGCTCTCCCTCGAAGTAGCTCAGTGCATCCGCGAGCGGATCCAGTATACGCTCCACCCGGTCCCAGGGACGCAGCGATACACCCAGGGAGGGTCGCTGTAAGGCGGCTGCGGTGACCCGCTCGGTGACACTCGGCTCCAGTGCGAAAACCGGATCGGCCGTCACCTCGATCTCCGGCGCTCCCGGCCCTGCGACGCCAATCGAGCGAAGCAAGTCCGCCGACTCCACGTCCCGAACGGTGATCGCGTCTACCCGCGAGAGTACGCGAGCGGTCCAGCGTTGTGCCGAAGGACGGATTAGCGGCCCGATGCCCTGCGCAAATACCATGGTGCGCTTCCCGATGCGCCGGGCGTAATCGAGCAGCAGGAGGTAGTAAATCAGCGACTTGAGGCTGGTGCGGTCTTGCAGTAGACTGCCGCCGCCACTAAGAAAGAGGTCGCAGCGCCGGATGGCAGCCAGCGTGGACGGCCGCATCCGAGCGGTCGACCTTATGCCGAAGTCGGTGCGGGTAGCGGCAGGGCGGGCAGAAAGCGCCGTGAGCTCCAGATCCGGCCTCCGCGCCCGGAAGAGCGAGGTGCTGGCTGCGAGTACGGCTTCGTCGCCGGCATTGCCGAGACCGTAATATCCGGAGAAGAGGACGCGCTGCTTCATACTCGCCGTCGTTCGCCGCGCCGGCGCCTGTTCCCTTGGAGACCTTGCCAGATCCAGATCAGCCCAAAACCGATTAGGCCGCCAATCCAGAGCCCGTGGAAGGTCCGAAGCACCGTGAGCTTCAGGGTAGTGTGCAGGTGACAGAAAGAATTGAGCATCCCGACCTGTCCGATAATCCCGAGGAGCACCAGGGGAAAGGCCCAGCCGCGCCAACGTGGAATAGTGGCCATCGCCAGGCCCAACAACAGAGCTGGATGGCCCATCGCAAACTCTTTGGTCCGGGGCCGCGCACCGAGGTAGCGGTCGAGCAACGCTCGGAACCGCAGTTCGGCTTCGGAGACGCCGATCCCGGAGTCGTTGCCGGAGCGCGCTACGAGCAGCGCCACGACGACCAGCCCCACCAGCATCGCGACCGTGTGCCAGACCAGCAGCGGCTCGGAGAAGAAGCGCCGGAGACGCTCGGTCACCGCGTCGAACTCTTCCTGCCAGGAAGGATACTCTCCGGTCATCCCGGTGAGGTAGACGAAACCGACCAGCAGCAGCGGCAGTACGGTGGCGGCTTTGATCCCGGCAAAGCTGGAGGTCTTCACCATGAACGGGAGCTCGGAGAGCAGCCCGGCCACCATCAACGCGCCGCCGAGGGTAATCGAGGAGATCGCAGAGAACTCTGCGGCGGCGGGGATTATCGCCTGACTCCGGTTGCGGACCGCCGCGTGGGTGTGGTCCTGGAATGCTCCCAGCGGCTGCGGGAGTAAGATGAAGCCGAGGGCGGGAAAGACCACTGCGGCCAGCAGGGCCACGAGCTGTAACCCTACGCTCTTACCCGAAAGCACCAGCAGCGCGCAGAAGACTGCTGCCGCCACGGCGAGTGTGGCCTGCTTCGCCCGAGAGAGGGGAACAATCCCGGCCAGCAGCAGCAGCGCCGCGGCGCCCACGCCCAGTCCGATCACGGCAACCGGTATGCGGCCGACCAGATTGTCCGGCCAGACCCGACCGAAGGTGGTGGGGCTGGACAGGCCGAAACCAGCCCGGGCGGTGTCATGAGCCACGCGATGGACGTAGTCGACGTTGTCCTGGAAGGTGTTGCCCGTGACCATGTCGGGTAACCGCACGTAAAGCAGCCGGATGTTGCGCTCCGCCGCGGCTCGTACGTAGCGCTCGACTGCCTCTTTCGGCGAGAGGCGCGCCATTTCGCCGCTGGAGATGGAGTGGACGCGGATCAGACGGTCTTTGAGCAGTTCGCTCATTCCCTGGTCTCCCCGCTGCTTGCCGAACTCCACGCTGCCGTACAGGAGGCCGAGGTCCCGGATCGTTTGCGCCGTTTCATCGATCAACCCGGCGAAACCCATCACCTCGTCACCCGCGAAGATGAGGGTGGTGATCCCCATCGACTTTACGCGCTGTAACTCCCAGCGAAGCGAGGCGAGGGTGAGCCCAAGCGGGTTCAAGAGCCGGGCAACGGGGGTCAGCCCCGCCTTGCGGATCTGCGCAATGGTCGCAGCATCCAGGCCGGTAGGAGTCAGGGCGAGGTCTTCAAACCGTCCCGGAAGGTAGATCTGGCCGCCTCCCGGGCCGGGCAAGACCACCCGGTCACCGCGCGGAGCCATCTCCGTGGCCCCACTGACCAGCCGCGAAACGTAGTCCGCTACTCGCTCCGCGGTGTGTGGATCGCCGAAGGTCACCCGGTATTCCGAGCCGGTGGGCGTTACGAATAGCTTAACCTGGAGCGCTCCCGACGCCCGCAAGTCCTCAAGGCTCTCCTCGGTCACCGACGCGTGAGTGATGCCGGCGGACTTGAAGCGGCGCAGCGCGTCCTCCGCCGGAACACCGGTCGCGCCAGCGAGTGTGCGCAACTGGTTGTAGTCCAGCACCAGCGCGACGGCTCGGCTCCGCGCCTCCGATCGGTAGCGCATGCCGAGGGATAGGAGCGCCGCCAGGAGCCCGAGGGCAACCAGCAGGATCGGAAGTTGGTGGAACCGGCGGTGAAGGAGCATGGAGCAGAATTGGGAGCGGACAAGGGCGCGGTAGCGCAGGGCCGTCAATTAGTGGAAGAAGCGCACTCGCGCGTTCACCGTTCCGGTGGAAAGCCCCGGCAGCCAAACAAGGGAGCGGGACGCCGGTAGCGCCCGCTCCCTCATTGTATCCCGTCAACGCCAGTCCATATAGTCCTGACCCGGTGTGTAGCGCCGCGAAGAAGGCCGAAGGCCGGTATCGGCTCTGCCCATGAGGCGCCCGAATACGAGACCGAAAATGAACCCTCCCACATGCGCGGCGTACGCCACTCCGCCGGTCTGCTGCATTCCCAGTGCCCCCAGGCCGCTGATGAGTTGCAGCACGAACCAGAAGCCCAGCACGAGCCAGGCCGGCAGCTCCCGGGTGAACCAGACGAATCCCAGTGGGATGATGCAGAGGACCCGGCTGCCGGGAAAGAGCAGGAGGTAAGCGCCCAGGACCCCAGCGATGGCACCGGAAGCGCCTACCATCGGGATGTGGGATCCTGGTCCCAGCACGATCTGGAGTGCGGCTGCGGCGATGCCGGAGAGGAGGTAGAACGCGATGAACCGGCCCTTGCCCATCGCGTCTTCCACGTTGTTGCCGAAGATCCAGAGATACCACATGTTACCCAGGATATGCATCAGGCCCCCATGCATGAACATGGAGGTGAAGATGGTGAACCAGGCGGGATTGAGGTTGTAGACGCCCACTCCCGGAGGCAACTCAGTCCCGCGCCCGCCGTAGACGAGGTCCGCCTGTTGGGTAAGTTCAGCCGGAATCAGTCCGTACTGGAAGGCGGAAGTGCCCAGCCCGATACTGAACTGGTAAAAGAACACCAGCACGTTCAGCACGATCAGGACGATGGTGACTAGGGGGAACGTGCGGGTCGGATTATCGTCACGAAGCGGGATCATGGCCGGCGAGCCTCCAGTAGTCCAACGTCGAGCCGGGCTGTGAGATCGGCCGGATGGCGCTTTCCATCTCCGGAAGTGCCGAACCGCGGTCCCTTCGACTGCCTCATTCTATCGAGTAACCGGCTCGGTGACTCGCGGCAACCGCGCGGCGAAGCGGGTGAGCACCTCATAGCTGATCGTCCCCGCTCGCTCCGCCACTTCGGAAGCGGTTATCTCTTCCTTTTCCTGGCGGCCGATAAACACGGCGATCTCTCCGGGAGACACTGGCGGCAGGTCGGTGACGTCCAGCACCACTTGATCCATGCAGACGCGTCCGCGAATCGGAACGCGCTGGCCGCGGAGCAGTGCCTCTCCGCGGTTGGAGAGCGCCCAGGGATAGCCGTCGCCGTAGCCGAGCGGCACCACCGCCAGCCGGGACGAACGAGGAGCCGTCCAGGTGCCCCCGTAACTCACGGCTACCCCGGCCGGCACGTCTCGCACCTGTACGATGCGCCCCTTCAGTGAGGCTACCGCTTCCACCGGAAATGGAAGTGCCCGGGGGGCAGGCGGCACTCCGTACGTCAGTAGCCCCCCCCGAACCCAATCCAAACGGGCCGGCGGGTACCAGATTGCTCCGGCACTATTTGCGGCGTGCAACACCGGCCGCGGCGACCAACTTGCCAACTCCCGGGCGAGGGGCTCGAACCGCTGCCATTGCTCGGAGGTGGGAGTGAGATCTACGTCCTCGGAGGAAGCAAAGTGGGTCGCTACGCCGGCTAGCCGGATGCCGGGAGTGGCGGCTGCCAGGCGGCAGAAGTTAAGGGCAGCCTGCGGCTCAACGCCGACCCGGGTCATGCCGGTATCCACCTTGACGTGAACCCCCACCGTTTTTTGGTGGCGCCGCGCGGCGGCCTCGACTGCCGACAGCACCTCGTGGCGGGTTACGACCGGCTCCAAATCATTCTCAACCAACAGCGCTGCGTGCGTCTCGAGCGCGAGCCCCAGCACCACAATGCGGCCGACCTGCCCCGCGGACCTCAGTTCCGCGCCCTCTTCGGGTATTGCGACCGCCACGCCGGCACACCCGGCTTCCAGCGCCGCGGCGGCCATCGTGCGTAATCCGTGGCCGTAGCCGTTCGCCTTCACCACCGCCAGCACCGGCCGGCCCGTGTACTCGGACAAAGCACGAAGGTTGCCGCGGTAGGCGTTCAGATCGACTTCAATCCAGGCTGCGCGCATTTTATCCTTGCAAGTAAGGCAGCTATTAGAACCCGTTGACAGGAGCCTTGTACTCCGTTTGGTCTTTGCTATCTCGCCCGAATTAGGGAGTCAATATCCCTTAGGAGCCTCGTGCTCCGTTCGGTCTTTGAGCGTTCTTGCGGTAACGGTGCGCACGCCTACCGGGAGAGCGCACAAAGATCGAACGAGGGACAAGCCCTCTGCCTCCCGGTTCTGGTGAAGGTCGCCTCTCATAGAACCGGGAGGCAACCCCACCCAAGGGGTGCCCGGGGGTGTTCGATCTTTGATGCCTCACCCGCTAGCGGGGCGCACGGCTACCGAGAGCAAGCTCAAAGATCGAACGAGGGACGAGCCCTCTGCCTCCCGGTTTTCATGGATGTGGCCTTCCAAACAATTCGGGAGGCAGGCGCCTCGTGCGCCGTTCGATCTTTGCTGCATCTTCTGTTAGCGGTGTGTACGGTCATCAAGAGAAGGATCAAAGATCGGACGAGGGACGAGCCTCTGCCTACCGGTTTTGTGTGTGGATCACGCCCCTGCTGCTGCGCCTTCGCGCTGTTCTTCTTCGATCTGTGAGACCACCGGGTCACCGAGGGTGCAAGAAAGGACCTTGCTCACGCCGCGCTCTTCCATGGTCACGCCGTAGAGTGTGTCCGCCCGCTCCATCGTGCCCCGGTTGTGGGTGACCACGATGAATTGCGTATGGTGGGAAAAGTCGCGGAGCGTGTCGGCGAAGCGGCCGACGTTGCTTTCGTCCAAGGGCGCGTCCACTTCATCCATCACGCAGAACGGACTGGGGCGCACCTTGAGCAACGCGAACAGCATCGCGGCGGCAGTAAGGGCGCGCTCTCCACCCGAGAGGAGCAACAGGTTCTGCTGGCGCTTGCCGGGTGGCTGGACGATGATATCGATTCCGGTCTCCAGCACGTCCTCCGGGTCGGTGAGCCGCAACTCCGTGGTGCCGCCGCCGAAGAGCTTCTTGAACATCTCGTCGAACGCCAGGGCGATCTCGTTGAAGGCACGCAGGAACGTCTCGCGGCTGGCGAGGTCGATCTCGCGGATGGCCTCGACGAGCTGCTCGCGGGCGGCCTCCAGATCAGCCCGCTGACTGGTGAGGAAGTCGTAGCGCTCTTTCGCCTCGGCATACTGCTCCGGGGCGTCCGGATTGATCGCGCCGAGGGAGCGGATCTGGCGGCGGAGGCGGCCGACTTCCCCCTCGGGGTCGGAGTATCCGCTGAGGGTGATCTCAGCCTCCTGGGGGTTCCATTGCTCCAGCAGCGCCGCCGCGTTGACCTGGAGGGGTTCTTCCGCATCTTCGGATTGGGAAAGCTCCAGGTTGTGCGCGCCGACTGCCGCGTCGACCCACTGGTTCTCGGTGGCGCGACGCTGCGCGTCGACCGCGGCCAGCTCGACTTCGGCCTTGTGGCAGCGCTCCATCAACTCCCGCAGGCGGCCATTGAGGCTGTTGTACTGGGCGCGTGCCTGGTCCACGGCGGCGGTTCGCTCCTGGCGCTGTGCGGTGAGCTCTTGCGCGTCTCGCCGCGCCACTTCAACGTCCGCGCGAGCTTCGGCGAGCATCTGGGAGGAGTTGGCAAACGAGAGCTGCCGCTGCTCCCGCTCGGCGACGAGCGTTCGCTGTTCGTTGAGCCGCTCTGCCCGCTGGCGATCCAGAAAGCTTCCCGCTTCCACCGCCCGTCGCGCCGCCGAGAGCGCTGCCTGCAGCCGCTGGTCCTGCTCCGCCAGGCGTACCCGCAGCTCCGAAACCGCGGTCTCGGCGGCACGCCGCGCCGTTTCCGCTTCGCGGACCAGCTCTTGTGCCTGTCGCACCGCCGCTTCTCCTTCAGCGACCGGGGACGCTGCGGTGCCTTCCTTGAGCGCCTCGAACTCCCGCCGCGCACTCGCCAGCGCTTCGGCCCCAGCGGTCTGCTCCCGCTCGGTGCGGGTTACGTCCTGACGCAGGCGCTCCACGCGGTGCCGGGCACGCTCTTCGTCTTGCTTCCGGCGATCGGCTTCGCGCAGCTGCGCTTGATGCTCGATGCGTGCCTTCTCGTAATCGGTCTGCTTCTCCCGCACCCCGCCCTGCGACTTCCGGGACTCGCTCTCCGCCGCACGCACGGATTCACGCGCCTGCTCCGCCGCACTCTCCAATGCCGGCGCCTCCGCTCGCAGCCGCTCCAGCTCACGCCGCCGCGCCAGTGTTGCTGCCGCCGCACCCTCGGCCCCCTGCGTGCCGGTGCTTAGCGCGCCGCAGCGCGAGATCCATTGACCGTCTCGGGAAACCCAGAAATTGGGAGATAGGAGATGGGAGATGGGAGATGGGGGAGAGGAGGGTTGTGAGGCGGTGTTGCCGACCGAGCCTTCTCCGTCGGGCTGAACCCTGAACTCTGAACCCTGAAGCACACTGCGCCTTTCCTCGATGGCCGCGTCGAGCGTGTTGCTTAGCATGGTCGTGCCGAGGAGGGTGGTGGCCCACTCGACTGCGGGGGTTGTGTTTGTGGATTGGGCCAGGAGCTCGCCGAGGGAGCCGGGTAGGGGCGTGTTGCCGCCAGCCGGCGAGCCGGCGAGCACCAGGGCGGAGGCTTTCTGGTTTCGGAGCCAGCGGAGCGCACCGAGGGCGGCCTCTTCGGTGTCGCAGAGCAGGGCGTCGCCGTAGATGCCGAGGGCGGCCTCCACGGCTTTCTCGAGCCCTTCGGGAACCTGGAGCCCTTCAACGAGCAGAGACCAGTTGCCGCGGACCTGACCCCGGCGCACTCCGGTGAGCACCAGTTTGGCCCCCGCGCCGGCACTTTCACCGCGCTCCCCCAACTCCGTGAGCGCTTGCAAACGAGCCTGATGGGTGCTGGCCGTCCGCGCCGCCTGATCTGCCGCCGAACGGGCGGCGGAGAGGGCTTGCTCCGTACCACGGGTGGCCTGCCGGAGCGCGTCCAGCTCCTTACCCAGCGCTTCCGAGCGCGCCCGCTGTTCTTCCGCGGCCTTTAAGAAGCTGGCGCGCTCCCGGGTGAGGCGGTCCAACTCCGCCTCCCCATCCTCCAGCGCCTCAACAGCACGCGCCCGCGCCTGTTCCTGACCTTTAATTCGCCCTTCCAGCGATTGAACGCGCGCCTCGATTTCCGCCTGGCGTCGTTCCTTCGCCAGCCAGGCCTGCCGAATGCGCTCCAGCTCCTTCGTCGCTGCCTCGTGGGCACGCGCTTTCTCCTGTGCCAACGTCTGGGCTCGGCCCAGTTCCGCGCGGAGGGTGTCCACTTCGCGTTTCAGTCGCGACTCTTCTAGCGCGGTGCTTTCGGCACGCCGTACCTGGTCTTCGATCCGTGCGGCCACCTCCGCCAGGTCCTTGTCCAGGGCCGCCAGGCGGCGCTGGATCTCCCCGGCGCGCTCCTCGGCGCGGGCCCGCTCGGTCTCCGCGGCGGCGACTTTCTGAAGCGCCTCCGTTTCCCGGCGGCGTACTTCATCGGCGCGGGCATCGAGTTGTTGTAGCGCCCCGCGCGCGGCTTTCTCCGCCTCCTGGGTTTGCGCGAGCTCGGCCTCCAGGCGCTTCCGCTCCGCGTTCAGCTCCCGCACCAGCTCCGCCAGCCCCGTACGCTCCACTCCGAGCCGCTTGAGACGCGTGCCGTACCAGGCGTTCTCCAGCACACGGAGGCGGGTCGCCAGCTCTCGGAAGCGCTTCGCGCCGACTGCCTGGCGCTGGAGCGGACCGAGTCGCGCCTCGATCTCACCCACGATATCGTGGACGCGGATCAGGTTCTGCTGGGTGTGCTCCAGCTTCCGCTCGGTCTCTTTCTTGCGGACCCGATACTTCTTGATCCCGGCCGCTTCCTCGAAGATGGCCCGCCGGTCCTCGGCACGGACGCTCAGGATCTGGTCGATCTGCCCCTGGTTGATCATCGAGTAGGCGTCGCGGCCCACGCCCGTATCGAGGAATAACTCATACAGGTCTTTGAGGCGGCAGGAGACCTTGTTGATAAAGAACTCGCTATCGCCACTGCGGAACAGACGACGGGTAACGGTGACCTCGGAGAAGTCGAGGGGCAGGATCCGCGTGCTGTTATCAATAGTCAGCGAGACTTCCGCCATCCCGAGCGGGCGGCGCTTGTCATTGCCGGCAAAGATGACGTCCTGGGCGCTGCTCCCGCGGAGGGAGCGGACGTTGTTCTCGCCCAGCACCCAGAGCACGGCGTCGGAGATATTGCTCTTACCGGAGCCGTTGGGGCCGATGACGCAGGTGATGCCGGGCGTGAAGACGATCCGGGTCTTCTCGGCAAACGTCTTGAACCCGTGGATGTGGAGCTCTTTGAGGTACACGCAGATCGGATACGAGATTGAGTAAGAGAGGTGGACACGGGGTCCGCCTCAGTTGTATCCGGGAAGCCCCGCGAAGTCCGTTCGGTGGTCCCAGCGTCCATAGTGGTCTACCCTTGACGCAGAAAAGGGGACTCGCAACCGCTGTGCGAATCCCCTTTTCTGAACTGGCGTGAAAGTACTCAGAATTACGGACTTACCTGAACCCCTCCGGTACGAATTGCCGTGGGCCCCACGACGATGATGCCCGCGACATAAAGCCGGAAGGTGTCACCGACAGTCCCGTTGTCCACGAATGACGCGCCAAAGGGGAGTAGGATGCCGTTGTTGATGCGCGCGGTGCCGGCGATCTGGACCAGATTTCCGACTCGACTCACGGAGTTGATGCCCACGGAGCGAACCGTCCGGCGAGTGGAAAGGTCGGTATAGACCAACTGCGCCCGGTTGCTGCCGGGAGCCGAGATGGCTTCTACTGAGAACGGATTCCGGCTATTGCCCACCGTGCCGGAACCGACCAAGCGCCCGTAAGAGCGATCATTGATCTGAAAGTTTGCCACCTGCGCTTGAGCGCCTTCGGACAAACCTATCAGCAGGGGGTTGTTTGGCTCAAGAGTCTCGTAGCGAGTTACGTTAATCACCGCCTTGCCGGCGCTGGAGCTCAGCTCGTTGAAGAACAAGAGCCTCCGCGTGGAGTTAGCCGGAACCGTGAGGGAAAATCGGGCCAGTACGCCTTGAGTTCCGGCGTTGCTGAAAACAGTGAGCCCGGTCTCGGCCGACGGCCCGGTATTAGCGCCGCCTAGGACGTGGATGTTGGTCGGATCACCGCCGCCTGCGCTGGAATCATCGGTGATAATCCAGTGGTCGGCAGTCGTGAATGTGGTGTCGCCACTGCTGGTGCCAATCACCTGGGTGCCGTCGTCAGACCCCACATTGGTCGTCAGCGTGATGGTAGCGGTGATCGGTGAACTGGAGGGGTTTGTAAAGACCGCTTGTGTCCGGAGGATCGGGTCGGACTGGATTGCGAGGTAGTCGACGCTTACCTGTAAGCCTGACATAAAAGCTGGGTCGGCTGCCACACTGATCGGCGTAATCTGGGGAGCTGCCGGCGCAACGAACAATTCATCGTTCACCCACACCATAATTCCGTTATCGAATGCGTCGACCTGGTTGGTAGTATCCAACCGGGCATCAGTGATGCCAAAACCCGAGCCGGCGTTACTAATGCCGCCCAGCGGCAATCCGTTGGTGGTTCCCAGGTCATTTCGAACGTTCCAGACCGCGCCACCTCCCGTGATGAAGGCGTTAATTCCCACCACCTGCTGGCCGGCGCGAGCGGCAAAACCGGAGCCTAGCAAGACGGCGGCGGCGACTATGAAGAACTTGGGCCCGCGCTGACCGTGAATCCGCTTCGGTCGACAAATTAGGGCTGGAAACGGGTGCATGATGCATCTCTCCTGGGGATCGGGTGAGCGGCAGGGTAATTGGGCGACCACTTGATAAGCAGCTCGAATCATTTCAAGGGCGTAATGTCTATCCTTCCCGGAACTGACGATACATACGCTCGATTTTTAATTCGCCAGGCACTTGTTGGGTTGGCAACCGCCCGAGCTGTAAAAGCTGACATGGGCAATGACCACGCAAGAAAGCTCCGCAGTTGCAAGTCAGTGCAACTGCGGAGCCTTCTTGGTTACTGGACAATTGATATTGGAACGCCGTACTGCCTACCGGCGGCGGGGATTATCGGGGTGGCGGTCCCGGCGGTTGGGAATGCCGTCGCCATCTCGATCACGGTCCCGCCGGTTGCGGATGCCGTCTCCGTCGATATCGCCGTAGATGCGGCGGCCACCGATGCCCGTACCGTAATAGCGGCCCCCGCTGTAATAGCGATCGTCATAGTAGCGTCCGCTGTTGTAGTAGCGGTCGCCATAGTTGCGGCGGGTCGAGTAGCGATAGCTATCGTCCCCGTGTTTGCGGCGGTAGCCGTGGGCCGGTGCCCAGGACGGGGGCTTGGCCGCGGCCGGTGAGAGGTCGAAGGCCATCAAGCCGAGTCCCGCCAGCGCGATGCCACCGGCGATCTTGCGAGCAATGTCTATCTTGAAGATCATGTTCCTTCTCCTGGTAAGGCTTCCGTTCACCTGATCCCAGGTGGGGGACGTGCGTCACCACACTCCGTTCCGCACGCTCCGGCCGGTCGCCGTGTTCATCCCGAGGGACCCACCTTCTCCGGGCGGGTTCCCACTTCGTTGTTCCCCCTGTTCCGGTTTCTACACCCAGCGGCTCCGCGGCAAGCATCGAAAAGGGGGGTCGAGACCAAGCGGTCTCGACCCCCCTCGTCACTCAAGAACCGGGAGTACCCCGGCGATGTTGGCGGAAGGTGGGCCGGGTGCGGCAGGGAGTGTTGGATGGCACGTAGGCGTGGACGTGGCTATTGCGACAGAACCGACACCAGCCGCCGGCCCATCTCCCGTGCGGAGATGTCGTCCTCGCCGGTGAGGATCTTGCCGTCCACCATCACGTCGTCTGCCGCGGTGCCGCGGTCTCCGAGGGCGCCGGCGGGGGAGAGGATGGCGCCGTTCGACTCCGGATGCCAGCGACAGGGAGGCTGGGCCGGGCGGCCGTTGTAGATGCCGGCCGCTGCCTGGCGGACCGGTGCACACACGCGTTTGCCCTGCAGCGGGCTGCGTCCGTTCACCCGCGCCCAAGCGAGTACGGAGACGCCATTGCAGAGCGCCGCCACGTACTTGTCCTGCGCAATGAACTCATTGATGATCCGGTTTGCCTGCGCTTTGATGGCGGGGTCGCCGTTGTACTGCGGATCGTTGTAGCGGCCGGTGAAAGCGTACTGGTAGGCGGAGGCGCCCCAGCCGCCGGAGAACAGCACCGCGTCGTAGTCGTTGGCGCGCACGTCGCTTAGCGCCAGATCGGCCTGGACGGCGCCTTGTCCCGGGCGCTCGCCGGAGTTCTGGTGCGGGGTGCACGTGGCCCGCCGGCCCGCCGCCACCGTTACGCGGAAGCCCGCCCGCTCGAACTCAGCGCGCGGGTCGCCGTACTCGCGGAAGAAGAAGTGGTAGTTCGCGATGACCATCAGCACGCGCTTGCCGCCGCCGCGGGCCGAAGGATTGCCGGCGGGTCTCGCGGCTGCGACCGGACGGGTGGGCGGAGCGACCGCCGGACGAGCCGGCGGGGCGCTCCCGGGGACCGGGTTCGCGCGAGCGAGCGGAATGGACGAGCCGTTTACCATGCGCAGCTCTACGGTGTGGAACGTCGTTTCGCTCTCCCAGGCCAGCAGCGCAATCGCGCGTGGGTCCGGCATGGTCCAGAAGTCCGAGACGGCGAGGTCAGTGCCTGTCGTCCGATAGCGGGCGATCTCACGG
>Ga0255338_1004833_pt1 | contig 13235 bp, 13 predicted proteins | sample MeOH1_35cm_T4_19_FD_203715 | JGI IMG/M metagenome (GOLD analysis project Ga0255338, IMG submission 203715) | Sandy soil microbial communities from University of British Columbia, Vancouver, Canada - MeOH1_35cm_T4_195 | ecosystem: Engineered > Artificial ecosystem > Sand microcosm > Unclassified ...
CCCCCCAAGGGTATCATCCCGGCGCGGCGGCGACCATGCCGCCCGATGACCAGGGGACAACCTCCAGATGACGACGAGCGAAGCGGATCGCGAGATCGCCGGCGACCACCGTCACTCCTACTCGAAGGACAAGGCCCAGCTCATCCGCCGCCTCAGCCGGATGGAGGGCCAGGTCCGCGGGATCGCCCGGATGATCGAGCGCGAGGAGTACTGCATCGACATCCTCCAGCAGACGGCCGCCCTGCGGGCCGCGGTGGATTCGTTGTCGATCCTGGTCCTCGAGGATCACGTCCAGGGATGCGTCCGGACCGCGGCGGAGCGGGGCGAGGCGGACCAGTACGTCGATGAGGTCATCGACGTCGTCCGTCGGACGCTCGGCCGGCCCGTCCGGAGTGGCGGTCGATCCGCCTGACGTTCCGCCGGCGCTCATCCCGCGCGCGGCACACCCGTACCTCCGGTCCGGTCCGCGCCGCCGGTCGGGGGATGACGCACCTGCTGTCGCGCGGGTGACGATGACCGCCGAGAGCGAGACACCACGCGCTTGATCCAACCTCGTCGGAACCCGGAGCGCATGTCCGAACCACACCCGAACCTGTCGGCGGTCGAGCCGCCGGTCGTCGCCCCGCCACCGCCGTTCACCGAACGACGCGTCGCGTTCCGGCGCGCCGCCGATCGTCTCGCCCACGAAGAGACGCTGCTCCTCGCGCGCTCGCTCGATGTCCTCGCGAGCGGGGCCGACGCGGAATCCCGGCTGGCCGGACTGCTCGATCTCCTCGCCGAAACGGCACGCGCCGAGCGCGCGGCCGTTCTCGCCGAGGGCCGCGAGCGCCGGATTGCCGTCTCCGTCGCGCCCGGCGAGTCGGCCGACGCCGCGTCGGCGCTGGCCGCCTGGCTCGACGCCGCGGCGCCGCGCTCTCGTGCGCAGCGGGCCGCCTCCGCGCCGGCGACCGTCGCGATCGTGACCGGACGGCCGCGTCCCACCCGGTCCCGGCGGGAGCAGCCGGCCGCTCTGCCCGCGATCGCAGGGGCGAGCGAGCCTGCCTTCGCCTACCTTCCGATCCCGTCGGCCGGGGCGGTCGTCCTCGGCTTCGCGTTCGGGGACGAAACCGTTGCAGCCGCCCTCGACCGACGCCTTCCGCCGCAGCTTGCCCGGCACGCCGCGGTCGCGCTCGCCCTCGTCACCGAGCAGCTCGTCGCCGAGCGCGAGGTCGCCGCGCTTCGCGCCCGGGACGCCGAGCGGGCACGGTTCGTCTCGACCGTCGCCCACGAGCTGCGGACCCCGCTGACCGGGTTGTCCGGCTATCTCGAGCTCATCCTCGGCGGGCAGGTTGCGGACCCGGCGGACGAGCGCGACTTCCTCGAGCGGAGTCAGCAGATCGTCGAGACGATGGGCGCCCTCGTCGGAGACCTCCTCGAGCTGTCCCGCCTCGAGTCGGGCTCGCTCCGCCTCGAGGCCGCGCCGTTCTCGGTCGCCGAGACGATGACCCGGGTCATCGCCGGCCTCGAGCCCGTCGCGCATAGCCGGGACGTCGAGCTAACGACGACCCTGCCGCCACGCCTCCGCGGCGCGACGGGTGATCGCCGGCGTGTCGAGCAGATCCTCACGAACCTCGCCGCAAACGCGGTGAAGTTCTCGCCGGCCGGCTCTCGGGTCGAGCTCGAGGCCCGGTTCGAGGGCTCGGTCGCGGTCGTCAGCGTCCGCGACGAGGGCGCCGGGATCGCCGCGGACGACCGCGCCCGGATCTTCGATCGCTTCTATCGCCTCGGCGGGCACGAGCGGATCACAGGAACGGGGCTCGGGCTGCCGATCGCCCGCGACCTCGCCCGGGCCATGGGCGCCGACCTCGACGTCGCATCGGTTCCGGGCAGCGGGTCGACGTTCATCCTCGTTCTCCCCGGGCCGTCGGCGGTCGATCCCGACGTCGTCGCGGCGGCCCTCGTGGAGGCGCTCTCGCGGGAGGAGATCCGGCTCGAGGAGCGGGCGGTGCTGCGCGCGATCGCGGCGGCCCCGCGGGGGCCGAGTGGCGCGGGGTCCGGGTCGTCCCCCGACGGCGCTGTGGTGCCGGACCGATTCGCCGGCGGGCCGGCGGGACGGCCCGGGGCGCGGCCGCGGCTGCGGTCGTTGGAGGGCCTCGCCCCCCGGTCCGCGGAGACGACCTCGGCCTGACGGCTCGGACGGAGCAGGGTTATCCACAACCTCCGCCGCCCGGGGTGGATTCGTGGACAACCCGATTGACACGCTGGGCGGCCCGGCCGTAGCGTCGGCCATCCGCACTGGGGTCTCCCCGGAGGAGGGTAACCTGGGTCGCGAGGGGTTCGGGGAGACCCGGCCGTGAACCGACCGATCCAGGGAAGACCGAACACCCGTCAACCCGCGGTGCGACGCACGACGACGCCGGGAGCGGCGCTCACCGGCGGCTGCAGTCCCGTCCGCAGGAGGGGTTCCTGAGCCGCCAGCGAGAGCCGCTCCCGACGCGCGTTGATGACACCCCGCCGCTCCCGCCTGCCTACCACGCGGCCCTCGATGCGGGCCTGACCGACCTCGGCCTTGCGCTCGAGCCGGCGGCCCGGGAAGCCATCGACAGCCATCTCCGGCTCCTGCTCGCGTGGACGGCGGCGATCAACCTCACCGCGATCCGCGACCCCGTCGAGGCCGCGCGGCTCCACGTCCTCGATGCGCTGACCGCCGTCGAACCGCTCCGACAGCTCGGCGTCACCCGGTTCGTCGATCTCGGGAGCGGGGGTGGGCTCCCCGGCCTTCCGCTCGCGGCGGCGCTCCCCGCCGAGCGGACGCTGCTCGTCGAGTCGGTTGCGAAGAAGGCCGCGTTCCTCGAGGTCGCGGCGCATGCGACCGGGCTTGATGATCGCGTCGCCGTCGCCGCCGAGCGCGCTGAGGCGCTGGCGACGGACCCACGCGACCGAGCGCAGTGGGACGCGGTGACCGCCCGCGCCGTCGCACCCCTCGCCGAGCTGGTCGAGCTCAGCTTCCCATTGCTGGCTCGCGATGGCGTCCTGGTCGCCTGGAAGCGCGACCTGCCGGACGACGAGCGTGCGGCCGCCGAGCGCGCGCTCCGTGGTCTCGGCGGCGACCGGCTCGAGACCCACGACCCCCGTCTCGCCCGGCTGCCCGGTCATCGGCTCGTCATCGCCCGCAAGATCCGCACCACACCGGACCAGTACCCGCGGGATCCGGCGACCCGCCGGCGTCGGTCGTGGTGATGCCCCTGCTACGCTCTCGCGCGATGCGAATCGCCGTCCTCTCGGACATCCACGCCAACCTGCCGGCTCTCGACGCGGTGCTCGCCGCCACCGGACCGGTCGATGCGGTCTGGCACACGGGCGACGTCGTCGGCTACGGGCCCGATCCGAACGGCGTCGTCGGGCGGCTGATCGAGGTGGGCGCGGTCGGCGTCCGCGGCAACCACGACGCCGCGGCCTGCGGCGGCCGCGAGATCGAGGCATTCAACCCCGACGCCCGGGCAGCGATGGAGTGGACCCGGACGGTCCTCTCCGACACGACGAAGACCTGGCTTGCCGATCTGCCGCTGCGGCGCGTCGAGGGCGAGTTCACGCTCGCCCACGGCAGCCCCCGTGACCCGATCTGGGAGTACGTCACGACGGCCTCGGTCGCGGGCGCCAACATCGAGATCCTGACGACCCGCCACGGACTCCACGGCCATACCCACGTCCCGATCGCGTGGCGGCAGGATGAGGGACGTGTCGAGCCGATCACCCCGGGAGACGGCTCCGTCCTCGCGATCGATGAGCGGCGGCTCCTGCTGAATCCGGGGAGCGTGGGTCAGGCGCGTGACGGCGACCCGACGGCCAGCTGGATGGTCCTCGACACGGATGCCGACGAGTGCACGTGGCACCGGGTCGCCTACGACATTCCCGCGGTGCAGGACGCGATGGCGAAGGTTGGGCTGCCAGCGAGGCTGATCGCCCGCCTGTCGTACGGCATCTGACACGGCCCGGCCCGACGTGATCTCCCGCGTTGCCTGTCACCCCATGCGCATTCGCCCTGTTGCCCCGTGATCGGAGGTCGGCGGCCGCTGCACGGCCGCAAGCTGGGCGATCGGCGCGTTCGTATCGAGCGGCCCCACTCCCCCTACTTCCGCTGGACCGGGCCCGGCCACCTGACCGCAAAGCCGGCGGCAAGCCTGCCGACGACCCCTGCAGGTCGTCTCTGGGCGCGGGTGAAGGGAGTCGCGATCGGCCGGCCGCTCCATTCCGGCGAGGAGATCGGGGAGCGCCTGTCGAAGTCGAAGGCCCTCGCGATCTTCAGCTCGGACGCGATCAGCTCGTCGGCCTACGCGACCGAGGAGATCATCCTCGCCTTCCTGCTTGCCGGGGCCGGCAGTGCCGCGCTGGGGCTGGCGCTCCCGGTCGCAATCGCGATCGCCGCGCTCCTCGGAGTCGTCGCCTTCAGCTACCGCCAGGTCTGCCTCGCCTACCCGACCGGCGGCGGGTCGTACTCCGTCTCCAAGGCGAATTTCGGACGGCTCGCCTCGCTCGTCGCGGCCTCGGCCCTGCTGATCGACTACAACCTCACGGCCGCCGTCTCGACCTCGTCGGCCGTCGAGCAGATCGTCTCGGCGATCCCGAGCCTCGACGCGTTTCGGATCGAGATCGGCGTGCTCGCGATCGGCCTGATCACGCTCGCCAACCTGCGCGGCGTCCGCGAGGCCGGGAACATCTTCGCCATTCCGACGTACCTCTTCCTCTTCAGCGCGCTGACGATGATCGCGATCGGTGGGTACCGGATCATCGTCCTCGGCGAGGGAGGGCAGCCGCCACCGCCCGAACTGGTCGAGGCGACCCGGGTGACGGCCGAGAACGTCGGCATCTTCATCATCCTCCGGGCGTTCGCCTCCGGCGCCGTCGCCCTCACCGGGACCGAGGCGATCGCGACGGGCGTCCCGGCCTTCCAGCCACCCGAATCGAGGAACGCGGCGAAGACGCTCATGGCGATGGGCGGGATCCTCGCGGTGCTGTTCATCGGAATCACGTTCCTCGCGACGAACTTCGCGATCTACCCGATCGAGGAGCCCAAGCAGACGGTCGTCGCTCAGGTCGCCCGGGCGGTCTACGGCGAGGGCATCGCGTTCTACGCCTTCCAGGCGTTCACGGCACTGCTCCTGTTCCTCGCCGCGAACACGTCATTCGCCGCGTTTCCGCGGCTGTCCGCCGTCCTCGCCGAGGACGGCTTCTTCCCCCGCCAGTTCAGCTTCCGGGGCGACCGTCTCGCGTTCTCGACGGGGATCGTCCTCCTCGGGCTCGTCGCCGCGTCGCTCGTGGCGATCGCCGGGGGCCGCACCCACGCCCTGATCCCGTTGTACGCGGTCGGGGTGTTCATCGACTTCACGATCAGCCAGGGCGGCATGCTCCGTCACTGGCTCCGCGAGCGCCCGCAGGGGTGGCGCTACCGGCTCGTGGTCAACGCGATCGGCTGCATGGCTACGGCACTCGTCGCCGTCGTCGTCATCCGGGTGAAGTTCTTCGACGGGGCCTGGTTCGTCCTCGTCCTCATCCCGATCCTCGTCTCGCTCATGCTCTTCATCCGCCGGGAGTACGACGCGGAGGCGGCCGAGCTGCACGTCCGCGACGATCTTGTCTTCGTCGGCCCGAAGCGCGAGGAGCGGGTCGTCATCCCGGTCAACGGGATCAACCGCGCGGTCGTCCAGGCCGTGAACTTCGGCCGCTCGCTCGCGGACGACGTGCGGGCCGTCTTCGTGACAGTCGAGGCCGACGAGGCGGATGCGCTCCGGAAACGCTGGGACAGGCAGTTCCCGAACGTCCCGCTCGTCATCGTCGAGTCGCCGTACCGGGCGCTCGTCGGCCCGGTCGTCGCGTACCTCGACGTCCTCGATCAGGCCTGGCCGCCGGATCGTGACACCCCGGTCACGATCGTGGTCCTGCCCGAGTACGTCGCGCGCCATTGGTGGGACCGGATCCTGTACAACCAGCAGACGCACAGGCTCAAGAAGGCACTCCTCGGGCGCGAGCACACGGTCGTCGCCGATGTCCCCTACCGTCGCGAGGTCTGATCACACCGTCCGAGGTGGGCCGGATCCTCGCTCGGACGTGGTCTCCCTCCATCCGGCCGGCGGCGGCCCGGCCCGCTGCGGTGGTATCGTGGCCGCCGCGACAGGCGGAACCGCCGTCGTGCGAGCCGCGTCCGGCGCGGACGATCTGAGGTAACGGCCCACCGGTGCCCGACAGTCAGCCCAGACCATTCCGCCGTGTCATGCTCGCCCTCAACGGGGGCCCGACCGACGGCCGGATCGTCAGTCTCGTCGCCGAGTTCGCCCGCGCCATCAAGGCCGAGATCGTTGCCGTGCACGTCGTCGAGATCGACTGGACGCTCCCGCTCGACGCCGACGTCGCGGGAAACTCGGAGGAGGCCCAGCGCGTCCTCGATGTCGCCGAGGCGAAGGCCGAGGAGAGCAAGCAGCGGCTCGAGCCCGTACTGCTCCAGGCACGCGACGTCGCGGCCGCGCTTGTCGATGAAGCGATCGAGCGCGAGGTCGACCTCCTTGTCCTCGGCCTGCCGTACCGGAAGCGCTTCGGCGGCGACTTCGCCATCGGCCGAACGATCCCGTACGTCCTGAAGAACGCCCCGTGCGCCGTGTGGGTGGTGCGCGAACCGATGCCCCTGGAGGCAGCGTGAAGATCGTCATCGTCGGCTGTGGCCGCGTCGGCGCCGAGCTTGCCGACATGTTCGACCGGGAAGGCCACGAGGTCATCGTCCTCGACACCTCGACCCGTGCGTTCGACCGCCTCGCGCCGACGTTCGGAGGGAGCGCGATCCGCGGCGACGGGACGGACGAGGACACCCTGCGCCGGGCCGGCGCCGAGGACGCCGACGTGTTCTTCTCGATGACCGAGGGCGACAACCGGAACGTCATGGCCGCGCAGGTCGCCGTCGAGGCCCTCGGCGCGCGCCAGGTCATCGCCAAGATCAACGATCCGCTCCGCGCAGCGGCCTACGCCGACCTCGGTCTCGCGACCCTGTGCCGGACCGTTCTCATGCGCGACGCGGTCGCGGAGTACCTCGGCCTGCCGGTCTCCGGCGTGCCCGGGGTGATGCGCCCGTCCGGAGTGCATCATGGCGGCGAGCACCATCAGCCCCTCGCCGACGTCAGGGGCGGTAGCGGCGTCGATGGCGCTGCCAGCGGTACGCCCGGCGGAGACGGTCCCCGGGCAGGGGAGGCCTAGACGTGTTTGTCCTCGTCGTGGGTGGCGGCAAGGTTGGCTACTACCTCACCAAGGAGCTGATCGAGTCGGGCCACGAGGTCGTCCTCATGGAGAAGGACCGGGCGCGAGCCGACCAGATCGCGGATGAGATCGGATCGATCGTCATCCCCCACGACGGGTGCGAGGGCAAGCACCTCGCCGAGGCGGGAGCGAACCGGGCCGACATCGTCGCGGCCGTCACCGGCGACGACGAGGACAACCTCGTCATCTGCCAGATGGCGAAGCACCACTTCGCGGTCCGCCGCTCGATCGCCCGCGTGAACAACCCGAAGAACGAGCGGCTGTTCAAGCACCTCGGTGTCGATGAGCTGATCAGCCCGACCAGGATGATCCTCGGCTCGATCGAGCAGGACATCCCCGTCCACGAGCTGCTCCACCTCGCTGCGCTCGGGGAGGGCGAGCTCGAGCTGATCGAGGCCCATCTCCAGGCGGGATCGCCGGCGATCGGCCGGGCCACCCGCGACCTGGACCTTCCCGAGGGCTGCTCGCTGTTCGCCGTCATCCGCGACGGAACGCCGACGCCGCTCCGCCCGGACACGGTCCTGCGCGAGGGCGACAAGGTCATCGCGATCGGCAGGACGGAGTGCGAGCAGCTCCTTCACGGCCAGCTCATCGGGGGCGCGGAGACGGCCGAGGCGCGTTAAGGGCCAGCTGTCGCGGGTCCCTTGACGGAGCGCGATCCTCCGGAACGATCACTGGGACTCTTCGGGGGCGTACCCGGCCGGCGGAGACCCGGCACAGCTGGAGACCCGGCACAGCCGGGGAGCCGGCACAGGCAGGGGCGCGGGAAGCGAGACGACACGAGCGCTCGGGAGCCAGGGCCCGGGTGACGGCCCACTCCCCTTCGACGGCCCCGCTCACCCCATCCGCCTACCGGCTTTCTTGGCACTTCCACGCCCATAACTGTTGACAATCATGTTGTCAGGGTTCTAGCATGCGGCCCTGTCCGCCAGACCGGCGGCTCGGACCACGTCGACCGAGAAGTGATGGAGGTGCCTGATCATGACGATCGTTCGCCGTCCCTCGCCGTTCGGCGAGCTGCTTTCGCTTCGCCAGGCAATGGATCGACTCTTCGAAGACAGCTTCGTGCGTCCGTCCGGGTGGACTCACGAGGGGACCGCCGGGCTCCCGCTCGACGTCTCGGCCACCACCGATGAGCTCGTCGTCCAGGCCGCCCTCCCCGGCGCTCGTCCGGAAGACGTCGACATCACCGTCGAGAACGGAGTGCTGACGATCCGCGGCGAGATCAGGAGCGACCGGACGTCCGACGGCACCGAGACCGAGCCGCTGATCCGCGAGATCCGTCGCGGGAGCTTCAGCCGGTCGGTCGCGCTCTCCGGGGAGCTGGAGCCGGACAAGGCCTCGGCCACGTTCGAACACGGGCTCCTGACGCTGCGGATCCCGCGCGCCGAGCAGGCCCGGCCGCGCCAGATCCGGATCAACCCGACAACCACGGCGGCCCAGCCGTCTGATGCCCGTGGCACCGGCACCGAGCCGGAGGCCCGCACCGAATGACCGACCGCCGGCCCGATCGGGACCCGACCCGCCCCGTCTACGTCATCAGCGTCGCGGCGAGCATCGTCAGCGTCCACCCGCGCACGCTGCGGATCTACGAAGACGAGGGTCTGGTCTGTCCCGCTCGGACGCCGACGAACATCCGCCTCTACAGTGAGAACGACGTCCGGCGCGTCCTCTGGATTCGGCACCTGACCCAGAACCTCGGGGTCAACCTCGCGGGCGTCCGCATCCTCTTCGAGCTCGAGGAACGCCTCGGGACCCGGATCCTCGAACGTCTGTACGACGAGGGGACGGCCGAGACGCCCGATGACACGAGAGGGTCGGATGCGACAGACCCGTCCCCCATCCACCAGCCAGCTGATCGCGCCACCGCGCGTACCCGCAACAGTAGGAGACCCTGATGGCCAAGCGACCGTCCATCCCGGCCGAAGAGCGACAGCCAACCGCCACCCGTGAGCTGCCGCTCGTCGCGCTTCGGGAGACGGTCATCTTCCCTGAGATGATCGTCCCGCTCCAGGTTGGCCGCGACAAGAGTGTCAACGCGCTCAACGCCGCGGTCGCCGAGGGCGGCCCCATCGCCCTCGTGACCCAGCGCCAGGCGGAGCAGGAGGACATCACCGCCCCGTCCGAGCTGTACACCGTCGGGACGCTGGCGAAGATCGCCCAGGTCGTCCAGCTCCAGGACGGCACCGTGCGGGCGATCGTCCAGGGCCAGGGCCGGCTGCGCGTTCATCGCTTCGCCCAGTCGAGCCCGTACCTTCGCGCGGAGGTCGAGGAGGTCGCCGACGAGACACCGCCCGGTCTCGAGGTCCAGGCGCTCATGCGGACCGTCCAGGCCCAGATCGAGCAGTACGTCGCGAACGGCGCGCCAGTCCCACCGGAGGCGGCGGTCGCTGCGCGCAACATCACCGAGCCCGGGCTCCTCGCCGACATGGTCGCCTACAGCCCGGACATGACGACCGAGCAGCGCCAGGAGCTGCTCGAGACGGTCGACGTGACCGAGCGCCTGAAGCTCGTGTCGGCCTTCCTCGGACGCCAGGTCGAGATCCTGGAGCTGAAGGGCAAGATCCAGTCCGAGGTCAAGTCCGAGATGGACAAGACCCAGCGCGAGTACATCCTCCGCGAGCAGCTGAAGGCCATCCAGCGCGAGCTCGGAGAGGACGATCCGCAGCAGGCCGAGGTCAACGAGCTCCGCGACAAGGTCGAAGCCGCCGGGATGCCCGACGAGATCAAGGCCCGGGCGCTCAAGGAGATCGACCGGATGAGCCGGATCCCGTCGGCCTCGCCCGAGGTCGGGGTCATCCGGACCTACGTCGACTGGCTCGTCGCGTTGCCATGGAACGTCTCGACCGAGGACCAGCTCGACATCAAGGAGGCCGCCAAGATCCTCGAGGAGGACCACTACGGCCTCGAGAAGGTCAAGGAGCGGATCCTGGAATACCTCGCGGTCCGCGCCCTGGCCGACACGATTCGCAGCCCGATCCTCGCCCTCGTCGGCCCGCCCGGCGTCGGCAAGACGTCGCTCGGCAAGAGCGTCGCCAAGGCGATGGGGCGGAAGTTCGTCCGGATGAGCCTCGGCGGCATCCACGACGAGGCCGAGATCCGCGGCCATCGCCGGACATACATCGGCGCGCTGCCCGGCCGGATCGTCCAGAACCTGAAGACGGCCGGCTCGAACAACCCGGTCTTCATGCTCGACGAGATCGACAAGATCGGGATGGACTTCCGCGGCGACCCGTCGTCTGCCCTGCTCGAGGTCCTCGACCCGGAGCAGAACAACTCGTTCCAGGACAACTACCTCGAGGTGCCGTTCGACCTCAGCAAGGTCCTGTTCATCGCGACCGGCAACCTGGTCGATCCGATCCCCGGCGCGCTGCGCGACCGGATGGAGATCATCCAGCTCCCGGGCTACACGCAGCAGGAGAAGATCGAGATCGGCAAGCGGTTCCTCATCCCCAAGCAGATGGAGAACCACGGGCTGACGCCCAGGAACGTCGAGATCACCGAGGAAGCGATCACCGAGCTCGTCCAGGCCTACACGAAGGAGGCCGGCGTCCGGAACCTCGAGCGCGAGATCGCGAACGTCATGCGCAAGGTCGCCCGGACGGTGGCCGAGGGCCGCAAGCGGAAGACGGTCGTCGACCGGAAGAAGCTTTTTGAGTTCCTTGGCCCCGCGCGCTGGGAGTACGGTGAGCTCGAGGCGGAGGACCAGACCGGCGCCGCGACGGGTCTCGTCGTGACCGAGGCCGGCGGCGACGTCGTCGCGGTCGAGGTGCCCGGGCGGCGCTGTCCTGGATCCGCGCCCACGCCGCGGAGCTTGGCATCGCCCGCGAAACGTTCGAGAAGACGACGCTCCACATCCACGTCCCGGCCGGAGCGATTCCGAAGGACGGGCCGTCGGCCGGCATCACGATGGTCACTGCGATCACCAGCGCGCTGACCGGAATCCCGGTCCGCAAGGACGTCGCGATGACCGGCGAGATCACGCTCCGCGGTCGGGTCCTCCCGATCGGTGGGCTGAAGAGCAAGATCCTCGCGGCGCACCTCTCCGGGGCCGGCGTGGTGATCCTTCCGAGGAAGAACGAGAAGGACCTGCGCGACATCCCCGAGGAGATCCGCAAGCAAATCAAGCTCGTTCTCGTCGACTCGATGGACCAGGTCCTGGAAGCGGCCCTCCGGCGCAAGCCGAAGCCGCTCCGGACCGAGCCGCCGAAGGTCGTCGACGGCGACAAGCCGCTCGACGAGCAGCCCGAGGGCGAGTCGCGCGTCCGCCGCTCGACCTTCCCGACGCCGACCGACCAGCCGCCGGTCGTGGTCGAGGGCCGCTGACATGGGGCGGCGCTCATTCGACCCATCCGTGTGCGCGCGTCTCGCGCGCGGCTTCGGCTGGGTTCGTCTGAGCGCCGCAACCTCGGTTTCAGTAGTGGCCTGATTTCATGGAGTACAAGGACTACTACAAGATCCTCGGCGTGCCGAGGACCGCGACCCAGCCCGAGATCAAGAAGGCCTATCGCAAGCTCGCGCGGGCGCATCACCCCGATGTGAAGCCCGGGGACAAGGCCGCCGAGCAGCGGTTCAAGGACGTCAACGAGGCGCACGCCGTCCTCGGCGATCCCGACAAGCGGAAGAAGTACGACGCCCTCGGTGCGAACTGGGAGGCGTTCGAACGGGCCGGCGCCGCGGGGGGCTCACCTGATCCGTTCGGACCCGGCGGCCCCTTTGCAGGCTTCCGCACGGCGGGCGGCGCCGGCGCGGCCGGTGGGGCCGGTGGGGCCGGCCCGAACGTCCGGTACGAGTTCCGGACGAACGCCGGGGGCGCCGATCTCGGCGGCTTCTCCGACTTCTTCCGGATGGTCTTCGGTGGCGGTGGCAACGCCGGGCGCGCGAGCAGCACGTCCGGCAGGGCGCGTGGCCGCGCCGGGACCGCCACGGACGACGCATACGAGGACCTTTTCTCGCAGCTCAACATGGACCCCTCGGCCACCGGCAGCGCCGGCCCAACCACCCGGTCGGCCGCGGTGGAGGCAACCGCCGAGCTGTCGCTCGAGGAGGCATTCCACGGCACGACCCGGATCGTCGAGGTCGACGGCAAGCGGCTCGAGGTGACGATCCCGCGGGGCGTCGACACGGGCCGTCGGATTCGGCTCACCGGCCGGGGCGGCAATGGTCGAGACCTCGTCGTCGTCGTCCGCGTCCGGGCCCATCCCGTCTTCACCCGAAAAGGCGACGACCTCGAGCGCGAGCTCCCGATCACGCTCCGCGATGCGCTCCTCGGCGCCGCGGTGACCGTCGAGACGCTCAAGGGCCGCGGCCAGCTGACGATCCCGCCCGGAACCCAGAACGGCCGGGTGTTCCGGCTGTCCGGCCAGGGGATGCCCCGGTTCAAGGCCGACAGCAGCGGCGACCTCTACGTGAAGATGCGCGTTGTCCTTCCTACGACGCTTTCGGACGAGGCCACGGATGCCGCTGCGCGCTTCCTCGACCTCGTCGACCAGCCCGACCCCCGCTAGCCCGCGATCCCGAGAGAGACAGCCGATGCAGCTCGACCGCTTCACCCAGAAGGCCCAGGAGGCCGTCGTCCGCGCCCAGCAGCTCGCCGAGCGCCTCGAGAGCCCGGTCCTCGACGCCGAGCACCTGCTGTCGGCGCTCGTCGAGGACGACGACGGCGTGCCCGCCGAGACGCTCCGCCGGCTCGGCGTCGACCTCGTGGCCTTGCGCGGCGATCTCGCGGCAATCCTCGCGAAGCGCGCCCGGACGCACGGCGGCTCCCTGTCGCTCGATCCGCGCGCGAAGCGGGTGATCGACCGCGCCCAGGAGGAGGCCCGCCGGCTCAGCGACGAGTACGTCTCGACCGAGCACCTGCTCCTCGGTGTCGCCGAGGTCGGTGGCGAGGGCCAGCAGCTCCTCGAGCGGCACGGAGCGAACCGCGAAGCGATCCTCAATGCGCTGGCAAGCGTCCG
>Ga0255338_1004835_pt1 | contig 13230 bp, 9 predicted proteins | sample MeOH1_35cm_T4_19_FD_203715 | JGI IMG/M metagenome (GOLD analysis project Ga0255338, IMG submission 203715) | Sandy soil microbial communities from University of British Columbia, Vancouver, Canada - MeOH1_35cm_T4_195 | ecosystem: Engineered > Artificial ecosystem > Sand microcosm > Unclassified ...
GCAGTTCCAGCGCACGCTCGGCCACGCCGATGCTGCGCATGCAGTGGTGGATGCGGCCCGGGCCGAGACGGCCCTGGGCGATCTCGAAACCGCGGCCTTCGCCCAGCAGGATGTTGGCGGCCGGCACGCGCACGTCCTTCAGTTCGATTTCCATGTGGCCGTGCGGCGCGTCGTCGTAGCCGAACACCGGCAGGAAGCGCTTGATGGTGATGCCCGGCGTATCGGCCGGCACCACGATCATCGATTGCTGCTCATGGCGGCCCGCCTCCGGATCGGTCTTGCCCATCACAATGTAGACGTGGCAGCGGGGGTCGCCTGCGCCCGACGACCACCACTTGGTGCCGTTGATCACGTAATCGTCGCCGTCGCGGCGGATGCTGCAGCAGATATTGGTCGCGTCCGACGAGGCCACGGCCGGCTCGGTCATCAGGAAGGCCGAGCGGATCTCGCCGCGCAGCAGCGGTTCCAGCCACTTGTCCTTGAGTGCCTCCGAAGCGTAGCGCTCCAGCGTTTCCATGTTGCCGGTGTCGGGCGCGGCGCAGTTGAAGACTTCGGCCGACCAGGGCACCCGGCCCATGATTTCGCACAGCGGCGCGTATTCGAGATTGGACAGGCCTTCCGGGGCGCGCTTGGAGTGGGGCAGGAACAGGTTCCACAGGCCGGCTTCGCGGGCCAGCGGCTTGAGTTCCTCGATCACCTTGGTCGGCACCCAGGCGTTGCCGGCCTGGCGGTTGGCCTGGATCTCCGCGTAGAAGCGCTTTTCGTTCGGATAGATGTGCTTGTCGAAGAAGGCCAGCAGGCGGGCCTGCATTTCCTTGACCTTGGGCGTGTACTCGAATTGCATGTTGTCTCCTCCACCTCAGAATGAGGCCGGTTTCCGGTGGGGCCGCAGCGGGTTGCTGCGCGCCGTTTCCGGCACCGGCGGACGCGGTTCGCGCCGACTGAGGAGGACTGTACCGTAATCCAGGTAATTAGAAAAATGAATTTTCTGGATTTGCCAGTATCAATGCGGTGCATTCCATGCCAGAATGGCTGCCATGCAGCTATCCCGGATCGACCTGAATCTCTTCGTGGTGTTCGACGCTATCTATAGCGAAGGCAGCATCACGGCCGCCGCGCGCCAGCTTAACCTGACCCAGCCCGCGGTCAGCCATGCGCTGGGGCGCTTGCGCAACCTGTTCGACGATCCGCTGTTCGAGCGGCGCGGGCAGGGCATGGCGCCCACGCCGCTGGCGCGCTCGCTGGCCGCCGAGGTGCGCACCGCGCTGCAATCGTTCGCGCGTACCCTGCAAGATACGCCGCATTTCGATCCGGCGGCCACCGTGCGGCGATTCACCATCGGCATGCGCGATGCATTGGAGTCGACCCTGCTGCCGCCTCTGATGGCGCGGGTGACCGCAGTCGCGCCGCAGGTGGAAATCGCGGCGATCCGCTTCGACCGGCGCGAGATGGAGTCCGAACTGCTGGCCGGCACGCTCGACGCCGCCATCGATATCCTGCTGCCGGTGTCGCCCGCGATCCACCACGCGCCCTTCATGGCCGACCCGATGGTGGTGCTGGCCCGCCGCGATCATCCGCTGGTGAAGAAGGAACTGACGCTGGACCGCTACCTGGCCGCCGAGCACGTGCATGTGTCTTCGCGCCGGCGTGGTGCCGGCCTGGAGGACCAGGCGCTGCACCGGATGGGATTGACGCGCCGGGTGCGGCTGCGCTGCCAGCACTACGCCGCGGCTTGCCGCGTGGTGAGTTGCACCGACCTGCTGGCCACGCTGCCGCTGCGCTACGCGCGCATCGCCAACGAACCCTATGCCAACCGGCTGCTGTCGCTGCCCTTCAAGGTGCCCTCACTGGAGTTGCACCTTTACTGGCACGCGGGCGGCGAGAACGATGGGGCCAATCGCTGGCTGAGAGAACAGTTGATGGCCGTGATCACCTCGCTGGGCGGTGGTCTTGGCGAGGCGGCGCAGGCCTGACTCCCTTTGCTGAAGGTGGCGTGGCCCGCCGCGTGGCGTTGCCCGTCAAGGCGCGTTATCGGCCTGTCGCTCGATGCGCACGGTGGCCGGGGGCAGCGTGCTGTCAGCCTGTACCGCGTAAGGCAGCGGCGGGCGGCGTTCGGCCGGCACGGCTTGCCATAGCCGTTCGACCCAGGCCCGGACCTCTGGGCTTGCGGGTGCCGCCGCTGTGATGCGCAGCGCAAGCGGCGCGCCGGCGGCCGATCCGGTGCCTGGCGCATCCGACATCAGGCGCTCTACTGCCAACTGAGGTTCTTCCCGCAGGCTCATCGTCCATGCCGCCAGTTTTTGTCCCCTGGCCGCAGGTGCGCGCGCCGTCTCGGCCTGCGGTGCCGGGCTGGCTCGCAGCGCAAAGCGCGGTGGTTCGATGGCGGGAGCCGGCGCCGGCGGCGCGATAGGCGCGACCGGGGCCGGAGGCGCGACGGACGCCATCGGCGGCATGGGTGCCATCGATGCCATCGGTGCCGGCGCTCGAATCACCGGCGCGGCAGCAGGTGGCGCCCCGGCGGAAAGCGAGCCTGCCGCGGCGGGCGCGCTTTCCCTGGCAGCAGCCGGGCGGTGTTCCGCCAGCATGTCGGACTCGCGCGGAGCGGCCCCGGCCTGCGCCTCGGCAGCGGGTGCGCGACTGGGCTGTGCGTTGGCCGTTGCGGCCGGGCTGGCTGCTGGCGCCTGGGCTGCCGATGGCCCGGGTGCGGCTGCCGGGGCTGGTGGCGCCTTGGCATCCGCCTGTGGCGATGCAGGCTGCCTGGCGGACGCGGCTTGCGCTGGTGCCGCTGCCGGCTTGCCTGCCTCGGCGTGCATTGCCGGCGCGGCAGGCGCACGCTTTGCGCTTTCCGTCGCGGGCGCTTTGGCCGGCAGCGTGATTCCGCCGTCGCGCAGGTCAAGCTGGCGCAACACGATCTGCAGCGACAAGACACCCACGCCGAGGGCGCCGGCGAGCACGCCCAGCGCGGGCCACCAGCGCCGGGTACGGCGTGCGCGCTCCGGCTTGGCCGCCGCCTGTTCGCCGGAAGCCTGTTGCGCGGCCTGTGCCTGTTCGCGCAGCCAGGCCTGTGCCGCAGCGCTAACCGGCGCGCCAAGCACGCTCTGCGGCGCGTCGCCGCGCCGGACCTCCTCCAGTACGGCGCCGCGGCGGGCGGCCTGTGCTACCTGCAGCCGCGCGGCTTCCGCCATGACCGATGCCTCCAGCCCGGCTGGCGGCGCAAACGCCAGTTCGTCATCGACGGCGGGGTTGTCGGCTTGCTCGGCGTAGGCCCGGACCCTGGCCGGCAAAGCGGCGCGCGGCGATGGCGCAGCCGCTTGCCGGGCCATCTGCCGGGCCGCTTGCTCGGCACGTGCGGCGGCCATCACCGCAGCCTCCAGCGAGGCTGGCGGCACAAAGGCGGGCACCTCGCGCAGCAGTGCCGCGAGCCGGTCTTCGCCGGCAATGAATCGTTCGTCCGCGCTCATGGCAGCCGCTCCTGCGACGCCGTGGCCGCCAGGCTATCGCGCAGCCGCGCGAAGGCATAGCGCAGCCGGCTCTTGATGGTCTCGAACTTCTCGCCCAGCGTCAGGGCGATTTCCTCGACGCTCATCTCGCTGAAAAAGCGCAGCACGATCACTTCGCGCTGCGCCGCCGGCAGCGCCAGCAACGCTTGCCGCACGCCTTGCAGGTTCTGCCGCAGCTGTGCCTCGGCCTCGGGGCTCAGGTCGTCGGACGGCAGGGCGAGGTGGCCCTCGTCGAGCGTGTCGCGCTGGCGCTCGTAGGCGCCGCGCAACTGGTCCAGCCAGGTATTGCGCGCGATCTGGAACAGGAAGGTGCGCAGGGCCGCGCTGGGCTGGTAATCGCCGCAGCGGGTCATCAGCTTGACCCAGGTCTTCTGCGTCACGTCCTCGGCCTCGCCGGCATTGCCCTGGCAGAGCCAGGCCACATAGTTGTATAGCGCCGCGTTGTGGCGGCGAAACAGCTCGGCCACCGGCTGCTCGATCAGGCCGTTGGCGACCAGCAGCATCAGGTCGGTGTCAGGCAGCGCGGACAGTCCGGAGGGTGGGGTGGGCGGCGGGGCGCCAGGCGTGGAGGCATGCATGCGCGGCAGTATATGACAGCCCCGCCCGCTATCGTGCGGGCCGGGATGTCCGTGCCGGGCGGCGCGCGCGGGCAGCCCGGCCGATGGCGGCTTCAGCGTGGCTGCCCCCTGGCAGGCCCGTCGTCCTGCGCCAGCGGCGCGCTCGTCGACAAGGACTGGGCCAGGTCGATCAGCTTGATGAACTCGCCGCGATAGCCGAAGCGGTCGGTGCCGCGCGCGCCCAGCGCCAGGGCCCGCGCGTCCGCGTAGGTCCAGCCGCCGACATGGTTGCCGCCGCGCAGCACCTGGCCAAAGCCCGCTACCGCCGTGGCAAAGCGGAAGGCATCGTCGGCCTGCGCCAGCGGCCGCACCGAAGCGGCCTGCACGGGCAGGTCCATCAACTCGCTGGCCTGGGCCTGCGGCAGCTTGTAGCGCAGCTTGATGTGGGCCAGTTCGCCGGCGGCGCCCTTGCCCGGCCTGGCGGTGGGGCTGGCCGGCTGGTAGCGCAGCGGGTCAAGCAGGCCGGGCTGGTCCGTCAGGGTCAGCTCATAGAGCGCGGTCACGGTGTGCCCGGCGCCGATGTCGCCCGCATCGACCTTGTCGTTGTTGAAATCCTCGCGCTTGAGCGCACGGTTCTCGTAGCCGATCAGGCGGTATTCCCTGACCGTGGCGGGGTTGAATTCGACCTGGATCTTGACGTCGCGCGCCACCGTGGCGAGCGTGGAACTGAACTCCTCCACCAGCACCTTCTGGCCTTCCATCAGGTTGTCGATATAGGAGTAGGCGCCGTCGCCCGCATCGGCGAGCTGCTCCATCAGCTGGTCGTTGTAGTTGCCGGTGCCAAAGCCCAGCGTGGACAGCGAAACGCCCGACTTGCGCTTCTCGGCGACCAGCGACTTGAGTTGGCGGAAGTCGGTAATGCCCACGTTGAAATCGCCGTCGGTGGCGAGCAGTACGCGATTGATGCCACCCGCCATAAAGCTCTGCTGCGCGGCCTGGTAGGCCAGCGCGATGCCGCTCGCGCCGGCGGTCGAGCCGCCCGCGACCAGTGAGTCGATCGCCGCCGCGATGACGGCCTTGTCGCTGCCGGGCGTGGGCGGCAGGACGACGCGCGTGCCGCTGGCGTAAGTGACCAGGGTGATGCGGTCCTGCGGGCGCAGGACATTCGTCAGCAGCTTGAGCGAGGATTTCAGCAGTGGCAGCTTGTCGGCCGAGTACATCGAGCCCGACACATCGACCAGGAAGACCAGGTTGGCCGCCGGCAGGCTGTCGCGGGCCGCGTCGGCCGCCTTGATGCCGATGCGCAGCAGCACGTTGTGCGCGTGCCACGGCGCGGGTGCGGCGTCGGCGTGCACGGCGAAGGGACGGCCATCGCGCGGTTGCGCGTAGTCGTAGGGGAAATAGTTGACCATCTCCTCGACTCGCACCGCATCGGCCGGCGGCAAGCGGCCGGCGTTGAGCAGGCGGCGCACATTGCTGTAGCTGCCGGAGTCGACATCGATGCTGAAGGTGGAGACGGGCGCCTGCGCGACCAGCTGCACGCCGTTCTCGTCGATGGCGCCATAGCGCTCGCGATCCGGCTCGGCCTGGGGCTGTGGGTAGGGCATGGGGCGGGCCATCAGGGTCAGGGGCGCCGGCGGCTGGGCGCGCATGGCGCGCGCATCGGCGACGGCTCCGGCGGCTGTCTCCCTGGCTTGCGTGGCGGTGTCGGTCTTGCTCGCCGGTACGGACTGGGTGGGCATGGATGGTGGCGAGACCGGCTGGATCGCGGCCGGCTCGGCATTGCCGCCTCGCGTGGGCGAGGTCGGGTCGGTCGCGGAATGGCCGCCGCATGCAGCCAGTACAACGGCAGTGGCCAGGACTCCCAGGCGCTTGAGCATTTCTTTTTCTCCTGAAGGGCCGCGCCGGCGATGCCGGCGGCAGGGCGCTGTCAGTGAAACGAAGCAGACGGGCTGGTGGGGTCAAGTCGGATGGAAAAAGATCAAAAGGAGGCGGCGAGCGCGGTTCGCGCCATGCGGCACAGGCCGGCCCACGTTTGCCTGGCATGGTCCATTGGTGCTGTCCCGGAGGTGTGCATCAAGGGTGCCGCAGTAGCGCTCGCACGCCATACAATGGCATTTTTTTTTCCGCCCCCCAGGAGGACGATCGCATGGCATCCCAGGCATATTCATCGGCGCTATGGCGTGGCCCGCTCGCCGCCGCCGCGGCGCTTGCGCTGCTAGGCGCCTGCTCGACGCAGACCGGCGCGCCTCCCGTGGCCGCGGCGCCAGCCGCCACGGTGATGCCGCCAGCACCGGAAGTGTCGTCCGGCTACCGGCAGGGCATGACCACCACCTATGCCGACAAGCATATGGCCGCGGCCGCCAATCCCCTGGCTACCGAAGCCGGCCGCAAGATCCTGCGCGCGGGCGGTACCGCGATCGATGCCGCGATCGCCATGCAGGCCGTGCTGACGCTGGTGGAGCCGCAGGCCACCGGCATCGGCGGCGGCGCTTTCATCATGTACTGGGACGGCAAGCGCGTGCAGGCCTATGACGGTCGCGAGACCGCGCCCGCCGGCGCCGACGAGAAGCTCTTCCTGCGCCCCGATGGCAAGCCCATGAGCTTCAGCGAAGGGCAGATCGGCGGCCGCTCGGTGGGTACGCCCGGCGTGTTGCGCGCGCTGGAAATGGCGCATCGCCAGCACGGCAAGCTGCCCTGGGCCAAGCTGTTCGAGCCGGCTATCGCGCTGGCGGAGCAGGGCTTCCCGATTTCGCAGCGCCTCTATGCGCAGATCGCGGCGGACAAATTCCTGCCGAACTCGCCCGAGATGGCGGCCTACTTCCTGACGCCCGACGGCAAGGCCAAGCCGGTCGGCACCCTGTTGAAGAATCCGGCGTTGGCCAAGACCCTGCGCGACATCGCCCGCCGCGGGCCGAATGCGCTCTATACCGGCCCCGTCGCCAGCGAAATCGTCAGGCAGGTCAACGGCAGCGCCAACGCCGGTTCGCTGTCGCTGGCCGATCTGAGGGATTACCGCGCCAAGGAGCGCGCGCCCATCTGCAGCGACTACAAGCGCTGGAAGATCTGCGGCATGCCGCCGCCGTCGTCGGGCGGCATCGCGATCGCGCAGATGCTCGGGACCTTGCAGGCGCTGGAGGCGAAAGACCCGAAATACGCGCTCGCCGCGATGAAGCCCAGGCAGGCAACCACGCGTGCCGGTGTCGAGCCAGGTATCGAAGCGGTGCATCTGCTTTCCGAAGCCGGACGCCTGGCCTATGCCGACCGCGGCCTCTATGTGGCGGACTCGGATTTCGTGCCGGTCAACGTTGCGGGGCTGCTGAACCGCGACTACCTGGCGCAGCGCGCGAGCCTGATCGGCGAGGAGAGCATGGACAAGGCGGAGGCTGGCACGCCGCCTGGAAACACGCTGGCGCTGGCACCGGACCGTTCGCCGCCGCGCGTGTCCACCTCGCAGATCGTTGCCGTTGACAATACCGGCGGTGCGATTTCCATGACCACCACCGTGGAGAGCTATTTCGGTTCGCACCTGATGGTGCGCGGCTTCATGCTCAATAACCAGCTTACCGACTTCTCCTTCGTGCCGAGCGAGAACGGCAAGCCGGTCGCCAACCGGGTGCAGCCCGGCAAGCGCCCGCGCTCGTCGATGGCGCCGACGCTGGTGTTCGACCGCGAGACCGGCAAGCTGGTCGCCACGGTGGGCTCGCCGGGCGGTTCGCAGATCATCGAGTACGTATCCAAGACGCTGGTGGGCCTGCTGGACTGGAACATGGACGTGCAGGCGGCCATCAACATGCCCAACTTCGGCAGCCGCAACGGGCCGACGGAACTGGAAGCCGGACTGGTCAGCCCGGCCCTGGTGCAAGGCCTGAAAGACCGTGGGCATGAAGTGGCGCAGATCGAGATGACCAGCGGCACGCAGGCCATCATGCGCCGCCAGCGTCCCGACGGCACGTGGGCCTGGGCCGGCGGCGCCGACCCGCGCCGCGAAGGGGTTGCGCTGGGCGACTAGGCGATTCGCCGGGTCGGCATGGAGCGTGCTCTGCCGGCGCTCCCGCAAGAAAATGGCCGACTTCCGAGTCGGCCATTTTTTGTCCGGCGCGCGGCTGGCTTAGTCGAGTCGCACGTCAGCCTGTTTCACCACCGCCGCCCAGCGCGCACGCTCGCCGACGAAGAACTTATTCGTTTCCGGCGGCGTCATGGTCACCACTTCGGCACCCTGGCCAGCCAGTTGCGCGCGCACTTCGGGCAGGCGGATGATGCGGATCAGTTCGCTGCTGATGCGCGCCACCAGGGCGTCGGGCATGCCGGCCGGCGCCATCACGCCTTGCCAGGTGCCTGATTCGAAGCCGGGCACGCCTTGCTCGGCGATGGTCGGCACTTGTCCCATCAGCGGCATGCGCGTCTTCTTGGATATCGCGATCACCTTCAGCTTGCCCGCCTGGACCTGCGGCAGCGTTGCCAGCATGCCGTTCATCAGCACCTGGGCGGTGCCTGCCACAGTGTCGGCCACGGCCTGGGAGCCTCCCTTATAGGGCACGTATTGCCACTTGGCGCCGGTCGACTGCGCCACCGCCACGCCAGCCAGGTGCGGCGCGCTGCCGATGGCCGTCACCGCGAAGTTGAGCTGGGTGCGCTTGGAAAGGTCCACCAGTTCCTTCAGGTTGCTGACCTGCACCGAGGGGTGGACTACCAGCAAATGCGGCGAGTAAGCCAGCATGGCGACGCCCTTCAGGTCCTTGCCCGGATCGAAGGAGAGCTTGGTGTAGACGGACGGGCTGATGGCCAGCGCGCCGATATCGCAGAGCAGCAGGGTGTGGTTGTCGGTGCCGGCCTGCGCGACCATCGCGGCGCCGATATTGCCGTTGGCGCCGGGACGGTTGTCGACCACGACGGGTTGGCCGAGCGCTTCGCCCAACTGGCGGCTGATCAGGCGGGCGATGATGTCGGAGGAGCCGCCGGCGGAATAGGGGACTACCAGCTTGATCGGGCGGGTGGGCCAGTCGGTGGCGGCCTGCGCGGCGCGGGGGGCGATCAGGGCGCCGGCGGCGCCGAGGCTGCCCAGGGTGGCTGTCGCGCCAAGCGTGGAGAGTCGGGATAGAAAGGTGCGGCGGGTCGTCGGCATCTTGTTGTCTCCGGATTTATATTGTGTTGTCTGTTGTCGTATGTGTTGGATAATAGCTCGAAGTCTTGGGTGGGTCCAGGGCATTCTTGTGGAAGGGTTTTTGCGCGTTGACGCTAAAGGCCTTAAGCGCAACTTCATTGCCAAGGCCGATCTTCCTGGCAGCTGAAATATGGATGACGGTGACTGGTTTTCTCCCTTCACCCGCTTGCGAGAGAAGGACCGGGGGCGAGGGCGGGCGTTCGCAATGCTGCTTGCCATCCGTTCGCCGGCACCCATTGCAGCCCCGCGAGTTAAATCGAAAATGGCCTCATCACATCATCTGATACGATAACAAGGGCTTAAAAAAAGACCTCTTCAGCAAGCGAAGAGGTCTTCCCGTTCAAGCCGTGCGCAGCAATGAGCGCTTATTGCTTCGCCATCTTTGCATACTCCCACCCCATTTCCGCCATGGGCCGGGCCCGTTTCCCCGCATCCAGGGCCTGCGCCGACGAAGCCGTCCCGTCGACCACGCGCTTCATGATCCCCTGCAGGATCCCCGCGATCCGGAACATGCTGAACGCCAGGTAGAAATTCCAGTCGCCCGTGATCGGCCGGCCGGTGCGCTGCTCGTAAGTCCTGCGGTAAGCCGCCTCGTCGGGAATGCCGAGCCCTGCGTGGTCCAGCCCGGCAATGCCGCGGAACTGGCCCGGCGCGATATGCCAGCTCATGCAGTGATAGCCGAAGTCGGCCATCGGATGCCCCAGCGTGGAGAGTTCCCAGTCGAGCACCGCCAGCACGCGCGGCTCGGTGGGATGGAACATCAGGTTGTCCAGCCGGTAGTCGCCATGCACGATCGAAGTGAGATCGGCGTCTTCCTGCGGAATATGATCAGGCAGCCAGGCCATCAGCGAGTCCATGGCGGGGATGCTCTCGGTCTCGGACAGCTTGTATTGCTTGGTCCAGCGCTCGATCTGGCGCGAGAAGTAGTTGCCCGGCTTGCCGTAGTCGCCCAGGCCGATGGCCTTGTAGTCGACCGTGTGCAGCGCGGCGATGACACGATTCATCTCGTCATAGATGGCGCCACGCTCGGCCGGCGTCATGTCGGGCAGGGACTGGTCCCACAGCACGCGGCCGGCGACGAATTCCATGATGTAGAAGGCGCGGCCGATCACGGCTTCGTCCTCGCATAGCGCGTACATCCTGGCGACCGGCACGTCGGTGCCTGCCAGCGCGGCCATCACGCGGTACTCGCGTTCGATGGCATGGGCCGAGGGCAGCAGCTTGGACTTGGGGCCGGGCTTGGCGCGCATCACATAGGTCTGGCCCGGCGTGATCAGCTTGAAGGTAGGGTTGGACTGGCCGCCCTTGAACTGCTCGATGGTGAGCGGGCCGGCAAAACCCGCCACATGCTCGCGCATCCACACCTCCAGCGCGGCCATGTCGAAGCGTTGCTGCTCGGCTACCTCGCGGGTGCCTTCGAAGTTCGAAACGTTGGTGCTCATGCTGTCTCCGTTTTTTCGGTATGTTCCGGGTTTTCCGAGATTCGAAACTGTCTGGCTGCGGCGTGGCTAGCTGGCCGGCCCCCGCAGGTCGCGAAAGCGCAGGTACTGGTGCAGCAGCACTTCCATGGTGGTATGGCGTGTGCCGCTGTGCACCGGCGTGGGCGGCGAGTAGTTCATCATGCGCACCACCCAGTCCAGCGGATCATCGCCCACGTCCAGCACGTTGATGCAGCCGGCGGTTTGCATCAGGCTGCCGTAGAACACGCGGCGGCCGCAGGTGATGGCGTGGGACAGGATGGCGCGATTGGTGCCGCCATGCAGGACGAGCAGGACGGTGTCCCAGTTGGGATCCTCGCGCAGGCGGCGCACCGCGGGCAGCACGCGGTCAAGGAATTCGCCGACGCTTTCGCCGTCGAGAAAGCGCTTGTCTTCCCGCACTTCGCCTTCGAAGGCGCCGATAAAGGCATCGCGCAGCTTGTCGTCGCTGATGCCCTGCAGCTTGCCGCCACGGATCTCCTGCAGCTCGGGCCAGGTTTCCAGCGTGGCGTCTTCCGTCCCGGGCAGTTCGGCCAGTACGCGTTCGGCGGTTTCCACCGTGCGCGGCAGCCCGCTGACGATGATGCGGTCGAAGCGGATGTTCTCCGCGGCAAAGGCGCGGCCGGCGGCGCTGGCCTGCGCCCGGCCGGTTTCGTTGAGCGGGACCAGCTCGGGCAGCGCCGGCCGGCCGGTCGCGTCGAAGTAGGTCACGGCGCCGTGGCGCATCAGGTAGACGCGGCGGCGGGGCGAGGGCGGCAATTCCATGCAAGTCTCCGGTGCTTGGCCGATGCGCCCGTCTGCGCGGGCATGGTCGGCGTGGTATTGCGTGGCCAGGTCGGCCGCTCAGCGATAGTTCGGCTTGCGCTTTTCCAGGAAGGCGCCAATGCCTTCGCCCGCATCCTTGTGATGCAGCGCGGCCACGAAGTTGTCGCGCTCTTCGGTCAGGTGCCCGGTCAGGCTGGCGGTGCCGGCGTGATTGATCAGCGCCTTGATGCGGCCCACGGCATGCGGCGAGCGCGCGGCCAGCGTTTCGCCCAGGCGCAGCGCTTCGGTGAGCGCCTGGCCGGCCGGCACCACGCGGTTGACCAGCCCGAAATGGGCCAGGCGCGCGGCATCGATGGGCTTGCCTTCCATCATCAGTTCGGAGGCGAGCTGGCGGGGCAGGGCGCGGGCCAGTTCATACGAGCCGCCACCGTCAGGCGTCAGCCCGACATTGACGTAGGCCATGACGAACTTCGCATCGCTGGCGGCCACCACGAAATCGCACGCGAGCACCAGCGAGAAGCCGGCGCCCGCGGCAGGGCCTTCCACCGCCGCGATGATGGGCTTGGGAAAGGCGTGCAGCGTTTCGATCCAGTGATTGAGGACTTCGATGCTCTCGGCCTGCACTTCGGGCGGCTTGGCGCGGTTGCCCAGCAGGCGGTTGAGGTTGCCGCCGGCACAGAACACGCCGTCGGCGCCGGTGATCACCACCGCGCGGATTTCCTGATCGCGCGAGGCAAGTTCAAGTGCTTCCTGCGATGCCGCGTAGATGTCCGGGTGCAGCGCGTTGCGTGCCTCGGGGTTCGAGATGGTCAGCACCAGAGTGGAGTCGACGCGTTCGGATAGCAGCTGTGCGGTCATGGCGGCCTGTGGAAAGAAGCGAATGCAACAATGCAGAAGCGGGGGGCGGATACGAAACGACCGCAGGCCAAGGCAAGCCTGCGGTCGCGGTTCTTACTGCTCTTCGGCCAGCAGCGACAGGCCGAGGCCGGCGCGGCGCCACAGCCACGGGCTGGGGCGGTAGCGCATGTCGCCGGTCAGGCGTTCCAGGTTGCGCAGCACCGTCAGCACCAGGTGCGGGCCGATCACGTCGCCCAGCGCCAGCGGGCCCTTGGGGTAGCCCAGGCCGAGGTTGACGGCGAGATCGATGTCGACCGGCGTGGCAATGCGCTGCTGCGCGATGTCGCTGGCGATATTGACGATGCAGCTGACAATGCGCTGGGCCACGAAGCCGGCCGAGTCGCGGATCACGGTGACGGGCACGCCATCGCTGCCGAACAGGCCGTGCGCGGCCTCGCGCATGGCGGCCGAGGTGGCGGGCGTGGTCATCAGCGTGCGGCGCTTGGTGGCTTCGAACGGCAGCAGGGTGTCGATGGCGACCACGCGGGCCGGGTCCAGGCCTTCCTGCAGCGCGCAGGTGGTGGCGTCCAGGCCCAGCGGCGTGACCACGATCAGGGCCTCGCCGGAGGGATGGTTGCCGGCTTCCGGCGTCATGCCCAGCGCGAGGATCAGCTTGACGGCCATGTCATGGCCGCGCTCGTCGGCGCGGCTCACCCAGACGCTGGCGGGGCGCGCGGCCGGCACCGCGACAGCGGCGGGCACCTGCTTCTGGCCATCCGCGTATTTGTAGAAGCCGGCGCCGGCCTTGCGGCCGATCAGGCCGCCCACCGAGCGGATCGCCGTGATGGGCGACGGGCGGTAGCGCGGCTCCTGGTAGAACTGGTTGTAGATGGATTCCATCACCGGGTGCGAAACGTCCAGCCCGGTCA
>Ga0255338_1004836_pt1 | contig 13227 bp, 18 predicted proteins | sample MeOH1_35cm_T4_19_FD_203715 | JGI IMG/M metagenome (GOLD analysis project Ga0255338, IMG submission 203715) | Sandy soil microbial communities from University of British Columbia, Vancouver, Canada - MeOH1_35cm_T4_195 | ecosystem: Engineered > Artificial ecosystem > Sand microcosm > Unclassified ...
GGCCATGCTTCTGGCCGCAACCGGTTTCGTCTTCGGCGTTTCGGAAAAGTCGCTGGTCCTCCAGGCGTACACCTTGTGCTTCGCCTTCGTCGGCTTGTTTGCCTATCTTTCCAGACGCCAGTACGGCCTGGCGTTTCCGGCGATCCTCAGCGCCACGGTCTTTTCTTTCGTCACGCTCGAAGGCATGGAAACCGCGATGATGCCGGCCTTCGTCCTGGCGTTCTTCAGCGCGGCAGGCTGGAAATCCAGAGGCATCTTTGCCTCCCTGGTGGTCCTGACGAGACTGGACGCCCTGGCGCTGGTGGCAGCACGGGATGTGTACGCCTTGCTGCTGAAAAAGGAACGTGACTTCAGGCATTACTTCATCCTGGCGCCCGTCGGCATCATCTACGCGCTGGTCAACTACTATTTGTTCGGCACCATCGTGCCCGTATCCGGGCTGGCCAAGGCGGTCGGCAACGTCCCGGGTGAAAATTTTTCGAGCATCTTCCTGTCCTATCTGCCCGCGCTCCAGGCTTCGCTGCTCGTTCTGGTCGCGGTCTTCGTTCCGCTCGCCCTGCTGTCGCGTCACCTGACCTTGAGGTTCAAGGACGAGCTGGCCATCCTCTTCGTTGCGTTCCTCGTTATCGTCGGGTACTACGGCACCCGATCGGGATGGCCGATGTGGCCCTGGTATCACTGGCCGGCCATGATGATCTTCTTCTACGCGGTGACGGAGGCCGTGTACCAGGTGCGCCGTCTGGAGGCCGGTCATCCTCGCGGCAGGAGCAGAAGGCTCACGTACGCTGCCTCCCTGACGCTCTTCGCCGTTCTGGCTTATTCGGCCATGCCCGCGGTCGCCTTCTCCCGCGCCATCGCCGGAAAAGTCCTGAGATACAAGGATCCCATCCAGTCCTTCGGCGTGAAGAACCTGGAGCTGGTCAGCTTCATCAAGGAGAACAAGTTTCCGGCGCAGTCGTTCTTTGCGATGGGAGATCGAAGCGGATCTTTCGGATTTTTTCTGGGCCGGAACTATCGCTACCTCAATACCGAAGGTCTGGTCGGGCCGTATGAGTACTACAAGTACCTGAAGAAGGATGCGGGCGCGCAGTTCCTGGAAAGCCACCAGGTCGAATACCTGATCGCCGAGCGCGACAACTTCTTCGAGTCGCAAGACATCATCGGGGTGGCCGAGCCGGTGCAGGGTTTGTCGTCACACTTCGGCCCGTACCTGCTCTGCTTCGACCGAAGCGCCATCCTCCTCGATCAAACCTGGTCCGCCAAGCAAACCTGGCGGGGCGATGTCACGAGCAAAAGGTATCTGATCGATTTTTCCAAGAAGGTCGCCTGCCCCCCCGACATGGCCGCCCAGTTCGACGAACTGCGTCAACGGTACGGTGCGCTCAGGAGATTCACGCTTCCCTCCGAGTACGACTCGAACGGGCGCTTCAAGCTGGAGGCGAAACTGCTTCAGGGACCGGCGAGCCAACCTGGACAGATGACTGCTGATCCTCGCTAGCTACGACTGCCAGGAGGCCTTGCTCGCGCAGTGCAGGTTGCGCAGTAAAGCCCCACATTTTCCCGAAGCCGGCTCAAATGGATTGAGCTGCGACGCGGGCCGCGAAAATGAAAACAGCCGAGCCCGCATAGAAGCTGGCTCGGCTGCTAAAAAATTGGTAGGACGTACTGACTGCGCACCTCGTCGAGTCAGGGGTACGCGGGGCGATGACCCGCGAGAATGACCCCTCGCTCTTCGTGCTGCTGTTCGAAGCAGTTCAATACGTGGATGCAGGTCGCGCTAATGGCGTTATACCGAATCAGCAGCTCCGGTGACCGCCGCGCGGAGCCGACCCCAAGCGCGCTTACGCGGCCATGCGCCACCCCATTCCTGCGCTCTGCCAGCTCATCAACGTATAGGCGATACGACGGCTCAGGGACTACCGGCTGGTTGATATCGAGACACCTAAACAGCACCTCGAGCTTCTCAGCCTTAACGTTTTGTAGATAGAGCCCAAAAACATCGCTGTGGATGTTTTGTGGGTCGGGCGATGACTGGAGGTCCAGCAAGTTCACACGGGCGCTCCATCGTTTATCTTCTCCCACATTTCTAATGGAGCTGAAGCCGGGGTCGAGAGCGACGCTGAAGAAGCGCGCTTGAAGATGCCGGGGCGGTGCGCCCAACGCGGCCACTGCCTCGAGGAATCGCTGTACACCTTGGTTGACCGCGTACTCAAGTGCCGCATACAGATGAACATGAAAAAGCCCACGGAGTATCTTGGCTTCCGGCGGGTCAGGTGCTGGTGGCGCAGACTCTATGTGGCGTATGTGCTCGATTAGCTGGAACACTTCAGCCAAGCGGACCGAGACCTCTGCCCTAACCGCAGTCAGCATGGCCTACTTGACCAGCGCGTCACGCACATGCTCGATTCGACCCGATACTGCTTTCCTTGAATTTGTCGCGCCCGTCGTTAGCAATCGGAGGGTCGGGTCATCAAGCAGTGCAGGTAGTCTTGACTTGTGCACGGTCTTGCCGCTCCTGACTGCCAGGGCCGTGCCGACCACGATGCCCTCGTAGAGGTTAACTGGGGTGACCCCGCGGTTGCCGCGTACGATGCCAGCCGAAAGTTCGCTTTTAAGCAACGCAAAGGTCTTCTTGAATGTATTTTCAAGCGAGGTCGGCAATTCGGCCGACCTCATGTCCCGCATGTAGTCATTTAAAAAGTCCTTGACACTGTGATCGAAAGTCTTATACCGCTCCAGGAAGGCAAAGAAGCGAAGCACGAATTCCTCGGCGGTACCGTTCCTGGCCTCGCTAGGCTTCAGCCTAATGCCGGCAAGAAAGTTCTTGTCTAAGGCCAGACGTTTGATATCGTCGTTGAAAGACCCGCGGAACACGCAATTTCTGATTTCTTGATTGGTAAGGGAAATGCCGCCAGTATTCAAGCGTTCGAAAAGGTCGAAGCGGACATTTAGGTCGCTCTTGTCGTTGAGCACCGTCACGCGTATCGGCCTTGTAGCGAACATTAGTTGGATGGCTTTAGGCAGAGCTTCATGGCCCTGACCGTTCAAGGCTGAAAGTTTCTCAAGCTCTTCGATAACTAGTGGGGCCGGCCTTTGGACTTTTTTCAGCAAGGTTGGCGTGCCGAGGAAGTGTGCCAAGGTCCCCAATCGCTGCACACCGTCCACGATTTCCCACGTCGAGTCGCTATTTGTCGCCATGAACAAGCTGGGAATCGGAATCCCGAGCAAGACTGATTCAATGAGTTGAGACTCGCGCGGTGCTTCCCAAATAAACTGCCTCTGGTACTCCGGCGGCACCTCGACCTCTCCAGATTCAAACATATCGAGTAGCTGGCGAACGCTCAGGTCGTAGCTGTCGAAGGAAACCAATCGCCGCTCTTTGTCAAGTTGATCCTGGAGCGTCGGGTTTGTGTTCTGCGGAGATTTACTGGTGGCCATAATTTCGGTGCGAATTTAGCTCAGCATATCAAAGGGTCATAGGTGAGGCTACTTCCGTAACGGGCGGGCCCCGCGGGCGCCTCCGGCATTAGCCCGTCGTACCCTCTGGCCGTGTTTTCGGCAGCGGTGTAACCCGGTACCTCCTCGCGCATCTACAAGCCTGTAATGCCATGCCAGGAGACGTGTCGCGGCGCCCCAGCACCAGCCACCCCATGGCCTGCGACCTGCCTTTTGATGGCGTGGGGGCCGAGGCGGTCATCGCATCGCAGCCGGGCCGAATGACGCGGCGACATCCGACAAAGGTTCAGCGGCGGGGCCAAGGTGGATTTGAGAACCAACAGCCACTGGTATCCCGAGGTCGCCGATGTGCTGGCCACGCTGCCCGGTGGACCTCATGTGATTGACGGCGAGGCCTGCGTTTTGGACGACGCCGGCCGGAATGTCTTCAATCGGCTACAGGAGCGGGCCAGCCGGCGGTACTGATTCAAGGCTGCGACCAAGTCACGTTGTGCCTTCGACGTGACGGTCTACAACGGCAAGCCTGTGATGGGCTACATGGGCCCAAAATAAAAAAGGGTTTGCTGCAATTTTAATAGCAACAAACCCTTGGTGATATTGGTAGGACGTACAAGATTCGAACTTGTGACCAACGGATTAAAAGTCCGGAAATTCCACGATTTCCCTCAACAGAATAATATGGCAATGAATACGTAGATCATTGATTATTATCATAATTTCGTCCATACTAGTCCGTAAGCGACCGCCAGCAACCGCCAAAAATATGGCAACATATATGGCAATGACTGGTGAAAGGACTATGAGATGGCGGCGAAAACTCAAGCATTGGAGATCGGTCGCGCCGTGCGCGAACTGCCGCCGGGCAGCAATTATCAAACGCTGACGAAAGTAAAGCCGAGCGGTTCGCTCCAGGCGCGCAGGCAGGCGGACGGAGCGGTTGCCTTCGTTTGGCGCTTCAGCATCGGGCCGAGCGGCGCGCAGAGGACCGAGCGCGTTCCAATAGGGTTCTATGATGCAACGCTGCCCCCGAAAAGCCTCAGCCCGAAAGGGAACCGCTATTCGTTCGAGGCAGCAATTCGGGCGGCTGAGGCGCTGGCGCAGGCGCATCACGCTCACCGGCGTGACGGCGGGCTCCCCATGCTACGCGCGGCGGAGAACGAAGCTAAGCGTGCCGCAAGCGAGGCGAAGCGCGAAGCAGCGCACCATACGCTGCGCAATCTTTTGACCGACTACTGCGATCACCTGAAAACCATTGAGCGACGCTCGCATTTGGATGCGCGCTCCATTTTCAAGCTCCACATCTTCGAAGCATGGCCCGCGCTCGCAAACAAGCCCGCTAATCAGGTCAGCCCGGAGGAAGTCGCCGACATGATGCGACGCGCGAATGATGCTGGAAAGGCGCGAACCGCGAACAAATTGCGCAGTTACATGCGCGCGGCATACGAGACCGCAAAGTCCGCCCGCGTCGATGCGGCGGTTCCGCTCAAATTCAAGGCGTATGCCGTCACGACCAATCCCGCCGCCGATGCAAAAGTGATTAGGGCGGGGAACCGTTCAGCCAAGAAACCTCTGTCGGCAGACGAAATGCGCGCATATTGGTGCGCAATCAGGGACATGCCCGGGCTTCGCGGCGCGGCGCTGCGGCTACATCTGCTGACCGGCGCGCAGCGTCTAGCGCAGTTGGTGCGGCTCGCGCCCGCCGACATCAAGGATGATGTGATCATGCTCTACGACAGCAAGGGCCGTCCCGGCGAGCCCCCTCGCCAGCATCCCGTACCCTTGCTGCCGTTGGCGGTGAAGGCGCTCAAGGAATGCGCGACGATGGAGGGAAAATACGCACTCTCCACTGGCGGACGCAAGGCGGGTAAGCAAGGGTCCACGCATATCTCAAGCACAACCCTGAGCGGTTGGGCGCAAGATGCTGCCGCAGGAATTCCCGGGTTCGAGGCGAAACGCCTTCGGTCAGGGGTTGAGACTCTGCTCGCTTCCGCCGGGGTTTCTGACGAAATTCGCGGCAGGCTTCAATCGCACGGCATCAGAGGAGTGCAGGACCGCCATTACAACGCGTATGAATACCTGCCCGAAAAGCGCGCCGCGCTTGAAACCCTGCTGCAACTCTTGAAACAGCGCAGGGGTGGGGCAAGAGCGTCCTCGATGGCGAGGTAGGTGCGTCCTAGACGCGCCTTCAAGAACGAGCGACGCGCCGCCGCCGCCGATGAGGGCTGCGACTCTATGCCCGTTCGACCTGCTCGCGCGCGACGGGCGCAGCCTGATTGGACTGCCCGTCGAAGACCGAAAGGTGCAGCTTCAAAGGCTGCTCACGCCCGCTTCGGCGTCGGTTTTGTATGTCGGACATTTCGACGCCGAGCACGGACGGCAACTGTTCGAGCATGCCAAGGAATTGAAGCTGGAAGGGCTCGTCGCGAAGCGGCGCGGCTCGCCCTATTTGCCCGGCGAGCGGTCGGCGGGACTGGTTGAAGTGCAAAGTGCCAGGAGCAGTGCCGCCAGAGCGGTTTAAGCGGTAACTGAAGCCTGAGTACGCTTACGCCTGCGACACCCTAGCTATTCGCTCACCAGTTCATTCAGGCGATTTTTGAATGTCTCATACATGGCTACGTCAATCGCGATGAGCATGCGTCCAATAGATTGATAGACAATTTTTTGATGATCGTAGCTTTTTAGATTAATTCGCAGTCCGCCGAAATGGTTGGTCAACGCAGCCCGGACATCAGGACGGGTGATACTAGTTATAGGATGGGCCAAGGCATGCCGTATGGCACTAAGAGAGACGTCGCGGGGACGAACGAGCGCCTCGTAAGCAGAATGGACCTTGATATAACGACCCGCTCGCTCTGATTCTCCGTCAATGCCCGCAAGTAGCTCCAACGCGCCGACTTGAAACGGAAACACGGCAATTGGCACGCCGTATCGGCCCCATGTACCATTCAAATTGATGTGAACTGGCCATGTGGTCACAGCATCGGGAATAGGGAACACCCGGTGCGTTGCAATTCTAAAGTTGTGATCCAGCACCCCGCTTATCCTCTGAAATTTTAGAGGAATGGCGTCCTTGCCACCACACACAAAGCGGCCCGAAATTCGTGGCCTGTTCACGCACTGCGGGCCCTATTGGGCCAAATTTTTGGGATACGCCGCTCATTGGCGACAAGCTTCGACCGCCACATAAGGTCGCTGACCAAGATAGCTATTGCAAAGTTAAAGCGAGTACGGAGCGTCGCGGTTGCTTCGTGTTCGACCGGCCCCAACCAAGGCAACTTGCCCGATAAGGCAGCAATAGCACCTGATTTAAATGTGAGCGGTTCCCAGCCATGACCATATGCGTTTCTGATTTTTCGGATTACCGTGATTTCCTTGAATTCGTTCTCTTGGATCAGACCAAGTGAAAAGGCCATGGACGCTCGCGAGGAAAATGTGCCAAGAGGTGCGTTGAAGCCGGACAGCAAGTCGCGCGACGTGCTTGAATCAACGAAAAAAGCGGAAAGAATTTCCTGCAATCGTACGTCCAGTATTGAGGCGGCGACAAGTGCTGCGCCGCGGTCGCTCTCATTTTTGAACGCAGCAAGAAATTCGATGAACTCCTTGGTCTCAGGATATAGCTCGGGAGAACGCATTTTATTGCCCCTATGGCCATGTACCTAATCAATATACGCCATCGACCATTCGACGGTTCTCACGCTATTTGGGGGCGCTCCCCTTTATGGAGAAAAAAAATTGCGAATGCGGAACCTAGCGATCTGGGAAACGTAGGCTCGGCAACTTTTGTCCCGCCCCTAGCCCCCACTGAACGCTCGGTGTTTAGCCGCCGGGGTGCTCTTTCGGCTCTTGGGTCGGGCGGTGACTTGAGAACAATTCCAGCAGCGCAGTTAGCCGCCGGTCGCACTCACGACGTAAGCGCGCTACCTCAGCAATCAGCTCTTCACCCGGTGGGTCGCCCTTGCCGCCCTCAGATGCGACCCATGCTGCTCCCAGCCGTTCCTCGGCCTCGCGCACGCGGTCATTTGCTTTTTTCCATTCGGCTTGAAGGTTTGCGTTGGAGTTGGCCACGGCAGGGATGCTAGGGCTTGTGCATTCTTATCAACGTAGGACTGGACTGACAGCTCAGCGGTTTGCGGCGTTCACGCAACATCGTTCGTCGATTCACCTAGCACCACCATGTAGCCTAGTTTTCCGAAAAGTGCCCCCGCCCGCGTTGGAGGCGCGTCGAGGGCTGCTGCGGTTTTGCAAATGCTGGCACTCACAGCTAATCCAGCAACGCGGGCGGAAAAATCAAGTCTTGGGCCACCGCGCGTCGATTGCCCAAGTGTTTACGGAGCCTTCGGCGTGATGAGTCTTGCCGATCCAACGGACCTGAAAATGGGGATCACCCGAACTTCGCCGAGCAGCGTCACGAGGTTTTTGGTGAAGTCCTGATCGACGTAGCCGATTTCGACGCTGAAGCCATCCACCACCGACAGCTCGCTGTGCGAGGTGTCCATCAGCAGCGCCTTGCCTGCGTCCACGCTCGGCGACAGGATCACGCGCAAGCCACGCATTTCGGTCGGCAGCGCACCGAGATATGAGCCGCTCAGGTAGTGGTCGTTTAACGCCCCTTTGGCCACGCAGACGGCAAGCCAATCGGCGGGGTTCAATGCCACGGCATCGGGCGAGAAGCCTGCCACCTGCATGGTCGCGACGCCTTCGCTGACGGCATCGGGAAGGGCTTGATACACAAGCGAGGTGTACGCGGTCGCCAGCGCCTCGAAGCCGGAGAACGCAGGCGCAACCACGCCATTGACCAGAGCCACGTCGAGCGCGGTCGCCACGCTGCGAGCCAGCGTGGTATCAATCGCGCCGCGCATTTCAGCCGAATCGTTCAGCGCCTGGCGGCTGAGCTTCGTCACGCCAGCGATCGTGATTGCCGACTGCTGGATCAAGCTGTGATCAGGTCGCACGTCCGCCTTTTGGTCGCCCTCGGCGGCTTGCACCGCAGCCGCCCCCTGCTGGCCCGTATAGCGGCTATATTCCACCGCGCTGGTACCCGTGGCCCCTCGCACGCGCAAAGCGTTCTGGAGCCCGAGGACCCCGCCCGTAATGGCCCCGACGCCGACGCCCAAGATGGTGCGGGCGTTGCCGGTCGTGATCGGGTCCGACGCTGCTTTCAATTCGAGCCGGACGCTGCGCGTCTTGTCGAAGAGTTCACGGTTTGCGTCGAATGGCTTTGACAACGCGATCACCGGGAGTCGTGCCGCCGCGCGGGGTCTGCCCGTCATCGGGCAACGCGCTGCCCCGCTGTTCGAGTTGCGTCAGGCGGTCGGCGAACTCGCGCTGCACAACGGTCGAACGGTCCAGGTTGCCTTCGATCTTGTCGAGGGACTTAAAAATGAGATCAAGGCTCATGACAGAGCCTCCTTTCGCAGGATAGGTTCAAGGGGTGCTGCCTCGATACGCTTTCGGCATCCCGCCGCATCGCATACCTCGGACCCTTGCTGTGCCCCGAGCATCCCGCCGCAGGCGTCGCGTCCGCATCCCACGTCCGCGATTTTTTCGCAAGTCGCGGACAGCTTTCAGTCCGCGCCATCCGATTATGCTATCAAAATAGGAGCGCATGTCAATGCTTCGTCTCGGCCTTGTAGTCCTGCCACGCCAGCGGATACCGCGTGCCGTCGCTATCGACCAGAACCAGCGACAAGCCAGGTGCGGGGCGCAAGGTCATAACCAATTCCAGACCAGCCCCTGCGGCAATGTGTTCGGCGGCACCAGGCACTGAGGGAATCCAGCGGTTCGCCAATTCGGTTCCTGCGAGCAAGGTCATGCCCTTTACTTCCGGCAGGGTCAATCCCTCAAGCATGGCCGTCATTTGTTCGCTGTCGCTGTTCATGTTGTTTTCCTATACGTGGTTTGAAAATGGTCCAGAAGATCGGCGCGAAGGTGCGGTGGGGTGGCGATGCAGTCGCACCGCATCTGCTCGCGCGCTTCCGGCCCATCTGCGTAGAACTCAGAGCACAGCATTGCGGCGGTGATCAATTCGGCCAGGGTTGCGAAACAGCTCATTGCGCCGACTCCAGTGCGCGCGCTTTCCCCCCATACCCCCCGGCGGCGAAGTCGCCGCAGTCGCCGCACGGCTCTGCGGCGACTGCGCCACTTGCTGCCACATGGGAAGTCGCCGCAGTCGCCGCAGTCGATCCGGCAAAGCTCAGGCCCGCAGAAGTGACCCGCCAGCACTCGCGCGGCTTGCGGTCCGGCCCCTTGTAGGTGACGCGCTCCAGAAATCCGGCGCGCTCGGCCTTGCGCAGCAGGTCGAACACCTCGGCATCCTTGAGCCGGTTCGGGAAGCCGGGCTCTTGCCGCAGAACCTTCCCCGCGTGGGTGCGGGAGGTCGTCGCCGTCGTGATGTGCTCGCCACGGGCCGAGTACTCCGCTATCAGTTTCAGTAGCGCCTTCTCATGCCCACGGTCAGCGATTTCCTGCACCACAGGACCGAATGCCTCGTCCAGCTGCGGCAGTCCGCCCTCGGGCCAGACCAAGCGCAGCGGCGGGCGCAGCGGCCCCAGATTGTGCTTCTGGTGCTCGATCAACAGCGAGCCGTCCGATTCACGGCGCATGAACAGGCGCGAGCGCGCGGAGTTGTGCCAAGCCGTTGAACCCGAGTAGCCCTCAGTTCCGGTACGCTCCTGGCGGCTGGTGCCCTTATCGACGTGTGCCAACAGAATCACTGCCAATTTCAGCTCACGCGCCAACCTCGCGAGCGCGCGCATGAAGCCGCGCACCTGCGCGCGTGATATCTCGTTTCCGGCGAACACGTCGCTGGCGTTGTCCACGATCAGGAGCGTGATGCGCTTGGCCTTGAGGAAGTCGCGCAATGCGTCATAAGTCGCAGTGGTTCGCCCTTCGCGCACTCCCGAGTTCGCTGCCTCCGCGAATAGCGTCGGGTCATGCGAGGCAGCATCGAGGATGTGCAACTTTCCTGCCAACTCATGCACCGGCACGCCCGAGCCACGGCAGACAAGGTGCAGCCGATGGCGCAGCAGGCTCGCGCCGTCCTCACCCGAAAAGAACGCGACGTTGCCCTGTCGCGTCAGGACACCGAACAGCGGCTGCCCCTGCGCCGTGCTCACTGCCAGCATGAGCATGACGATGGTCTTACCCGCACCGCCGTGCGCGCCGAGGATCGTGACGTGTTCCAGCGGCACGAGCCCTTCCCAAACGAACTGCGGCGATGCGGGAGTCAGGTGCGCGAGGTCTCCGAACGGTACCACGTCGAACGGCAGCGCAGCATCAGTAGGAGCCTCAGACACGTACGGCGGCGCGGACTCCACCAGTTTTTTTACATCGGCGGCAGTCATGCGGCCTCCAACGCAATATCGTTCAGGTCCACGCCAGCGCGCGGAGGCATTACGAGCCGCACCTCCCGGCCTGCGGCATGCCAGCGTTCAGCGCACTGGTTGGCAGCCTTGACTCCGGCGGGGTCATGGTCCACGGCGACGGACAGCGCCTCGATGCCGGGCAGCACCGGGAATGCAGCCATATTGCCCGCGTCGATGCAACTCCACACGGGCGTATAGCCATGCGCGAGGCTCAAGGCAGTTTCAACACCTTCGGCCAGCGCGAGCCCGTGCGTGATGCTGTCGTCGGGCCACAGGCGGATGACCCCGCCCGCTTTGCGATGCCCGCCGAGCAACATCCGCGGCGGCTCAACATCAGCCTTAGTACCGTCGGGCTTCACCCATGTGCGGTGCAAGCTCATCTGTTGGCCGTTCTCAGTATTTGAGATCAGCGCGACCAATGCCGGGCCGATGTAGCCCGAGGGATGTTTCAGGGCCGGGTGACAGCGCAGGTCGCCATCTTCGGGCGGCAGCACGCAAAGCCGCGACTCCAGATAGCTGCGCGCAGCGCCGTGGACGGGCCTAGAAGCGCGCCACATCTCGAGGCCATAGTCGGACAGGGTTTCAAGCTTGGGGGCCTGTGCGGCGCGGATAGGGGCCTTGGGCAGGCGGGGGCGAAATGTGCGCCGGGGGCGACGGCTCTCAACGTATTGGCACTTGAAGCAATGAGCGACCGCGCCACCGTCAGGCTCAACTGTTACGCCCAAGTTCTTCTCGGAAGGCTTGCGCGCGCACAGAGGGCAGGCCAGGCGATGACTGCCGACCGCCAATTCGTCGAACGGGATCATGCTTGCGCCCCCGTCACAAAGTTGAGCCAAGCCTCAACTGCGTCAAGGCTGTCAAGCTGGCGGGTAAGAGCCCAGCGCGAAACGATGAATGCCGCCCTGCCGTGGTCGCCGTCGGTCGCGTAGAGGATCACGCCTGCAAGCGCAGCGCGGGCGCGCAGCATTGCAAGACGTTTGCGGTGCTTGCCTGTCCTTTCAGCAATCGATACACTGCTGACGCTTTTTTTGCTTTCCTCAGCGTTCGCCTCGGTTGTCCCCGAGGCGTTCGCGCTTTTGGTGGCGGCGATCATTGCGCGACTCCCAAGACGCGTTTCAGTTCGGGCACGGGCCAGGCCAAGCGACCGTATATGCGCATCGGGCGAAGCGGCCCATTTCCCAAGCATGCCCAAGCCCTCAAGGTCTGCTGTTTGCGGTTCAGGTAGTAAGCGGCAGCGGCGGTATCCACTGCGGGGCGGGTGACAGATTCCAGCGGCGGAAACTGGGCGGCGTATTGGGTGGCCATCGGTTTGCACTTTCAGCCCAGCGGCACAGGCTCGGCATGTACAAACCTTTTCCGGGGCAACGCTTGCCCCAGACGGGACGCAATCAAGCGGCAACCCGCGCCGATGCTAGGTTCGGCGGGGCAAACGTTTGCCGCTGTAATTCTTGCCCTATTTGCCCCGACGTGTTGAGGTTGACATCTGCTTGACCTGCGCGCTTGAAATGCCGGCGAGCGCATGTCGCTTGATGTACGCCCCGGTCAGCGGCTTGCCACCGGCACCCAAAACTCCGGCTACTCGAAACTCTCGGGCAATTTCATCGGCGATGTCCGCCTGCGACGGATAAAGGTCTTTCGCGCGCTGGCGCTTGATGATCGCACGCGCACGTTCCTGCGCTTTGGCTTTCCAAGCCTCACTCTCGGCGGGCCGAGAATTTAGCATCGCGCGCCCCGGCGTGGCCGTCTTGTCCAGTGTCTTTGCCCTCAATGGCGGAAGCGGTTCAACCGAACCAACGGGAATGATTTGCGTGTGCGCCCAATCGTCAACAACACGAGTCAGGTGTTCCTGAATGCGCTGCGTAGCCTCTGGGCTACCCATTCGCTCCGCTATTTCAAGAGCTACGGGCATGCTCAACTGAGCAGCGGCCACCAAAGACGAGCCCTGAATGGTGGTTTCGATCGCGTGCTGAAATCGCCTATACGCTCCCGCCTTGTTGCGCAGCCGGTCGCGCGCAATCAAGAGCAGCCTGTCACGCAGGTCCTGGTGGTCCACCGAACACCCTCAATGCAGCCCCTCAATAAAGAGCCCCATCAGGCGGGTGAAGGTTCCCGTTTTTCGGTTTGCGGGCCTAGCTGGGGCGATCCTGATTATCGCGTTTGCCCAGCCGTAGCGGTTGCGGCTTGCTACCAATGGGATATGGCAACAATATGGCAACGAAGCCGAAGAACAAAAAGCTCGCTATAAAAAAGATAGCTCGCTTTTCATATTTCGTCGGGCTTAAATGGTAGGACGTACAAGATTCGAACTTGTGACCAACGGATTAAAAGTCCGCTGCTCTACCAACTGAGCTAACGTCCCACACGGCACCTTGCGGTGCGCCTTCCGAATGCGCTTTCGGGCGCCTTC
>Ga0255338_1004837_pt1 | contig 13224 bp, 14 predicted proteins | sample MeOH1_35cm_T4_19_FD_203715 | JGI IMG/M metagenome (GOLD analysis project Ga0255338, IMG submission 203715) | Sandy soil microbial communities from University of British Columbia, Vancouver, Canada - MeOH1_35cm_T4_195 | ecosystem: Engineered > Artificial ecosystem > Sand microcosm > Unclassified ...
AAATGAAAAAGGCGATGCTGCGGATCCTGTGCCTTCAGGATCCGGAAATACGCCAGCGCAATCTGCTGTCGCAAGAGATCCTGTCGAAGATCCGGGCGGAGACTTTGGTCGTCTGGACGACCCATGATCCGACCGCGCCGGTCGAGATCGGCGAAAAGATGGCGAGCTGGATCGCGGGATCGCGGTTCGTCGTCATGTCCGACTGCGGCCATTGGCCGCAGTTCGAAGATCCCGATACCTACAACCGACTTAGTCTGGAGTTCCTCCGCGCCTGATTGGGGAAGGACCTGCCATGCCAGCCGATCTCATCTGCACATCGCATACGCCTCTGACCAATGTGAAGGGGATGGTCTCGCCGGAAACCGAAGCGCCCGTCCGCGAGAGCCTGGCCGCGCTTCGTCAAAGAGCGGCGGAGTTCGCGCCCGACGTCGTCGTCCAGTTTGGCAGCGACCATAATAGCGGGCTGAACCTCGGCCTGATGCCGGCGTTCCTGGTCGCGATCCGGGCAAAGGCGCTCGGCGACTATTACACGTCCAAAGGACCGATCACGGTCGACGAAGCCAATGCCCGGGCACTGGTCTCGCACCTGCACCGCAGCGGCGTGGACGTTGCGACGTCCTATGATCTGACGGTGGACCACGGCTTCACCTGGGTCCTCGACGAGATCATGGGCGGGATCAACGAGGTCCCGGTGATCCCGATCTTCACCAACTGCGGCGGGGATCTGCGCCCGCCGTTCAGTAGATCGCTCGCGCTCGGGCATGCCGTCGGCGAATATTTGCGGGAAGCGATGCCAGAAGCGCGCGTGCTGATCCTGAGTTCGGGCGGGCTGTCGCACGATCCCGATCTGCCTCAATATCTCACGGCGACGCCCGAGGTGCAGCAGCGGCTGATCGAGGGGACGGATTGGACCGAAGACGCATTGCTGCTGCGCACGGAACGGCTGGTCGGGGCCGGCAAGGCATTCGAGCGCGGCGAGACAAAGCTGCGGGCGCTCAATCCCGACTGGGATCGCGAGATATTGGAGTTGTTGCGGACCGGCGATCTGGAAGCGATCGGGGCGATGGAAGATCAGGATGTGATCCGCGAAGGCGGGCGGGGCGGCGCCGAAATTCGAAATTGGCTGGCAGCCTTTGCCGCGATCCGCGCCTATGGAGGCGGCCATTATGATGCTGAGGTCGTCTGCTATCGGGATATCCCCGCCTGGATCATCGGCTTCGGGATCATGCATGCTCGATCGGCGGCAGCGAATTAGGTCGATGCGGCAGCCTTGATATTCTGTAAGCGCCCTTGCTGGCGGCGCGCTCACTTGGCCACCTCGCCACACCGGCCGTACTTTCCCTTTGCTGAGCTATCGCAGCACAGGGAAAGTACGAGCACTATGGGCCTCTTCCTGCGCGGCTGACGCTTCGCTTTCCCCTCGATCAACTTGTGTGTCACTGCCATGATTCTGGGGAGGATGACACGGGTTGCTGTTGAAATATTTTTAGAATGAAACGTCGCTGCTTCAGGTCGCGCCGTAGCCCTCGGGTGAATGCCGCCTGCCGGGATCGCGCTGAGCCGCATGCTGCGCGTCGACTCTTCGCTCGTGATCGGGTCAGTAATCTGCCCAAGCTCGTAGCCGTTGGAAAAAATGACCTCGGTGATTTAGTCACTCGACGAAAAGTGATTGTAAAATCTGCCGAAGCCGACGTCGGCGCCTCATCGACATTCGGAACCGAGGTGCTATCGAGACCCTCTTTTCAGATAACACCGAACAACCGTATGCCGAAGCCATTCTTGAAACTCGGTCGCCGCGGGGCGCTGGAAACTGACATGATGGAAAGCGCTGCGCTGATCAGCTTCCGGCGCGTATTCTTTCAAGCTCGTGCCGCGGGAGCGCTTGAGCACCACTTGATCATGGTTTGCGGGCGGCGCCACCACCTCGAGAACACCGTTCGGACGCTGAAAAACTGGAGACGCATTCACACCTGATAGCACGATGCGCGCGCACCTTCACGTCCCCCATCTGCATCGCAGCCCATCATCTTCTGATTGCCGCATTGGCTCATAAGCGTAGCCGCCGATTTGCGGGCCGCTGAGTTTCGCCTTGACTCGCGAGCCGCCGAAGTGTGATAGCTTCATCAACTATGAATACTCAATCCAAGGTGCTGTCGAGTACGGATGCCATTGAGTCGCCTGCTGGTTCTGATTGGGTGGAACCGCGTCGCTCGATCAGCGCCCGCCGTGCCGGACTGCGATTGTTCCCGTTGTGAGCGCGAGCGCGCCTGCACTGTGTCGCTGGCAACGCCTCAAGCCGATAGTGTGGAGGCATGTGCAGAAGAGGAGAAGCTGGCCGTACTTACCTTCGAGCACGACTGGCCCGCCAAGGGGTCGAACTATTGATGCTTGCCTAGAGGAAATTCACCAATGAAAATATTCGGATTCGAAGAAACGACGTATCCAGGTCTGGACGCTTCGATGGGGCCCGAGGTCAAGATCACCAACCGCTTTTGCGATCCCAAGATTTCGGTTCAAGCGTTCAACGAGCATCTCGAGCTGTTCGTCAACGCCGAAAAGCTTGGGTTCGACGGCGCCTTTGTCAACGAGCACCACTTTTCGGCGCTGAACAATGCGCCGGACACCAACATCATGGCCTCGGCCATCATTGCGCGCACGAACCGAATGAAGGTCGGCGTCATCGGCAACGTGATTTCATTGCGCCATCCCATCGCCGTGGCCGAAGCCTTCGCGATGCTCGACAATTTGTCCAATGGCCGTTTCATCCCCGGCGTCGTCCGCGGTGTTCCTGCCGAGTGGGTTTCGTACAATCTCGATCCGTTTACGGCACGCAAGCGCTTCACGGAGAGCTACCGAATCATCCAGCGCGCGCTGACCGAGGAAGTGCTCGATTACGACGGAGACTTTTGGAACGTCGTGCAGGCGTCCATCTGGCCGAAGCCGGTGCAAGACCCGTTTCCCTCATTCTGGATGCCCGCGGGGTCGATTGAGAGCATTCGCTTTGCCGCGGAAAACCGCCTGGTCGCCTGCCAAACGCTTCAGCCGACGTCGGTTCTGAAGGAATGCTTTGACGAATATCGCCGGCTGGCCAACGAAGAATTTGGATGGAATCCCGGCTTCAGCAAGGTGACTGCGGCTCGATTCATGCACATCCATGAAGATCATGAGACGGCGCTGCGAGAGGGCGTGGATTTGTTCAATTACCTGCTCCTGTCGCTCGGGCGGCCTGTCGTGAACACGGCGCCTCTGCCGGGCTTCAATACCGATACCTCCTATTCTCATCGGCGAGCAAACGCCGATGACGTGTTCAGCGGCGGCTACGCGAGCATTGCGGAGGAAGTCCAGAAAGGCGATCAAGGCGAAAATTTCCGCCGCAAGGACGAGATCGCCGCTGAAGCGGCGAAGCTGCGCGAAGGCGGGCTCATGCTTGCGGGCAGCCCAGAGTTCGTCGCGGACTGGCTCAGGCAAGACGCCGAGACGACCGGCTATGGCAATTTGCTCGTTTCATTCCGCGTCGGCAATGCCAGCCACGCGCAATCGATGAACTCGCAGGCTCTTTTTGCAGCCCAGGTGATGCCAAAACTGCGCGGGTTGAACGTCGATACGGCCGCTGAAGCCGAGGCCACTCGATCCAAACACGTGGCGAGCGGAAGCGCGAAGCGGGAAAAAGCCTATTTCGACAACTCTAATTACGTCCTGAGCACCAATGCGATCGAGTTTACGGGTGTCAGCTACAGCGAGACTAACGGAAAAGTCTCGGCAAGCTGGGATATGCAGGTCGCGCCGATGTCGGACGACGGCAGCCCCACGCAAATCATCATCCCCGGCCCAGATCGCGATCATATTGGTTGTGCGATACAAGTTTTCGCAGTCGACAAAGATGGTCAGGAAATCGATGGCGACGCGGAGGTCGTCTTCGAGACAGCAGCCCCGGACGGGAGGGATCGCCACACAATATTTCAAGGCAAATATGAGGATTTCAGGCGATCGCCCGACCACCTCGTCGCTGCGCAAAAACGCGCGGTTGCGCACAACGGTTATCTGATGCGGCTCTCGATCCTCGTGCCGCAGGGCGGCAAACAGCCCGATCTTGACGCGGAAGAGTCGGGCTTCGAAGTCCGGGGCTTCAAGCATCTGATGACGGTGACGGCGTAATTCGAGGCACGGTGGTAAGGGGAAATTGTATGTCAAGCTATGTCGGTGGGGCAGGGGTCGCCTGCAAATTTATCACCTCTTCGGCGCGAGTTGGCGACGTCAAGGTCGAGTATTTTCGCGGTGGCAGAGGAAGCCCACTGCTTTACCTCCATGGTCTCGGCCGTTGGGCTGGGTGGGATTCGGACCATATCGGCCTCGCGTTGCGGCGAACGGTGGTGGCTCCGATCCTTCCAGGCTGGAAGTCTGGCCGGCTCCCTGCTCGTGTAACGTCGGTAGAGGAGTATGCGAGGCTGCTTCTGGATTTCATGGACAGCGAAAAAATCGAAACTGTCGATTTGGTCGGCACGTCTCTGGGCGGGTGGATCGCCATCCATATGGCTTTGATCTCCCCGGAGCGGGTGTCCCGGCTGGTGCTGTCGAATGCGATGGGTTTGGATCTGCCGGATCTACCCGCGAGCATCATCTCGGGGCTCAGCGAGGATGATCTCTACGCTGCAGCCTTTGCCGCCAAGAGCGGGATGATGGTTGCGACTGGGGACTTCGGCGGGATGCCCCTAAACCTGCGCGAAAGCGAGATGTTTCGACACATCGTTCATGGTCAACGCAATCTCGAAGTCTTGAGCGGCGGCCGCTGCGGCGAGGCGGGGCTCGCTGAGCGGCTGGGTTCCCTCTCTCCAAAGACCTTGCTTCTGTGGGGTGACCAGGACGAGATTGTACCTCTCGCCCATGGCGAGCGCATGCAGACGTTGATCCCTGGGTCGCGGCTCGTCGCGATTGAGGCTGCCGGCCATTGTCCGTACAAGGAAAAGCCAAACACCTTTGTTCGCCTTGTTTCCGACTTTTTGCTCGACCAGGAGGAAACAGTCGCGGGTTCCCGGAAGATGGCATGAGCTTTGCAGCGGATTTGGCACAGCGTCGAAGCGGTCATAGCCAAGGATGAAGAGGCATGTATATCAGGGTCTTAGGCGCTGGCACGGTCATCCTTGAAGACGCCGCGAACTTTAGTGAATTGAAGATTCAGGTTGAGCATCCGCCGGCGAAACTTTCCGCGGTTCAGGGGTGGTTGAACGGAGTTGCTGACCCGGTGGGCCTGGATCATGCGTGGATTTCGATCGATTGGCTGAGGGAGCGCAGTGCCGCTGGAGCGGGCGCCGCTTTACGCGCGCGCTTTGATGGGATGATCGAATTCGCTAGAAAGCATGATTGGGTGAACGATCAGGGAACTTCGGTCCGCAGCCATGTGGAATGGGCGCCGGATTGACACGCGCAGGTTTGATAGCATGAAATTCGCCTGTCAGGCGGCGCCTCGACGCATCGTCTTCGCGCAGGCTCCCTCACGAGGCACAAGGAGGAGGCCGGACGGCTCGGCTGTCCGCGCCTGCTCGTCCTGACCACCGTCGAGCAGGGCTCAAGGCAGGCGGTTGCGGGAGTTGTTTGGCGCATTCGGAGCTCGCCTGTTTGCAGGAGCGCGGATGCGCACCCCAACGGCGGTTAGTGACGCTTCGATGGCGGTGCTCCCGGCTCGTGACGCCGACGGTCTAGTTCTGCCGGCGGCGGCTCTACCACTGGGCTCAGCAAGGGGGATCGCGCTGTGCACGGACCTGACGCAGGAGCCTGTGCGCCCGGTCTTCATCGACGAGGCCTAGGCCAAGACCAATATGACGAAATCGAGGGTTTGAGCCGGCGCGGGGGACAAGCTTGCCGCCTGAGCTGCCCTTTTGAGTGGTTCATCGACTATCATAGTCTCAACGACGAATTGAGGGTCGCCCGGTTTTTCTCCGCGTCGAAAGTAGAATCGCCCTTCATTCAGCGGCCATCGTAACCGCTGCTGCAGCATATTCCACACCCTTTTGTTATGACCCTTTGCTGCCGGCCTTGGCAAAACAGAAATGCTTCGACTTGTTGATGTGCGGACTAAGGGGCGCTATCCATGGCCTCGTCGTCAGGAGATTCTTCGTTATGCGCGAAATAGCGGTGGTGCGAAAATCGCGCGATACAGAAGCGTCTCGGGCTGACGGTGCATCAATGGGTGAGGAGGGGCGCCCGCAGTTGCAGGCTGACCAGCCCGATGTGCCTGCGAAACGCAATCGCAGCTCCCGATCACGCGACAGCACCCGGCGCAAGCTTATCAATGCAGCGCTCAAGGTTATGTCTGAAAAAGGAATAGACGGAACGGCCATTGCGGACATCACGGAGGCTGCGGACGTTGGCTTTGGTTCTTTCTACAATCATTTTTCGTCCAAGGTGGAGATCGCGAGCGCCGTCTTCGCCCATCGCGCCCGAGAGCTGGCCGACCTAACCGACACCATTGCCCGTACCGAGCCCGACGCGGCGGTCGCCGCGGTCTATAGCCAGAAAGTGTTCCTGGCGCGCGTGATCGATGATCCTGTGTGGGGATGGTTCATGATTAGGGCGCACATCGCTCTACCAGAGGTGGACGCGGCCTTTTCGCAGCAATGCGAGGAAGCCGTTCGCCGAGGCCAAGCCCAGGGACGATTTTCAGTCACAAGCGTCGATACCGCCGTTAGCGTGCTCCTGTCGGGGCTGATTGGCGTTTCGCGCTGGATCCTTTCGGGGGGCGCGCCGCAGTCGGTAATGAATGATACGGTCGAATGCCTGCTGAGGATGTTCGGGGTTCCGTCCGAAGAAGCGCTCCGGCTCTCACAACTGAAGGTGCCCCGATATGTTCAGAAGTTGCTGCAGCAGCTGAGGTCAAGAGACGAAGCGCCAGTGTGAAGTAGCCCCTAAATCGCCTGATCGAGCCTCGCACTTAAGGAGGTGTGAGCATATGACTGAGAATAATTCTCGGTGTTAGATCGATCGATGCCATCACGGCGGTCAAACGCCGGAGGCGCTTGAGCGCGGACGAGAAGATCGGAGGGTCGAGGAGACCTACCTGCCTGTCCGGCACGGATTTCTGAAGTTCCGCGGCCTCGATCTTGAAACCTGCCAGTCAGGCTCGTTCCGCGGCCGCACGAAGCTGTCGAAGTGCGGCAACGCTCGCCTGCGCCGCACCTTCTGAATGGCCGCCAAAGTCCCCGCGCGCGCCAGCGCGAGATAGCTTCCGCGACAAGCGCGGACGATATATCGCCGCGCACGCGGACTGCCGATCGTTGCCGCAAGGGCGTCTCCCTGCTCCGCAGATACTTGACCATCGCAGCGCTTTCAATGCAGCGGCCACAGTCGCCGGCGATGCCGACGCGAATATGCTCACCCGCCTACCGCGCGCCAGATCAATAATCATCGCGAGATGGTTGCCACGGCGGCCTGCTCCTTTGTACACGAGAATCAATGCTTCGGCGAAGCCCGGACCCAGCAGGTCGACGGGCGGCGGTTTGCCGCGCGCGTCCCAGAGCGTGCGCCGTCACTTGTAGTCCAGCGTTGTCGAAACATCGTGCCGCCGCGCAAGCTCGGCCACACAGGCGCCAGGCGAAAAAGCCTCGCCAAAATCTGTCGCGGCTCTTCATCGCTCCACCGCCGATGGCGCTGGGACCCTAAAATACGTGATCTGCCCCATCGACCGCTCATAAGTGCGCTCATAAGAGCGTCATTACGACCGCTCGCTTACTGCCTCGGCGAGGCGGAGCCGTAGGATGGATACTGATCCCGTGGCGCAGGCACACAACCACCGTCGCCGCGCCCGCATCCTGCTCCTTCAAGACGGCAATGAGCTCTTTGCTGAACCTGCTCGCCTTCATTTTCGTCCGACTCTTAGCATTGGATTTTAGTCAAGATCGGTCACATTTGAGCGGAGCACGTCAGGGACCGTATGCTGCCCAACGATGTTCAAGCCAAAACCTTCCAACGCCCTGATGTTGCGGCGCGCATTCGTCACGAGAATGATATCACGAAGGCCGACGTCGAGGAGGATCTGAGCGCCGATTCCGTAGCTGCGCAGGTCCATGTTTCGGTCGGCGTCTCCTGGAGTGATCGAAGGAAGAGCGTCTATTCCACTCGAGCCAAGAAGTACGATGACACCAGCCCCAATTCTGCCGATCTCCGCCATCGTTCGTTGCAGCAGGCGCTTGCGAGGACCTGGTTTACCGAGAAGATCAAAAAATAGCGATCGTTCATGCACCCGCGCGAGTGTCGGTCGGTCATAGGGAACGTTTCCCTTGTGAAGGACCAAATGCTCCGCCCCCACCACTTTGTCGCGGTACGTGTACAGTCTCCACGCGCCGCCATAGTCGGAGAGAAACTGCCCTTCTGCGACCTTTTCGACCAGATGGTCGGCGCGGAGCCGATAAGCAACTAAATCCCGTATCGTCCCAATCTTCAGTCGATGACGTTGCGCAAAGGGAACGAGGTCATCCAAGCGAGCCATTGTGCCGTCGTCTTTCATGATCTCGCAGATGACGCCGGAAGGATTAAGACCGGCGAGCCGTGCAACATCAACTGCCGCCTCGGTATGGCCGGCGCGAACGAGAACACCTCCCGGGTGCGCGGCCAAGGGGAATACATGCCCGGGAGAAACAATATCCTCGGGCCCTTTCGCAGAATCGACTGCTACAGCGATCGTTCGTGCCCGATCCTTAGCTGATATCCCCGTTGTGACGCCATCACGAGCCTCGATCGAGATCGTGAAGGCCGTATCATATTTCGTGCCATTGCTACGACTCATTGGAGTGAGCCGCAAATTGTCTACCCTTTCCTTGCAGAGGGCGAGACAGATTAGGCCACGACCGTACGTCGCCATGAAATTAATAGCATGAGGCGTTGCCATCTGTGCCGGGATGACTAGGTCCCCTTCATTTTCACGGCCTTCGTCGTCTATGAGGATGAACATCCGTCCATTGCGTGCCTCGTTGATAACTTCCTCTGGGGACGAGATGAAGTCCTTTGCGACACCGCTAACTTGGAACTGGGTAGCCACTAAAGATTCCCCCTAATTTGTAGACTAAAGTTCAAGAGCCTGAGCTCGAGTATACCGGCCGTCCAGGTAGATCAGCGGATCTACCCCGCCGCAAACAAATATCTCGTCAACCACACCGATGAATATAGCATGACTACCATGTTGTATTTGTCTGACATTCTGGCAAGCAATACTTGCTTGTGATTCGCCTAGCCGGGGAATGTCTAAATTCGTATTGGTCCAGTCTCCTTGTAAGAAGCGCTCCTCCCCCTTGACAGCGCCCGCGCAACGATTGGCAATCTCTCGCTGAGAGTGATGCAGGATGTTGATCGCAAATGGCGCGCCTGCGGCCAGCGGAAAATAAATTGATGCGTTGCGATTCACGCAAACTAGCATCGACGGTGGGTCCAGACTTAGCTCGCTAACAGCTGTCGCCGCCATGGCGTAGCGATTGCCCTCATAGGAGCTCGTGATCACAGCCACCGCTTTCGCAAGCCTGCGCAGCGCTCGCCGCAGCTCGTCCATCATTCGATCCTTACATGATGCCTTGCAGCCGACCAGCTCAGCTGTTTAAGGCGCCCGCATTTATCAACTGTCTAAACTGGTTCACGAACACCAAAGGTCTGACCTCATTGTCAGATACGATGGATTCATCACTGTCAAGTCGTTAGTACGTGACCTTTCCTCGTACGTATGCGGCAAGGGGTAAAAACGCCCCGCCGTAGGGGGAGCACGTCAGTTGGTGCAACGAAGGGCAGCGGCTGCGAAAATACAGGTACTGTCGACGTGCTCCGCGGAAAAATATGCCGTTGCTAAGTTGGCTTGTCAGATGGAGACGAGGTATGCGGCGAGACGGTTTTTCTGAGGATCAAACTTCAGCCGCTCCGGCCGGACGCGAAACTCCCGGGAAGCAGAACGGGTGAAAGCGGGAGGTCTTGACATTTTTAACTGCTTTGATGATGACGTCAACGACGATCATCAGCTCACCGCGACTCGGGAACGTCACGGCTGCATGAGTTGGCCAGTGGAGGGACGTCGGTGAAATTTGGCGCGTTCGACCACGTGGATAGCAGCGGCGAGCCACTCAACATTCAGCTCGAGCACCGGCTGCGGATGACCGAGGTCTACGACCGCTGCGGCTTGTATGCTTATCAAGTCGCGGAGCACCACGGCACGCCGCTCGGCCATGCGCCGTCACCAGGTGTCTATCTCTCCGCCGTGGCCCAACGGACGAAGAGTATACACTTTGGTCCGATGGTCTACCTACTGCCGCTCTATCATCCGGTGCGGTTGATCGAGGAAGTCGCGATGCTCGATCAAATGTCCAGCGGACGGCTACTGCTCGGTGTTGGTCGGGGAGTGTCACCGATCGAACAGGGCTTCTACGGCGTCAATCTCGCCGACACGGCATCTGTTTACAGGGAGAGCCTCGAGATACTCCTCCAGGGTCTGCAGAACGAGAGCCTCACGTATAGCGGCACGCATTTTCAGTTCGACAATGTGCCGATGACGGTGCGGCCTTATCAGCAGCCGCATCCACCTCTTTGGTATGGCGCTTTGCATCCCGACTCGCTTGTCTGGGCAGCCGAGAACGACGTCAATGTTGTCACCTTGGGTTTGACCCCTCAGGTCAAAGCGATCGCCGACCGCTACAAGCAGGAGTGGAGCAGGCTTGGCAAGCCGGAGGCGAAACTGCCCTGTGTCGGCGTCACGCGCCATATGGTCATTGCGCCCACCGACCAGGAAGCGCGCGCGATTGCAAAGCGCGGCTACAAGATGTGGCACGATAGCTTCGCCAAGCTCTGGTACGACAATGGTTTGCCGGTTCCGTTCGTCGAATCGATCTATCCTGGGGATTGGGATCAGCTTCAGGAAATCGGCAACGGGTTCGCGGGAACGCCGGAGAGTGCGCGCAAATATGTTATGGATGAGGTCGAAGCGACGGGCATCAACTATATGTCTTGTTGGTTCGTCTTCGGGGATATCAATGTGGCGGATGCGACCCGCTCTGTGGAAGCGTTCAGTGAGCATGTGATCTCCGCTTTCGCCCCTTCTTCTGCGCCAGCGAAAAGGTAAAAGCATATGGATGCCAGCACACACGCTGACGGTGAGCTGCTCTCGCTGCCACTGCCCAGGTTGAAGGCAGCGAAGCTGAGCGGCGATGATCGGCGACTGCTCTACTACCGTGAGGCGGGAAGAGCGGACGCTAGCGCGATCCTGTTCCTGCACGGGCTGGGCTCCAACTCTAACAATTTTCGTGCTCAGCTCGCCGGTATTAATGGCTATCGGATCATTGCCTGGGATGCTCCCGGCATCGGCGGGAGCACGCCGTCGCCGCAGCCAAATCCGGGCGGCGGATATTATGTCGAGATCGTCCGAAGTCTTGCCGAGAGCCTCGGGATTGCACGGTTCCATCTGGTCGGAAGCTCGTGGGGCAGCGTCATCGCGATGTGCTTTGCGGCCGCGCATCCGGAGCTGCTGCACAGCCTCACCTTGCTCTCGCCGAACCGCTCCATGGGCGAGCTGCAGGGGCCGGAGCGGGAAGCAGCGCTGCAACAATGGCTCAGTCCTGATCTGGTGATCGGCGCGAGGCCTGATGCGCTTGCCGGGATGCTCACCGGCCCGAACAGCAGCGAGCGTGTCCGTTTCCTCGCCGGCTCACTGCTCGATTTCGCGACCAAGGCCGGTTTCGAGAATGCGGTGCAAATGATGTTCAACGTCAATGCACTCGAGGTGGCAGAGCATGTCGCCGTTCCGACCCTGATCATTACTGGAGCGGCCGACCAGCTGGCGCCGAAGGACCAGCATGGCGAACTACTCCAGCGAATCATCAAGAACAGCCGGCTCGTAGTGCTCGACGACATCGGGCATCTCGTCGAGCTGGAGGTACCTTCTGAGGTTAACACGCTGATCGGGGAGCATGTTCGCGGATCAGAGGGCTGACGCGGAATAGATTGGCTTCGGGTAATAACTTTTGCATTGTGAGAGCCAATCAGCGGGTCCGCGTCTGCGGAGCTCTAACGCGTCGCCCCATGAGTGAAGCCACGAAGCCCCTTCCGCTACTTCAATTCGTCACCTGAGGTGATCCGCCTCGTGGTGATGATGTACGTGAAGTACCCTCTGTCGCTGCGGAACGTTGAGGACCTGCTGGCTGAGCGCGGGATCGATGTCTGTCATGAGGCGGTTCGCTTCTGGTGGAACCGGTTTGGCCCCATGTTCGTGGGCGAGTCCGCAGAATGCGCGTGGAACGGATGCGTGCCTTCCGTCAGTGGCGCTGGCACCTTGATGAGATGTACGTGAAGATCAATGGGGAGATGCACTACCTGTGGAGGGCGGTGGATCACGAAGGCGAGGTGCTGGAGTCATTTGCCACGCGCACGAGAGACAACGTGGCTGCTCTCAGGTTCATGAAGAAGGCGATGAAGCGCCACGGAAGGCCTGAAGCGATCGTCACCGATCGCCTTCGCTCCTACGGCGCCGCGATGAATGAGCTTGGCAATGCTGAGAAGCGCGAGGTGGGGCGCTGAGAGAACAACCGGGCCCAGAATTCGCACCTGCCGTTCCGACGACGAGAGCGGGCGATGCAGAGGTTCCGACGAATGAAGACGTTGCAGAAGTTCAGCTCAGTCCATGCCCAGGTCCACAACCACTTCACTCAGGAACGCCACCTCATCGATCGCCAGACCTACAAGGCTCGCCGCTCGGCCGCACTGGCCGAGTGGAGCATCGTCATGGCCTGGACAGAAGCAGCGAAGGGCAGAGTTGCGTCTATCGGAGACAAGTTCGCATTAGACTGACAGCACCGCCAAGGCTGCGTATTACGGCCTAAAAACAATAGGTTACATAAACATCTTGGGCGGGCAAACCGAGTTTGCTACACACGGTGCTACACGCCATCGTATGATGACGTCCCCACAGCCGAGGGAATAATATCGGTTGAGCCGGCCCAAACGTGGTGGGGCCGTGACTGGGTCGTACCGCAGTGAGCGGAAGCTATGGCCCGCACCTCCAACGTCGGAATGGCATTTTTCACCTACGGGTGCGCGTGCCTTACGACCTGAAGCTGCGGGTTGGTATGCTCGAAGTCACGCGGTCCCTTCGAACTCACCAGCCGACCAGAGGACGTCACCGACACGCTGGACCTCGCCCTGGCGGCTTCTGGTTGCGACAGCGCCACGGTGCTGCACAAACCCCGGCTACTCAGCGATAATGGCCCC
>Ga0255338_1004838_pt1 | contig 13219 bp, 13 predicted proteins | sample MeOH1_35cm_T4_19_FD_203715 | JGI IMG/M metagenome (GOLD analysis project Ga0255338, IMG submission 203715) | Sandy soil microbial communities from University of British Columbia, Vancouver, Canada - MeOH1_35cm_T4_195 | ecosystem: Engineered > Artificial ecosystem > Sand microcosm > Unclassified ...
CCGATCCGGTTCGCGATAGAAGTTCGCCATCTCTTCCCCCTCACGTTGCCTGTGCCAACGGAATCAGCACGCCGTCATTGGCGCAAGCGGTCCGCCTCGGTCGAGGTGGCGATTCTGCAACAGACTCCGAGGTGGGGGTGGAAAGCGTGCTCTGATCGCAACGGCTATTGGGCGTTATAAGGCGCTGATCGTAACCTGTCTCGTTCTATTGCACTACTCATCGCGACACAGTTGTCTGTAATGCTGCGACAATGCCCCCAAAGTTCTGGCAGGCCCGCAGAGGCCCGGTTCATCAAAACGAGGACCAGTGTGCCTTCCGAGCGTCGAGGCGATGCGGTCAGCCACCACCATTGCGTTTGGGCAGGCCTGATTTCGACAGCTCGACCTTTGCCAGGCCCTTTTGGAGCGCATTGAGATAATGAACGAATGCGACGCGATCATCGAATTTAAACGGCGCCGTGGCCTGATCGTAAAATTGGTAGATTCGCTGGAGCGTTTCGTTCCAGTAGGTCCGCCCAACAGGCGTCAGCTGAACGATGCGCGCGCGCTTGTCTCCGGCGCCAGTCACCCGTTGAACAAGGCCGTCACGTTCAAGGCGCTTGAGGACGCCGTCCAGGTTCTGCCTTGTGACGACGAGGTAATCGCCAAGCTGGCTGAGCGGGATCCCCGAGGCGAACTTGTCCTGCGAGAGCGCACCCAGAACCGCCCACTGTACCGTCGTAATCCCCAACTGCTGGACGGCCTTCCTTTGCAGCTCATTGCCAAGCTGGAAAATCCGGAAGAACATTCGGTTGTTGAGGTGATCGTTGCCAGCGTTCCGGCTCGACGTTGCCAACTCGGCAACGGGCTCGTCAACAGCATCGGTATCGGCATCCGACAAACGGCGCCGGCGAGACGGAGTCGCGGGGCGACGCAGCCCAGCCACTTCGTTTTCCGGAACCACGTCAGAATCCATCCGGCGAGGGGCGGTCGCCCGTGCGCTCTCCACATCAATCTTCGTCTTCACTCTTGCCATCGACCATCGTCCGTCAATCTAAAATTTAGCCAAATTGGCGGAATCCTTACGTTTCTGCCTGCCATTGTCGCTCCTACCATTCTCCATCCCACGCAGAAATCGCGCCAGGGCGCCTAATGTGACTAATTCCGCGTCCATATGTGGATTGTGACCGCTCGCGGGGAGCTCCACGATCAACAGAGTCCGACCAGCACGCTCCTGAATCAGACGTGCATGTTGCATGGTTCCGAACGGATCAGCAGAGCCCTGAATCACAAGCAGCGGGAGTTGCAGTTTGTCAAGGTCGTCCACGATCGTCCATCTCCGGAAGCTGGGCAGTAACCACGCCTCCGCCCAGCTTCAGAATGCACCGTTCAGATCTCTGCGGTATTTGGATAGCTTTTCTCTGAAGTCAGGGTCTCGCTCGAATCGTGATGCCATCGTCGCCATGCTCTTGAGGGTGATCCCTTCGGCGAAGACGTGCGGCGCTTCCACGACTGAGGACAGCGCTCGGTCTGGAAAAGCCGAGGCGAACAGGAGTGCGATCGTCGAGCCGTCGCTGTGGCCGTAGACATGGCACTGCTGCACGCCAAGAGCGTCGAGCAACATCGGCATAAACTGGTGTGCTTCCTCATGCAGATAGTTCGTGTCGTGGGGGCGGAGCAATGGCGATGAAGCTCCGCACCCACGGCGAGAGTAAACCAGAGCTGGAATGCCGGTCGCCTGTGCAACTTTGCCAGGAAATGACTTCCAGTCTGCAACGCAGCCGAATCCGTGATGCAGGAAAACGATCGGTGCCACCGGCAGCCGATCGTCATCCCCTGGCCCCGGCAGGCACCACGCATACTCGATCGAAGTACCCTCGACTTCGATCCACTGAATGGTGGGTGTGTGCTCGGGTTCGCTTGACACAAGGTCGTTCGTTGCAACCTCCCTGTCAGCGAAACTTCGGGGGGCGCTTCTCAAGGAAGGCCTTGACGCCCTCCTTGGATTCTTCGGTCTGGTAGAACAGACCGAGCGCCTGCATGCCGATCCCGGAGATGCCTCGGATCGACTCGGAGTCCAGGTTGAAGGATTTTTTCGCGATCGCGATCGCCGTCGGGCTAAGCGCGGCGATCTCGGCGCACCAGCGATCGACCTCAGCATCCAATTCCTCCGGCGCGACCACGGCGTTGATCAGGCCCATCTGCAGAGCCTGATCGGCCGTATAGCGCCGACACAGCATCCAGATCTCCCGGGCCTTCTTCTCACCGACGACGCGGGCAAGCAGAGCGGTCCCGAAACCCGGATCGACGGAGCCGACCTTCGGGCCGACCTGACCGAAGACGGCGGTGGACGAGGCGATGGCGAGGTCGCAGCAGGTCACCAGCACGTTCCCGCCGCCGATAGCGAAACCATTGACACGCGCGATCACCGGCTTCGGTACATCGCGGATCAGGCTCTGCAACTCCTCGACCGGAAGACCGATCGTGCCGCGCCCGTCATAGGCGCCGTCGTGCGCCGACTGGTCGCCGCCGGTGCAGAAGGCCTTTGACCCCGCCCCGGTCAGGACGGTGGCGGCGATAGCTTTGTCCCATCCGGCCTTGTTCAACGCGTGAATCAACTCCTCGCAGGTCTGCCCGCGGAAGGCGTTGTATTTCTCCGGCCGATTGATAGTAATCCAGGCAGCGGCCTCGCGAACCTCGTAGCTGATGTCTTGATATTCCATCTGTTGTTCCTCATCCGTGCATGGTCAGGCCGCCGGACACGCTGATCACCTGGCCGGTGATGAAGTCCGCGTCGCTGCTGGCGAAGAAGGCGATCATGCCCGGAATGTCATCGGGCTGGCCCAAGCGCTTGAGCGGGATGGCCTTCTGGAGCTTGTCGTAGATCTTCTGCCCGTACTCGCCTTCGCCTACAAACGACCGCAGCAGCGCGGTATCGGTCGGTCCCGGACAGACGACGTTGACCCTGACATTGTCGCGCGCGCATTCACGGGCGACGGTCTTCGAGAACGAGATCAGGCCACCCTTGCACGCCGAATAGACGGATTCGCCCGACGAGCCGACCCGGCCGGCATCCGAGGCGATGTTGATCACCTTGCCGCCGCCTGCGGCGATCAGATGGGGCAGAACCGCCTTGTGCAAATTGAGCGGACCGCGCAGATTGATCGCGATGATCTTGTCCCACAGATCGGGTTCGGTCTCGAGGAACGGCTTGGCGATGTCCCACCCGGCATTGTTGACTAGGATGTCGATCTTCCCGAAGTGCCGGGCGGCGTGTTCGACAGCGTTGGTCACGTCCTCGAAGCGGGTGATGTCGAACGCGAGCGGGAGCACATCACCGCCGCGGCCATGCAGATGGTCGGCGAATGCGTTCAGCCCTTTCTCGTCGATATCCGCAGCGACCAGCTTCATGCCTTCATCGACAAAGCGCTCGCAGATCGCTCGGCCAATCCCGCCTGCGGCGCCCGTGACGATGGCGACCCGCTCTTTCAGTCCTCGCATTTGTTTCTCCATTTCCGGGCGTTAGGCGCCCTGCACGTTGTCGCGAACGAGGCCGCGGAGCTTGAACTTCTGTACCTTTCCGGTGGCCGTTCGCTCGATCGGTCCGAGGATCACCCGGTTGGGCACTTTGAATTTCGCCAAGCGCGCGCGGCAGAAGTCGAGGAGTTCCTGCTCGCTGACGCGGTTGTCCGGACCGGGCTTCAGCTCGACGAAGGCACAGGGCCTCTCCCCCCACTGCTTGTCAGGCATCGCGATCACGGCCGCATAAGAGACGGCTGGGTGCTTGAAGAGGACGTCCTCGATCTCAATCGAGGAGATGTTCTCGCCGCCGGAGATGATGATGTCCTTCGACCGATCCTTGATTTCGATGTATCCGTCGGCGTGGACCACGGCGAGATCGCCGGTGTGGTACCAGCCACCGGCAAAGGCTTCCTCGGTCGCTTCCGGATTCTTAAGGTAGCCCTTCATGCCGACGCTGCCGCGGAACAGCACTTCGCCCATGACGGAACCGTTGTGCAGGACAGGTTCGAGCGTGATGGGATCGGCGACGATCATCGCGTCGGTGACAGCGGTGCGGACACCCTGGCGAGCCATCTTCTGCGAGCGCTCATCGGGCACCAGGTCATTCCATTCCCGGTGCCAGTCGCAGAGCGCCGTAACGCCGTGCAGCTCCGTAGTGCCGTAAACGTGGCGCACGACGAAGCCCAGGGCTTCGGTCTCCTTGAGGACAGCTGCCGGCGGTGCGGCGCCGGCGGTCATCACCGCGACTGGCCGAGACAGCTTGCGGTTCGCGCTCTTCCCGCTTTCGATCAGCATGCCCAAAACGGTCGGTGCCCCGCACAGATGGGTCACCCCGTTTGCCTCAATGGACTCGAAGATCTGCTCGGGTACGACCTTGCGGAGACAAACGTGGGTTCCGCCGACGGCGGCGATTGCCCAGGAGAAGCACCAGCCGTTGCAGTGGAACATGGGCAGGGTCCACAGATAGACGGAATCGGCGTCCATCTTGTGATGCAGCAACTGCCCAAGCGCGTTCAGATAGGCGCCGCGGTGATGATAGAGGACACCCTTAGAATTGCCGGTCGTCCCTGACGTGTAGTTCAGCGAAAGCGCCTCGAATTCGTCTTCCGGCCAGTAGGTCGGCTCTTCCGCATGCCCTCGCTGGAGGAACTCCTCGTAGGTGCACGATCCGATACGCTCTCCGCCCTCTGCCAGTGCATCCTCGATGTCGACCACCAGCGGCTTGAACTCCATCTGCGCCAGCGCAACGCGCGCCACGTCGCTGAACTGCTTGTCGACGAGAAAGACCTTCGCCTCGCAATGCTCCAGAATGAAGGCGATGGCGGCGGCGTCGAGGCGAATGTTCAGGGTGTTGAGGAGCCCGCCGGACATCGGCACGCCGAAATGGGCTTCAAGCATTGCCGGCGTGTTGGGAGAGAGAATGGCCACGGTATCGCCACGCCGAATCCCGCTGTGCGTCAGTGCCGACGCCAGCTCCTTGCAGCGATGAGCATGTTCACGCCACGTGTATCGCTCCTCGCCGTGGATGATGGCCACGCGATCGGGAAATACATCCGCTGCGCGAAGCAAGAATTTCATCGGCGTCAGCGGCCGATAGTTGGCTGGCCTTCGCTGTAGAAAATCTGCATCGAGATTGAGAGTCACGTTTTCCTCCTGGAGACACCATTGGTTTGTTGGGACTGCGGCCGCGTGCCCGGCATCCCACGGTCTGACCCTCGTTTGCCGCCCGTTTAGACTTGATTTCCGACGAGCGCGCCCTCGAGAATCGCGCGCTTCGCGTCGAGCTCGCCAGCGAGTGCCGCGCCGCCGATTACGTGGACCGACTGCCCACGGGCCTCCAGCTCGTCGGCGAGGCCGCGGACCGAGACCTGGCCGGCACACACCACGATGGTGTCTGCGGGGATCACTTCCGCTCGACCTTGGACTTCGACGTGCAGCCCCTCTGCGTCGATCTTGCTATAGGTCGCTTCGCCGATCTGGCGAACACCCAGGTCCTTCAGCTCCTTTCGCAGGATCCAGCCGGTGCTCTTGCCGAGCGTCCGACCGAAGGCTCCTGCAGAACGCTTGACCATCGTGACTGTGCGCTGAGCAGGATGCGGAGTGGCCTTGCCCTTCACGCCCCAGCGCTCCTCGAATTCTTCGACCGACTGAAGCTTGTGATCGTCGCCAAGCGCGACGAAGAGCGCGACGTCATGGCCGATGCCTCCAGCGCCGATGACCACAACGCGCTGGCCGGCCTTGACCGAACCGTCGAGAATGCTGGTGTACCCGACCACACGCGGATCGTCGGCGCCGGGAATGTCGAGCAGGCGGGGGGTGATGCCGGTCGAGACGATCACATCGTCGAAATTCTCCCGGCCCAATGAATCGATGCCGACGCGTTGGCCTGTCCGAACATGGATACCGGCGTTTGCGAGCTGCCGCTTGAAGCCTTCGACCGCTCGTCCGTAATCCTCCTTGCCGGGAACCCGCGCAGCCAACGTGAACTGCCCGCCGATCTCTGGCGCCGCTTCGTAGAGCGTGACGTGGTGGCCACGGCGCCCGGCCTCGAGCGCAGCAGAGATACCCGCCACGCCGCCACCGACGACGGCGATCCGCTTCGAACGCTGCGCCGGGAGGTCCGAAAATGTGCCTTCTCGCGCTGCACGGGGATTGACCAAGCAGCTGATCACCTGGTCGGTGAAATAGTGGTCGAGGCAAGCTTGGTTGCAGGCGATGCAGATGTTGATCAGGTCGGGGTGCCCGTCCCTGACCTTGTTGACGAAAGCCGCATCGGCCAGAAATGGCCGCGCCATTGATATGAGGTCAGCCGCGCCGTCGGCGATGAGCCTCTCGGCGTCCTCGGGAAGGTTGATCCGATTGCTCGCTGTGACCGGGATCGACACGGCGGACTTGATGCGACGCGTCGCCTCCGAGAAGGCCGCGTGCGGGACCGTCCCGGCGATCGTGGGGATGGTGGATTCATGCCATCCGATCCCGGTCGAAAGACAGTCGGCCCCCGCCTGCTCGACCTCGCGGGCAAGCCAGATCGTCTCGTCGTCGCTCAGGCCACCTTCGATCAACTCGAGGGCCGAGATGCGGTACGACAAGATCGGCCCGCTGCCGAGCGTAGCGCGGACAGCGCGCACCACCGAGAGGGGAAAGTGGGCCCGTTTCTCCAGCGGACCGCCCCATTCATCCTCTCGGGCATTGGTGCGCGCCGCGAGGAATTGGCTGATGAGATAGCCTTCAGACCCCATCACCTCCACGCCGTCATATCCGGCCTCGACCGCAAGCCGCGAAGTGCTCGCATAGGCTCTGATCGTCTCTTCGATCTCGGTAGCGTTGAGCGCGCGCGGGGTGTAGCGATTGATCGGAGATTTGATCGCCGACGGGGCAACGATAGCCGGGTGGTAGCCGTATCGTCCCGCGTGCAGGATCTGCAACAGAATGCGGCCGCCCGCCCCATGAACCGTGTCGGTAATCTTGCGGTGGTCTTTAACCTGCTCGGAAAACTCGAAGGTTCCGGGCTCGTCCTTCATGCGCCCGGCGAAAGTCGGTGCGAAACCTCCGGTGACGATGAGCCCGACGCCGCCCTTGGCCCGTTCGGCATAGAACTGAGCAAGTTCGTCGAACCGCTCCGGATGGGATTCGAGGCCAGTATGCATCGAGCCCATGACGACCCGGTTCGGTAGAGTGACCGCCCCGACGCGAACCGGCTGAAGAAGTGCCGACTGTGGCTTGCCCATGGATAATCTCCTCCCGAAATCAATGTCCTGTTCCGATCAGGAACTATCACGACAAAGCCCTATCGATCCTCTGCATATATGTCAATATGGTTGCCTAGTTGTGATATCGGCATCATCGGCCGCACAGGGCTGGTCGGGAAGGAAATCGCTAAAAACACCCATAAAATGGCCAATTACGCGAATATTCATGCCGCGATGCACAATCTGTTTCCAATGGTGCCTATGGTCTATAAATCAACATATTGACAATGAATGACGCATTTCGATAGGTTGCGCGTGCGGTTCGAAGAGGTCGCTTCCCTAGGGAGAAAAAACAATGAAATTGAGAAGGCTATTGCTCGCTTGCGCCCTCGCCACATTGCACGCGCCGGCTTGGGCGGACACCAACGTCAAGCTCGGTGTCCTCACCGATCTGAGCGGGCCGTATGCGGACCTCTCTGGAAAAGGCTCTGTCATCGCCACGCAGATGGCCGTCGAGGAATTCCAAAAATTGCACCCCGACTTCAAGATCGAGGTGATTTCATCAGACCATCAGAACAAGCCCGACATCGGGTCCTCGGTGGTGCGCAAATGGTTCGACCAGGACGGCGTCGATGCTGTCGTCGATGTCGCAAGTTCTGGCGTAGCGATGGCGGTCGGCCAGCTCGCGAAGGACGGCAACAAAGTGTTCCTTGCCTCCGGTCCCGCGAGCTCGGATATCACCAATAAGGCCTGCTCGCCAAATACGATCCAGTGGACCTACGACACCTACGCCTTGAGCAAGAGCACGGCCTCGGCCCTGGTGCAATCCGGTGGCAACAAGTGGTTCTTCATCACTACCGACTACGTGTTCGGCCATGCCATGGAGCGCGATACCTCGCGCTTCGTCGAGGCCGCGGGAGGAAAAGTCGTCGGCAGGGCACGGGTGCCGATCAACACGCCTGATTTTTCATCCTTCCTCCTGCAGGCGCGATCTTCCGGCGCCAACGTTGTTGGCCTCGCCAATGCCGGTGCGGACACGATCAATGCGGTGAAGCAGGCGGCCGAGTTCGGCCTCACGAAGGGCGGCATCCGATTGGCCGGCCTTCTTGTCGACATCACCGACGTCCACGGCCTCGGACTCCCGGCGTCGCAAGGGCTTGTCATCACCCAGGCATTCTACTGGGACCTGAACGACAGCACCCGAGCGTTCTCCAAGCGGTTCGCCGAGCGTGCCGAGGGCAAGATGCCCGGCCAAGTGCATGCCGGTGCTTACTCAGCCACCCTTCATTACCTGAAGGCGCTCGCCGCAGGGGCGCCGAAGACAGATGGAAAGGCGGTTGTCGCGAAGATGGAAGAGCTCCCTACGGAGGATGAGGCGTTCGGCAGGGGCTCCGTGCGCAAGGACGGCCGCAAGCTACACGATATGTATCTCTTCGAGGTCAAGAAGCCTGCCGAATCCTCCGGCGGATGGGATCTCTACAAGCGCCTCGCTACCGTCCCGGCCGACCAGGTGTTTCGGCCCCTGGCCGAGAGCGAATGTGCGCTGGCGCGTTGAGGTTCCCGTTGGCACCACCTGCGCGACGCGCGCTGGCGCACCTTTCTTCCTGCATCACCTGAGGTCTCACCGCCATGAAGTCTCTTGAACATTTCGATCAATCCCGAAACTGGACCGCCGAAGAAACCCTCGTCATCGAGCAAGTAACTCGGATTGCTGCTGATGTTCTGGCTCCGAACGCTGGGGGATTGGACGAACGCAAGGAATTTCCTTGGGTCAATTTCAAGGTCCTGAAGGAAGTCGGGCTGAACGGCATCTTCGTTCCCGAAGAATATGGTGGTTCGCCGGTCAGCTATCGCTGCCTCCTCGAAGTGGTTCGTCTCATCTCCGAAGCCTGTGCTTCGACGGGCATCATTTTCGGCACGACTGGTGCAGTCGCGAAGCCGATCCAGGAGTTCGGTACCAAGCTCCAGAAGGAGCGCTTCCTGCCGTTGATCGCGAATGGCGGACTTGGTGCCTTTGCCATCACCGAGCCGCACGCGGGTTCGGACGGTTCTAGCATTCGCACCCGATTCCAGCCCGATGGTGGCGACATCGTTATCAACGGCGGCAAGATATTCATCACCACAGGCGATGTTGCTGACGTTGTCTTGGTGTTCGGGAAATGGAGCGAGCTGGAAGATTCGTCGAAGGCGGTATCCGTTGTCATCCTTGAGAAAGGGACGCCCGGTTTCGACGTGGTTCGCCTTGAATCCAAGATGGGTGCGAACGCATCATCCACAGCCGAGCTCGCTTTTACGAACTGCCGCATACCGCGGGCCAACCTTCTCGGAAATCCGGGCGACGGCATGAAGATCATGGTGGCCGTCCTCAACAAGTCCCGGCCCAGCGTTGCGGCCCAGGCGTTGGGCATCGCTTCCGGAGCCTTCAATGACGCGGTAGCCTACGCGAACGAGCGTCAACAAGGTGGCAAGCGGATCATCGGCCATCAGGCGATCGCATTCATGCTTGCCGATCTCGCCATAGAACTCCTCTCGACCAGGACACTCCTCGACCATGTCGGCCGCCTCGTCGACGAGGGTGTACAGGACGTTAGCGTCGAAGCCTCGATGATCAAGGTCAAGGCCTCTGACCTCGCCATGCGCATGACAACGGATGCCGTCCAAGTGTTCGGTGGGCATGGCTACGTGAAAGGTCATCGCGTCGAGCGCCTAATGCGGGAAGCAAAGGTCACACAGATCTGGGAAGGCACCAATCAAATTCAAAAACACGTCATCAGCCGCGATCTCATGACACGCTAAGCAGGTTCACTTTTGGAAGGAGGGCCCAACTTGGCCCTGGATACGGATACGTTCAACCTGCTCCTCGAAACGGTTCGCCGCTTTGTCCTAGAGCGTCTTATTCCGCGCGAAGTCGAGGTGGTCGAAACAAACGCTATTCCCGACGATGTCGTCCGGGAAATGAAGGACCTCGGCCTGTTCGGCTTGTCCATCTCGGAACAGCATGGAGGGCTTGGGCTCACCATGGAGGAAGAGGTGCGTGTCGTATTTGAACTCGGGCGGACCTCGCCCGCGTTCCGTTCGGTCGCCGGCACCAATATCGGGATCGGCTCGCAATCGATCGTCATCGCCGGTACGCCCGACCAAAAGGCGAAGTATCTCCCCGCGCTCGCCTCTGGGGAACTGATCGGTTCCTTTGCCCTCACCGAACCAGACGCCGGCTCGGACGCCATGGCGCTGCGGACCACGGCACGCAAGGATGGAGACCACTACATCCTGAACGGCACGAAGCGCTATATCACCAACGCGCCGATCGCGGGCCTATTCAGCGTCATGGCGCGGACCGCCCCTGAGCGGAAGGCCAATTCGATCTCCTGCTTCCTGGTCGAAGCCGGAACGCCCGGCATCAAGCTCGGCCTGCCCGACAAGAAGATGGGCCAGCGCGGCGCGTTGACGTGCGATGTCATTTTCGAGGATTGCCGAGTCCCAGCGGCAGCTTTGCTCGGAAACGAAGAAGGAAACGGATTCCGGACGGCGATGCAAGTGCTCGACAAAGGCGCCTCCATATCGCTGCGCTTTGTGTCGGCATCGCCGACCGCCTGATCGAGGAATCCGTCGTCTACGCGAAGGACCGCAAGCAGTTCGGGCAGCCGATCGCGGAGTTCCAGCTCATCCAAGCCATGTTGGCGGACAGCGAGGCCGACACTTATGCCGCACGATGCATGATCCTGGATGCCGCGGCTCGTCGCGACCGCAGAGAAAATACGACCCGGCAGGCCGCGTGCGCAAAAATGTTCGCCTCAGAAATGGTAGGGCGTGTCGCCGATCGAGCGGTCCAGATCTTCGGCGGGGCCGGCTACATGGCCGAGTACCCCGTCGAGCGCTTCTACCGTGACGTGCGCCTGTTCCGGATCTTCGAGGGCACGACGCAGATCCAGCAGCTCGTCATCGCCCGTGAACTGCTCAAGGCGGCCTCCTGACAACGACCAGCAACACCGAGGACCTCATGGCCATCGAGCTCACCCAACAGGACGAATTCGCCGTTCTCACCTTCAATCGTCCGGAAGCGCTCAACGCGCTCAACGCGGACACGATCGGGGAGATTTCCACGGCGATCGATAGGGTCGCGCAGATGGAGGTCCGCGCGCTCATCATCACCGGAGCGGGAGAGAAAGCCTTCTGCGCCGGCGCCGACGTCAAGGAGATGGTCGGGATCGATCTCATCACGAAGAAGCGCAAGGCGGAGCGTGGACAGTCCACCTTCGCGAAACTCGATGGGCTCCTCATTCCTTCCATCGCATTGATCAACGGCTATGCCTTCGGAGGCGGTCTCGAGTTGGCGCTTGCCTCGACCTTCCGTCTCGCGACGCCCCGAGCGGCCATGGCGCTTCCGGAGATCAAGCTGGGCCTCATGCCGGGCTACGGCGGCACCCAGCGTCTCCCGCGCATCGTCGGTGAGGCCAGGGCCTTGGAGATGATCATGACCGGGCGAACGGTGCGGGCGGAGGAGGCTCAGGCCATCGGCCTGGTCCATCGCGTCGTCGGCGCGGACAGTCGTCTCGCGGAGGCCTTCGCCTTCGCGCGTGAGTTCTCAGGCTTCAGCCTGGTGGCGCTCGGCTATGCCCGCGAAGCGGTCAAGCGCGCGCTCTCCACCCCCCTCAACGAAGGTCTCAAGATCGAGGCCGAGATCTCGACGCTCGCGTTCCAGTCGAAGGATGCGCAGGAGGGCATCACCGCTTTTATCGAGAAGCGCACGGCCAAATTCTCCGACGCATGAGCTTCCGGCGACACCATCCTGAAGGCGCAAAATCATGCGAAGTTACCGTGTGTGGGAGCTCGGATCTCCTAAAGACATGAAGATTGATGAGCTTCCAGCTCTTGTTCCAGGCTCGAACGAAGTTGTCGTGGATGTTAGGGCGGCAGCTGTAGGTTTTGTAGATACGCTGGCTGTCTCGGGACGTTACCAGAATATTCCTCCTGTCCCGTTTACACCCGGAATGGAATTTGCGGGGATCATTCGCGCCATCGGCCCGGGCGTGACCGATTGTGCCGTCGGCGATCGTGTCGTCGCGTATGTTCTGAACGGCGCCTTCTCGGAGCAGGCCGTTGCAAAAATCGGAGAATTCTATCCAGTACCCGACGAGGTTCCGTTCGATCAGGCAGTTCTACTTTGCGGTGCCTACCTCACGGCGTATTTCGCGCTAGTGGTGCGAGGTCAATTTGAGCGGGGAGAGACGGTCCTCGTGGGCGGTGCCGGCGGCGCCGTTGGCCTTGCGGCCGTCCAGATCGCCAAGGCACTCGGCGCTGGAACGGTGATTGGCACATATAGATCGGCCGCCGACAGGCAGGCCATCCTTGAGGCCGGCGCCGACGTGGCAATTGACGTGTCCGATTCCGACCTCCGCGAGGCGGTCCGCGTGAAGGTTTTGGCGGCAACCAACGGCCATGGGGCGGACATCGTGCTCGATCCGATCGGTGGAGAGTTCTTCTCCGCGGCTCTGAGGGCGATCGCATGGAGTGGCCGGCTTGTGGTGATTGGCTTTGCCGCCGGCGACATCCCGACTGTGAAAATCAACTACCTTCTCCTCAAGAACATCGGGGTTCTCGGTGTCGAGCTGAGCCAGTACCGACGTCAAGCGCCCGACCGCCTCAAAGTGGTTCAGGCCGAGTTGTTCGATCTCTGGCACCAAGGCCGGCTCCGGCTGCGGGTCGCTCGGCATTTCACCTTTGAAGGCATACCGGCCGCGCTCGAGTTCGTGGCAAGCGGCAGGACGGGCGGCAGAGCGCTGATCTCGATCGGACAGAACCCGGCATGATGAAGCTCTCAACAACAGCCGCCGTTGCCGTTATCGGCGCTGGCGCGATGGGCTCGGGGATTGCCCAGGTGGCGGCGCAGGCGGGACATGCGGTGCGCCTCTACGACGCGCTGGACGGTGCGGCCGAGAAGGGACGGTCCGGCATCCTCGCCGGCCTCGACAAGCTGGTCGCGAAGGGCAAGCTGCCGGCGGAGGAGCGCGACGCGCTGGCGGCCCGGA
>Ga0255338_1004839_pt1 | contig 13219 bp, 11 predicted proteins | sample MeOH1_35cm_T4_19_FD_203715 | JGI IMG/M metagenome (GOLD analysis project Ga0255338, IMG submission 203715) | Sandy soil microbial communities from University of British Columbia, Vancouver, Canada - MeOH1_35cm_T4_195 | ecosystem: Engineered > Artificial ecosystem > Sand microcosm > Unclassified ...
CGACTTCGGCACCGGCTATTCCTCGCTGTCCTACCTGAAGCGGCTGCCGATCGACGAACTGAAGATCGACCGCAGCTTCATCCGGGACATCCTCACCGACGGCAACGATGCGGCCATCGCCGCCACCATCATCGGCCTGTGCCGCAAGCTGGGGCTGGAGGTGATCGCCGAAGGGGTGGAGACCGAGGCGCAGCGCCAGTACCTGGCGCTCCAGGGCTGCCGCCGCTTCCAGGGCTACTTCTTCTGCCGGCCGCTGGCGATCGAGCCGCTGGAGGCGTTCATGGCGCGCGGCGAGGGCGCCGCCGGCCTCACACCGGAACCATCTTCAACGGTGTCGTGACCACTGCACGCGGCAGCCGCAGGATGATCGCCTGGCTGTTGCGCAGCAGCTCCACGCCGTGCTCCAGGGCGAGCGCCTGCACTTCCGGCCAGGCGAGCGGCGCGTCGCCGGCTTCGTGCAGCTGCGTGAAGCTGCCTTCCGGCCGCGGCTGGTACTCCACCGCGATCACGCCATGGGAGGCGGAGGGCTCGGCCCGGATCGCGATCTCGCCGGGCCCCGGCGCCGCGTCCGCCAGCGTCAGGATGGCGGCGGCCAGCAGGAAGCGCAGGGCGCTGCGCGAGACCGCGAATTCGCCCTCGGCCAGCTCGGTGCGCAGCGCGAAGCCACGGAAATCGAGGCCGGTGGACAGCAGGCGCACCGTGTCGGCGACGCCTTCGCGCAGCGCCGCGGTGTCGTCCTCGCCCGGCTCCATCCACGTGCACACCTCCAGGCAGCGCGCCACGGCCTGGCGCGCCAGCCGGTTGAGCTTGGAGATGGAGGATTGCAGGTCCTCCTGCGCCACGGCGCCGCGCTCCACGCGCGCGCCCAGCGCCTCGGCCATCATGCCCAGCGACTGCAGGTGCACCACCAGGTCGTGGCGCAGGGGCGGGGCCAGGCGGCGCAGGATGTCCTGCCGCGCCGCGCGCGCGAGGCTGTGCACGCGCTGCGGCGAGGCGGCGCGGGCCGGCGTGGCCGTGGCGCCGGGGGTGAGGGGGTCTTCGACGGACAGCATTGCAGGGCAGGCAAAAGGTCCAGGTACGAGCGCAGTCTGGGACGCGGGTTCCGCGCCCCTTGTCAGGGCCGCCCGGGGGCGGCTGTAGGACCGCAGCGGCAGGGCCGAGAGGAGCTTGGCGGCACCGCGGCGGGGCGTGAAAAGCCGCCCGGCGCCCCCTTGCCTGACGAGCTTCGGTGCGCCGGCCCAGGTTGTGCTGTAATTTGCGTGCCATGACAGGTGACCCGCAGTGACTTCCACGCTCCTCTCCGATGCCAACGCCGCCCAGCGGCTGTCGGGGCTGCTCGAGTCCGCCATGGACGCGATCGTCAGCTGCGACGACACGCAGAAGATCGTCCTGTACAACAGGGCCGCTGAAAAGACCTTCGGCTGGTCGGCGGAGGAGGCCCTGGGGCAGACGCTGGAGCTGCTGATTCCCAGCCGCTTCCACCGCCTGCACGGCCAGCAGGTGCGGCGCTTCGGCGCCACCGGCACCACCTCGCGCCGCATGGGCGACAACACGGTGCTGTACGCGCGCCGCAAGAACGGCGACGAGTTCCCGATCGACGCCTCGATCTCCCAGCTCAATACGCCCGACGGCAAGCTGTACACGGTGATCCTGCGCGACATCACCGAGCGCGTGCGGGCGCGCGAGGAGCTGGCCGCCTTCGCCTCCGAATCGGCCGGCGTGCGCGAGCAGGAGAAGTCGCGCATGGCCCGCGAGCTGCACGACGAGCTGGCGCAGTCGCTCACCGCCGCCAAGATGGATGCGATCTGGCTGCGCGACCACCTGCCCCGGGATGCCGAGGCACAGTCGAAGATCGCCACCATGCTGCTGATGCTGGACACCTGCGTCGCCTCGGTGCGCCGCATCGCCGCCGACCTGCGGCCGCTGGTGCTGGATGACCTCGGCCTCGTGCCGGCCCTCGAATGGGTGGTGCAGAACTTCAACCAGCGCACCGGCGTGCCCTGCGAGCTGATCGTGGACGAGGCGCTGGAGCTGGAGGAGCCTTTTGCCACCGGCGTGTTCCGCATCGTGCAGGAATCGCTGCAGAACGTGGCCAAGCACGCCGAGGCCAGGCACGTCGAAGTCGAGCTCAAGGCGCAGGGCGATTACCTGCTGCTGCGGGTGCAGGACGACGGCATCGGCTTCCGCCCCTCGGACCCGCGCAAGCCGCAGTCGCTGGGTCTGGTGGGCCTGCGCGAGCGTGCCCAGCTGATGCGCGGCGAGCTGCGCGTGGACAGCAGCCCCGGCGCGGGAACGCGCGTGGAGGCGAAGATTCCCACCCTCAGGGCTGAAGCATGACGATCAGGATCGTGATCGCGGACGACCACGCGATCGTGCGCGAAGGGCTCAAGCGGATCGTCGGCGACGCGCAGGACCTGCTGGTCGCGGGCGAGGCCGCCGACGGCACCGAGGTGATGAAGACGGTGCGCGAGCTCGAGTTCGACGTGCTCGTGCTGGACCTGTCGATGCCGGGGCGCAGCGGCATGGAGCTAATCAAGCTGGTGAAGTCCGAGAAGCCCAAGCTGCGCATCCTGGTGCTGAGCATGCACCAGGAGACGCAGTACGCGGTGCGGGCCATCAAGTCCGGCGCCAGCGGCTACCTCACCAAGGAAAGCGCGCCGGCGCAGCTGGAACAGGCGATCCGCAAGATCGCCGCGGGCGGCGCCTACATCAGCGCCGAAGTGGCGGAGCAGCTCGCGCTGGGCGCCATGCCCGGCGGCGACACGCTGCCGCACGAGAGCCTGTCGGACCGCGAGTTCGAGGTGTTTCGCCTGCTGGTCGCCGGCGAGGCGGTCTCGGACATCGCCGGCAAGCTGAACCTGTCGGTGAAGACGGTCAGCACGCACAAGGCCAACCTGATGCAGAAGCTGGGCCTGAGCAACCAGACCGAGCTGGTGCGCTACGCGTTGAAGCACGGGCTGACCGACCCGCTCTCTTAAACCCCGGGGCACGCAGCCGGCGCAACCCGGTCTTTCTCCCTCTCCCCCTGGGAGAGGGCTGGGGTGAGGGCACACCGCGCCGATTTGCCACCGACGTTCGCGCCGACGGCGCCTGCATCCCGTCGTCCCCGTAGGTCATGGGTGCGCGGCAAAGCCGCCCTTGCCACGCGCAGCCGTCCTACAGTCGGGCCAATGCCGGGCCGGCGTAATTCCTGCATCACCAGGAATACGCAGCATGAAGACAGCGAAAGAGGGAGCCAGGGACGATTCGGGGTCGCTCGCGCGGCGCGTCGGGGGGGCGATGCGCCGCCATCCCTGGCGCACCCTGCTGGCGGTCCCGCTGGCGCTGGTCGTGTACACGCTCGCGCTGATCCCGTTCACGCCCAGCATAGTCGACATCCGGAAGGCCAAGCAGGAGCAGCCTTCGGTGGTGCTGTCGGCCGACGGCAAGGAGCTGGCGGTGTTCAAGCGTGCCAACCGCGACTGGGTCAAGCTCGCGGACATCTCGCCCAAGGTCACCGAGGCGCTGCTCGCCACCGAGGACAAGCGCTTCTACGAGCACCACGGCATCGACGTGGCGCGCACGGCCAAGGCAGTGGTCAACACGCTGCAGGGCGACGTGGAAGGCGGCTCCACCCTCACCCAGCAGCTCGCGCGCAACCTGTATCCCGAGGAGATCGGGCGCGAGCAGACCATCACGCGCAAGATCAAGGAGGCGATCACGGCGCTCAAGATCGAATCGGTCTACAGCAAGGACGAGATCCTGGAAACCTACCTCAACTCGGTCTCCTTCCTCTACAACGCCTGGGGCATCGAGATGGCCGCGCGGACCTACTTCGACAAGTCCGCCCGGGACCTCAACGAGCTGGAAGCCGCCACGCTGATCGGCATGCTCAAGGGCACCGCCTACTACAACCCCGTCATGAACCCCGAGCGGGCCCTGCAGCGCCGCAACACGGTGCTGGCCATGATGGTCAAGGAAGGCAAGCTGAGCGAGGCGCGCTTCGAGCGCCTGAAGGCGCAGCCCATGAAGCTCGATTTCGAGCGCGTGCCCGAGCTCGATAACGCGGCCCCGCACCTGGCGCGCTACCTGCGGCAGTGGCTGGCCGAGTGGGCCGACCAGCACGACTACAACATCTATGCCGACGGGCTGGTCGTGCGCACCACCATCGATTCGCGCCTGCAGGCGATGGCCACCAAGGCGGTGGAGCGCGAGACCGCGGCACTGCAGGCGGTGGCGGACGTGGAGTGGAGCCGCAGCGGCCTGGTGGCGCTGGGAACCGATCCGAAGAACTACGTCGCCGCGCACGGCAGGTACGCGCCCTTCGAGTATTTCTGGAACAGCAACCCGAAGCTGGTCACGGCCTGGATCAAGGACTCGGAGGAATACAAGGCCGCCCGCGAACAGGGCCAGGGCGAGGAGCAGGCGATCAAGGACCTGCGGGCCAACGCCGGATTCATGCGGGCCCTGCGCAAGCAGAAGACCATGCTGCAGGCCGGCTTCCTGGCGCTCGATCCGCAGACCGGCGCGGTCAAGGCCTGGGTGGGCAGCCGCGACTGGGAGCACGACAAGTTCGACCACGTCTACCAGGCCCGGCGGCAGGCCGGCTCCACCTTCAAGCCCTTCGTCTACGGGGCCGCCTTCGAGATGGGCCACCAGCCGAACGAGACCCTGATCGACCAGCCGGTGGAAATCCAGATCGACCGCAACAAGTTCTGGCGCCCCAGCGACGTCGAAGGCTCGCCCACGGGCGAGCCGATGACGCTGCGCGACGGCCTGGCGAAGTCGAAGAACACCATCACCGCGCAACTGATGCAGCAGGTGGGCCCCGCGCGGGTGGCCAGCCTGGCGCGCGCCATGGGCGTGCGCCAGAGCAAGCTGGACGAGGTGCCCTCGCTGGCGCTGGGCACGAGCCCCGTCACGCTCAAGGAGATGGTCACCGCCTTCGGCACCATCGCCAACGGCGGCAGCTACATCGAGCCGCAGATCGTGGCGGCGGTGGAGGACCGCCAGCACAACGTGCTGGAGAGCTTCGCGCCCAGGACGCCCGAGCCGGCGCTGCAGAACCAGGCCGCGCAGACGCTGCTGGACGTGATGCGCGGGGTGATCGACTACGGCACCGCCGCCGGCCTGCGCACGCGCTTTGACCTGCGGGGCGATCTCGCCGGCAAGACCGGCACCACGCAGGACAACACCGACGGCTGGTTCATCCTGATGCATCCGCGGCTGGTGGCAGGCGCCTGGGTCGGCTTCAACGACGCCCGCGTCACCATGCGCAGCTCCTACTGGGGGCAAGGCGGGCACAACGCGCTGCTGGTGGTGGGCGACATGGTGCAGCAGGCCGAGAAGGCCGGCCTGATCGACGGCAAGGCGGCGTTCGCGGCGCCGCGCATGAAGGATCAGGAGAAGCCGCTGATCGATCGCATGGGCGACTGGTGGAACAGCGTGTTCAACATCCCGTCCGAGCCGCCGCCGGAGTCCGAGGTGGCCACCCTGCCGCCGGTGACCCTGGAGCCGCCGGTGCTCGAGCCGCCGCCGCAGTCGGTGACGGTGGTGCCGCCGCCCGAGCCGCTGCCCATGCCGGCGCCGGCGCCTGAGCTGGGGCGGCAGCCCGGGCCGCCCGTGAGCCCGGATGCGCCGGTGATCGCCGGCAACCTGCCGCAGCGCATCCCGGCCTTCCCGCGCCCGCTGGAGCAGCCCGCGCCCGCGCGGCCGGCCGAAACGATTCCGGGCACGCAGGTCTATCGCCTGCCGGAAGCGCCGCGCTACGGCCCGCCGCAGCCGGCCCTGCCGGCGGACGCGGTGCGCGCGCCGACGCAGAGCGCGCGCGCGGCGCCCGGCGCGGGCGCAGATCCCGGCGCCGCAACCAGCACCCTGGGCAATCGCGGGATTGTCACGCGAGCGGATGGCAGCAGCGTGGGCAGCACGCGCGATGCCGCGCCGATCACCGACGGCGGCAGCGGCCTGCGCGAGCCCCCGGCCTCCCTCGACGGCCGCGGTGGCACGCGGGATCCGGCGGCGATCCTGGAGGGCCGCAGCGGCGGCGTGCAAGGCAGCGCCACCCAGGGCAGCCTGAACCAGGAGGGCACGAGCCGCACGCGCCCCGACAGCACGGCCACCCTGGGCGGCAGGAGCCGTTCGGACACGACGGCCACCCTGGGCGGGGCGGGCCGGCCCGACACGCTGGCGATTGCGCCGCGCAGCAGCAGCGGCGACCCCTTGGCGAGCACCGGCAGCACGGGCAGCACGGGCAGCACGGCCAGCACGGGCAGCACGGGCGACTACGGCGGCAGCAGTTCCGCCTCGGCAGGCGGCGCGTCGGCTGCGCCCGCCCCCGCCGGCGAGGCGGGCAGCAGCACGCCCGCTCCGATCTACTAAAGCCGGGACGAAAAAAGGCCGGGGCGGGCCCCGGCCTTTTCAAGGCTGCACCAAAGCTCAGCGCCGATCGAGGCGCTCGCGCTCGATGTCGCGCTCCAGCTCGCGATCCTTGCGCGCGTCGTCGCGCGCATTGCCCACGCCCTGCTGCACGCGGCCCTTGATCTCGCGCGCGTGGCCCTTTGCCGTGGTGCTGCTGTCGCCGGTCATGCGGCCGACCTGTTGCTTGATCTCGCCTGTGACGCGGTTCGTCGTGCCCTTGATCTGCTGCTTGTTCATGCGAATGGCCTCCTGTGGAATTGCGATGATTCCCATCTGGGGGCGGGGCTGCAGGCGCCGCAGGCGCCATACGCGGCAATGCGGGTCCGCTTGTTCCTACAGCAGAGGACGCGCCACGCCGAGCCGGCGCGCGCAGGGAAGGCTCAGAAGCCGGTGCCCGGCTGGGCCAGCAGGCCGCGCAGGCGGTCGACGTCGACGATCCGCACGTGCCGCTGGTGCACCTCGATCATGTTCTCCTCGGCGAAGCGCGAGAAGGTGCGGCTCACGGTCTCCAGCTTCAGGCCCAGGTAGCTGCCGATCTCCTGCCGCGTCATGCGCAGCACCAGCTCGCTGCGCGAGAAGCCGCGCGCCTGCAGCCGCTGCACCAGGTTCAGCAGGAAGGCGGCGAGGCGCTCCTCGGCCCGCATGGTCCCGAGCAGCAGCATCACGCCGTGCTCGCGCACGATCTCGCGGCTCATCACGCGGTGCAGGTGGTGCTGCAGCGCACCCACTTCGCGCGACAGCTCGCCGATGCGGTCGAAGGGCAGCACGCAGACCTCGGCGTCTTCCAGCGCCACGGCGTCGCAGGTGTGGTGGTCGTTCACGATGCCGTCGAGCCCGACGATCTCGCCCGCCATCTGGAAGCCCGTCACCTGGTCGCGGCCGTCCTCCGCCGTCACGCAGGTCTTGAACACGCCGGTGCGGATCGCGTACAGCGCGTGGAATTTTTCGCCGTTGCGGAACAGCGCCGTCTTGCGCCTGACCTTGCGCCGCGAGGTGATCACCTCGTCGAGGCGCGCCAGGTCCTCGTCGCTCAGGCCGATCGGCATGCACAGTTCGCGCAGGTTGCAGTTGGAGCACGCCACCTTGATGGAGGAGGGGCTCAGCTTCAGCGCGTCGTCTTTGGCAACAGGGGACATGAGGATTGGCACGGTCAGGCGCCTTTTGGTCTGATAACGTGGGTTAAATTGTCGGGGCGAGGTTTTCCCCCCGGTTGACTCAGATCAACTGGCTCCGGGGTGGCCCACTGCACGATTGCCCCAGAGAAGACGCACCATGAGCACCACCATTTCACCCGATCTGCTGCGCAAGTATGACGTTCCCGGCCCGCGCTACACGTCCTACCCGACGGCAGACCGCTTCGTCGAGGCCTTCGGACCGGCCGACTACGTGCAGGCCCTGGCCCAGCGGCGCGAGGGCCCGGCGGCCATGGCGATGCCGCTTTCGTTGTACGTGCACATCCCGTTCTGCGAATCGCTGTGCTACTACTGCGCCTGCAACAAGATCATCACCAAGCACCACGAGCGCTCCGGCCCCTACCTGCGCTACCTGACCCGCGAGGTCGAACTGCATACGGAAGTGATCGGCACCGGCCAGCCCGTGACCCAGCTGCACCTGGGCGGCGGCACGCCCACCTTCCTGACCAATGACGAACTGCGCCAGCTGATGGGAATGCTGCGGCGCAATTTCGCCATCGCCCCCGGCGCCGAGTCCTCCATCGAGATCGATCCGCGCACCGTGACCACCGAGCGCCTGCAGTTCCTGCACGACCTGGGCTTCAACCGCATCAGCTACGGCGTGCAGGATTTCGATCCCGACGTGCAGAAGGCCGTGCACCGCGTGCAGCCCTACGAGCAGGTCGCCGCGCTGATGGAGGACGCCCGCCGCATCGGCTTCGAGTCGGTCAACGTCGACCTGATCTACGGCCTGCCGCGCCAGACGCCGGAATCCTTCACCCGCACGCTGCAGCAGGTCACCACGCTGCGGCCGGACCGCATCGCGCTGTACGCGTATGCGCACCTGCCGGAGCGCTTCAAGCCGCAGCGCCGCATCATCGCGGCCGAACTGCCCGGCGCGGCCAACAAGGTCTCGATGCTGTCGCAGGCGCTGGCCGCCTTCATCAGCTCGGGCTACGTGTACATCGGCATGGACCACTTCGCGCTGCCCGACGACGCGCTGGCGGTGGCCAAGCGCCAGGGCCGCCTGCACCGCAACTTCCAGGGCTACAGCACGCAGGCCGACTGCGACCTGATCGGCCTGGGCGTCTCGGCGATCGGCAAGGTGGGCGCCACCTACAGCCAGAACGCCAAGACGATGGACGAGTACTGCGACGCGCTGGACCAGGGCAAGCTGCCGGTCGTGCGCGGCCTCGCCCTGTCGCGCGACGACCTGGCGCGCCGGGCCGTGATCATGGCCCTCATGTGCCAGGGGCAGGTGGTGTTCGAGTCCATCGAGCTGGCCTGGCTGCTCGATTTCAAGAGCTACTTCGCCGCCGAGATGGAGCAGATGCGCGAGCTGGAAAAGCAGGGCATGGTCGTCCTCGACGACGAGGGCATCCAGGTCACGGCGCAAGGCTGGTTCTTCGTGCGCGGCGTGGCCATGCAGTTCGACAAGTACCTGCAGGCGGATCGCAACCGCTCCAGGTTCTCCCGGATCATCTGATGAGCGTCGCCGGGCCGCTCCCAGGACGCGAAGGCCCCCTCGGGGGGCAGCGACTGCAAGCGGCGAGGAGCGTGGGGGCACTGTGAACTGGGGTCTCGCCGGCACCGCCTTCGTCATGGGGCTGGTGGGGGGCCCCCACTGCCTGGCCATGTGCGGCGCCGCTTGCGGCGGCGTGATCCGCGGCGTCGGCGCGCGGCCGGTGCGCGGCATGTGGACCTTCCAGGGCGGCCGGCTGCTCGGGTACAGCCTGGCCGGCGCCGCCGCGGGCCTGGCCGTGCAGAGCTTCGCCTGGCTGTCTTCCCACACCGCGGCCCTGCGCCCCGCCTGGACACTGTTCCACCTCGCCGTGCTCGCCTGGGGCCTGATGCTGCTGGCGCAGGCGCGCCAGCCGCAGTGGGTGGAAAGCGCCGGCCGCAGCCTGTGGCAGAAGGTGCGGCCCTGGGCACAGCGCCCCGGCGGCCTGGTCGTCACCGGCGCGCTGTGGACCTTCATGCCCTGCGGGCTGCTCTATTCGGCGCTGCTGGTGGCATCGCTCTCGGGCGGGCCGCTGGAAGGGGCGCTGAGCATGGCGCTGTTCGCCGTCGGCAGCGGCATCGCGCTGGGCCTCGCGCCTTCGGCCTTCCGCAAGCTGCAGGACGTGGGAAACCGCCTGCGCAAGGACTGGGGCACCCGCATCGCCGGCGGGCTGCTCGCGGCCACTGCCGTCTGGGCGCTGTGGATGGATCTGGCCCACCGCATCGCGCAGTGGTGCGGGCTCTGAGCGCCGGCTTCAGTTCTCCGGCGGCGACCACGCCGGCAGCCTGATCTCCACGCCGGTCAGCGACAGCTCCAGCTTTCCGCCCATGGGCTCGATGCGCCGCCGCGCCGAGGCCATGCGCGCGTCCTCGGGCGGCACCCGGCACGGCACGCGGGCCGGCCCGCATTCACAGGCCAGGTGCACGCGCAGCTCCCGGCCCTCGATGCGCGTCGCCACCACGATGCGGGTGCCGCCGGCGCCGCCGCAGCGCTCGCAGTTCTCCTCCAGCGCATGCAGCAGGCCCATGAAGACCTCGGTCAGGTGGTCCGGCACCGCCTCGCAGGCCAGCAGGCCCTCGCCGGCGCGCAGCTCGATCGGCGTGCCGCGAAAGCGCCGGTCGAAGTGCAGGAACTCGCACACCGAGCGCAGCAGCTGGTTGATGTCCAGCACCTCGGACGCATCCTTGCCGGCGGTGGCGAAATCGCTGATGCGGCGCGTCATCGCGGAGATGCGCGCCGTCTGGTCCACGATCATCTTGGGCATCTCCGGCTGGAAGTCCGCCGGGCTGCGCCAGTGCTCGATCTCCTGCGCCAGGCCGGAGATGATCGCCAGCGGATTGCCCACCTCGTGCGAGATGTTGGCCGCCATGGCGGCCATCGTGGCCATCTTGTCGCGGTGCCACTCCTGCTCGCGCAGCGACAGCTGCTCGCGCGCGCGCGCCTCGGCGTCGATGATGCGCTGGCCGTTGCGCACGAGATAGAGCAGCGCCAGGTACACCAGCACCAGCACCACGGCGCTCACGGCCAGCAGGCGGTTCGAGGCCTGCGCCATCGTGGCCTGGTTGCGCTCGGCGGCCTGCTGCACGCGCTCCTGGTTGCGCGTGGTCAGGTCCACCAGGCGCACCGTGGCGGCATCGAGCTGCTGCAGCAGCGGCGTCACGTCCGAATAGATCTCGAACACGCCCGAGATGCCGCCGCGCGCCATCCGCACCGGGACGTAGCTCTGGATCAGGTCGCGGTCCTCGACCTCGCCTTCGAAGGCGCTGAAGCGGTTGCGATGCACCAGCTCGCTGGCAGGATGCCCGGCCGCCGCCGATCGCCAGCCGCGGTTCTCCGACTTGTCCTCGCCCACCTGGGCCAGTTCGGAGGAGTACACGGTGAGCCCGCGCAGGTCGTAGACCTTGATCTTGAAGACGTTGGTGCGCCGCATCAGCGCGCGCACCGGCGCGTCGACGTCGGAGAAGCCGGGCAGGGCGGTGACCTGCCGCCGCAAGTCGGCCACGCAGGCCTGCAGGGCGGCGGGCGTGCCGCCCTGCGCCTCCAGGGCGGGCGCGCGGCAGCGTTCCACCGGCACCGCCTGCGCCCGCGCGACCAGGGGCGCGAAATGCGAGTCCCACAAGGCGTTGGCGAACACGTGGGTCAGGGTCACGTGGCCGGCCTCGTGGACCGCGACGAGATTGGTGCGCCCGGCCTCCTTGTGCTCCTGCAGCAGCTGCGCCTGCACCGTGGCCAGGAAGGCGCCGTGCTCGCGCTGGGCGGCGGCGAAAAAGCGCTGCTCGTTCAGTTCCAGCAGGTACAGGACGATCGCCAGCACCACGAAGGCCAGCAGGCTGGTGGCGGTGAAGTAGCGGGTGAGCTGGAACGTGCGTCCGTCGTTCGCGCCGCGCCAGGCCTGGAGCAGGGAACGCCTCATGGCGCGGCCCCGCTGCGCCTGGGCGGCACGGGGCCGCCGGGAATCCGGCATGTCGTCACACCGCGCAGTCTACTGGAAGGGGTTGCCGCTCATCAATGCGTGGGCCTCGGCCGCCTTGAGCAAGATCATCCGCGGCGGACCCGCCTCGGGTAACCTGCGGCGGCGGACCCACAGCGCCCGGGAAAGGAAGGCATGAACACGATGCAGGCACAGGCGATGCGGCAGCTGCTGGAGCGGCAGGAGGTCGCCGCGCTCGGCACGCTGCACAAGGGGGAGCCCTTCGTCTCCATGGTGCCCTATGCGCTCGCCCCGGGCGGCAGCTTCGTGGTCCACGTGAGCCGGCTCGCCACCCATACCAGGGACATGGAGGCGCATCCCGGCGTGAGCCTGCTGGTGATGGACGAACGCACGCCCGGGGTGCCGCCGCAGGCCTTGCCGCGCGTCAGCATCCAGGGGCAGGCGCGGCGCTGCGCAGCGGAGGCGCCGCTGTACGCCGCGGCCCGCGAGGCCTACCTCTCGCGCTTTCCCGACAGCCGGGAGATGTTCGGCTTCGCCGACTTCTCGCTGTTCGTGGTCGAGCCGCGCGCGCTGCGCGTGGTGGGCGGCTTCGCGCAGGCCTGGTCCGTCACGGCGGCCGACTACGCGCGCTGCATGGCCGCCGGCTGAATCCGGAGCGCGCCGGCGCCGGTCGAAGCCGGCCGCGGCTTGCCGCGGCTGCGGCCGGGCTGCAGAATGCGCGCCGGTGGAATACCTGTTCGTCCTCGTCGTGGGGCTCGGCGCGGGGACGCTGGGCGGCGTGATCGGCACCGGCTCCTCCATCGTGCTCATGCCCGTGCTCGTGATCCTGTTCGGCCCGCGCCAGGCGGTGCCGATCATGGCCATCGCCGCCATCCTGGGCAACGCCGGCCGCGTGATCGCCTGGTGGCGCGAGATCGACTGGCGCGCCTGCTTCGCCTACTGCGCCACCGCCGTGCCGGGGGCGGTGCTCGGCGCGCGCCTGCTGCTGGCCATCCCGCCCGGGGTGGCGGAACTGGCCCTGGGGGTGTTCTTCCTGTCGCTGATCCCGCTGCGGCGCTGGCTGGCGCGGCGCTCCTTCCGCCTCACGAAGCTGCACCTGGCCCTGCTCGGGGCGCCGCTGGGCATCATCACCGGCCTGGTCGTGTCGACCGGGCCGCTGACGGTGCCGCTCTTCAACTTCTACGGCCTGGAGCGCGGAGGCCTGCTCGGCACGGAAGCGGCGGCCTCGATCGGCATGTACGGCTCCAAGGTGGCGGCCTTCCAGGCGCTGGGTGCGCTGCCGCCTTCGGTGGTGCTGGACGGCCTGATCGTCGGCTCCTCCCTCATGGCCGGCTCCTTCATCGGCCGCGCGATCGTGCTGGCGCTCACCCCCGGCGCCTACCGCACGCTGGTCGACGGCCTGATGCTGTGCTCCGGCCTCACGCTGCTGTGGGCCAGCGTGCGCTAGTTAGTGTAGTTTTCGACTCTCGACGGCACGAATGCAGCCCGTGCACATCGTTGTCCCTGCGCAAGCGCAGACCCAGAGGGCGCGCGCAGGCGATTCGGTGGCGCAGACTCCGGGAAGGGGGGAGGGGGAGCAGCGTCGCCTCCGATCCGGCCCGAAGCGGATTTGTCCGCTTCACTCCATGTCCTCCGGCACGACCCTGCGGGCCGTGCCTCCCCCTGATACTCTGCCAACACGTCCTTTGCGCGAGGGACGTTCGCCCGGTTAGCCCGTCC
>Ga0255338_1004840_pt1 | contig 13219 bp, 8 predicted proteins | sample MeOH1_35cm_T4_19_FD_203715 | JGI IMG/M metagenome (GOLD analysis project Ga0255338, IMG submission 203715) | Sandy soil microbial communities from University of British Columbia, Vancouver, Canada - MeOH1_35cm_T4_195 | ecosystem: Engineered > Artificial ecosystem > Sand microcosm > Unclassified ...
GCGCAGCTTCTTCAGCTTCTCCTTGTGGCCCACGCCGAAGCGCTGCTCCTCGTCGATCACCACCAGGCCCAGGTCCGCGAACTTCACGCGGGCGCCCAGCAGCTGGTGGGTGCCGATGACGATCTCCACCTTGCCGTCGGCCACCTCCTGGAGGATGCGCTTCTGATCGGCCGGGTCCACGAAGCGGTTGAGCATCTCGATGCGGATGGGGAAGCCGGCGAAGCGCTCCTTGAAGGTCCGGAAATGCTGGAAGCAGAGCACCGTCGTGGGGCACAGCACGGCCACCTGGCGGCCTTCGAGGGCCACCTTGGCCGCGGCGCGCATGGCGACTTCGGTCTTGCCGAAGCCCACGTCGCCCACCAGCAGGCGATCCATGGGGCGCGGTGATTCCAGGTCCGCCTTCACGGCCTCGATGGCCTCGATCTGGTCCGGCGTGGGCGTGAAGGGGAAGCTGGCGTCGAAGGCCGCCATGTCCGGCCCGTCCGGCGGGTAGGCGTGGCCCTTCTCCAGCTTGCGCAGGGCGTAGAGCTTCAGCAGCTCGTCGGCCATGTCGCGGATGGCCTTCTTGGCCTTGCGCTTGACCTTGGCCCAGCTGGCGCCGCCCAGCTTGTCCAGGGGCGGCAGGTGACCCTCGGCGCCGGTGTAGCGCTGGACGAGATCCGCCCGCTCCAGGCTCACGTTGAGCTGGCCGCCGTCGGCATAGCGCAGCTGGAGCACCTCCTGCTCCTCGCCGCCCACCGTGAGCGTGGCGAAACCCACGAACTCGCCGATGCCGTGGTCCAGATGCACCACGCGGTCGCCGGGCTTGAGGTCCCGCAGGTCCGACAGGAAGGCCGCGCTGCGGGATTTCTTCGGGGCCGCCTGCACGGCCTTGCGGCCGAAGATCTCGCGTTCCGTGAAGACGACGAGGGCCGGTTCCTTCTCGGTATCCCCTGCGGGGATACCCGAGACGTGAAGATTTTTCAGGTGGACGCCGGCGCTCAGGGACAGCTGGATGGCGCGGCAGCCGGTCTCGGTGCCGTAGGCCTGGGGCAGGTCGTAGTCGCGCAGGAACTCCGCGAAGCGGCCCCGCATGCCGGGTGTCGAGCCCGCGAGGAACACGCGGTGGCCCGTGAGCGCCAGTTCCTGCACGTGGGTGGCGAGGTCGGGCAGGCGGCCCTGGAACTCCCGCAGGGGCAGGGCCACCAGAGGCACGGTGGCCTCGCTCTGCCATTCCGTCAGGTGGAAGGTGGGACGGCTGGGGTCCGAGGCCAGGAAGCGGTCCTCGAAATCCGGGCACACCACACCGCCCCGGCGGAGGGCCGCCAGGCCTTCAGCGATGCGGGTCCGCTCGGCTTCCCGCAGGGCCTCCTCCCAGGCGCCCTCCAGGCGCACGCGCAGGCAGGGCGGCACCCAGTGGATCAGCTGGCCCTTGGGCTGGGCCAGCAGCGGATGGAACAGCTCCTCACCGGGGAAGTGGCCGTGGGTGGCCAGCCGTGCCCGACGGAAGGCCAGGTCATCCTCGGGCTCCGGTGTGCGGTCCGCCCGGGAGGCCACGGCATCCAGCAGGGCCTGGCCATCGCCGCGCTCCCCTTCGAAGCGGGGGTATAGGGTGAGGGACTCCAGTGCCTCGCCTGTACGGCGCTGGGTGTCGGGATCGAAGGGCGACAGGCGCTCCAATTCGTCGCCGAAGGTCTCCAGGCGCAGAGGCTGGGCCAGGTGGTCGGGCCAGAGATCCACCACCATGCCACGGGAGCTGAACTCGCCGGGGGCCGAAGCCATCTCCGTGCGGCGGTAGCCCAGGGCGATCAGGGTCTCCAGCAGCAGCTCCCGGGGCACCTCCGCGCCCTGGCGCAAGTCGAGTTTCTGTTTCTGGAACCAGGTGGGATGGGGCAGCTTTTCGCAGGCCACCAGGGGCCCGGTCACCAGCACCTGGACGCGGCGCTCCAGCAGGCCCACCAGGGTGGAGAGCCGGTCCCGCAGCACCATGCCCGGCGGGCTGCTCTCGCCGCCGGCGTAGGGCGCGAAGCCCGGGAAGTGGGCCACGCCCGCCTCGGGCAACAGGGCTTGGAGGTCAGAGGCCAGGGTGCGGGCCTCGGCCTCGGAGGGGGCGTCCACCCACAGGGACTGCACGCGGCCTTCGCGGGTGATCCAGCGGGCCAGCACCAAGGCCAACGCCGGCGGGGAGGTCCAGCGGAGGCGCGCCTCGGGGGCGGTGAGGACCTCCGCGGGGGCCTCGGCGAGGCGCAGCAGATCCTTCAGGTCAGGGCCGACAACATTCATAGCGTTCTTCAGAGTGCCTCAAGCGGCGCTCCGAGACGAGCGTTCATATCTCGCGCACCGCCCAGTCCCGCGGCATGAGCACCCGGTCCCACCACACGCCCTTCTCGCTGCGTTTCCCCACCGCCAGGAACATATTCACCTCGGCGCCCCGGGGCAGATCCAGGAGTCGGGCCGCCCGCCAGGGATCGAACCCCTCCATGGGGCAGGTGTCGTAGCCCTCCACCCGCATGGCCAGCATGAAGGTGGCGGCGGCCAGCGCCGTGCTCTTGTGGGCCATGACCCGGATATCGGCCCGCGACATGAGGTTCGGCGTGGGCTTGAACATGGAGGCCATGCGGCTGAAGAGCCGCTTCAGCGGGCCCAGGAGTCCGAAGGGCCCCGTGGTGTAGATCAGCGGGATGATCTTCTTGTAGTAGGAGGACTGGCTCTTCCGGAGGGGCCCGCGGCTTTCGAAGGTCCTCAGAATCTCGTCGCGGTTCCGGCGCCAGGTATCCCGATGCGTGACCAGGGCGAGCAGCACAGGGGCGGTCTTGGCGGGCATCTGAGCCAGGCAGACCGCGTTGGCGGCCTGCCTGGCTTTCGGATCGCGGATGATCACGAATTCCCAGGGCTGGAGGTTGCTGGAACTGGGCGCCAGCCGGGCCGCGTCCAGGGCACGATCCAGGACCTCCTGGGGGACTGGGTCAGGGAGGAAATGCCGCACCGTGCGCCGGGATTCCACGGCCGTGTAGAACGGTGACTCAGGCATCCGGCGCCTCCACCAGCGGGCGAACAGCCACAGGCTCGGATTCCACGCGACCCATGCGCCGCCGGATCCAGGCCCAGGCCTTGGCCAGGGTGAAGTCCTCGATGATCTCGAAGAACACCGGCACGACGATGAGCGTGAGCAGGGTGGAGGTGATCAGCCCGCCCACCACGGCACGGGCCATGGGGGCCCGCATCTCGGCCCCGGCACCCAGCGCCAGGAAGAGCGGGAGCATGCCGCCCACCATGGCGAAGCTGGTCATGAGGATGGGCCGCAGCCGCACAGTCCCGGCGCGGATGATGGCCTGGCGGCGGGAGATGCCCTCTTCCCGCTCGAGGTGCAGGGCGTGGTCCACCAGCAGGATGGCGTTCTTGGTCACCAGACCCATCAGCAGGATCATGCCGATGCTCGTCATCATGGACATGGAATCGCCCGTCACCAGCAGCATCAGCACCATGCCCACCATGGACAGCGGCAGGCTGGCCATGATCGCGACGGGCAGTTTGAAGCTCTCGAACTGGCTGGCCAGCACGAAGTAGATGAAGAAGACCGCCAGCAGGAGCGAGGTGCCCATGTAGCCGGCCGTCTCCTTGCTGTCCCGGGTCTGCCCGAGGAACTCCACGCGGACGCCTTCCGGCAGCTGGCCGCCGGCCTTCAGCTCGGCCACCTTCTTCGCGGCGCCGGCGCTGACTTCGCCCAGAGTGGAACCATCGAAGTTGGCATCCACTTCCACTTCCTCCATCAGGTCGTGGCGCTGGAGCTTGGCGGGGGCGAGGCCCTCCTCGAAGCGCACCACCTGGTTGAGGCGGACGAGGGGATGCTTCCCGCCACCCAGGTCCTTGGTGCTCTGCACGGTCATGTTGGCCAGCTGCGCCGTGAACCGGCGCTCCTGGTCGGCGAGCCGGACGCGCACGTCCCGCTGCTCGCCCTTTTCGTCTTCGTACTTCGCCACCTTCTCGCCGTCCACCAGGGGGCGGACCATCTGGGAGACCAGCGCCGGGCTCACGCCTAGATCGGAGGCGGCCTTGCGGTCCACCACGAGCCGCAGTTCGGGCTTGCCGCTGTCCAGGCTGGTGGTGACATCCACGGCGCCGGGCACGCTCCGCAGAGCTTCCTTCACCAGGGGCACGGCCTGGATGACCATGTCCCGGTCCGGGGCCTGCACGGCCACCATGATGGGGAAGGTGGTGCCCCAGTCGTTGGCGGTGCCGATGGCCGCGTCCACGCCGGGCACAGAGCGGAAGGCCTCCCGGATCTGCCGCCGGATCACCACATGGTTTGGCCGGTGGCCGTCCTTCAGCTTCACGTAGATGCCGCCGGAATCCACGGTGCCGTTCAGGCCCGTGCCGATGGTCGTGTAGGTGAAGTCCACACCGGGCACGGCCTGGATGGCCTTCTCCAGGGCCAGGGCCTTCTCGCGGGTGGCCGCCAGGCTGGAGCCGGGCTCGGCCTTGAAGGTGGCCTGGAGATCGCCGCGGTCATAGTCGGGCATGAAGTTGTTGCCGAGCAGGCCCGAAAGGCCCATGGCCAGCACGAAGCTGCCCAGCCCCGCGAGCATCACGGTCCATCGATGGTTCATGGCCCATTCAATGGTCGATTTGTAGATCCCCTCCCAGCTGTCCAGCATGCGGCTGAAGGCCTCCACGGCCCGCATGATAGGGTTCCGGCCCTTGTAATGCACATGGCCATCGACGCTCTTCTCGTGCTCGGGATCCGGCCAGACGGCGCTGAGCATGGGATCCAGCGTGAAGCTCACGAACAGCGAGATCGCCACGGCGAAGGCCACCACGATGCCGAAGGGGAAGAAGAACTTGCCCACGATGCCGCCCATGAAGGCCACGGGCACGAACACCGCCAGGATGGACAGGGTTGTGGCGATGACCGCGGGTCCGATCTCCGCCGTGCCCTCCCGGGCGGCGGTGACGTGGTCCTTGCCCATCTCCGCATGACGGGTGATGTTCTCGCGCACCACGATGGCATCGTCGATGAGGATGCCGATGGCCAGGGACAGGCCCATGAGGGTCATGGTGTTGAGGGTGAAATCCAGGACCCGCATGATGATGAAGGTGGAGATCACGGACACCGGCAGCGTCAGGCTGGTGATCAGGGTGGACCGCCAGCTCTTCAGGAAGAAGAAGACGATGATCACCGTGAGCAGGCCGCCCACGTAGATGGAGACGTTCACGTCTTCCACGTTGTCGATGATGAAGCGCGCATTGTCCTTGGCGATGGCCACGTCGACGCCCTGCTTGGCCAGCTCGGGCTTCAGCTCTTCCAGGGCCTTCTCCACCGCGGTCACCATGGCCACGGTGTTGCCTCCGGTCTGCCGCTGGATCTCCAGGGCCACCACGTCCTTGCCGCCCAGGCGGGCCAGGCTGCGCTGTTCCTTGATGCCGTCCACCACCGCGGCCACTTCCCGCAGCTCGATGGGGCGGCCCTCCTTGTTGCCCACGATCACATGCTCGAAATCACCCACGGACCGGGCCTTGGCATCCACTTTCACGGACACCTCGCGGCTGCCCTGGAGCAGGTTGCCGCTGGGAATGGCCATGGTGTCACCGGCCAGGGCGTTCTTCACGGCCAGGAGCGAGAGCCCCTGGGATTCCAGTTTCTGGGGATCGATCTGGACGAGGATCTCCCGCTTGCTGCCTCCCACCGGATCCACCTTGCCCACGCCGGCGATGTTCTCGATGCGCCGCTTGAGGAAGTCCTCGGCGATGCGGGTCAGCTCGCGGTCGTTCATGCCCGGGTGCTGCGCGTCCGGCTTCACCACCAGGGAGAGCACCGGGAGCTGGGCCGGGTCGAACTTGGAGATGACAGGTTCCTCGATGTTGCCGGGAAGGTCGCGCCGGATCTGGCTGATCTTGGTGCGCACATCGTTGAGGGCGTTGTCCACGTTGCGGCCCAGGTGGAACTGGATCACGAGCGTGCCGAGACCCTCCTGGCTGGTGGAGCTGATCTCCTTGATCTTCTCGATGGGATTGACAGCCTCTTCGATCTTCCGGACGACGTCCTGCTTGACGGACTCAGGGCTGGCGCCGGGGTACACGACTGAGACGGTGACGGTGGGGATGTCGGTGTTGGGGTACTGATCGATGCCCAGGGTCTTCACTGAGAAGAGGCCGAGCACCACCAGGGCGAGCATGATGCAGACCGTGAAGACGGGCCTGCGGATGGAGAAATCGGACAGGAACATGGGTCACTTCCCTCCTGCGGCGGGGCCGCTGATCACACGAAGACGGCTGCCTTCGCCCACCAGATCCTTGCCGCTATCGACGACCTGGGCGCCGAGGCCCAGTCCGCTCACCGGCCGGTAGCCGTCCTGTTCGGGGCCCAACACCACCTTGTGGCGGTGGGCGACGTTCTGCTCGGCGACGTAGACCTCCGCATCGCGGTCCTGGGCCTTCACCAGCGTGGCCGGCAGGGACGGCGCCTTGGTCTCGCCCTCGCCGAGGATGACGCCCTCCACGAAGAGGCCGCCCTTCAGCAGGCCGTCTGGGTTGGGAACCTCCACGCGGACCCGCAGGGTGCGACCGTCCTGGGAGAGGCTGGGGCTCACCTGGGCGACGCGGCCCTCCACGAGCCGGTCCACGCCGATGCTCCGGAAGGTCGCCCTCTGACCCACCTTCACCTGGGCCATGGCCTCGGCGGGCAGGTCCGCACGGATCTCCAGCTTGCGGTTGTCCACGATCTCAAAGGCGGTCTGCCCGGGATTCAGCATCTCGCCGGGTTGCACGGCCCGGCGGGCCACCTGCCCCGCGAAGGGCGCCACGAGGCGGGCCTTCTTAAGCCGCAGGAGGGCCAGGCCCAGGTTGCTCTGGGCGGCCTGGGCCGCGGCTTTCGTGGCGTTGTAGACGGTCTCGGCCTGCTGGGCGGCCTGGCGGGTGATGCTGCGCTTCTCCAGCAGCGTCACGGAGCGGTCGTTGTCGCGCTGGGCCTGGAGGGCCTGGGCCCTGGCCTGGGCCAGCTGGGCCTCGGCCGCCTGGACGCCCAGCGCGTAGTCGTCCTCGTCCTGGGCGCCCAGCAGCGCGCCGGCGGCGACGGTATCACCCTCCTGCACGGCCACCCGGGTCACGCGGCCGGTCACCTCGGCCTTCAATTCGGCACGGTTCACTGCCAGCAGCGTGCCGGTGAAGGCCACAGCGGGGCGGAAGCTGCGCTCCTGCACGGGCACCAGGGTGACAGCGACGCTGCCTTCGGTCTTCACCGTCGCCTGGTGGTCCAGTTCCGCGTTGCGCTTGCCGCGATGGAAGGTGGCGGCCCCGGCGATCACGACGGCAGGCACGCCAATGTAGAGGAGAAGGGTTTTGCGGTTCATGGTCGACTCCAGGAAATCGTCGGGATCAGAGGGGGGCGAGACCGAGGGCGCGGCGCTGGTCGAAGCGGGCGGACCAGAGGCCCAGCTCGGCGCGGCGGCGTTGGCTTTCGGCCTGGCGCTCGGCCCGCTCCGCCTGGAGGAGGTCGAGGGACGTGATGAGCCCTTGGTCGAAGGATTCGCGGCTCATGCGCAGGGCTTCCACCGTGGCGTCGTGGGCCTTGCGTGAGGCATCGGTCAGGGCGATGGCCTTCTCGAGTTCGCGGTCCGCGGTGCTCTGCTCGATGGCGATGGACCGCTCACGGTCCACGCGCAGCTGCTTCACCTGCTCGAGCTGGGCCGTGTTCTGGGCCCGCTTGCCCGAGCTGCGCAGTCCATCGAAGATGGGGAACTTCATGGTGACGCTCACCTTCCAGGTGTCGTACGGCTCCTTGAAGAGGTTGTCCGTCTTGCCGGCCTGGTAGCCGTAGCTGGCGCTGAAGTCGAACTTGGGACGGAGGTCCGAGATGATGATCTTTTCGTTGGCCCGGTACATGGCCTCCTGCTGCTTCAGCTGGGCCAGCTCGCTGCGCTCGGCGCCGGCGGGCCGGGCGGCGGGTTCCGGCTGCCCCAGCTCGGCCAGGGTCAGCGGCGCCTTCGGATCCAGGCCCAGCTGTCCGTTCAACACCTCGAGGGCCCGCTTCACGCTGGCATCGGCCTGGAGGGCCTCGGGGATCACGGCCAGCAGCTCGCTCTCGGCCCGCAGGCGATCCAGCTCGGTGGCGGTCTGGGCCTCCAGCCGCGCCTTCACATCCGAGACGAACTGCTCGGCGGTCTTCCGCCGGGTCTCCACGACCTCCTGCTCCGCTTGGGCCACCAGCACAGCCAGATAGGCCTTGGCCACGCCGTGCAGGACATCCAACTCAGAGGTGCTGAAGCCGTAGGCGGCTTCCTGCTCGCCCATCTTGGCGATCTCCACGGCCGTGCCGAGCTTGCCCCAATAGAAAAGAGGTTGGGTCAGGTTCGCCTGGCTGGTGTAGATGCTTCGGGCACCCACCAGGGAGGTGGGCGAGAGGCCGAAGGCCGCGGCGCTGTCCGCGAAGCCGCTGTTGAGGATGGAGACGTCCCGCGCGCGGGTGAAGTCGCCGATCAGGGTCACCTGGGGCAGGGCATCGGCGCGGGTGCTGGTGATGAGGCCGCGGCGCTCATCCACGCGGGCCTTGGCGGCGCGGAGCATGGGGTTCTCATTCCGGGCGCGGGCCAGGGCTCCAGAGAGGTCCAGGGCCAGGGGCGCGCGCGGGGCTTCCGCAGGCGCCGGGGCCTGGAGAGCGGGTGGGGAGATCAGGAGCATGTCAGTTCCTCGGCTCGGGGAAGGCTTCGGGAACGCCAAGTCCCCGCAGGCTGAAATCGGTGAAGTGCTGAATGAGCACAGAGAGGTCTTCCGGATAGGCGGGGTTCCCGCGAATGAGCCGGGAGATCCCCAGGGAGTTGCGGAAATAGAGCATCTGCCCTTGGATGCTCAGGCCCATGTTCAGGAGCTCGTCGGTGGACAGATCCGGACGGAGCACCTGGAGGCAGTGCATCAGATGCTCGACGTGGGGCCGGATGTGCTCCATGAGCAGGGCCGAAGACGCCGGCCGGGGGGCCTGCATCTCACGGGCCATGAGCGCCATGGCCGCCTCCTCCACCGGGTCAGTCCGATGGCCGCAGGCCATCAGGTCCTCCATGAACGCCCGGATGTGCTCCTTCAGGCCCTGGAGGGCATCCTCGCGGGCGCCCGGACCCGCGACCCGGGGCCGCAGGGCGAGCTGGGCCACGTGGCAGGCCTTCCGGGCGAAGATGTAACGGAGGGCCTCCAGGTAGAGCCCCTCCTTGCCGCAGAAATGGTAGGTCACCAGGGCCGAATTGGCATGGGCCCCCTTGGCGATCTCCCGGATGCCGGCCCCATCGAAACCCTTGGCCGCAAACTGGAGAATGGCCGATTCGATGAGCCGTGTCCGGGTGTCCTGAGGCAGGGCTGGAGGGGTCATGGGGCACCTTGAAGGGGGTGAATCAATCGAATGATTAATCCAGGTTTCCCAGATTAATCAAACGTTTGATTCTGTCAACCCCCTTTTGGAATCGCTTGGCAATCTCGCCGGCCCGCGCGCCTTTGTGCGATCCTGGGGGTTCGCTTCTGGAGTGCCCATGCTCTTCCTGGTCTTCTATTTCATCCTCTTCTTCGTCCTGATCTTCCAGGGCACCCAGGTGGCCGGTGAGGTGAAAAGCCCCCTCGGTACCGTGCCCGAGGAGGTGGGACAGGGCTCCCTGGCCTCGGCCCGCTGGGGCCTCCTGCTCATCGGGACCGGCTTCCTGGGCCTGATCATCGGTCTGCTGGGCTTCCACTGGACCGGCCTGGTGGCCCTCCGCCATGCCCTCCTGGCCCTGGGCCTCGCCGTCCTGGCCCTCTTCGGCCTGTGGGTGATCTTCCTGGGCCGCAAAGCCGAGTTCATCGGCAAGCCCACCATCACCGATGGGCACGGGCACCACTGAGCCGGCAAGCTGAATGCGAAAAGGCGGCCCAGAGGCCGCCTTTTCTTTGGAACGGTAGGAAGAGCTAGATCTTCTGGACGTTGGTGGCCTGGGGGCCCTTCTGGCCCTGCGCGACTTCGAAGCTGACGCGCTGATTCTCGTCCAGCGTGCGGAAGCCGCCGCCCTGGATGGCGGTGTGGTGGACGAAAAGATCAGCGCCGCCCTCATCGGGGGTGATGAAGCCGAAGCCCTTCTCAGCGTTGAACCACTTGACGGTGCCTTGTGCCATGACTGTTTCCTGCAGAATGTCTGGTGATGATGTAGCGATGACTTTCCCCAGACAAGGCCGTCATTGCGTTGATGTGAATTCCGCCCCTGGCGGGTCACGCCAAACAGGATGACAGGATTGCCGCTGTCCACCGCTTTTTTCTGCGGCCAGCTTTCCCCGGGGCGCTGAGGAGGGCACCGTCCGCCGCTCAGAACCTGACTACCACGCCCAGACCCGTGATCCGCCGGTCCGCCCGGAGTTCCAGGTCCCCCTTCAGGGACCCGCCGGGAGCGCGCACGCGACCGTCTTCGAAGAACGCCCTCAGCCCGAACTTCGGATAGAGATAGGCCCGGGCGTCCACCCCGTACCGGAAGGAGGTGGCCCCCCGGTAGGTGAAGTACCGGGCGTAGATCCGGGATTCCAACAGGCCATCGGCGCCCGTGGACCACCCCGTGAGGCCCACCTGCGGCACGACCTCAGTGGGATTGGCCGACTGGGCCCTGGGGGTCGGCGTGAGGGGGAGCGCCTTGAGGTCGAACCGGAGGATCTGGACCCCCAGGTCGAAGCCCAACCAAGCATCGGAATTCCGGATGAACTTATAGGTCCAGGTGCCCTCCAGGACCTCGACCTTCGCGCTGGTCTGGAGGGGCGTCCCCGCCGAGTAGGGCCTTCCATCAAGGGCTATGGCACGCGGCAGCACCCGGTCTCCGCGGTAGCGCGCCGAATCATAGGTGAGTTGGAAACCGTGGGCTTCTCCCTGGTACTCCAGGAGCGCCCCGAGAGGGTTGCCATCTCGCGCCAAGCCCAGATCTGCATCCGTATCCACCAAGGAAGCCTTACCATCCCGGCTGCCCTGGAGGTTGGCGGACAGCGAGGGCTGAACCCTCTGGAACCCCAGGGTCCAGTTCATCTGTGGCGGGCGTCCCCAGTCACCTGAGCGTCCTAACTGGGCGAAGGCCGGGATGCTCGCGAGGAAGAGCAGGACTAGAACCAGACGCATGGACCCTCCGGTCATGGGCCCATCCTATCGGTTTTTTGCAGGGGTTGCCTGTTTCAGGCCGCTCAGACAGCGGCCATTTTCCGGTAGGCCTCGAGGAAATCCTTGGGCTGGGGCAGGATCTCGTCCTCCAGGGCCGGGTAGTAGGCCACCCAGGTGTCCTTGGCCGCCACCCGGCGCACGGGGGCGTCCAGGTGGAAGAACAGCTCGTCGCCAATGCGGGCGGCGAGCTCGGCGCCGTAGCCCCAGCTGAGGGTGTCTTCGTGGGCCACGATCACGCGGTGGGTCTTCTTCACGGTGCGCTCGATGGCCGCCCAGTCGTAGGGATTGAGGGTGCGGAGGTCGAGGATCTCGACGGAGATGCCCTCCTTCTCCGCCTCCCGGGCCGCCTGCACGGCGCGGTGGACGGTGTTCCCGTAGGTGATGACAGACAGGCTCGTGCCCTCGCGCACCATGCGGGCCTTGCCGAAGGGGATCGTGAAGTCGGGCCCCGGGTCGTTGCCCTTGTTGTGGGTCTGCCGGTAGAGGTGCTTGGGCTCCAGAAAGAGCACGGGATCGTCGCAGCGGATGGCCGTGCGCAGCAGACCCGCAGCGTCCAGGGCGGTGCTGGGGCAGACCACACGCAGGCCCGGAATGTGGGTGAAGGTGCTCTCGCCGCACTGGCTGTGGTAGGTGGCCCCACCCATGAGGTAGCCCGCGATGGGCACCCTCACGACCATGGGGCTTTTGAAGGCCCCGTTGGAACGCCAGCGGATGGTGGCCAGCTCATCGCGGAGCTGCTGCATGGCGGGCCAGATGTAATCGAAGAACTGGATCTCCACCACGGGCTTGAAACCCCGGGCGGCGAGGCCGATGGCCCGGCCGATGATGGTGGCCTCGGCCAGGGGCGAATTGTAGACGCGGTGGCTGCCGAACTGCTTCTGGAGGCCGTGGGTGGCCTTGAAGACGCCGCCCTTGCCCTTCACCTCGCCGAGGATCTCCTCCCGGCTGACGTCGGCGACGTCCTCACCGAAGAGGAGGATGCGCGGATCCCGCGCCATCTCGTGCTTCAGCGTGGCGTTGATGAGATCGATCATCGTCTTGGTGCCCGTAGCCTGGTCTCCGGCCGCCTGCTCCGTGTCGAAGGCGGCGGTGGTGGGATCCACCTCATCGCTGTACAGGTGCTGGTAGAAGCTTCCGGACTCGGGCCGCGGGGCGGCCTCGGCCTCCTCCCAGGCGAAGTCGATCTCGGCCTGCACCTCCTCCTTCAGCATCTGGAGCTGCTCGGGGCTCAGGTCGCCCCAGGCCACCAGCTGGCTGGCGAAGGCGGCCACGGGATCCCGCAGGGCCTCGGCTTCCCGCTGGGCCTTGGACTTGTAGAGCTGTTCGTCATCGGACAGCGAATGACTGTACGGCCGGATCACCTTGGCCCGCACCAGGGCCGGTCCCTTGCGAGCACGGGCGTGATCCACGGCGGCCTTCATGGCCTCGTAGCTGGCGAGGGGATCGCAGCCATCCACCTCATCCAGGATCAGCAGGCCGTGCGCCTCGTAGCCCTTGAGGAGGGCCGCCACGTTGCCGCCGGGATACTGCACCTCGCTGGGGGTGCTGATGGCGTAGCCGTTGTCCTCCACCAGGAAGACCACAGGTACTTTCAGGTTCACGGCATTGCTGACGGCTTCCCAGAACTCGCCCTGGCTGCAGGTGCCGTCACCCGTGGTGGTCAGGGCCACCTGGTCGGAGGTGATGCCCAACACCTCCTGCAGACCACCCTGCTCGGCCCGCAGCACCGCCTCCGCCGCGCCCACGGCCTGGAGGAACTGGCTGCCGGTGGGACTGGAGGTGGTGAAGATGTTCAGGCCCTTGTGGCCCCAGTGGCTGGGCATCTGCCGGCCGCCGCTGGCGGGATCCTCCACGGAACCCACCGAGCCGAGAAACATCTCCTTCGCGGTGTAACCCAGGCCATAGGCCAGGGCCCGATCCCGGTAGTAGAAGAAGAACCAGTCGTGGCCGGGCCGGAAACACATCGCCGCCGCAGCCTGGATGGCCTCGTGGCCCACGCCGTTGATCTGGAAGAAGACCTTGTTCTGGCGCTTGCCCATGATCTCTTTGTCGTCGATGCGGCGCGCCGCATAGATCGTGCGGAAGAGCCGGACGCGCTGC
>Ga0255338_1004841_pt1 | contig 13211 bp, 14 predicted proteins | sample MeOH1_35cm_T4_19_FD_203715 | JGI IMG/M metagenome (GOLD analysis project Ga0255338, IMG submission 203715) | Sandy soil microbial communities from University of British Columbia, Vancouver, Canada - MeOH1_35cm_T4_195 | ecosystem: Engineered > Artificial ecosystem > Sand microcosm > Unclassified ...
TGGCTGCCATCTTCCTGCATCGGCGTCACGATTGCGACGATGCTGCCGTTAATCTGTGTCATAACGTTTGAGAATTCGAGAAACGAATACCGCGATTGTACCGGATACCTCAGGCCTTCCGACCGCACCTTCGACCGGGCAAATCCCAAGGCAGTTCAACGCGTGAAGTCCAGGTCTCGCCGACCTGGCAGGCAAATAGCCCGGGCCGCACTTCAGCCCGGCAAAGGATAACGGGGCGGCGCATTGCCCCCCGTATTTCCACCATCCTCCCTGACTGCGCAAAGCCGCTGCACGAAGGCAGTTTTAGGCACTTGCAGGATACCATCTTCGAAGCCGACCACGCGCAGCGTGCCGCGCACGGCCTCCAGCAATTCACCCGGCCGCAGGAGGAAATCCGGGTTGGAAGGCTTGCCCACGGTTTCGTTGCCGGCGGCAAAGGTTTCGTAGAGCAGTACGCCGCCCGGCGCCAGGGCATCGAGCAGATGGGGCCATAGCGGCCGGTGCAGATAGTTGGCCACCACGATCGCGTCGAAGGGCGCCTCATCGGCCAGGGGCCAGGTGCCCTGCTCCAGGTCGGCCATGCGGGTGGCGACCCCACCCGTGCAAGCGGCCAGCGCCGCCAGCACGGCCGGATCGCGGTCGACGCCGAGCACGGCATGACCCCGGTTGGCGAACCACACGGCATGGCGGCCACTGCCGCAGGCCAGGTCGAGCACCCGGCCGCCCGGGCGCACCAGGTGCGCCCAGCGCGTCACCCACGGCGACGGCACGCCCAGTGGCGCGTGTGAAGCCACTCCCGCCGCCGTGCTCACCGGTACCCCAGGCCCATGGCCGAGCGCACGTCTCGCATGGTCTCGCGCGCCAGCTGGCTGGCCTTGTCGCAGCCGTGCGCGACGATATCACGCAGCAGCGCGGGGTCGTCCATGTACTTTTGCGCCCGCTCCAGCATGGGCTGCTGCTCGCGCAGGATGCCCTCGATCACCGGTTGCTTGCATTCGATACAGCCGATGCCGGCGCTGCGGCAACCCTGCTCCACCCACTCGCGCGTGGGCACATCCGAGTAGACCTGGTGCAGTTGCCACACCGGGCAACGCGCCGGCTCGCCGGCATCGGTGCGGCGCACGCGGGCCGGATCGGTCGGCATGGTACGCACCTTTTTTTCCACGGAAGCCTTGTCCTCGCGCATGCGGATGGTGTTGCCGTAGGACTTGGACATCTTCTGGCCGTCCAGCCCCGGCATCCGCGAGGCCGCGGTCAGCAGCGCCTGCGGCTCGACCAGGATGGTCTTGCGCGAGCCGCCCAGATAGCCAAGTAGCAATTCGCGATCCTCGGCGGACAGGCTCTGGGACTGGGCCACCAGCGCGCCGCCTTCTTCCAGGGCCTCTGCCTTGCCTTGTTCATGATAGGCACGGCGCAGTTCGAGAAAGGCCTTGGCGCGCTTGCCACCCAGCTTCCTGGCGGCTTCCTGCGCCCGCTCCTCGAAGCCCGGCTGGCGGCCATAGAGATAGTTGAAGCGGCGCGCGATCTCGCGCGTGATCTCCACATGCGGCACCTGGTCTTCGCCCACCGGCACGCGGCCGGCGCGATAGATCAGGATATCGGCGGCCTGCAGCAGCGGATAGCCAAGGAAACCGTAGGTGGAGAGATCTTTCTCCTTGAGCTTCTCGATCTGGTCCTTGTAGGTTGGCACCCGCTCCAGCCAGCCCAGCGGCGTACCCATCGACAGCAGCAGGAACAGCTCGGCATGCTCGGGCACGCGGCTCTGGATAAACAGCGTGGCGCGTTCGGGATCGACACCGGCGGCGAGCCAGTCGACCAGCATCTCCCACACCGATTCGCCAATCACTTCGGGCGACTCGTAATGCGTGGTAAGCGCATGCCAGTCCGCCACAAAGAAAAAGCAGGGGTACTCGGCTTGCAGCCGGACCCAGTTTTTCAGTACGCCATGATAGTGGCCCAAGTGCAGCGCGCCGGTGGGCCGCATGCCGGAAAGAACGCGATCGGGGAACATGTCTGTCTGTTTCTATGGGGAATCGGTACTGGTACTCGTATCCGGTTTTGCCGCCGGCGCGGATGCCCGCCCGGCTTACTGCACCAGTGCCAGGACAGGCTGCAGCATCAGCTGCACCAGTCCGCTCAGGGCCCCCATCACCGGCTGCATCCACACCTTGGTGATCACGCCCGCGGCTACCAGCGCCAGCACCACGAAGATGCCGTAGGGCTCGATGCGCGACACGGCATGGGCCATCCGCCGCGGCAACAGCGCGGTCAGCACGCGGCCGCCGTCCAGCGGCGGCACGGGGAACAGGTTGAAGGCCGCCATCACCAGGTTGACCAGCACGCCGGCCCGCGCCATCTGGCTGAAGAACGGCTCCTGCACCTGCCCGAGCACCAGCCCGATCGCCACCAGCGCCCACAGGAAGGCCTGCAGCACGTTGCTGCCCGGACCCGCCAGGGCCACCCACATGCCGTGCCAGCGCGGGTTGCGCAGGCGGTCAAAGGCGACCGGCACCGGCTTGGCGTAGCCGAACACAAATTGGCCGCTCGTCATGAAATAGAGCAGCAGCGGCACCGCGATGGTACCGATGGGATCGATATGGCGCGCCGGGTTAATGCTGACGCGGCCCATCGCATAGGCAGTGTTATCGCCGAACAGTTTGGCCACATAGCCGTGCGCGGCCTCGTGCAGCGTGATGGCGAACAGGACCGGCAGGGCATAGACCGCAATGGTCTGAATCAGGGAGGAATCCATGGGGCGCTATTGTACCGGGGACGCGGGAAAGTGCGCCCGCCGCCGAGGCGGAGAGGCGCGGCGAGGGCAAGTCGGGATCAAAGGCCGAAACGCTCGATGTCGCCTCGTCCCTGCCGTACCAGTTCAGGCTCCCCGCCCGTGAGGTCGATCACGGTGGTCGGCTGCGCCGGTGCGGCGCCGCCGCAGATCACCAGCTCCAGGAGCTTTTCCAGCCGCGCGCGAATCACCTCCGGCTCATTGAGCGGGGCCTCGTCGCCAGGCAGTTGCAGGGTGGCCGAGATCAGTGGTTCGCCCACTTCGGCCAGCAGCGCCAGCGGGATGGCGTGCTCGGGCACACGCACGCCGATGGTCTTGCGGGCGGGGTGCGAGAGCCGGCGCGGCACTTCCTTGGTGGCTTCCAGGATAAACACATAGGGGCCGGGCGTGGCGCCCTTGAGCCAGCGGTACTGCCGGTTGTCCACGCGCGCGAAGTTGCCCAGTTCGGACAAGTCGCTGCACATCAGCGTCAGGTGGTGCTTGTCGTCGATCCCGCGCAGGCGGCGCAGCCGCTCCACCGCAGCCTTGTCGTCCAGCCGGCAGGCCAGCGCGTAGCTGGAGTCGGTTGGCAAGGCAATCAGCCCGCCCTGCCCGATGATCTGCGCGGCCTGCTTGATCAGGCGGGCTTGCGGGTTGAGCGGATGGATTTCAAAATATTGGGACATAGGCGGGCCAGGGGAAAACGGTCGCGGGCCTGGGGCGAATACCGCGTGCACTCCGGGCAAGTTCTGCGATGGGGAGAAGCGAATGGGGCGCATGGTACGGGCCTGCGCGGCTTACCAGTCATGCCAGACCGGCGTGACCGAGGACGGCAGCGGCGGCAGCGAGCCCAGCTCGATCCGGCCTTCGCCCGGCCCATGGAAATCCGAGCCGCGGGAGGCCAGCAGGCCGTAGTGATGCGCGACATCGACGTAGCGGCGGTACTGGTCCGGCGTATGGCTGCCAGTGACCACCTCGACCGCGGCCCCGCCGAGCTGCTTGAACTCGTCGAACAGCGCATCATGCTGCAGTTGCGTGTAGTTGTAGCGCCCCGGGTGGGCCATCACCGGAATACCGCCTGCCGCCTGGATCCATCCCACGGCATCGGCCAGCCTGGCCCAGCGGTGCCCCACAAAACCCGGACAGCCCTCGCCGAGGTATTTGCTGAACACATCGCCGATGGTCTTGCACCGCCCCTGCTCCACCAGCCAGCGCGCAAAATGCGTGCGGGAGATCAGGTCCGGATTGCCGACATGCAGCAGCGCGCCCTCGTAGGCGCCCTCAATGCCGATTGCGGCCAGCGCCTCGCCGATATCCTGCGCCCGCGCCGCGCGGCCGGAGCGCGTCGCCGCCAGGCCTTCAACCAGCGCCGGACATGCCGGATCGATCTGCAAGCCGACGATATGGACGGTCTGGCCGGCCCATGTCACGGAAATCTCCACTCCCGGCACATAACGCATGCCAAGCGCCTCGGCAGCCGCGCGCGCCTCGGCCTGTCCGCCGACCTCGTCATGGTCCGTCAGCGCCCAGAACGCCACGCCGCCGGCATGCGCGCGCGCGGCCACGTCCCTGGGCGACAACATGCCGTCGGATACGGTGGAATGGCAATGCAGGTCTGCGTTGATTGCGTGTGGATTTTGCATGTGTCTATTCTACTCCCGCGCTTATTCCGCGTTAATCGTGTGTTATTCCCGCGCCAGCGGCCGCGTGGGCTAGCCCACACAGCCCACCCGATAGCCCTGCCGGCAACACTGGCGTAGGCATGGAGCGCCGCCCCGCGCGGTATAGTTGTGGCCTGACGACCTTCCCCCCTGGCGGCGCCGCGCGCGTTGCCTGCCAAGCCATGCCGATCCACGCCACTGACTCCGCCACGCCCGAAGCCCGCAATGCTGCCGATGGCGCCGCCCCCTCCGAAGTGATCCGTACCGACGTCCTGATTGTCGGCGCGGGCCCGGTCGGCCTGTTCGCCGCGTTCCAGGCGGGCGTGCTGGGATTGAAGTGCGAGCTCATCGACGTGCTGGACCGCGCCGGCGGCCAGTGCACCGAGCTGTATCCGGAGAAGCCGATCTACGACATCCCTGCCGTGCCCGGCTGCCTGGCGCAAGACCTGGTCGACCGCCTGCTCGAACAATGCGCGCCGTTCGCGTTTCCCATGCATTTCAACGAACGCGCCAACGGCCTTGCCGAAATTCCGCCCGCACCGCACGCCACGGCCGCCGCTCGCCCGCCCGGCCACGAACACCCGCACCGCCTGCTGGTCACCACCGACAACGGCAAGCGCTTCGACGTGGCGGCCGTGCTGATCTGCGCCGGCGCGGGTGCCTTTGCCCCGCAGCGCGTGGCGCTGCCCGAAGCCGCCGCGCTGGAGGACCGCTACCTGCACTACGCCGTGCGCGATACCGCGCGCTTTGCCGGCAAGCGCGTGGTGGTGGCCGGCGGCGGCGATTCCGCGCTGGACTGGGCGCTCGCGCTGCGCAAGATCGCAGCGCGCGTCACGCTGGTGCACCGCCGGGAGGGCTTTCGCGCGGCCGACGGCGCGGTGGCCGACATGCGGGCCGCGGTGGCCGCCGGAGAAATGGACTTCGTGGTCGGCATGCTGGGCGCGCTCAAAACCGAGGGCGACGCCCTGGCCGGCGTCGATATCCGCACCCGCGACGACACCGTCAGCCTGCCGGCCGACGAACTGGTGGCGCTCTATGGCCTGGTCTCCGAACCCGGCCCGATCGCCCAATGGGACCTCGACATGCGCGCCGGCCGTATCGTGGTGGATACCACCACCTACGAGACTTCCCGGCGCGGCATCTTCGCCGCCGGCGATATCGCCTTTTATCCCAACAAGCAGAAACTCATCCTGTCGGGCTTCCACGAGGCCGCGCTGGCCTTGCGCCGCGCCTATCACTATGCCTTCCCCGAAAAGGCGCTGGTGCACGTGCACACCAGCAACAACGCCACGCTCAAGGAAAAGCTGACGCACGCCTGAGCGTAGCGGCATGGCGCCGGCCGGACATCACGCGCAGAACGATTCGACCAGCCCGGCGACCACCCGCGGCTGGTCGTGATGCAGCATATGGCCGGCGTCATCGACAATGGCCTCGCGGAAATCGCGGAACGCCTTGAAGCGCAGCTTGAATTCCTCCAGCGGCTGCCCCTTTGCAATATGGCTGAGCGTTTGGGAGTCGCGCGCTTCCACATGCAGTACCGGCGCGGTGGCCTTCGCCCAGATCGCCGTCACTTCGTCCAGCCGGTACAGCACGGGATTGACCATCTTGTGGGCGGCGTCGCCAAGGATTTCCCAGCGGCCTTCTGCGTTCCTGGCCGACCAGTGCTCGGCCAGGAACGCCGCGCGATCATCCGGCAGACGCGGATTCGTCTTCTGCAACCGCGCCGCCACTGCCTCCACGCTGTCATAGGTCTTCAGCGGCTGGCGCTGGCGCAGTTCGTCCAGCCAGCGCGCATAGCGGCCGGGCGCCTGCTCGGCGCGGGTGCCCGTCATGCCAAAACCCTCCAGGTCGACCACGCGGCGCACCCGCTCGGGGCGAATGCCGGCATAGAAGCAGGCGACGTTGGCACCCATGCTATGCCCCACCAGATTCACAGGCTGGTCCGGCTGGTAATGATCGAGCACGGCCTCGAGATCGGCAATGTAGTCGGGAAACCAGTAGGACTCGGTGCCGGGATAGCGCGTGGGCCAGTCGGTCTGGCCAAAGCCGCGCCAGTCGGGCGCGATCACTTGCCAGTCGCGTTCCAGCGCATCCACCATGAACTGGAACGAGGCGGCCACATCCATCCAGCCGTGCAGCAGGAACAAGGTGGGCGCACCGGGCTGGCCCCAGTGCCGCACGTGCATGTCGAGGCCGCGCAACGTGATAAATTCCGAGCGCGAGGTTTCTCTTATTGTCATGGTGTCTCCCCGGGTGCCTTTTCGTGGCGGACGCTTTCACCCGCGACAACGGGGAAGCCAAAAAATAGAACGATCGTTCGTTTGCGTGGATTATAGCGGCAAGCCGGCCCGGCATGCATCCGCGCAATATCGAGCGCAAACCAGGAGACCCAGCATGGCCGCACCCGCCCTGCCCGCCAGCCGCCGCGACGACTATCGCGCGCTCTACGATGAATTCCGTTGGCACGTGCCCGAGCACTTCAACCTGGCCGACGTGTGCTGCGGCCGCTGGGCGCGCTCGCCTGCCACCGCGGACCGGGTGGCGGTCCACACCGAACACGAGGACGGGCGCCGCGCCAGCTACAGCTACGCCTACATCCAGGCCGAGGCAGACCGCCTCTCGCGGGCGCTGCGCGCGCTGGGCGTGGCTCGGGGCGACCGCGTCGGCATCGTGATGCCCCAGCGCATCGAGACGGTGATTGCGCAGATGGCGATCTACCAGCTCGGCGCCATCGCCATGCCCTTGTCGATGCTGTTCGGACCGGAAGCGCTGGCCTACCGGCTACAGCACAGTGAAGCCTGCGTGGCCATCGCCGATGAAACAGCGATCGACAATCTGCTGGCGGCGCGCACAGAGTGCCCGGCGCTGGCCTCGGTGATCGGCGTTGGCGGCGCGGTGGGCCGCGCGGAGCATGACTGGGACGCGCTGCTGGCCGCCGAGTTACCGGAGTTCACCGCCGTTCAGACCAAGGCCGACGAGGCCGCCGTGCTGATCTACACCAGCGGAACCACCGGGCCGCCAAAAGGCGCGCTGATCCCGCACCGCGCACTGATCGGCAATCTCACCGGCTTCGTCTGTTCGCAAAACTGGTTCCCGCAGGCGGACGACGTATTCTGGAGCCCGGCCGACTGGGCCTGGACCGGCGGCCTGTGGGATGCGCTGATGCCCGCGCTGTATTTCGGCAAGCCCATCGTCGGCTATCAGGGCCGGTTCTCGGCGCAGGTTGCCTTCGAACTGATGGAGCGCTATCGGGTCACCAATACCTTCCTCTTTCCCACCGCGCTCAAGCAGATGATGAAGACCTGCCCCGCGCCGCGCGAGCGTTACCAGTTGCACCTGCGTGCGCTGATGAGCGCGGGCGAAGCCGTCGGGGAAACCGTGTTCGCCTGGTGCCGCGACGCGCTCGGCGTGGTCGTCAATGAAATGTTCGGCCAGACCGAGATCAACTACATCGTGGGCAACTGCACCGCCCAGAACGACGATGGCCAGTTGGGTTGGCCCGCGCGCCCGGGCTCGATGGGGCGGCCCTACCCCGGCCACCGCATCGCCGTAGTCGACGATGAAGGCAAGCCTTGTCCGCCAGGCGAAGACGGCGAGATTGCCGTGTGCAGCACCGACCACCACGGCCATCCCGATCCCGTGTTCTTCCTCGGCTACTGGCGCAACGAGGAGGCCACCGCGGGCAAGTACCTGGAGCGCGACGGCTTGCGCTGGTGCCGCACAGGCGACCTTGCGCGCGTCGACGAGGATGGCTACCTCTGGTACCAGGGCCGCGCCGACGATGTCTTCAAGTCCTCCGGCTATCGCATCGGGCCGAGCGAGATCGAAAATTGCCTGCTCAAGCACCCTGCCGTGTCAAATTGCGCCGTGGTGCCTTCCCCCGATCCGGAGCGCGGCGCAGTGGTCAAGGCGTTCATCGTACTGCTGCCGTCAGTGGCCCGCTCAGCGCAGGCCGACGCTGAACTGGTGGCCGAACTTCAGCAACATGTGCGCGGCCAGCTTGCGCCGTATGAATATCCCAAGGCCATCGAGTTCCTCGACCAGTTGCCGATGACCACCACCGGCAAGATCCAGCGGCGCGTACTGCGCGAGATCGAAGCCCGCCGCGGCACGCCAACGCGCCCGTAGCACTGGCGGGCGGGTGCGGCCGCAAGGTTCGCGCCCGTCCCTGCCCCCCCAAACCCGCCCCCAGGCCTTGCCCGTCAGCGCCCGGCCTGCACAACCTGCAGCGTCGCGGACAACCGATCGCAGGCATCGATATCACCGCCCTCCCGGCAGTCAAGTTTTCTCCGAATCTGACGTTAGCAAGGACATGTGGAGCGCATCGCATTGGCGCATCCCGATCGGCAGATCGACCCACACGTTTCAGTCGTAGGGGGGGGGTCATCCATGACAGCTCATTTTTCTCCGGAAGATTTATAGGATTACTCTTATAAAAACCCATCGAGGCCATTTATTTCGCCCTTTTTATTAGGGTTGTTCCTATATCCCCAGGGACAAAAACACGGCGAATAACAGCGCATTCCTCGACCTGACCTAACAGAGTAGTGCAAAAAAAGAATTGGGAAAACTCTGATTATCTTGATTGTTTTTCCCAATCTTGGGAAATAAAGTTCCCAATGAGCACACAGAAATTTCCCAATGTGCTTCAAGTTAATGACGAACAGGAGATCACGATGAGCACGTTTGCAAGCACCGGCCGCGCCGCCTCCCACCGCTTCGCACTCCGGCTGCCGTTGGCCCTGGCGAGTGCTTTGCTTTCGGTATCCGCGTGGGCCGCGGATGGCGTGATCCACTTCCGGGGGGCCATCGTCGCGCCCCCCTGCAATACGCAAATCAGCACGAGCGGGACCGCCTCGGTCAGTTGCCCCGCAAACGGCACCCATTCCGCGGAGTCTGCCTCCCTGCCGCTGCTGCCTGGCCGGGTGGTTCAGCTGACGACCGCGCGCGCCTTTGTCGTGCCCGTGCAATTCGCGGCAGGCCCCGGTGGCGGCAACAAGCAGGGCTATGTCGTGGTAACGGAATACAACTGACTGGCCTGTCCCTCCAGCCACGCCAGCTCATCCTCGTCGAAACCCGCCGCGCGGCGCGCTGCCAGGTTGAAGGGCGGCCGCAGGCGCGGTGCCTGGTACCGCGCGGCCAGCTCGGCGTAGGTGGCGACGGGGTCCAGGCCGCGGGAGGCGCATAGCCAGCGGTACCAGCGGTTGCCGATGGCTACGTGACCCACCTCGTCGCGCAGGATGATGTCAATGATGGTGGCGGCCTCATGATCGCCAGCGGCCGCGAGCTTGGCGCGCACCGGTGGCGAGGCGTCAAGCCCGCGCGCCTCCAGCGTGCGCGGCACCAGCGCCATGCGCGCCAACACATCGCCGGCGGTCTTGTCCGCCATCTCCCATAGGCTGTTGTGTGCCGGAAAATCGCCGTAGCGCGCATCCAGCGTGGCCAGGTGCTGCGCGAGCAGGCTGAAATGCAGCGCCTCCTCGTCGGCCACGCGCAGCCAGTCCAGGTAGAAAGCCACCGGCATCGCGTCGAATCGCCAGATGGCATCCAGCGCCAGGTTGATGGCGTTGAATTCGATATGTGCGAGCGCGTGGATCAGCGCCGCGCGACCGGCGGGCGTATGGATGGAGCGCCGCCGCTCGACCCGCTGCGGCGCCACCAGTTCGGGCAGCGGCGGCCGGCCGGGCAGCGGCAGTTCGGCCGCGATCGCCTCGCCGATGCCCAGGGCCTCCGGCGCCATGGCCCCGGCCGCCAGCCGCATCCGGCGCGTGGCCGCGGCCTTCTCGTGCGCATCGCTCAGACACAGGATGGCAAGCGCCTGGCGGCGCAAGGACGGCGCCGCCGGGCCCGGCAAAGAGCCAGGTGCGGCAAGCGGCATGCCGCCGCGATCAGAGTCAGGGACGCCGGGAGAGGCGGCATCGGAAAGGTTTGCTGGCATAAGCGTAAAATCCGGTTTGCCGCCATTGTAGGGCCCGGCGCGTGGCGCTCCATGCCAGACCCACCCGCGACCCTTTAAAGCCTGGCGGCAAACCCCATATACCCAAACGAACTTGTGCAGGAGACCTCATGGCGCTTTACCAGCTCGGCGACGTTGCCCCCACCCTCGATCCGGATGCCTATGTGGCGCCGGAGGCCACCATTATCGGCAACGTGACGCTCAAGGCGCGTGCCAGCGTCTGGCCAGGCGTGGTGATCCGGGGCGACAACGAACCGATCGTGGTGGGCGAGTCCAGCAATGTGCAGGAAGGCACTGTGCTCCACACCGACCCCGGCTGCCCGCTGACCATCGGCGACAGAGTATCGATCGGCCACCAGGCCATGCTGCATGGCTGCACGGTGGGCGAAGGCTCGCTCATCGGCATCCAGGCTGTGATCCTGAACCGTGCCGTGATCGGCAAGGAGTGCCTGGTCGGCGCCGGGGCCGTGGTCACAGAAGGCAAGGTATTCCCGGATCGTTCGCTGATCCTGGGCGCGCCGGCCAAGGTGGTGCGCGAGCTCACCGAGCAGGATGTGGCCAACCTGTACCGCAATGCCGAGACCTACGCCACGCGCCAGGCCATGTACAAGACGCAACTCAAACGCATCGACTAAGGCGCCGTGCCGCCCGCACCGATTTACCGACGGATCATCGTGACTGACACCACCACCCCCGACACCCTGCAGAAATTCCTGTTCGACGCGGCCCCCGTTCGCGGCGAACTGGTGCACATGCAGACCACCTGGCAGGAAGTGCTGCGCCGCAATCATTACCCGGCGCCGGTGCGCCGCCTGCTGGGCGAAATGATGTCCGCCGCAGCACTGCTTTCGGCCAACCTGAAGTTCAATGGCGCGCTGGTGATGCAAGTGCACGGCGACGGCCCGGTGCGCATGCTGGTGGTGGAATGCCTGTCCGACCTGTCGATGCGGGCGACCGCCAAGCTCGCCGAAGGCGTAGCGCTGGCCGACGATGCCACGCTGGCGGATCTCGTCAACGTCAACGGCCGCGGCCGCTTCGCCATCACGCTGGACCCGCAGGACAAGCTACCCGGACAACAGCCGTACCAGAGCATCGTGCCGCTGGCCGATGCACACGGCCCGATGACGTCGATGACTGCCGTGCTCGAACACTACATGCAAGCGTCCGAGCAGCTCGACACCCGGCTGTGGCTGGCCGCCGACGACAAAGTTGCCGCCGGCATGCTGCTGCAGAAGCTGCCGTCCTACGGTGGCACGCTGGAGGGCCATGCCGGACGCGCCCCCGCCGAAGTCGGCGAAACCGGCGCGCCGCTGGCGGACAGCGGCCGCGCGCAGGACCTGGACACATGGGACCGCGCCTGCCAGCTCGGCGCCACGCTGAAGGACGAAGAACTGCTGGCCGAAACGCCCGATACACTGCTGCGCCGCCTCTTCTGGGAAGACCTGCAAGCCACCGGCCTGCGCGTATTCGAGCCGCTCACGCCGCACTTCCAGTGCTCGTGCTCGCGTGCCAAAGTGGCTGGCATGCTGCAAAACCTGGGCCGCGTGGAAATCGAGGACATCCTGGTCGAACGCGGCGAAGTGGAGATCCAGTGCGATTTCTGCGGCCAGCAATATCACTTCGATCCGGTTGACTGCGCGCAGCTGTTTGCGCCGGCCCCCGTCGCTACCGGCGCCGGCGACGGTGCGGCGCAGCAACACTAAGCTGCAACGCGGTAAGGCGGAGCGGCCCGGGAGGCACCCCACGAGGAACCTTTACGCCCTCCGCCGAGGTCCAAGCATCAGCGACCTACCAGAGTCAGGGAGTCAACATGTCCGCTTTGCCTTCAACCCCGTCCGCCGTCGCCGCAGCGTGCAAAGCGTCACGCCTTGTCCGCGCGCGTGGCACGATCGGCGTCTTGCTGCTCGGCGCGGTGCTGGCCTGCGGCGGCTGCGCGGAGTTGCCGCGCGACATCAACGGCTCGCCGCCGACCGCGCGCCTGGTGCCCAACGGTGTTCCGCCGGCGCCCATCACCCCTGAAGAAAGGCAGAAGCTCGACGCCCTGAACCAACAGGTGCTGCGCGAGCAGGAAGCCGCCATCGCATACCAGCAACAGGCCGAGGCCATGGCGCAGGCTGCTGCCTATGCCTATCCAAGCTGGAGCCTGTATTACGGAGGGTGGGGCGGTGGCCACTGGGGTGGCGGAGTCGGCTTCAGCGGCCCCGGATACTGGGGCCGGGGCGGCTATCCGTATTGGTGGTGAGTTTGCCTGGCACCGCGCATTGCGCAGGACGCAGGGCGCCGGGAACTGGCGCCAGTCAGTGGCGGTTGAACGCCGGGGAATTCGGCGGAGGCGGCAGCGGCGGCGTGGCGCTGACCTTAGGCGCGGGCGCCACGAACTGCACGAACACTTCGCCATCCTTGACCATGCCCAACTCATAGCGGGCACGTTCCTCGATGGCGCCGGTGCCATCCTCCAGGTCCTTCACTTCCCCTTCCAGCTTGGCATTGCGCAACTTGAGCAACTGGTTGCGCGCCGATTGTTCCTGCACCTGCTTGTCCATGTCCCACACACGCAGCCAACCGCCCTTGCCCAGCCATAAGGGATACTGGATGGCGAGCAACAGCACGAACAACAGCAACGAGATCAGGCGCATGGGTTCTGGCGCTTAAGCGGAAAAGGAAGTTGCGTCAGCGCCGGCCGCGGCCGGCGCATGACACGCGCTTAGCGCAGATTGTAGAACGCGCTCTTGCCCGGGTAGCTGGCGATATCGCCGAGATCTTCCTCGATGCGCAGCAACTGGTTGTACTTCGAGATACGGTCCGAGCGCGACAGCGAGCCGGTCTT
>Ga0255338_1004842_pt1 | contig 13211 bp, 15 predicted proteins | sample MeOH1_35cm_T4_19_FD_203715 | JGI IMG/M metagenome (GOLD analysis project Ga0255338, IMG submission 203715) | Sandy soil microbial communities from University of British Columbia, Vancouver, Canada - MeOH1_35cm_T4_195 | ecosystem: Engineered > Artificial ecosystem > Sand microcosm > Unclassified ...
AGACATGCTGTCTGCTTCAAACGGCATGGTGGAAACACTAACGCCGGAAAACGCTGATGTGATCTTGCTGAACACCTGTTCAGTACGCGAGAAAGCCGAAGACAAAGTGTACAGCCACTTGGGGCGTTTTATTCCGCTTAAGGAAAAAAACCCGAATCTGGTGATTGGCGTAGGCGGCTGTGTCGCCTCGCAAGAAGGCGACAACATCATTAAACGTGCACCTTATGTAGATATAGTGTTTGGACCGCAAACCCTGCATCGGTTACCGGAAATGATTAAAAACTCCCAGGCCGGCGGTGCCTCTCAAGTCGACATCAGTTTCCCTGAAATCGAGAAGTTCGACCATCTGCCGCCACCGCGTGTAGAAGGTGCATCTGCATTTCTAAGCATTATGGAAGGCTGCAGCAAATACTGCAGCTTTTGCGTGGTGCCTTACACCCGCGGCGAAGAAGTCTCGCGGCCATTCGCCGACATCCTGACCGAGGCTGTACAGCTGGCAGCACAGGGTATCAAGGAAATTACCCTGCTCGGGCAAAACGTAAATGCCTATCGTGCCGAATATGAAGGCGTAGAGGCGGATTTAGCCATGCTGATAGAAACGATTGCCGAGATTCCGCAGATTAAGCGCATCCGCTTTACCACCAGTCACCCCAATGAAATGAATGATCGGCTGATTGCATGTTTTACCAATGAGCCCAAATTAGCGGCACAATTACACCTGCCGGTGCAGGCGGGCAGTGACCGCGTATTAATGGCAATGAAGCGCAATTACACTGTATTGCAGTACAAATCCATTATCCGCAAGCTACGCGCGGCCAACCCTAGCCTTACATTCACCTCAGACTTTATCATTGGCTTCCCCGGTGAAACCGAGGCTGACTTTGAAGCCACAATGAAACTGATGACAGACGTCGGTTTTGATGCGAGCTTTAGCTTCCTGTATAGCCCGCGCCCGGGTACGCCTGCCTCATTCCTTAATGATGATACGCCTGAGAAAACCAAGCTCGATCGACTGACCAGGCTGCAGGCGATCAATGAAGCACAGGCCAAAGCCATTTCTGAAGCCATGCTCGGCACGGTACAACGCGTACTCATTGAAGGTACGTCCTGGAAAGACAGCACACTGCTGGCAGGCAAAACCGATAACAACCGTGTTGTAGATATTGCGGGGGACGCCAGCCTGATTCACCAGTTTGTGAATGTAAAAATCACAGACACGTCCAATCCACGGCGCCTTGCTGGTGAAATAGTGTCTGGCCAAATAATTTAAGGTCTTATTTGATATGGAAATCACGCTACAACCTGAAGATAACACCCGTCTTGCCAACCTCTGCGGCGCATTGGACGAGAATATCAAACAGATTGAAACCGCCCTTGAGGTCAACATCAACCGCCGCGGCGGCACCTTTAACATCAGCGGCAAGCAGGACAATACCCGGTTAGCGGCACAGCTGATTGAAAACTTCTATATCCGTGCCAAAAAACCGATTGAACTTGAAGACATCCAGCTGGGATTAGTTGAAATTGATAAATTAAAACCCGAAGATGTCTCCACCTCGGCCATGCCCATATTGATGACGCGACGCGGTGACCTGCATGGCCGCACCCCCAGGCAAGTTGCTTATTTACAGCAGATTCAGGACCATGACATCACGTTCGGGATTGGCCCGGCAGGTACCGGAAAAACTTATCTGGCGGTAGCCAGCGCAGTGGATGCCATGACGCGCGACCGCGTAAAGCGTATTGTACTGGTGCGCCCCGCGGTTGAAGCCGGCGAACGCCTGGGCTTTTTACCCGGAGATTTAAACCAGAAAGTGGATCCTTATCTACGCCCTTTGTATGATGCACTGTATGATTTAGCCGGCTATGACACCGTGAATAAAATGTTTGAACGCGGCGCGATTGAAGTCGCTCCGCTGGCCTACATGCGCGGCCGCACGTTAAACCAGAGCTTTATCATTCTGGATGAAGCGCAAAACACCACACCTGAACAGATGAAAATGTTTTTAACGCGCATCGGCTTTGGCACCAAAGCTGTCATTACCGGCGACGTGACGCAAATTGATTTACAGCGCCACCAGAAAAGCGGCTTGGTAGAAGCGCAAAAAGTTTTAAAGGACATCAAGGGTATTGCTATAACGCACTTCCTGTCCGGCGATGTAGTACGGCACCCGCTGGTGCAGAAAATCGTGAATGCTTATGAAGACTACGAGCTTAATCACAGAGATTAAAGTAAATTAAAATTCTTAGATTCAAGGGTTAAAAATGACGCCTAACAGATTCAAGTTCACCAAAATAGCACAGCGCATCTTGGCTATAGTTGAGCAAGCCGTACTTATCATCATCGCATTGGCAACGATCCTGGCCGTATTTCAGGCGGTCGGGCACATCTGGGAAGCACGCACAATTACCGTAGGCGATATCCTCCTGCTGTTTTTGTATCTCGAAGTGATGACCATGCTCAATCACTATCTCAGCGCAGGCACGCTGCCGGTCAGGTACCCGCTATACATCGGCATCATCGCATTGGCACGCTTTCTGGTATTGGATATCAAGGAACTTGATGCCATGACGATGTTTGCGCTGTCAGGCTCTATCCTGCTGATTTCACTATCGATTCTGATTGTACGTTTCGGACATGTACGTTTCCCCTACACTGACGGTTCGGACTTGCAGTCCAAATAAATTCACCATGCCTAAACTGCACGCCAGCATTCAATACGCCACTGATGATAAAAACCTCCCCAGTGCCAGTCAATTTCGTAAATGGGCGAAAGCGGCACTGCGCGTGGACACCGAAGTAACCATTCGCATTGTGGATGAAACTGAAGGCCGCACGCTTAACCACACCTACCGCAACAAAGACTATGCCACGAACGTGCTCACTTTTCCGCTCACGGAAGAACCGCACCTGATCGGCGACATCATCATCTGCGCGCCGGTAGTGGCCGCAGAAGCCAAAGCGCAAAACAAAAGCCTGGAAGCACATTATGCCCACTTAACCGTGCACGGCATACTGCATTTACATGGTTATGACCACGAAACAGAAGCGCAGGCAGAACTAATGGAAAGCCTGGAGACTGCAATTGTCACAAAATTAGGGTATGCTTCACCTTATCTCATTACATAGGGTGCCCTAAAAAGCATACAGCATGGCTGCAGAGTCGGAAAAACCTGGTTTATTGGAACGTTTAAGTCACTTTTTACTTCGCGAACCTGAAGATCGCGAACAGCTGGTAGCACTGCTGCACAGTGCCTACGAAAATAATTTGATGGACGCAGATTCACTCGCCATGATTGAGGGCGTTTTGCAAGTGAGTGAGATGCAGGTGCGCGACATCATGATTCCGCGTTCGCAAATGGATGTCATCGACATTACCGACCCACCCGAAGTATTTATCCCGTTTGTGATCGAAGCTGCACACTCACGTTTTCCCGTCATTGAAGATAACAAAAACGACATCATCGGCATTTTACTGGCGAAAGACCTGCTGCGTTATTACGCAGGAGAAGATTTTGAAGTGCGCGATATGCTGCGTCCTGCAATATTCATCCCGGAAGCCAAACGCTTAAACGTATTACTCAAGGAGTTCCGCAGCAATCGCAACCACATTGCCATTGTCGTTGATGAATACGGCGGTGTGGCCGGCATGGTAACGATTGAAGACGTACTTGAGCAGATTGTCGGTGACATTGAAGATGAATACGACTACGACGAAGATGAAGACAATATCATTCAGAATGCAGATGGCCAGTACCGCGTTAAAGCGCTCACCGAAATTGCGGACTTTAACGAAATCATTGGCACAACATTAAGTGATGAAGAGTTTTCCACCATCGGCGGCTTGGTGGTCAGTCAGTTCGGGCATCTGCCAAAACGTAATGATGAAATTACTTTCAGCGGGCTTCACGTCAAAGTGTTACGCGCGGATAGCCGCCGTTTACACAGCATTCTGGTAGAGGTATTACCTGAGGCGGCTGTAGAGTCAAAACAACAATAGAGCTGCTTACAAAAAACCGCATTGGCAAGCCGGATATAACTATCCTTGACGGGTATTTATTCCGGTAAAACTCAAGAACCATCAGTGGAACTAATTAGTTATCTACGCGTTCATAAAGGTTAATAAATCAACGATTTGTTAACCTTTACTGGAGCCTGTTATGAAACATTTAGCATACTTATGGCTGGTTATTGCACAAATATGTTTGATGCAGGCGGCTGCCGCAGAAGAAGGCCCTGGCGCCGACAATGAAATTCCAACGCTTGAGCAGGATTTTGTTAAATCCATTAATAAGTTTACCAAGGCTGAAATCATTGCACAGTTCGGCGAACCCGCAAAAGCGGACGATGTGAGAATTAAAGATTCCAGCAAGGTGGTGGCTTCAATCTGGCAATATCACTTCATTAATACCGCTGCCGATGGCACCTATTATGAGACAACTGAACTGGATTTTATTGATGGTAAAGTCGTTATGGTCGCCTTCATGAATAACAACGGTGCCGAAGGCCCTGATAGTGACCAACAATACCAGATACCAAAATAGTTTGGGCACGTGGTTGTGTTTAAATATTGCCTATAAAAAAAGGGCTGACTAGCCCTTTTTTATCAACATCACATTTACATCACTGTTTTTTCAGTGCATCGCGGATTTCACGCAATAACACGACATCTTCCGGTGTCGGCGCTGGCGGTGATGCTGGCTCTGCTTTTTTCAGTCTGTTCATCTGTTTTACCAGCACAAAAATCACAAACGCCAGAATAATGAAATTAATCAGAATGGTTAAAAAATTGCCATAAGCCAGCATAGGCACGCCAGCGGCCTTAAGGGCAGCGTATGTGCCAACGTTACCTTCCGGGATTGCAGCTAGCGGCACAAACATATTACTGAAATCCACACTGCCGATCACTTTACCAATCAATGGCATGATGATATCGCCTACCAGCGAATCAACAATCTTGCCGAATGCCGCACCGATGATGACACCAACAGCCAAGTCCATCACGTTGCCTCTTAAGGCAAAGGCTTTAAACTCCGACGCAATACCCATACACATCCCCTTAAAAAAATAAACAACTTAAACACACTGCTCAGACAAAATTAATATAGGGGTTATGTATAGTGCATGTCAATCAAACTGTATCCGTCAATACCAACTTGCTGTTAATTTTTGTTATCTAAAGCATTATCAAGCTACAATTTAGCCCATGCCGTTATTTACTAAAAATCAACCTGTCAAAATACTTTTACTGCTTTCATTAGGCGCATTCAGCGTACTAGGGTTTGCTCCATTCTATTTTTATCCCATAAGCATCCTCTCGCTCATCGGTTTATTTTACTTTTGGCATGTGAACAACACACCAAAACAAGCAGCTTTTACTGGTTTCGTGTATGGGTTAGGACTATTTGGCACCGGTATTTACTGGATTTATATCAGCCTGCATACTTACGGCGGCATGCCGGGCATGATGGCTGGTTTTTCAACCTTTGTACTGGCTGCTTTTTTGTCTTTATTTCCCGCAGCCGTTGGCGCGCTGGGCAAACGCATCTCGAGCAATCAAAAAAATGTAATATGGATCGCCGTCCCTATATTGTGGGCATTGGCAGACTGGGTAAGAAGCTGGATCTTCACCGGGTTCCCATGGCTCACTGTCGGCTACAGCCAATTACCTTATAGCCCGCTGGCAGGCTATATCCCCATTGTCGGTGTATACGGCGTTTCATTCATTACGGTATTTGCCGCCAGTTTAATCAGCTTTTCATTTGCAAAGACCACCGCCAGGATTTGGCGTCACAGTGCCTTAGCCGCGTTATTACTGATAGTGATCACAGGTGGATTATTGAAACTGGTCGAATGGACTGCGCCTGTTGGCAAACCGCTTAACGTAAGCTTGCTGCAAGGCAATATTGAACAGAGCATGAAATGGGCGCCAGAAATAGCAGAGCGCACGTTTAATCAATACCTCACCATGGCAGAAGCAAGCACAGCCAAACTGATCGTGTTGCCGGAAACCGCAATGCCAGTCTTATCGAACGAGTTGCCGTTATCAGTTGGAACGCGCCTGCAGCAACACGCCATCAAAAATCAAGGCGACATTTTAGTTGGCATGGTAGAGCGTGAAAATGGCGAATATTTCAATAGTGTATTAAGCTTTGGCAGCGCGGAAACGGTTGTTTACCGTAAATCACATCTGGTACCTTTCGGTGAGTTTATCCCGTTCAAGCTGGCTTTTGGCTGGATATACCGCGATTGGCTCAACATGCCCTTAAGCGACTTGTCGCGTGGCAGCATACACCAGCAGCCCATGCACGTTGCCGGTGAAAAAGTCGCTGTTAACATTTGCTACGAAGATGTCTTCGGAGAAGAAATCATACGCCAGCTCCCAGCCGCTACCCTGCTGGTCAATGTGAGCAACGACGCATGGTACGGCACCTCGTACGCAGCAGATCAGCATATGCAGTTCTCCCAGGCACGTGCATTGGAAACCGGGCGCATGATGCTGCGCGCCACCAATACCGGTGCCACTGCCATCATTAACCAGAAAGGTTACATCATTGCGCATGCACCGCACTTTGTGCAAGCCACACTCAACGGCACCGCTCAGGGCTATGCTGGCAGCACGCCTTATGTGCGCTGGGGTAATTGGCCGTTTGTGATATTCAGCCTGAGTTTGATTTTGTTGTTATGGCGGCGTAATACTGCCGTTCACAGATAAAGCCTATTGCTAGACTACAAAACAAAGTAAAATTACACTTTCGCCCATACTAATCAACATTAAGTCTTAATTACATATCATGGCTTTAACATTTCAAGAGATCATTCTCACCCTGCAAAAATACTGGAGCGACAAAGGCTGTGCCTTGCTGCAATCTTACGATATGGAAGTCGGTGCAGGTACATCTCACACTGCTACATTCTTGCGTTCATTGGGCCCTGAGCCATGGAAAGCTGCCTACGTGCAGCCAAGCCGCCGTCCAAAAGATGGACGTTACGGTGAAAACCCGAACCGTTTGCAGCATTACTACCAATTCCAAGTCGTACTCAAACCGGCACCGGCCAATATTCTGGAGCTATATTTAGGTTCACTTGAAGCCCTTGGCTTTGATTTGAAAAAGAACGATATCCGTTTTGTTGAAGATGACTGGGAAAACCCGACATTAGGTGCCTGGGGCTTGGGCTGGGAAGTGTGGCTGAACGGTATGGAAGTGACACAGTTCACCTATTTCCAACAGGTAGGCGGCATCGATTGCAAACCCATTACCGGCGAAATCACCTATGGTCTGGAACGTTTAGCCATGTACCTGCAAGGGGTAGATAACGTATACAACCTCAAATGGACTGAAGGCTTGAGCTACGGCGACGTGTACCTGCAAAATGAGCAGGAACAAAGCGCTTACAACTTTGAGCATTCAGATGCTGACTTCCTGTTTACTGCATTTAACGCACATGAAAAGCAAGCCAGGCACTTGATGGAAAATCAATTGGCGCTTCCAGCTTATGAGCAGGTATTAAAAGCAGCGCATACCTTTAACTTGTTGGATGCACGCGGCGCGATTTCCGTCACGGAACGTGCAGGCTACATCGGCCGCATTCGCAACCTGGCACGCTCAGTGGCAGCCAGCTACCTGGATAGCCGCGCCAGACTTGGCTTCCCGATGGCACCTAAAGACTGGGCTGATGAAGTATTAGCGAAATTAGAAAAAGATAAGAAAGCCGCTTAACCATGTCGCAACAAAATTTACTCGTAGAATTATTCGTAGAAGAATTACCGCCAAAGGCCCTCAAGAAACTGGGTGACGCCTTTAGCAGCACTCTGTTTGAAACACTAAAGTCTCAAGGTTTAACGGCAGATAACTCTGTAACAACTTCGTTTGCTTCACCTCGCCGCTTGGCAGCACACATTACTGCTGTAGCCAGCCAGGCCGCAGATAAACAAATCTCGCAAAAACTCATGCCTGTAAACGTGGGGCTGGATGCAAACGGCAACGCCACCCCTGCCTTGGTCAAGCGCCTGAACGGCATGGGTCTGGACGAATCTGCCGTTAGCCAGTTGGCCAAACAAATGGATGGCAAGAATGAGGCTTTGTTTTTAGAGGTTACGCAAAAAGGCGCAGCACTGAATGACGGCTTGCAAAAAGCGATTGAAGAAGCCATTCAGAAACTGCCCATTCCAAAGGTGATGACCTACCAACTGGCAGATGGCTGGAGCAGCGTCAATTTCGTGCGCCCTGCGCATGGCCTGGTTGCTTTACACGGCAGCCAGGTTTTGGCAATTACTGCGCTGGGCTTAACCGCTGGCAACCAGACGCAGGGACATCGCTTTGAAGCTACAAACCCAATCGTAACGATTAAAGATGCCGATAACTACAGCGAACAGCTTAAAACTGAAGGCGCGGTCATCGCCAGCTTTGCTGAGCGCCGCGCTGAGATTGAACGCCAATTAACGGCAGCGGCCGCTAAACAAAACCTGAAACCCATTGAAGACGACGCATTGCTGGATGAAGTCACCGCATTGGTGGAACGTCCCAACGTGTTGCTGGGCCAGTTTGAGGAAGTATATTTAGAAGTTCCGCAGGAATGCCTGATTCTTACCATGAAGGCAAACCAAAAGTATTTCCCGCTGCTGGATAACAACGGCAAGCTGACCAACAAGTTCCTGATCGTATCCAACATCAGCCCGGCTGACCCATCCGCAGTGATTGGCGGCAACGAGCGCGTAGTACGCCCACGCCTGGCAGATGCTAAATTCTTCTTTGACCAGGACCGTAAAAAGACTTTGGAATCACGTATCAGCAGTCTGGACAAAGTGGTTTACCACAACAAACTGGGTACACAGGGTGAGCGCGCACAGCGTGTCAGCGCCATTGCCAAATCTATCGGCGAGCAACTTGGCGGTCAGGTATTGGCCGACAAAGCTGATCTAGCAGCCAGATTGGCAAAAACCGATTTAGTCACCGACATGGTGGGTGAATTCCCCGAACTGCAAGGCATCATGGGGCGCTACTATGCACAGCATGAAGGCTGGGAAGATGACATTGCCTATGCGATTGAAGACCATTACAAACCACGTTTTGCCGGGGATGATTTACCTCGCAACCAAGTAGGGATTGCCGTTGCATTGGCAGACAAACTTGAAACTCTGGTCGGCTTATTCAGCATCGGTGAGAAACCTACCGGCGACAAAGACCCCTTCGCATTGCGTCGTCAGGCTTTAGGCATCATTCGCATGTTGATTGAAAGCAAATTGCCATTGCAGTTTGAAAAAATTATTCAGGACGTGCTCTCGGAATTTGACAAGGAATCCGGCAACAAGGCATCAACGGTACAAGCGATTAAAGAGTTTTGTTTTGACCGCCTGAGCGTAAACTTGCGTGAAAACGGGTCAACTCCGCAAGAAGTAGATGCCGTGCTATCACTTGATCCGGCATTATTAAGTGAAGTGCCTAAGCGCCTTGCTGCCGTTCGCACATTCGCAGAGCTTGAAGAGGCGCCAGCACTTGCTGCCGCCAACAAACGCGTCAGCAATATCCTGAAAAAAGCAGAAGGTGAAGTGCAAGCGCAAGTGAATGTGGGCTTGTTGCAAGAGCCTGCTGAAATCGCGCTTAACTCGGCACTGGACACAGTAAAACCGGAAGCTGATAAACTGTTTGAAAGCGGCGATTACACCGCCTCGCTCAAAGCGCTGGCAGCATTAAAAGCACCGGTGGATGACTTTTTTGACAATGTAATGGTGAATGCAGATGACCCGGCACTTAAGGCAAACCGTTTAGGTTTGCTGGCAACCCTGCACCAAGCCATGAACCGCGTGGCAGATTTGTCTAAACTGGCAGGTTAACAATGGAATTGATGAAACTATGAAACTAGTCATATTAGATAGAGATGGCGTCATCAACCGGGATTCCACCAATTTCATTAAAAATCCGAACGAGTGGATTCCAATCCCGGGCAGCCTTGAAGCAATTGCATTGCTCAATCAATCCGGCTTCAGAGTTGCCATAGCCACCAATCAGTCCGGTGTCAGCCGCGGATTATTTGATATGACTACACTCAATAGCATTCATGACAAAATGCACCGTGAATTAGCGCTGGTGGGCGGCCGCATCGATGCTGTATTTTATTGCCCGCACTCCGCGGATGACAACTGTGATTGCCGCAAACCAAAAACCGGCATGATTAAGGAAATCGCCAAACGCTTCTCTGTAGAACTGAATGAGGTATTTGCCGTAGGCGATGCATGGCGAGATATAAAGGCTTTTGCTGATGCAGGATGTCAAACGATTCTGGTACGCACCGGCAAGGGTGAAGATACGCTTGCCAGTGGCAACTTGCCAGCGGATATCACAGTCTGTGCCGATTTGAGTGAGGCCGTACAGCACATCATTTCAGCAGATAATTAATTCGAACATCTATGTTATTTTTGCGCTCAACTTTATTCTTTCTGGGGCAGGTAGTTACCGCACCCATATTCACACTCATTGCATTCCTCGCACTGCCGCTCAACCCTGTCACCCGCAATGTCCTGATTTCCGGCTGGGCGCGCAGCATGATCTGGTGGCTGCGTATCACCTGCAATATTCGCCATGAAGTAACGGGGTTGGAAAACCTGCCACAGTCACCCAGCATCATTCTCAGCAAGCACCAGTCCGCATGGGAAACACTCGCCTTTCAGGCAATTTTTCCCACGCAGGTTTACGTGCTCAAACGCGAATTGCTGTGGATTCCGATATTCGGCTGGGGACTGGCCATGTCGTCTCCCATTGCAATCAAACGCGATGCTGGCCGCGCAGCATTAAAACAGCTGATAGAGCAAGGTACGGCAAGGTTAGCCAATGGCTTGTGGGTGGTAATCTACCCTGAGGGCACGCGCATGGCACCTGGCACGCGTGGCAAATACCAGATTGGCGGTGCCTGGCTGGCAACGCATACACAAACACCGGTCGTGCCTGTAGCGCATAATGCAGGCAGATTCTGGGCTAAAAATTCATTCATTAAAAAACCTGGCGTCATTCGCATCCATATCGGTAAACCAATCCAAAGCACAGGCTTAAAGGCCGATGCGTTAAACAGCCAGGTAGAACAGTGGATTGAAGCCGAGATGGCGACACTGGACACATGAGCCATACGCTGACGCTACCTTCTGGCGAACAATTAAGCTATCAGCTGGAACGCCGCCAGCGCCGCACTGTCGGCCTGAAAATCACTGCCGATGGCCTTGTAGTACATGCTCCTAAACGTCTTTCGCAGTCATTGTTAGAAAGCCTGATTGCGCAGAAAGCGGACTGGATACAGAAGAAACTCAGCGCACAGACTCAAAACAAAATCCCCGCACTGCAATGGCAGAATGGCGAGCAGCTGTTGCTATTAGGAAACGCCGTCACCTTGGCAGTCCAGCATGACGAGCGCTCAAGAGCTGTTAATCACGCTCCCGGGGTTTTACATCTGGCAATGCCCAACCACAACGAACCGCCGGCAGTCGCACGCAAGGTGCTGCAATGGTATAAAAAACAAGCGCTGACTGACTTTGCGCGACGTCTGGAAATATTTTCAGCCAAGCTGGGAGTAACATTACCCAAGCTTCTGTTATCAAATGCGCGAACGCGCTGGGGCAGCTGCAATTCCAAAAGAGAGGTACGGCTCAACTGGCGCTTGCTGCAGGCGCCGCCACACCTGATCAACTATGTGATCTGTCACGAGCTTGCCCATTTAAAGGAAATGAACCATTCCGCAAAATTCTGGGCAGTGGTTGCCAGCATTTACCCCGATTACAAAGCCGCAGAAAAAGAACTGAAAGCCTGGTCACCCAAACTACATGTGATGTAAGTTACGCGTGATGTAACAACACCCTTGGCAGCAGCTTTTGTCGCATTACTTGCGCGAGATTCTCAGCATGCTAATATCTCACACACAACAACACCAACCAGGGGGAATAGAAAAATGAACTTTCAGGAATCGATTCAGCTGTGTTTTCAAAAATATGCCGACTTTAACGGCCGGGCAAAAAGACCGGAATATTGGTGGTTTGAGCTTTTCTTGTTTCTGGCTAGCATGGTGTTAGGTGTTGCAAGCGATATGTTGTCTGCTGTTTTCGCCATAGGCACAATCCTGCCTTCCCTCGCAGTAGGCGCACGCCGTTTGCACGACATCAACAAAAGTGGCTGGTTTCAACTGTTATGGCTGATTCCTGTATTGGGTTGGATTGCCGTCATTTACCTGCTTGTACAAGAAGGCGATGCACAAGCTAACCAATATGGCGAACCACCCGCCAAGTAAATATCAAATAAGTAAGTATCAAAATAAAAAAGGGGCATAATGCCCCTTTTTAATGCTATCGCAACCTGGCTTAAGAAACTTTCAGGTTAAAGAAGTTTTTTGATGTCTGATGCAATTGCTTGCGGCTTTTCACCATAATCCACATACAGCCTGATTTTTCCGGATTTATCAAAAAGATAAATACCCGCGCTATGGTCTATGGTGTAACCGCTTCTGCCGCTGTTTTCTACTTTTGATGCGAAAATCTTAAAATCTTTCGTCGCCGCATCAATTTCTTCCTTAGTTCCATACAAGCCGATAAAGCGCTTATCAAAAGCCGGGACAAACTGCGCCAGCACTTCTTTGGTATCACGCTCCGGGTCCAATGTGACAAATAACACTTGCAGCTCGTCTGCATGTGAACCCAATAATTTCATGGTTTGCTTCAAATCCGCCATCGTCGTCGGGCATACGTCCGGACAGTGTGTGTACCCGAAAAATACCGCAATTGCCTTACCTTTAAAATCTGCCAAGGTGCGCGGTTTACCAGTGTGGTCAGTTAAATTCAGCTTTTGCGCAAAATCTGCACCTGAAATATCGGTCGCCGAAAATTTATCCTGCTCGGCAGCAGAATTACAAGCTGTAAGAACACCCATCAACAGCACTATCCATAAATATCGCATTGTCATCTTCATTTTATCTAAGTGAATACATTGTAATGATTCTATCATGCACAATAAATTCAACACGTTGCAATATAAATTTGTGCGTAAACAGCATAAATTACTGCAAAGCAAGCCTGCACTCGTTTACAATAACGCTTTTGCACTATTCAAGCATTTTAAGGACAAAGCATGGCGAACCCTGCAGCAACTTCTGGCGGTATGGCAGACCGCGACGGCGTAATTTGGTATGACGGTAAGATGGTGAACTGGCGCGATGCCACGACACACGTTCTGAC
>Ga0255338_1004843_pt1 | contig 13200 bp, 9 predicted proteins | sample MeOH1_35cm_T4_19_FD_203715 | JGI IMG/M metagenome (GOLD analysis project Ga0255338, IMG submission 203715) | Sandy soil microbial communities from University of British Columbia, Vancouver, Canada - MeOH1_35cm_T4_195 | ecosystem: Engineered > Artificial ecosystem > Sand microcosm > Unclassified ...
CGACGTCCGACCCGTCGACCCGGATCTCCGGCAGGGCCTGCGTTCCCGGTCGCAGATCCGGGATCGTCGCGAGTCGCCCGTCGTAGAAGGCGGCGTTGCTGAAGTTGATGAGCGACTCGTACCGGCTCCGGTAGTGCCAAGTCAGCATCGTCGACGGCAGCCGGCCCGCCGACTGGGCGAGGAAGCTGTCGCCGTCGAGGACGACGCCGATCTCGACCTCGTCGTCCGGGTCGTCGGTCAGCTCGGAACGCGCGGTGAAGAACCGGGTCGGCGGCAGCTGCATCCGGTCGCCGACGACGATCACCTGGTCGGCACGATGCATCGCCGGCACCGCTTCCTCGACCGGGATCTGGCTCGCCTCGTCGTAGATCACGACGTCGAAGAGGTCCCGCGCCAGCGGCAGCGTGTCGGAGACCGACGTGGGACTCATCAGCCAGATGGGCCGGAGCGCGGCCACTACCGCCCCGGTCTCGCCTGAAGCGAGGTCGCGGATCGATCGGTAGCGCATCACCTTCCGGAACTCGTTCTCGAGCTCCCGGCGGCCGGTCGTCCAGGTCTTCTTGCGCTCGCGCTCGGTGGGCGTCATCCCCGTGACGCTCCGCGAGGCGTGGGCGACCTCGTCGAGGAACCGGCTGCGCAGGCGCGCGACGATGACCTCCGCGTCAACCTCGTAGAGGGCGGGCAGCAGCGCCTGGGCCCGCGCAACAAGTTCGGCCAGGCGGTCGCCGTCGAACCGTGCGACCGCGGGCCGGCTCGCCGCGGCCTCCTCAAGGGTCGCGCGACACACCGCGTACTCGAGCTCCGCGGGCACGGCCGGAAGCCGACGAAGCGCGCGGGCGACCTCGGGATGCTCGCCGAGCGCCCGGAGTGCCGGCGCGGCCGCGCGGATCGCCGCGGCATGGCGCGGCTCGGCGAGAGAGTCGAGCGTCGCGACGAGCTCATCGAGTGGGATGTCATCGATGTCATCGACGACCTTGGCGAGATCGGCGCGGAGACGAGCGAGGTCACCGCCGGCATCGGCGAGGGCCGCCGCCAGGTCCTCCTCATCCACGCTCGCCAGCCGGTCTCGCCAAGCGGCGACGGCAGGGTTGTCCGGGCGACGTGCCGTCTCAACTCGGGCGGCGACCTCCCCGACGTCGCGATAGCCCCAATGCTCGTCAGCGTCGCGGGCAGCCTGCGCGAGTGCCGCCTCGGCGTCGTGAACCGCGACGAGCTGCCGCAGCGCCGTGGTGACCGTCACCGGGACGGCCCGCGGACCGCTCGAGTACCCCGCCTGCACCGCGGCCTTGACCCGCCGCCACCGCCCGTCAAGGAACTTGAAGAAGGACGGCTCCTTCGCCTCCGCGACCGCGAGGGCTGCGCGCGCATCATCCGGCGCGAGCGGCGCATGCCAGCCGGCCGCGGCGCGACGCGCTCGCTCCAGCGTCGTCTCGAGCTCCTTCCACCGGCGGACGTCCGCGCGGAGGTCCTCTGCCGCGGGCGACGAGCGCTTCAGCACGGCCGCGCGCCCCCGGCGCGCGATCGGCAGGACGAACGCCCCGAGGTCCGCGACCTGTACGGCGGACGCGAGGTCCAGGCCACCCGCGCCCGCCGCGCCCACGGCCTCGTCCAGCGCTGCGACGATCGCGCGCAACTCTGCGGCGAGCGCCGGCGCCGACGCGGCTGCCTCGGACTCGGGTCGAACCGCCTCAAGAACCGAGGGCGCGAGGAATCGGATCGGACTGAGCGCGAGCCGTGGATCGACGCCGATCCCGGTGAGTGCGGCTGCCAGTTGGTCAACCACCGGCCGGGCCGCCCACCACGTCGCCGCCGACGGGATCAGGCGCCGCTGTTCGGGCGGCAGGTCGTCGCCCCAGCGCTGTGATCGGAGATCGACAAGGCGCTCGATCACATCGCGGAGTCGCGGACCCGTCGGCTCGGTCGGCTGGGCGAGGCTCGCCTCGTACGCCTCGATCTCTGCGACGGCGGCGCCCAGGCGGGCGAGAACGGCCTGGCGTCGGGCCTCGCTCGCGGCCGGATCCGTCCCGTCCACGAGCCACGACTCGTAGGTCGCCTTGAGGCCCATCACGAATGCCTTCTTGTCGGCCTGCGAGTCGTGGATCAGGCTCGTCAACTCGTCGAGGCCACGCTGGCGGAGCCGGGCGTGGACGACATCGATCGCCGCGCGCTTCTGGCAGACGAACAGCACGCGCTTGCCCCGCGCGACGTAGTCGGCGATGAGGTTCGTGATCGTCTGCGACTTGCCGGTCCCCGGCGGCCCCTGGATGACGAGGCTTTCGCCGCGCCGGGCGTGCCCGATCGCTGCGACCTGCGATCCGTCGGACGGCAGCACGAGATACCGGTCTGCCAGCGGGACCTGCCCGTCCTCGCCCGATGGGAGGGGACGGGGCTCGAGCGAGAACAGCCGCTCGAACGACGCGGACGTCGTCCCGTCCTCGAGGAGCTCCCGGTAGTCCCGGACGAGGCTCATCGTCCGGTAGTTGAAGTTCGCGATCGTCAGCGCGCAGAGATCCAGATCCCACGCGTACGGGTTGCCTCCGCCCGACTCGTCGAGCGCATAGAGATCCTTCGTGACGGAGATCGCGGGGGCCATCGCCGGCATGCGCGCTGGCGGCGCGTCGCCGAGCATCGTGGCCAGCGACGCGGGCCGGTGGAGGACCCGGTCGAGGAAGATCTGGAGACCGAGCGGCCGGTAGTCGCGCCGCCGGTACGAGTACGAGTAGGCGCGACGGCCCAGCGTCAGGTTGCCGCGGCCGGTCCGTCGCTGGAAGGCCTCGAGCCGGATCAGCGCCCGGGAGTGAATGAGCTCGATCCGGGGACGCTCCTGTAGGCGGAGCTCGACGGCCGGCTCGGTGCGCCGAATATCCTCCTGCAGCCGCGCGTGGAGGTCGGCGATCCGTCCGTGCGCGAGGTCGAACGAGGCCGGGAGGTCGAGGTTGTACAGCTGCTTGAGGTACTGCCGCAGCGCCGGGTTGACCTCCGCCTCGGTCGACTCGGGTTGGAGGAGGTAGCTGTCCCGGACGCCGCGCTTCTTCGTCAGGCCAACCGGGAGCAGCAGCAGCGGGGACGAGATCCGCTCCGCGCGGTCGCCCTTGAGGTCGTGCCAGCGAAGGAACGCGACCACCAGCCGGAGCTGCGCCTGGCCGTATTCCTGGCGGTCGCGCCGCGCCTGCGACAGAACGGTGTCGAGCACGCCATTCGCGTACGGCGCTTCCTCCCACCGGATGACGGAGCCGAGCGAAAGCGGCTTCCCGGACAGCAGCCGCTCCGCCACCTTCGCGTTCCAGGTAAACAGCTGCTCTGGCCGGATGTTCCGTGTGTCGAGGAGCAGCGGCACCGAGGCCTCGGTCAGGTTGAGTGACTGCGCGCTCGGTCGGAACCAGATGAGGCGGTTGCGGCGCGACAGGTCGAACAGCCGGTCGCGCAGGGCCGTGAGCACGGCGCGTCGCACGTCCGAACCCCCGCGGTCGGCCGCGACCTGGCGGAGGTCGAAGTCGACCGGTTGTTCGCGGTACGTCTCGAGCCGTTCGATGACCGAGGGCAGGTCCTGTGCGCGCTGGGCGCGGTCCGGGTCGATCATCCGGGTCGCGACGGCCGCGACAACCGGATGGAGGCCGGGCGCGATCGCGAACAGGTTCGTTCGCGCTTCGGCGAGCGCCGCGATGTCCGTCTCGATGGTGAGGTCAAGGCCGGCGGCGAGCGCCACGAGGAGGAGGCCGAGACTCGCGATGTCCGCGAGCTCGTCGTGGACGCCGACTCGATGCTCCCACGTCAGCCATCCCGGCACGAAGACCGGATGCTTCACCTCAGCGTCGTCCGCGAGCACGTCGAGCGAGCGGATGGATGCGTCCCCGCGGGTGATGTCCGCGGTCGCCTCCGAGCGGGACGTGATGTCGAAGGCGCGGCTGGCGGCGCGCTGGATGCTCGCGACGCGGCGGTCATCGCGGGTTGGACGGAGCGCCATCGCCTCGTCGAAGCCCACGCAGTACTGCTCGTCCAGATCGAGTGCGTCGAGGCCCTCGAGCGGGGCGACGAGATCTCGTTCGTGGCAGGCCGCGACCTGGCGAAAGAGCGGCAGGAGCGAGGCAAGGACGTCGTCGGTCGACAGGCCCTCGCGTTCGCGCGCGAGGTCGATGAGTGGCTGGATCGTCACGCCGTCGCCTCGCCGTCAGCCTTCGGCAGGAAGGGGTCGGTGCCCACGCCCTCGCCGTTGATGCTGGATTGGGCGTCGATCGCACCGTCTGTCGAAGTCGCCGCGGTTCCAGGTGCCGGCGCCTCCGGAGCCGCGACCGCCATCCGGCGTCCTCTCGCTCGCTTGCGGAGCGCGTCCCACGCACGGTGGTTGAGAGCGAGCTCCTTCTTCGCCACCTCCTCGAACGTGGTCTCCACGCCCGCCTCCCGCGCGAGAGCGAGGCACTCGACGAGGGGCTCGTCGTCGAGCTCGGGGTCGACCGTCGCGAGGTCGAGGAGGACGTACGCCAGGAACCGGCGGGTATCGGCCGGGGCGTCTTCGGGCACGACGGTCGCCACGGCGGTTGGAGCCTCGTCCGCCGCGCGGGCGGCGCGGCGGCCCAGCCAGCCTCGCCTGCTGGAAGACGGTGCAACGTCCACCAGGAACTGTCGCGCGTGGCCGACGACGGCATCGGTGCGCATCCAATCCGGCGCCAGCGCATCGGTCACCAGTCGCCTGGTGAGCCGCTCCAGCCGCTCGCGATCGACGAGGTCGAGGCGCTCGATGTCGAGCACAGGAGCGAGCAACGTAGCCGCCGCCACGTTTCCGTCGCCTGCTGCCCAGCGCTCCAACGCCCACGCACGCAGCACCGTCTCAGGGTGGGTGTCACCAGCGGCTCCGCGGTCAGGACGGGCATCCCGCGCCTGCCGGAGGAACGACGGCGCGTCCACGTCCGACAAGCCCGTTGCGACCTTGACCAGGCTCGCGACCGCGACGTCCAGGCTCCCACAAGCAGCGAGTGATCCTCGGTCGGCATACAGCTCGGTCGCCAGGTCGAATCGTCGTCCGGTCTCGAGGTAGTACGGCGGGGTCGAGGCATCGATCCCGAGTGCGCTCAGGAAGCGATCGGCGATGAGGAGTCGCCCTCCATCGCCGGTCCAGAGCCGGTGGTGAGCGAGCTCGTGCCCGAAGCAGGCGAAGAGCTCCTCGTCGTCGAGGAGGGTCAGCAGGTTTCCGCTGAGGGCGATGACCGCTTCGTCCTGGCGGAACGCGAGGGCAGCGTTCGCCCCGTGGGCTCCTTCGAGCTGGTAGATCGTGATTGGAACCGTGATCCCGAGTGCGTTCGCCGCTCGCTGCGCAGCGGCGTGGACCCGGGGATGGGCAGAGGCCTCCATGCGGTAGGCATGCCGTAGAAGCTGCTGCTCGAGATCGTCGTCCGCGGCGAGCTCCTCACCCTCGCCGGCCTGCGAGCTCGGTCCGGGACCCAGTCGGCTGGCGCGAGCGAAGATGTCCCATCCGCGAGGTTCAAGCGCTTCGAGCCTCGTCGCGATCTCGAGGTGGTACGGGAGCGGCGCCAGTCCCTCCGTCCGAACGTCCTCCCTGGCCCCTGTCGGAATCCCTGCGTCCGCAGGATAGGAGAACGGGAGACGCCTCGACCGACTCGCCGCGCAAATGAACGAGGCGCCAGCGCGTCCGTCGGGATACCGTGCGTATCCGCGGCAGGCACAACCCGATTCCGCCCCAAGCCGGGGGGCAGCCCGCTGGACTCCTTCCCGCCGAGCGGTGTCATGCGGGCGAGACGCAAGGAGAGGACATGCCGTTCGGTTGGGGTAAGAAGCAACCGCACGCGACCGAGATCGACCTCCGCGCCCTCGACGCGCTGGCGCAAGCCCTTCCGCCCGACCCCGAAAGCGGCGGCCCGGCGCCTGCCTGGACTGAGCGCGACACACGCAACCTGCTCGGCCACGACCACCCGCTGTTCACGACGTTCATCGCTGAGCGCGCCCGTGCTTCCGTCGGCGGCGGCATCCTGCGGTTCCTCCTGCCCGAAACGCGGCCGTCGCTCGTCGCATGGAACCGACGCGACGGGTGGGCATCGGACTGGCCATCCGCCGTGCCGGGCATCGCGTTCGCGACAGACTGGATGGGGCGGCTATTCCTGCTGGCGCGGAAGTTGGAGATCCGGTCAGGAGAGCCACACACCATCATCCTCGCGCCGCAGACGGGTGAGTGCGACGTCCTCGACTACTCGTTCGCGGAGCTACTCGAGGCGTTCGCCGGGGACTGGCGATCCCTGCTCGAGGCCGATCGGTTCGACGCGTGGAAGGCTTCCGGCGGAGCCATCCCGAGCCCAGGGCAATGCGTGGTTCCGAAGACTCCCCTATTCCTCGGCGGGTCGGACGCGATCGAGGACCTCGAACTCATGCCTCTGGTCGTGACCGTCTCGCTGACGGGTCAGCTGTGGGAGCAGGTCAAGGACCTTCCGGAGGGTTCGTCGGTCTCTGGCCTGTCCATCAGGTAGGCGTCGCCGGACCCTATGCCGGAACCGAGCGAACCTGAGGTCCTCACAGAGACCTCTCAATGCGGGGCCCCCGTTCGTTGTGCCGCTTGATTTGCGTGTCGCCGGGCGACGAGCGCCCAACCATTACCTGCGGAACGGGCGTCTAACCCAACCGAGGAGCCCACGAACCGGCGCCGGATTCGCGTTGCGGCTCGTGCGCGCCGCGCGAACCTCGGCCTCGGACCAGGTTCGAGCCCAAACGACTCGGTTGTGCTCGATGAAGTAATGAGATCGGCAACCGAGGCTCCAGTTGCCGATCGAGGGGCGTAGCGTGACGGTGCCGTCGAAGATCATGCGCCACTGTCCGGGCTTGAACGGGGTGACCACCTCGGAACGGCATCCGCAGGCACACAGGTGGATCGAGGTCGCAAAGGGCATCGACACATACAGCCGCCCGTCATCGAGGACATCTGGCACCTGCGTAACGAACTCAGGCTGGAAGGATTCGATTCGACTCATGCCTGGTCGGCGTTGACAGTCGAGTTCATCGACGTCGCGAAGGTCGAGAAGTGCTCGCACTCCAGATCGGCGTAGATGCCCGCGATCTTCTTCCACTTGATGACGGCGAGGGTGGCGTTGAGAGCGTTGAGCTCGGCGATCTGGATGTTGTGGCGGTAGTCGTTCTGAGGTCCCGCAGGCTGGACGGGGAGTCTTACCCGGTCAACGAGATGAGAGGGCGTTCCGACGGAGATCCTCATGGTGGCGGACAGGCGGTCGTCCACGTCATTGACGCCGAGCCCGACATCGACGAACGCAACGGCGTAGGTCTCCAAGGCCCGAGTGATCAGGTCGCGTGACGGCCCGTCGTCGACCGCCACGAACACGAAGTCGAAACCGCGAAGCTCGGTGACATTCGCCTCCGTCACGCGATAAGGATGGGCGTGGATGCCGCGCCGGAAGCGGCCGTAGATCCGTGTCCAGAACCGCGCCTTGTTCGGTCCGCCACGCAGATCGCCGATCGCGAGCGCACCGGGTGCTCGGAAAGCATTGTGCTGGAGGAAGCGATCACCGTCGTAGAGATGGATCTCGGCGACCGACGACTTGGCGACCAGGTCGAGGATGTGGCTGCCGGTGCCGCCGACTCCGACGATCGCGACCCGGTATGCCGAAATACGGGTGGCGTACTTCTCAAGCCCCGCCCGGGGCGTCGCAGTGTCGGCATAGACGAACGGGGAGTCTCCGACCTCCTCCCGGACCGGCTCGAAGGTCAGAGGCGTCGCCTTGGGGTCGATCTCTCGCGCCGGGCCCGCGAGGCGAGCGACATATGCCCATACCTTGTGGTGGTAGTCGCGATACCGCTCGTCAGGCTTGGGCTTCGCCGAGAAGGACACGTCGAAGTCGATCCCGCCGAGCTGTCCAGGTCCGCTGTTGATGATCTTGGCAAGTCGTCGACCTTCCGCATCGCACGGCTCCCCGCCGATGAAGCGGGCGGTGTGATCGTCGGGGGCCGCGGTCACGTCGCCTGCGAGGGTGAGCGTCATCAGCAGCGTCCCGTACCTCACCTCTCGGGCCGCGGTGACGTAGGGGACGTGGTGAACCAGCAGGCACGGCCCGCGAACCTCGAGCTCGTAGCCGTCCTCGACGAGCCGGCGGAGGTCCGCGCTACGAGAGATCGGTCGCAGTGACATCGAAGACCATGTCCTCGTGGACGGCAACGTGCTTGCCAGGGAGGAGGTCGCCCGACTTGCCGCCCTCGCCCCTGTAATAGCTGACCGTAATCTGGATGTTCGGCCCGCTCGGCACCGGATCGAGTGCCAGTGCTACGACCTGCTCGTACGTGATCACGCCCCGCTGGACCGTCTTCGGCCGCGTGTTGACGATGACCTGGACCTGGTTCTGAGGGCCCTGCCCGTGTTCGCCCATCCGACTTGTCTCCTGTGTCTAAGCTGCTAATGGGATTAGCGCTAAGGACATTAGCAGGTTGCTAACCGGATTAGCAAGTGGCATCCTCACCTTGTGACTGACGCCCAGAGCCCCAAGACACTCGGCGAGGTCGTAAAGGCAGAACGCCTGAAGCGCCACTGGAGCCTTCGACGTGCGGAGCGAGAGACGGACGTTCGAAACGCCCATCTTGCTCAGATCGAAAGCGGCACGATCGCCCGGCCCGACCACAACGTGTTGTTCGCGCTCGCCAAGGCGTACGACCTGAACTTCGAACGACTCCTCCGACTCGCGGGACATATCTCTGACGAGTCGGTCTCCTCGCGGCGCTCGCCGTACGGTGCGGTCGCGTGGAAGGCGCTGACTGAGCTCAATCCCGATGAGCAGCGAGAGGTCGTCGATTTCATCGCCGAGATCCAGCGGCGGCGGGGTGAGGGGGCGGATGATCGATGAGCTCGCGCGACGACAGATTCGCGCCGCCACTCACACCGCTCTTCAGCAGGCCGGCGTCCTGGGCGTTCTACCCACACCGCTGGAGGCGGTGTCCCGGGGCATCGGGATTACCGAGACGATCGACATCGGGCAGCTGCCTGAAGACCTCGTTGCCCGGCGGCCGAACGCGCTGAAGCGGGTCCTGGGTGCCGTCTTCTACCGGCCCCGGATCATCGTCGTCGACCGGTCACAGGGAACCGCTCGAGGGCGCTTCATTGAGGCCCACGAAATCAGCCATAAGCTCCTGCCGACGCACGAGGCGATCATCCGGCTCGACGACGAGGGCCGACTCTTCGGGAATACGAAAAAGCTGATCGAGGAGGAGGCGGAGGTCGGTGCGGCCGAGCTCCTCTTCCAGGGAGATTTGTTCGTGCGCCGCGCACTCGACTTTCCAGTCTCGATCGCCTCTCCGATCGGGCTCGCGACCGACTTCAGCGCGTCTCTCACCGCGGCGGTCAGGCACTACCCCGACTACCATCCGGACCTCGTCGCCGTCCTCGTCGCCGGGCGCTTTCGCGTCGGAGAAGGTCGTCTCCGCATCTGGAGCGGGCACGAGTCGCCCTCGTTCCGTCGATCGTTCGGACCCGTCACCGACCTGTTCAGGGCGGGCCTGCCTGCTCAGGAGAGCGACGATGACCCAATCGCATCCATCGTCTGCCAGGCCCTCGACCACGGCGAGTTGGCCTCGACCGAGCTGCAGCTCGTAGACCAGCGTGGAGACGCCAAGGCGTTTGTGGCCGAGGCATTCTTCAACCAGAGGGTGGTCCTCGTGATGCTCGCCGAGGCCGCGGCCGCGCGGCGCAGAGGGCGGCGTATGGACCTACAGATCGTCTGAGGCCCCGACTGCCTCGGGCGCCCTCCCCCGAATGCGTGCCCGCAGAGGCCTCTGAGAATGGTGTTGGCGCGCGTGAGATGCCTCCGCCAGGCGAAGTCGAGCTTCCGGTCAGCCGGGCGGGGTTCACGTGATGTACCCGACGAGCGTCGTGCCGTACCTTGACCTCAGACCGGTCGTCATCGACGCTCTCTGGGTGGGGATCCTGAGCACAATCAAGTCCCGGTTGGCCGCGCCGCGGAGGAACGACTACTACGGGCGGGGGACGCAGGTTCGGCGCGTTCCCGCTGCCGAGCTCGCGGCGGCGGAGGCAGTACTGAGCGGCGGCGGGCCGCTCGCTGAGCGCTTCGCGACGCAGCTCCGCGACGCGCCCCACGTCTGGCGGCTGATCTCGGACGATGGTTCCTATGAACTCCGCATCTCGACGACAGCGGAGGTGCGCGGCGTGCCCCGCGCGGGATGGCGGTCAGAGAGGATCACGGTCCACGCGCAGCCAGGCGATCGACCGCTCGAGCTGTGGCTGGACGTGACGATCGCCGGCATCGTCGGGATCCACGGACGCTCCCTCGACGGCCAACCGTGGCCCGCGGAGTGGTCGATCGACCCGAGGGAGCTGGATGTAGTCCGCGCCGGTGCACCCCGGATGGCCTTGCCCACGCCCGCGGAGCTCCGCGTGCAGCGCACGCACGCCATCGAGGTGCTCGAGACCTGGCTCGGCGAGCCCGGCATCTTGCGAGGCAAGCGCGGCATGGTGGCGATCGAGCCGCCGGTAACTGCCGAGGCTGCCATGGCCTTCGAGCAGGCGCAGGACTTCGCCCTGCCGGACGCGTATCGGGACCTGCTCCTCGTGGCCAACGGCTTCGAAGTCGGCAGCGTCGTCGTGCTCGGCACCAACGACGCCTACCGGCTCGACATGCCTGGCCCCGACCGCCTGGTCATCGCGCCGCCGAACGAGGACGGTGCGCTCGTGCTGGCCCCCACCGGGGAGGTCCGTTTCGTCCAGCTCGAGGACCCGACGAGCGATGGCCGGCTTCGCGCTCCGGACCTGCGTCAGTGGCTGCGGCAGAAGGTGCGGGCGCGACCGACGCGCTGATTCCCGGGTCAACCGATTCCGCTGGGGCCGCTTCGAGAACACGGGCGCCGCCCTCGGCGGGCGGCTCGCACGGCTTGAGGCCGCGATCGCAGGACGCCACCATCCGACGAACCCGCGTCGGCACACCCCGCCCGCCCCGCTTACTCCGCAGACGTTCGATCGAACAGCGTCAGCGGAAACAACCTATAGACCGCGCCCGAACAGGCGCTTCAGGCCACCAGATCGCTTCTCTCCATCGTCGCCGTTCCCTGAAGACCTGCGGACGGGACCATGCGGAGCGGGATTGATATCGAGGACCATCCTTCGCGGGCCGAGGACTGCCCACTCGTGGGCGCACGGCCAGTGGTCGTCGTCGGAGAGGCCCGGAACCGTGTGGCCGTCCTCGATCACGTCGCCTTCGTCGAACAGGTAACGGGCGACGTTGAAGACTTTGCTGAACACCCAGTTCGGCTCAAGGTCCCTGAAGTGGAGTTGGACATCGGGCAGGGCGAACGCCGCCATGCCGACGCTGTCCATGAGGCCTACGCCTGGCTGATCCTCGAAGGTGACGTAGCGGACGTTCACGGTGGACTCGAACGCGAGCGGATCGCCGGCGAGGTCGCGGAGGTAGAACTCGGGCTCGAGGAAGCGTTCCCCATTGACCCACCGCATGGCGATTGGGTGTGTGTCCTCCACGATCGCGGCGAGACCCGCGTGGAACAGGCGAAGGCGCTGGTGCCGCTCGAGCGGACCGGCGAACATGTCGGTGATGAGGAGCGACGCCGTGGTCTGCGGCACGATTGCCGCTGCCTCCTCGCGCCACCTCCACGTTTGGTGGAGGGTCGCCTCGATCCAGTCGGCGGGCCGTGTCGGCTCGGCGGCCAAGATCCACACCGTCATTGGCACGGGGCGGTCGGCTATCGGCACCACATGGTCGGGGAAGGAGATCCCGCGCTGCTCGCCGTCGATGGCGGTCGCCGGCGACCCAGCCCGTTCCGCGGCGCGGTTGACGATCGCAGCAAGGTTCGGGACAGGCGGGCTCTCATAGAGCAACTCGACCATCGTCGGCGAGGGCAACCCGAACCCGGGCGGGACCTCGTCTACGGAAGCATCCCTGCTCACCATGTGCGCGCCGCCTCTCTGATGCCGTTAGGACTGCCCAGTCCTCATCATCGGTGCGCCCGCCGAGCCGAGCAACGTGCAATCGTGATCGGCACCATGTCGCGCTCGCCGCAGGACGAACGTGGTGCCGGTCCACGAGCCGTCAGCAGCGCCGTGCGGGCTGCGGGTGATCCATCAGGGGCGTTTCGCCGCTCGTCTACTCTCCTCGCGCAGGCGGCTCGCCGCCGTTGGATTGGGAGTGGCGCGAAAGGATTGACCGGTCAGGGTCGGGGCGGAAGTCCGTTCGCTTGAGGGTCGTTGCGAGCGTGGCTCCGACGAAGACGTCGGCTTTCATTTCCAGCCGCTCGGAGTGAGAGGCTGACGGTTCGCGCCCGATCATGTTCGGCACGACGATCGCGTTCCAGAGGGATCCTCGACGCGCTCTGCGGCGCCCTGATCCGGTGACCACCGTCACCACGACGAAACGAACGGGCGATTAAACGCGAACTAAACGCCTTGGAATCGGGCCGCGGCCGTTGACACCGCGGAAACTGGCGCGCCATGCTTGCGGCTCGCCCCGGGCTAAACCGATTTAGCCGAGGCGCGGAGGAGAGAGGCGACCGGCCCGCCGTCCCAACTGCCCGGGCCGTCGCCACCGGAGGTCCGTCGATGCGTCGCCCGTCGCCCGTCGTCCCTCGCGTCCGCACCCATTCGCGCCTGGCGGCGCTCGCCGGCGCCGTGATGCTGCTTGGCGGTCTGCTGCCCCTCGCCTCGGTCGCCCCGGCGCTCGCGTCGCACACGCCGGCGCCTGTCAGCGTGACCGTCGCCGGAAGCCTCCAGTCGGAGGCCGGCTGCGCGGGCGACTGGGACCCGGGCTGCGCGGCGACGCAGCTGACGTACGACGCCAACGACGGGGTGTGGCAGCGCGCGTTCGACCTGCCGGCCGGGAGCTATGAGTACAAGGCCGCGCTGAACGGCGGCTGGGACGAGAACTACGGCGCGAACGCGGCGCCGGGCGGCGCGAACATCCCGGTCAACGTCGGCACCGCGCGCAGCGTGAAGTTCTACTACTCGCACGACACGCACTGGATCGCCGACAACGTCTCCTCGGTCATCGCGACCGTCCCCGGCAGCTTCCAGAGCGAGCTCGGCTGCCCCGCCGACTGGGATCCGTCGTGCCTCCGATCGTGGCTCCAGGACCCGGACGGCGACGGCACCTACACCTTCGAGACGACCGACCTTCCCGCCGGCGACTACGAGGCGAAGGCCGCGATCGACGAGACCTGGGACGTCAACTACGGCGCGGGCGG
>Ga0255338_1004844_pt1 | contig 13196 bp, 9 predicted proteins | sample MeOH1_35cm_T4_19_FD_203715 | JGI IMG/M metagenome (GOLD analysis project Ga0255338, IMG submission 203715) | Sandy soil microbial communities from University of British Columbia, Vancouver, Canada - MeOH1_35cm_T4_195 | ecosystem: Engineered > Artificial ecosystem > Sand microcosm > Unclassified ...
AGTTCGGCAACTCGGTGGGCCCGCTCATCGTGATCTGGATCCTGGGCGCCATCATCGTCTCGCGCCTCCACCGGCTCCACATCTGCGCGGCCTACGTGCTCTCGTTTTTCGTCTTCGCCGGGCTGCGCACGCTGGTCACGCACCAGAGCTACTGGGCCGAGGTGGCGCCCATCACCGGCCCAATGTACCAGCTCTTCACCTTCTTCATGATCACCGACCCCCGCACCACTGTGAGCACGAAGCGCGGCCAGATCATCGTGGCGGTGCTGGTGGCGGCGGCCGAGTGCGTGTTCCGGCTGTTCCAGTCCGTCCACGCGCCGTACTTCGCGCTGTTCCTGGTAGGCCCCACCGCAAACGCGATTGAGATCCTGCAGCAGCGCAAGGCCAAGCGGCAGGCGGCGGTGATTGCGGGAAGCGCCCCGGTAGCGAACGGTCGCTGACCGTTCGTGTCCTTGGACGAGTGCCAGGTGCCGCAAACCGGTACTCGCTTACCGGTACGGGTTTGCGGCAGATTATAGAAACACGGTAGCCCGAACGGCCAGCGACCGTTCGCTGCGGGAACGGCCGTCTTCAGTCCCGGGAGGGGAGTTGGCGGCGCAGCTCTTTGACCGAAAGCCCGTGTACCCCCAGCAGGTACTCCAGGATGGCAGCGATGTTCCACGCGTCATCCCCGCCGCGGTGGTGGGTGCCTTCCAGGGGATGCTGCAGCCGCTTCAGGGCGCCCGCCATCCCCACCGGCTTCGAGAGCCCTTCCAGCCGGGCGAAGGCCGCCTTCACGTTAACGTGCCGCTCCGAGAACGGGTACTCCACGCCGAACGATGCGCACTGCGTCTGGAACTGCTTGCGGTCATACTCCCCGTAGCTGGCCCACACCCGCTCCGCCGAGCGGTACCGGGTGCGCAGCAGTTCGCACGCCTCGTAGAAGTGAACGCCCTCGTCCACCTGCGCTTGCGTGAGGGTGGTCAGCTCCGTACAGAAGCCGCTCACCTTCGACCGCTGCGGGCGCACCAGGATGCTCTCCCGCTCGCTCCGCTGCCCCGTCACCGGATGCAGCAGGCACGCTCCGATCTCGATGATCTCGTTCTGCTCCCCGGGAGGTGGCGCGCCGCGCCAACAGGTAGCCTCCACGTCAACAACCAGTATCTCGGACAAGGGATTACCTACGTTCAAGAGTGGGACGCTTCGGCGGAGCGGGAGTAATGGAGTGTTGGAGTAATGGGGTCGGCCCCCAACCCCCAATCCTGGGGGCTTTCAGAGCTGCGCGGAGCGTTGCCAGATCCCCAATACTCCATTACTCCTTCTGCGAATGCAGTACCACCAAATTGTCCCGGTGAATGATCTCCGCCACGTCGTCGTGGCCGAGGATTTCGGAGATGCGGGTGGTGTGAACCCCCATCAATCGCTGGGTGTCGCGCCAGTCGCAACTGGCGAGACCGCGGGCGAACTCGTGACCGCCCTCATCGCGCAGGCTCACGGTGTCGCCGGGAGCAAAGCGTCCGTCCACGCCCACCACTCCTGCCGGGAGCAGGCTGCGGTTGTCGTCTACCAGGGCCTGCCGGGCGCGCTCATTCACGGTGACGATGCCGCGCGGCTTGGTGCCGTAGGCCAGCCAGTGCTTGCGGCCGTTCAGTCGTCGGGCGGGCGGCTCGAACCAGGTGCCCAGCTCCTCACCGTTCGCTACGTCCATCAGCACGCCCGCACGCCGACCCTGCGCGATCACGGTCGGCACACCCGCCGCGCCCGCGATCTCCGCCGCGAGGACCTTGGTCGCCATCCCCCCGGAGCCGTGCCGTCCGGCGCCGCCCGCCAGGCCGCGCAGGTCGTCGGAGATGTCGGTCACGCGCCGGACCACGCTGCCCTCACTATCGAGCAAGCCGGGCACGTTGGTAAGGAGGATCAGCAGATCCGCCCCCACCAGCGCGGAGACCAGTGCCGCCAGCGTATCGTTGTCCCCGAACTGCAGTTCCTCAATGGCGACGGTGTCGTTCTCGTTGATGATGGGCAGCACGCCGTGCTTGAGCAGCGTGGTGAGGGTGTTCTGCGCGTTGACGTAGCTCACCCGGTGCTCCGCCAGTTGCCGCGTGAGGAGCACCTGCCCCACCACCCGGTTCCGCGTGCCGAACACCTCGGCGTACAGCCCCATCAGGCGTCCCTGCCCGATGGCCGCCGCTGCCTGCTTCAGCGGCACCGTGCGTGGGCGCTCCGTCCAGCCCAGCAGCTCCGCCCCGGCGCGCACCGCCCCGGAGCTCACCAGCACCACCCGGTGCCCCGCGTCCATCAGGTCGCAGAGCTGCCCGGCCAGCAGCGGCAGGAACTCCCGGTCGATCTTCCCCGCCCGATCGGTGAGCGTGCTGGTGCCTATCTTGACAACGATCGTCTTCGCCATGAACCTACCCGAGCTTGCCCGCTAAACACGCGAATGATCTGCGAAAGGGGGAGACCAGAGATTTGCCCGCGTGTTCCGCGGGCAGAATTCTGGCGTTCCCTTTTCGCGTCACTTTCGCGTGTTTCGCGGGCAATGTATTCCTAATCGATGAAGTCGAACTCGAAGTTGCCGATGCGCACGGTGTCCCCATTGGACGCGCCGAGGTCGCGGAGGCGGGAGACGACGCCGGCCTTTTCCAGGATGCGCTGGAGGCGCCGCACGCCATCCGGGTTGTTCATGTCGGTCATGGCCGTCACGCGCTCGATACCGCGGCCCTTCACAATGTAGACGCCGTCGTGGAAGGTCGCTTCCCACTTGTCGTCTTCGGGGGCGCGGAAGCGGATCACTTCCTGGTCCGCCTCGGTGATCAGCGGCACCGGGATGGCGTCCAGCGTGCGGGAAATCGCATAGAGCAGGTCCTGCACGCCCGCGTTGGTGAGCGCGGAGATCTCGAACACCTCGTAATCCTTCCCCTCCAGGTACTCGCGGAGGCGGGGTACGATCTCGGCGGCGCCCGGCATGTCAGACTTGTTCAGCGCCACGAGCTGCGGGAGGCCCGCCAGGTGGTCGCTGTAGGCAGTCAGCTCCCGGTTCACGATGGCGAAGTCCTCGTACGGATCGCGCATGGTGAGGCCGGAGACGTCCACCAGGTGCACCAGCATGCGGGTGCGCTCCACGTGGCGCAGGAACTGGTGACCCAGGCCCGCGCCCTCGCTCGCACCTTCGATCAGGCCGGGGATGTCCGCCACCACGAACGACTTGCCCGGCGCCACCTGCACCACGCCCAGGTTCGGCACCAGCGTGGTGAACGGGTAGTCCGCGATCTTGGGGCGGGCAGCGGAGATCTTGCTGATGAGGGTCGACTTCCCCACGTTGGGGAATCCGATGAGCCCCACGTCCGCCAGCACCTTCAGGTCCAGGCGCACGTCCCGGATCTCGGCCGGCTCGCCCTTCTCGGCAAAGCGCGGCGTCTGGTGCGTGGAGGAGACGAAGTGCACGTTGCCGCGTCCCCCGCGCCCGCCCTTCGCCACAATCTCTCGCTGCCCCGCGTGGATCAGGTCCACTACCACCAGGCCGGTCGCCAGGTCGGTCACCTGGGTGCCCACGGGCACGCGCAGCTCGATGCTCTGCCCGTTCTTGCCGAACTTCTTGTTGTCCGAACCGTTGACGCCCCGCTCGGCCTTGTACTCGCGCTTCATGCGGAAGTCGATGAGCGTGGTGAGCATCGGGTCCGCGATCATGACCACGTCGCCGCCGCGCCCGCCGTCCCCGCCATCGGGACCGCCGCGCGGCACGTGCTTCTCGCGCCGGAAGCTGGCCGCGCCGTCGCCGCCGCGTCCCGCTTCGAGATGGATAATGACTTCATCTACAAACATGGTTTCAATCTACCCGCCCGCGCCCCGGAAGGAGGCAGCGGAGGGCACTGTATCAACAGAGTTTTTAAATAGAAAATCGGATCTTGATGGAAGCAGTGGAGGACGTCCCAAGCCGCCCGCCGAAACGCGCTCTTCAACAACAGGAACCTTGCGAACGAAGCAAAACGGAGTGTGGCAATCCCGAACGATTTCAGGCAACCCAGAACTCTGCGTTGTTTGATTGCCCGGACACGAACGGGATCGCCACGTCGCTATCGCTCCTCGCGCTGACACTGCTTTCGATAACGCTTCACGCGCCAACCGGGAGACCGCTTAAAGATCGCACGGGACATCCGCCCACAATCAACCCAGAGCCTACCGCCAAGAACGGAACACTTTCCGTACCCCGAGAGCCCACCCGGGCGGCTCTCACGTAGCCAGGGGGTTCATCCCCTGGCGGCCTACCGTAAACGCAGAGAGGGGACGGAGGCGGGGTAGCGGCACCTGCCGGCTACCCCGCCTCCGTCCCCTCTCCCAAACCCGGGCGGGTGAGCCGCGTTAAGCGGCGGCCTCCGCAGCCACTTCGGTCGCTTCGGCTTCTACGCGTACTTCTATCGGCAGCACGGATACGCGGCGGGTCGACTTGTGACCCTGCATCGCCACCTGACCGTCGATCAGCGCGAAGAGGGTGTGGTCCTTGCCCACGCCCACGTTCAGGCCCGCCTTCATGGCGGTACCGCGCTGGCGCACCAGGATGGAGCCGGCGCGGACCACTTCGCCCGCATACTCCTTCACGCCCAGCCGCTTGCTATTACTATCGCGCCCGTTGCGGGAGCTGCCTACACCTTTTTTATGTGCCATTTCGTTAGCCTCAAATTCTGGAGGTCACCTCGGAGACACAGAGGCACGGAGAGCTGAGAAGATAGAGAAAATCAGAGAATTGGAGGTGAAAAGCAGCTCCGGAGGAGATCCTCCCACTACTTGAAACCGCCAATCCTAAGCTCTCTTTTCTCCGTGTCTCCGTGTCTCCGGGGTGAAAATCTCGTCAGGCGGAGATGCTCTGCACCTTCAGTTCGGTGAAGAACTGGCGGTGGCCGAAGCGCTTGCGCTCGTTCTTCTTCGCCTTGAAGGTGAAGCCCTCGATCTTCTTGCCCTTGGCCTGTCGGGTGACCTTAACCGTCACCGTGGCGCCCGCCACGTAAGGGGCGCCGACCGTCACGCCGCCGTCGGTGCTGGTGAACAGCACCTTGTCCAGCGTCACCTCGTCGCCGACTTCGGCTTCGAGCTTCTCCACGCGCAGTACGTCGTTTTCGGAAACGCGATACTGCTTACCACCTGTTTCAATCACCGCGTACATGGATCTCTGTCCCTATTCGTAATCCTAATCCTAACCGTAACCGCGATCCGCGAACTTGCCCGGAGGGGCGGGCGCAGACTACGATCACGATCAGGACTACGAGCGCGGGTTGATACCCGCAAAAACACCACAGCCTATCAAATAGGCTCGCTTCTGTCAACGGAGTTGGACGGCGCTACCGGTTCCCCGATGGCGAAGCTCCGTCGTACGTCCGTGAGGCGGACGCGAATCGTCTGCCCCTGGAACCGGACCCCGTTGGCGAGGTCCACGAAGTAACCGCCTGCCCAGGCCGCGCTGCGTGGCGGCGTGATCAGGTCGATCTTGCTTACCCGGCAGTCCACGATCTGACCGCCGTGGAACGCCATCATCTGGCGCTCCATCTCCAGCATGTCGCCCGGCTGGAGCTCGTACTTCTCCACGTGGTACTCGTGGTCGGCACGGATGTACACCGGGCGGCGGATCATCCGCTCCAACTGTTCCACGCCCTCGCCTTCCGCCCCGATGAGCCAGGCGGCCACCTCCGGGTTGGCGTGGATGAGGATTGCCTCCACCTCCTGCTTGGCGCAGAGACGGAGCACTTCCCGCTCGATCTGGATCGCCATCGTCTCCGGCGACCACACCCGGCCCCGTCCCTGGCAGTAGGGGCAGACCTGGCTCATCACGTCCGTGACGTTCTCGGCCGTGCGCTTGCGGGTCATCTCCACCAGCCCCAGCGGGCTGATGTGAGCGATTTTGATGCGGGTGCGGTCCTTCTTGAACGCGTCTTCCAGCTTCCGCATCACCAGCGCCCGGTCCCGGGCGGAGGCCATGTCGATGAAGTCGAGGACGATCATGCCGCCGATGTCTCGCAGGCGGAGCTGGCGGGCGATCTCGTCCACCGCGTCCATGTTCGTCTTGAGGATCGTCTCCGCCAGGCTGGTGCTCCCCACGAACTTGCCGGTGTTGACGTCGATGGTGGTGAGCGCTTCCGTGGTGTCCAGCAGCAGGTAGGCGCCGTTGCGCAGCCACACCTTGCGCCGCAGGAGGCGGTCGATCTCCTCTTCCACGTTGTAGCGGATGAGGATCGGCTCCGGCTCGTCGTACAGCTGCACGCGGTCCGCCAGGTCCGGGGCAAGCTGCGTGAGCATGTCCACCGCGTTCTCATACTCGTCGCGGGAGTCCACCACCAGCTTGTCCACGTCGGATCCAAACAGGTCGCGGATCGTCTTGAGGATGATGCCGAGGTCCTTGTGCAGGATGGCCGGCGCGTGGGCGCGCTTGTTCTTCTCAACGATGTCCGACCAGGTCTTGACCAGATACTCCAGGTCCTGGTGCAGCTCCGCTTCCGTGCGGCCTTCCGCCTCGGTGCGCACGATCAGGCCGAAGCCCTTCGGCTTGAGCTGCTCCGCGATGCGCTTCAGGCGGTCCCGCTCCCGGGCGTCTTCGATCTTGCGGGAGACGCCCTGATGGTCGCCTTCCGGCATCAGCACCAGGTAGCGGCCGGGAATCGAGATCTTGGTGGAGACGCGGGCGCCCTTGGTGCCGCGCGGGCCCTTGACCACCTGCACCAGGATCTCCTGGCCCGGCTTGGCCACGTCCTTGATGCGGATGTCCCGGCTGGTGCGGCGCACGGGCGCGCCATCGCCGCCGCCGCGGCCGGAGGTGTCTTCGAACAGGATGTCGCCCACGTATAGGAAGGCGTTGCGCTCCAGGCCGATGTCCACGAAGGCGGCGTCCATACCGGGCAGCACGTTGGAGACTCGGCCCTTATAGACCCCGCCGACCACGCGTTCCTCGCGCTCCACGTGCAGCTCTACTAGGCGCCCGTTCTCCAGCACCGCGATGCGCGTCTCGCGCTCACCGACGTTGACCAGGATCTCCTTGTATTCGCGTGCCTCACGCGGCTCCGCCGGTCGCGGCTCGCGCCGCTCTCGCTCGCGGTCCTTGGCCTGCTCGTCTTCGGCCCGCACCACGTTACTGACCGGAGCGACCACCGGGCCGGAGAGCAGCACGGGCTTTGGCGCCGGGGCAGCGGAGGGTTTCTCTTCCGGACGCTCGCGGTCTCGGTCTCGCCCGCGGCGGCGCTTTCGCCGGCCGCCCGCGCCGGGTGCGGCGGGGAATGCGCCCTCGAGCGCTTCGGCAGCGGCCTCTTCCTCTTCCAACCAGTCTTCCGGCACCGATTCCAGCAGCGCTTCGGCCACCACGATTAGGTCCGGCTCGGCGGCCGGAAGCTCCACCGGCGCCGGCGGCGGCGCTTGCGGCGGTTGCGGCTGCTTCGGTCCGCGGTCGCGGTCGCGATCCCGGCCGCGGCCGCTCCGCTGCGGCGGCGCCTCGGCGCGGAACTCCGCCAGCAGTTCCGGAGTGAACTCCGGCAAGCCGACCTGTGCCACCGGGGGCGTCAGGAGGTCCAGGAACGGCGGCGGAGCCGTCTCTTCAGACGCTTCCGGCACGAGGACGGCGTCCACCAGCAGGTCGCGGGCGCCGGCGGTGGCTTCGGAAAGGGTAGCGTCACGGCGCAGCAAGGGGATCGGCTCGCCCGCTTCCACCACTTCCCGCTCCGCCAACTGCAGGAGCAGCCGTTCGGCGGAGTTCTCGGGGAAGGTAGGCACGCCCGGCGGAAGCTCGTCCGCCGCCTCGCCCGGGAACAGCGCCTCCACCGGGGGGGCAGCGAGCTCTTCCGGCAGCTCGGCGGGGAAATCTTCCGTCAGGAGCGCGGGCTCCTCCGCGAGCAGCAGGTCTTCCGCGGGCACCGCGGCGGGCTCTTCGGGCGCCGCTTCCGGCACTTCCACCGGAGCCAGTGCCTCCACGACGTCCAGCGTCTCGACCGCAGCCGCCGTCTCCACGGTGTCCGGCGTCTCCACGGTGTCGGGAGTCGCGACGGCGTCCGGCGTGACGATCTCTTCGGCCCGGGTGATGAGCTCCGCGAGACGGTCTTCGACCTCCGGAGCGGCGGCTTCTTCGGCCTCGGGCGCCGCTTCAGCCTCAGGCGCCGCTTCCACCTTCGGCTTCCGCTTTCGCGGCGCGCGGGGGCGGCGCGGTTTGGCTACCGGCGTGGCTTCGGCGTCCGGAGCATCGGCCGGGGTGGTCGCCTCCGGTGATGCCGCTGCAGTGGCATCCGGTGCGCCTTCCGGTGCGCCTTCCGGGGTGGAAGCCGCGCCCGTGGTATTTGGTTCTTCAGCCGGAAGCTGGTCCGGCTGCAATTCGTCACTCATTACATGCCCCTCATTTCCGCGTGGCGGAAAGCCGGGGCGTGAGAGCCGCTGCCGGAAGTTGGGCTTCCGAGGCGGCGATGGATCTCGCGCGGGGTGTTGCTCTCGATCGGCACGACGGGATACGCCGGGCCGGCCGGGAGTTACGGCTGGCCGGACCTCTCCCTACCGCCAGCGGTTTCGCTGACGGCCCTACGGACCAGTGATGGGGTCACTGGTCCCGGGAATGCGAGTCGAGCCCCCGCTGCCCTCCCGAGCAGCGGGGGACCAACCCTCCAAGACCCACCCGCAAGGCCGCTGGAGACAAACTGCGCTCCCGGCGGCCCTGCGCGAAACAATCGATTTCTCACGCGGCGCGGGCCGGCACTGAATGCCGCGCTCCGGGGAGGCACCGGGCAGACGGATCGATCGCAAGTAGCTCGCGAGATCACGTCCTCCAGATGCTCCCAGGGGGCATCCTCAGTTATCGGCTGCACCAGGCTTTCCACAATCGGCTCTATCTACACTGGCTGCCGGGTCCAGCTCGCACCAGAGGTGAGACCGGTGGAGTAGGTGTCCTCGGAAACCGGGGACCGCCTCCTCCAGCACCGCGATCAGATCGCGGATCCGGATCCCGCCGCGCTCGCCGGCCGGCAGCTTGATCTTCAACACTTTGCGATCCGCAAGCTCCACCACCGCACTTTCGAGCGCTTGTGGAATCCCCGGATCGGCCAAAAACTGCACCATCCGGCTGCCGACGTCTTCACCGACCAGGGTCAGTTCATACTCGGCGGCCGTTACCTGGATGTAGGGGTTCCGCTTTTCCAGCGGAATGGCCCAGATCTCCAGAACCTCAATCCCCGAGGGGAGTTGTTCGCGCAGCTTCCCGGCCGCGGCTTCCAACTCCTCCGGCTGCAGGTCCCTGGCCAGATCACACTGGCACAGCTCCCATTCGCTCGTCGCCCCGAGGGTGAGCGCGGACGCAAACGACATCCGCGGGCGTGGATTGAAACCTTGTGAGTAGGCAACAGGGAACCCGGACCGGCGGAATACGCGGTCGAAGACCCGCATCAGGTCAAGATGACCCACATACCGGACCGGAGCCCCTTTGGTAAACCGGAAGAGAATTCGCTCCACGCAGCAATCTCTTATTTCTAGTATCGGTCAAAAGTGCGATTCACGCAAGCAGACCGCCGAGAGGTTCCGCTTACATCGATTATTCGGTCAGTCCCACCCGGGACAAGGCATTCAGGACATAGAAGCGTTAAGCCCCGAGCGTTAAGCGTCCTGAACTGCTAACGCGGCCGGGTTTGTCTACTTGAGGCTTGACGCCTAACGCTTCCCCGGCCCCTACTTTCGCGGTACCAGCTTCAGGCTGTCCAGGCTGGCGCGAAACTCGGCGGCATGCTTGGCGTAGGCTTCCGCAGGCGCTGTACAGGTGGCCAGAAAGACGCGGTCCGTATCCATCACTGCCAGTTGGAGGAAGTGCAGCGACTTGCCCTGCGCCTCGTTCTCATACTCCCACTCGATGGCCTCCTTGCCGGAGACCTGCCGATTCCGCTCCGACTTCACCTTCACGCCGGCCTGCTCGAACTGGCTCCGGGTGAGCTCCGCGTACTGCTTGCGGGTCATCCTGGCGGCCTGCACCGCCACGGTGACGTTGGCGGCGAAGCCGTCTTCCGGCGGCGCCTGGAAGGTGACGGGGATAGACATCGTCTTCGCGGGCGTCTTGGGGAACCGCGGCGCCTGGATGGAGAACCCCTGCGCCGGATCGACGTACGAGGCCCGCACCTTCTTCGCCTGCTGCGCGACGGCCGTAACGGCCACCGTAAGCAGCAGGCCGCCAATCAAGGGATAGAAGGTCCGTCGCATGTTCTCTCCACGTTGCGCCTGTCGCCGGTTTCAGGATCCGTTATCGAGAGGTTGCCCGGAGTCCTGGTGCAAACCAGGCCAGGCTTCACGATAACGTACGTATCCCCGTGAAGCTCGGCCCGAACGGCTTCGGGACTCCGGGCAATCTCCCGGTCGCCGTATCGAGGATCGATCAGCTCGAAAGCACGGGGAGGAAGTACTTCTCGCCCTTGGCGTCGCCGCCCACCTCACCGGTGGCGCGCCAGATGTCCACGTTCAGGTCCCAGCAGGCGGCGCAGCCGAAGCACTGGCTCGTCTTGCAGTCTTCCACGATGCGCGGGATCGGCTTGCGGGCCTTGCGGTCCTCCACCTGCAGGAACCGCTTGGTCACGCCGCAGTCGATGTGGTCCCACGGCAGGGCTTCCTCGTAGGGCCGGTTGCGGTTGGCGTACCACGCGGAATCGATGCCCTCTTCCTCGCACGCCTTCGCCCAGAGCTGCGGGTCGTGGTGCTCATCCCAGCCGTCGAAGCGGCCGCCGGCCTGCCACACGCGGAGGATGACCTTGGACATGCGCCGGTCCGCGCGGGAGAGGATCCCTTCGCAGAAGCTGGTGGCGGCGTCGTGCAGGCTGAGCTTGATGCCGCGGAACGGGCGGACGATGTCTCGCAGGATCTGCTGCTTGCGGCGGATCTCGTCGAAGTCGTCCTGGCCGTGCCATTGGAACGGGGTGTGCGGCTTGGGCACGAAGGTGGAGACGCCGCAGACCACCTCGGCGCCGTGGACCTTCTTCTGCTTGGCCACGTGCAGCACCTTGATGGCCAGCTCCGCGGTGGCGCGGACGTCTTCGTCCGTCTCCGTGGGGAGGCCGATCATGGTGTAGATCTTGATCTTGCGCCAGCCCTTCTCGAAGGCGGAGGCGGCGGCGGTGAGCATGTCTTCTTCGGTGACCGTCTTGCTCACCACGTCCCGCATGCGCTGCGATCCGGCTTCCGGCGCGAAGGTGAGGCCGCTCTTGCGCACCTCCTGCACCTTGTTGGCGATCTCCACGCTGAAGGCGTCCACCCGCAGGGAGGAGAGGGACATGCTGATGCGGTCTTCGCGGTTCTCTTCCAGCAGGTCGTCCACCAGCTCCGGCAGCTTGGTGTAGTCGAGGGTGGAGAGCGACATGAGGGAGATTTCGTCGCAGCCCGTGCTTGCGACCATCTCGCGGGCGATCTCTTTCAGCTTCTCCTGGGAGCGCTCCCGCACCGGGCGCGTGATCATTCCGGCCTGGCAGAAGCGACAGCCGCGCGTGCAGCCGCGGAACACTTCGAGGGTGATCCGATCGTGCACCGCCTGCATGTAGCCCACCACCGGCTTGGTGGGGTACGGGATGCTGTCCAGATCCTGCACCACGCGCTTGGAAACCTTGCTGGGGATCTCCGGGTAGAGCGGCACGGTTTTCTGCAGGCTGCCGTCCTCGTTGTAGAAGGCCTGGTACAGCAGCGGCACGTAGATGCCGGGGATCTGCGCCAGCTCCTTCAGCCGCTCCAGGCGCGGCTGGCCCTTGGTGGCCTTCAGCACGTCCAGGAAATCGTACAGCACTTCCTCGCACTCGCCGATGAGGAAGCAGTCGATGAACTGGGCCATCGGCTCCGGGTTGAAGACGCAGTTGCCGCCTGCGATGACGATGGGGTCCGTATCGCCGCGCTCGTCCGTGGAGAGCGGGATGCCGCTCAGGTCCAGCATCGTGAGGCAGTTGGTGTAAGTCTGCTCGTAGCCCAGCGAGAAACCGAGGACGTCGAACTCGCGGAGGGGGTGGCGGGTCTCCAGGCTGTAGAGCGGCACGCCGTGCTCCCGCATCTTCGCTTCCATGTCCACCCACGGGCAGAAGACGCGCTCGCACAGGGAGTCGTCCCGGCGGTTGACCATGTCATACACGATCTGGATGGCCAGGTTCGACATGCCCAGCTCGTACGTGTCCGGGTAGGTGACCACGAACTTGAGGTCCGTGCGGTCCCAATCCTTGACCACGATGTTCCACTCGCCGCCGGTGTAGCGGGCGGGCTTCTCCACGCGGGGGAGGACGTCTTGCTCGAGGACCGTTTGCCAGTCAGCAGCAACCTGCATGGTTCTGCCTCCTTATAGAAGAGTGCGGCCGGGACGCGCGCCCGGGAGACTGCCTGATGCCCGACTGTACCGTCTACCGGGTGCGGTGTCAAGAAATGGGGTTCGGAGGGTGGTACTTCTAGCGGTAGAACCCCCCGCGCCCTAGTCACCCCGCCCAGCCCTCCCGCGCCGAAGGGGCCATCCGCTTCGCCCATCCACTGCGTGGGTACTCGGCTCCGGCTTCGCCTGCGCTAGCGGGCGGCTGCGGGCTTACCGTTTCGGGGCCGACTTCCCGCGGTACGGAGCTTGAACCGCACCAGAGCGTGGTGCACGGGCTGACCGGGGCGCCGTCGAGCGATTCCCCCCACCCGCCATGTGGGTACCCGGGGAGTCACATGGGGAGCGCTGCCGCGCTCTGGGGTGGAGCCCGTTGGGCTTGGGGGTGGGGCCGTTTGGGCTCGGAGGTGGGGCTGCGTTGAACGTTTGGGCTTGCTGGGGCCAGCGGTCAGCGCGGCGTGTCTGGGGTACGGAGTTCGTTTTGCAAAAATGCGAGTGGATGGTGGATGGGTGCGTGGGGATGGTGAAGCGCGCGTCCCGCATGTGCCGGGCGTAGGTGGAGTCTTCGCGGTCGCCGCCGAGGTTGCGGATGAAGGGGAAGACGGCCTCCGAGACCACCGCATACATGATGCGGGATTCGAAGTTCTTGAAGCGGGACCAGCGGAGGTCCGCATACGGTACGCCGCGCTCGGTGCTGCCCTCCGGGAAGACGGGGCGCTCCAGGGGACGGTTCAGGCGGTTCGCCTTCCGCTCCTGCGCGGTGTGCAACTCGTCCAGGCGCTTGATGAAGAGGAGGTAGGTGAGCTGCTCCATCACCTCCAGGGGGTTCGCAATGCCTCCGGACCAGAAGGCGTCCCAGATACGGTCGATCTGACTTTTCAATTCACCGGTGATC
>Ga0255338_1004845_pt1 | contig 13196 bp, 16 predicted proteins | sample MeOH1_35cm_T4_19_FD_203715 | JGI IMG/M metagenome (GOLD analysis project Ga0255338, IMG submission 203715) | Sandy soil microbial communities from University of British Columbia, Vancouver, Canada - MeOH1_35cm_T4_195 | ecosystem: Engineered > Artificial ecosystem > Sand microcosm > Unclassified ...
CCTTGGCGCCGCGCAAAGCAACCAACCAATGCTTGTCCGGACCTCTTCGACCTCTGCGATGACCTCATCGCACTGAAAAACCTCGATACCAGGCTATGAGAGGAAAAAGCGTGAAATATGCGGGCTAGCTATCACTTGGTGAGTTCTTGGGTTCTTCGCGCCATTACGTTCCGAAAAGATAGTGAAAGCGCTCGTTGCTGAGCTTGAAATAGACGCAGGTTTTGCTTAAAGTAAAAGCAAGCAATCCACAAGAGTGACAACGCCTTTATGGATCTGCACCATTAAGAAGCACAATAAATGCAGGAAACATCATGGAAACGATCACCATAGTCCAAATCGCACTTGGCGCAGTGATCGTTGCGGGGATTTTTTTCAGCGTGTACGTTTCTCGCAAGAACAAGGTACTGCTTGCTGAGAATCAAGCCTGGTTGAAACACTAATCAGCGACCGATCTGGATGTCAATCTCGCGTGGCTGTTGCTAACAGCTCAGCTCAAAGGCTGGCGAGATTCGCATCGAGCAGTGACAAGAAGGCTGCCGCCTGTGCACATCGCCTTGAGGAACCTGGACTGCCACGGACGCCGAGCCGCGTGCTAAAACTCTCGGATAGCCAAACAGCTACCCGCTGACTATCGACAATATGTACTTATCGATAGTCAGCATAACGGCTGGCATGAGCGAATTGCGAACACTCGGCCGCTTAGGCGGAACAGAGTCCTTCTCCACCGGCGCCCAAGCGGCTGATCCAAGCAGCACCGGTCATTCGACGGGCTGCTACTCGTATGGCTGCTGTGCCGAGACACCAGTGAGCAATATCGTTTTCAGGTAACCTTGTGTAAAGCCGCCGGAAGCGGCTGGTGCTCCATTCAGGAGCACCGCATAAGCGGAGGACTGAACTTGACCCAGACGCTGTCGGTGGACGCCATGGTGCGTTCAATAGGAATGTTGAAGGACCAGCCGTTGCTGGTCTTCTTGGGAGCCGGCGCTTCCATGAGCTCGGGAATGCCATCGGCCACCCAGTGCATCTGGGAATGGAAGCGGTCGATTTTCCTCACGAACAACCCAGGGCTTGAGCGGCAGTTCGATGAGCTATCGCTGCCATCGGTCCGACAGCGAATCCAGCGTTGGCTGGATGCTCAGCGGCGATTCCCCAAGGAGGGGGCACCAGACGAATACTCGGTGTTCATCGAGGAGTGCTACACGCGCGGGGACGATCGCCGTCGCTATTTTCAGGACTGGGTGAAGGCCGCGAATCCCGGCCTGGGCTACCAATTGCTGGCGGAACTCGCCAGGCGCAGCCTCATGAGTTCGGTTTGGACGACAAACTTCGATGGGCTCGTCGCACGAGCAGCCACCGCCCATGGGGTCACCGCCGTCGAGATCGGGCAGGATTCCAAAGAGCGCGCAACGCGGCCGATGGCCTTAGACGAGCTGCAGTGCGTTTCGATGCACGGCGACTACCGGTACGACCCGCTCAAGAACACCCAGGGTGAACTCGCAGCGCAGGAGGCTGAACTGCGCACGGCCTTGATCCCCTTGCTGAGATCCCATCCCGTGCTCATCTGCGGCTACAGCGGCAGGGATGCGAGCGTGATGGCGGCATTCCTGGAGGCTTACCAAGATCCCAAACAGCAACGCCTGCCCTTGTTCTGGACACAGTACGGCGACGCGGCGGCCACCGGCGATGTGGCAAGGCTGCTGGAGATTGCAGCGGGCGTCGAGCCCCAGCGTTTCCTCGTGTCTGGCGTGACCTTCGACGACGTAATGCGCCGAATCGCCTTGCATGTGACGCCGCCCGACGATCGACACCGGGTCGACGCTATCCTCGACAGGTTCAAGGAATCGCCCACAACGCAGCGGGCGGCCTTCTCCTTGCCGAACCTGCCGGTCACCGGTCTGGTCAAGAGCAACGCGTTTCTGATGCAGCCCCCTGGTGAGCTGCTCGAGTTCGACCTAACCCAGTGGCCAGCCCGCGGAACCGTCTGGGCGGAGCTACGTGCCCTTGGCGAAGAGCATGGGTTTATTGCCGCCCCATTCCGCGGCAAGGTTTACGCGCTCGCGTCGCCGCTGCAGATTCAGCGGGCATTCGCTGGGAACCTCGCTTCCGAGGTGAAGCGGGTTCCTCTCAATGACGAGGATATGCGCTACGAGGATGGTACTGCTAACAGCCTGATGCGACGCGCGACCGCGTTGGCGCTGGCCGCGAAGGCGGGGCTGCGATGCGATCACGAGGGCCTGATCTGGGACCCCAGCAACAGCAACAAGCATTGGGTGGAAAGACGGGAATGGACTGCTTATTGGGCGGTCATTTTGCAGGTCAAGACGGTGAGCGGTGCATTGGCACTGGTATTGAAGCCGACCATTTTTGTCACCGATGCGGAAGGCCACGAAGCGCCAAGGGTGGTGGCCAATGCGGTCAAGATCAAGGTGCTTGGCTACCAGCATAACGCCGAATTCAATGAGGCGCTCGAGTTCTGGCGCGGGAAGCTTCTTCCTGAGCGTGAGACTGCGCTCCGTTTCCCTGACGTGGACGAGGGCGTCAAGTTCTCCGTTTCGGCTCGGCCCTTGTTCGCCAAGGTCACCGACGAGCGTACGACCTCGGTCAGGCTGAGCGACAAGCATGAGCGTTTGGCCTCGCAGGTTGGGCTGCAGATCGCGGAGCCGCGGCTGTCCTTCTTGCCGAAGTCGGGGAGGGGGACGGCTTTCGATACACACCCTATCCGTGGCTTGATGCAGGATCGGCCATTCGATGCGCTGTTGACGGACAGCGGGATCGCCACCAACATTCGCGCCGCCCTGATCGCGCCCGCCAGGGATGGAAGGCGAGTAAGCGAGTATCTCGGCAAGCTCCAGGAGGCGATTGATCCGACTCGCTCGGATGAGGACTATTTGCTGGCCTTTCCGGGTTTCAGCAACGCGTTCAAGTGCGGACTGGAGGTGACACAGCCGGGCGGTAAAGGGTTTGTGGGTCTCGACGAGCCAGCCGACTGGACGACGGCTTACGCACGTGAGCTGGGGGCGCGGATCGCTGCGGCCGTTTCCTCATTGAAGGCAGCTGCCAACCCCAGTGTGATCTTCATCTTCATTCCTTCCCGGTGGAGTGCTCTCCGAGGCTATGACGTCGAGGGCGACAAGTTCGACTTGCATGACTTCGTCAAGGCCTCGGCCATCCCGCAGGGCGTCGCCACTCAGTTCCTGGAGGAAGACACGCTCACACATCCCCAGCAGTGCCGGGTTCGTTGGTGGCTCTCGCTCGCGACCTATGCCAAGGCCATGAGGAGCCCCTGGGCGCTGGAGGGCCTCGACAAGGACTCCGCATATGTCGGCATCGGCTACAGCCTGCGACATCGGCCTGGCGAGGAGGGGAACGTCATATTGGGCTGCAGCCACCTCTACAGTCCAAACGGACTGGGCCTGCAGTTTCGGCTGAGCAAGATCGAAAATCCGATTATGCGCAGGAAGAACCCCTTCATGAGTTTCGATGATGCCAGGCGCCTCGGCGAGGGCATCCGTGAACTCTTCTTCGAAGCCAACCTGAGGCTGCCCAAGCGCGTTGTCATTCATAAGCAGACCCCATTCTTAAAGGAGGAGCGCGAGGGATTGCAGGCCGGCCTGGAGGGTGTGGAATGCGTGGAGCTCCTGCAGATCCACATTGACGACACATTGCGGTATGTGGCTTCCAAGGCAGACAGGGCGGGTGCTCTACAGATCGACGGATACCCGATTCATCGAGGCACCACGATCGTTGTGGACGATGCGACGGCGCTCCTGTGGGTGCATGGCGCCTCGACGGCGCTTAGGGCTAATCGTTCGTACTACCAGGGCAAGCGTCGAATTCCAGCGCCTCTTGTGCTGACTCGGCATGCCGGGACCAGCGACTTGATGACGCTGGCCGCCGAAATTCTAGGCCTCTCGAAGATGAACTTCAACAGCTTCGACCTCTACGGGCAACTTCCGGCAACCATCGAGACTTCGAGGCGCGTTGCCAGGATCGGCGCACTGCTTGACAGGTATTCTGACCGGTCATATGACTATCGTCTGTTCATGTGAGTGGCCGCGAGGACTTGGGTAGCGCATGCGATGGAGCGAGGAGCGATGTCGAAAATCTGGATTGGACCGGCGATCTTTTCCAAATGGACGGCAAAGACATCGGATCGTTCTACAAGAGAAAATGCGTCATTCTTAGCAGCTTCGTAAAGCACGACCCTGCAGCCAACAGAAGGGCTGCTGACACCGCCCAGGGCGGCCGGCCCCAAAACAGAACTGCTTTAGGACAGGCCAAACTGGACAGCGGCCATCATCTTGACCAGCTTGAAATTGACCTTGAGGAGATCCATGGGGAGTTCGGGTTTTGCGAGGTCACGCAATTTCAGCTCGTCCACCATACGGTTCAGGTGGCCATCGAACTCTCTACCTTCACCCCAGAGAGACACATCAGAGCGATGGTCCCGCTTGAGTAGCTTCAACTTGAGCAGATCGCGACCTGCAGGGCTGTCCAGAAGCCAGTGGCGGTTCGGGCCTTCAACAACCATTGCTGGCTCAGGAACATAGTTCTGGCGAAAGTCTTCTGCGGTCAGCTCTTTATCAACACGAGTAGTCATATGTACCTCTCAATTTGGTTTTGACATGTACAGAATCTCACAGAAACTGCCTAGGTCAACCCCCCAAAATGCAACAGGCAAAAGAAAACCGCCTTAGGCTCATCACCCGAGGCGGCTCTCATCCAGTCCAGATTATTTGGCAGCTTTTGCGGCTTTGCGCTGCGCTGCCTTGGGGTCCACCACTGCCTTGAACTTTGCGCCAGCCACAAACTTCGGCACGGTAGTGGCCGGGATCTTCACTGCTTCGCCCGTGCGTGGATTTTTCCCAGTGCGTGCCGCGCGTTTCGTTGACTTGAAGGTGCCAAACCCAACCAGCTGTACGCCATCACCTTTCTTCACTGCTTTCTGGATGGTCTCAAGCAGCACCTCCAGCACGCGTCCTGTGGCGGCTTTGGAAAGGTCAGTTTCTGCGGCGATGGATTCGATCAGTTCGGCACGGTTCATAGTAAGAATTTTCTTAAATTGAAAGGAGACGCAATTCTATAGCCGCATGTATTCCACATCTAGCGCAGGTCAAACCTAACGTGCAAAGGCCTGTCGCAATCATGCTCGTGGCTTTCTAGACCACAAAAAAGTGGCCGCAATATCCGGCCACTTTTGCATCTATTCTCAACCTCAATCCTAGTCAGAGTAGGCGGTAGGCGCACTTGCAAAGTAATCGGCGTCCAATCCAGTCATTTCTGCGAAATCACCGCCAAGCGGAATATCTGCTGGATTACTCGCCCCTAAAACCGGTGCAGGTACGGGTGCCGCCGGCGCGGAAGCCTGATTCGATAGCGGCGCGCTCCCTTCCGAAGCAGTGCCAACCATGGGCACCTTGCCGTTGAGCATCATTTCCATTTGCAGCCCAAGCCGCAGAAGGTGAACAATCTCGCGCGCCTGACGCTTCGACCCAGCCAAGCGCTTCAACAGCTCCGGGGTGTCACTATCGACAGTCACGCGAACGCGGACTTCATCGGGGCTAGCATCTGCCATGATTCAACTTCCAACTAGGTGGTCTTCGGCTTCGACATGATTTCACCTGCCACGTGAAAATCCTTCACGTTGGAAGAAACGGGGTCGTCATCCATGAACACCACGTCCACCACGGAGCCATCAGGCTTGCCGTGCAACGTTGACTGCATACTCGTGCTGGCAGGCAGCGGGGGTGCCAGGCTGGGGAAGAGAGCGGTAGCAATAGTGCTGGCGTTTCCCAGCAACTTACGGCCCAGAGTCAGCTTGGTAGAAAAGTAGCCAACGTCCACGGCGCGAACGTCCACCACCACAGGAGTTTCAGGTTTCATAAAAGTCTCCAGTTATATGCAACACAAGGTGTGTTGATAAAAATTCTAGGTGAGCAAGTTCAGTCGGGCGAGAGATATGGACAGAAATGGGCCGAAACTGGACATTTCTGTTCAATATGTTTTTGTCGTGGTTGGAATCAGCAAGTTCAAGAACTCAAGTGGCCAGGAATGGGCTGTAAATGGACATTTCTGTCCACGGCATCACGCCTGGTTTGAATCACGCAGTGGGCTATTCAGTGATTCCAAATAAGGGGGCGCAGGCAGGTATTCGAGTGCGCATCTTTGGGGTCCAGCATCCCAATGTCCAGCCTCATAGCGCTCTTCCAAAGCCTTGCCCGTGGCTGTATATCCACAGCTCATCTTGGAACCGTATCTAGAGAATTATTAAAGCCTGAGTGATGGGGAAAGCCGCGCCACCACTAACTCTCCGTTGAGGGTTAAAACCGTGAAACCGTACCTGATAGAAAAGTTGAACCTGTGGACAACATCACCACCACCACGATTTATTCACAGGCCGCTTGCAATGCAAAACGCATTCCAGTAGACTTGCGCCTGTGTCGGCCCCGCGCCGCTCGCAGTTCACGTGACTGCATGCAACAAGTCCAGATGCGCATACGTTATTTGGCCCTTCAAACGAAGGCACTCCAGGTACAAGAAGTACCGCCGCCGTTTCGGCATGCCGCGAGGCAAACCCGCTCACAAGAGCAGTCCCTTTTTGTATTTTGGTTGGCGTTTCGCTAAGCAAGTTCACATTGGGACATCCAGGTTATGAGTCTTGATACTCATAGAGCCACGAAACAAGTCACGGACTCTGTTGTCGCTGGAAGTGGTGCGCCTCGTTTTGAGGTCGGCCCGTTAGCAAACTCTTTTTGTGCTGGTACCCCCAGCCTGCCTGTCTTAGTTCCTCTGGTGAGGGCGAAGCGGGAGCCGCGCAAGCGGTACGCGAATACACACCTACGTTCCATGCTTCTGCTCTCTCCCTGCTCAAAGGCACTGCCTTGTAAGAAGCTGGGCAAGAGACAACCAATCCGCCTGTCCGCTTGAGGATGGGAGCCCGCCACAGGGCCTACAAAGGGATTGGTCGTAAATCAGAAGTACTGGGGTCTCCATGTCAGAAGGGGATCAAGTAGGTGAGAGACACCGGCGACGAGCCGAGTGAAGCGTGGTCCCCTAAAAGGACCCTGGAGAGATCCAGTAACCCCCTGCGTCCTCCCCATCACGGGGCGCAGGTGGCTCAGAAATGAGTTGCCCCCCTTCGCACGGGTCAGGCAGGAGAGTTTGCTAACGTGCCGCGGCCAAACCTGACATGCCCGCCTGGGGCCGCAAAAACAGAAAACCAATCACCAGCGTGCCATGGGACGAAACACCGTGGAGGGACAGGTGCGCCCTTGTGAGGCCAGTGGCGCCAGCACCAGAGACATTTCGACGAGAGATAGAAAAGCGCGATGCCTATGAGCACAGATGCACACCCCGCACCTGTTCCCGGCTAAGCGCCCTTTAGATAGAAAACAGGAACGTGACATGCCTATGCAAGAGACCAGGACAGACAACAACACGCGATTCCCGCGCGTGGGCACATACACGGCCAGCGAAGGAACAGCAGACATCGACCTGACGGGGTCCCTGTCTTCCTTCGCAAACCTTTAAGTACGTCCAAACCGGAATAGTAGATATGACCCAACAGCTCCAACTGATTCTCCACGGCGGCAAAGAACCCACTGCCCGGGAAGTCAACCGCCAGATCTCCGCAGAACTAAAGAGCGCCAAGCGCAGCGCCCAGGCCAAACGGGCAGGCACCGGTGCGGGCTTGAGCGTCCTGCGGCGCGCCCAACAACGCCACAAACAGAATCCAAAATCCCAGATGGCCATGTTCCTCGCGGAATTCACCATTCGTGCCGGTACCGGCCGTGCCCGCCCCATATCCGAGCGCACCCGCACCCATTACGGCGACGAACTCATGCGCATGCTCGATGAACTGCGCGAGATTCACGCCGGCGTAAAGGACATTGGCGAAATCGGAAAAAGCCACGCCACCAAACTCATCAAACACTGGGGCGCGAGCGGCCGGGCCGCCTCCACCATTCAGAACAAGATCAGCATCCTGCGCCGCTTCCTCACCTTTATCGGAAAAGACAGCGCCATCCCCAAGGGACAGGACCTCAAGACCTGGCTCAACCAGCAGGGCGTCACCGCACCCGTTACCCGCCAGAACATCCCCACCGAGAGCAAGGCATGGGACGAAAACCAGGTAGACCTGCACAAGGTACTGGCCGAGCTGCGTAAGGAAAGCGCCATCACCGCCATCCAGTTGGAGGTACAGGCGGCATTCGGCCTGCGCATGAAGGAATCGATCCAGCTCAACCCCCAGGCGGCAGACTGCGGCACCTACCTGCGCGTCGTCCACGGCACCAAAGGCGGCTTGCCACGCGTCGTGGACTTTGAAGACGACCCCGTCATCCGCGAGTGGCAACGAGATGTACTGGAACGGGCAAAACTCTACGCCCAGCATAATCGCAGGGGAACCTTGTCCATCCAGGGCAAACGCCTCGACCAGAGCAAGGCTCACTTCTACTACCAGTGCCGCAAAGTTGGCATCACCCGCGACCAGCTCGGCGTCACCGCCCACGGCCTGCGCCACCAGTATGCCGCCCGCCGCTATGCCCGACTGGCAGGGATGGGTGCGCCAGTGACCAGGAACGCCCCCCTGCACATCACCGACGAGGTGCGCAGCGCCGATCTGGCCGCCCGGGAACAGGTCAGCCGCGAACTCGGCCACTTCCGCCCCGACATCACCCAGGCCTACACCGGGTCCCTGCCCATGATGGAGAAGGGCCGCAAGCAGCGCATCCGTGACTGGGTACAGCGCACGGAGGAAAACCCTGAATTCCAGACCGCCATGAAAGACGCCGGCGTTGTCGCCGTCTGGATGGGGGGACGCTTTGCCATGGGCCTGGAAGTCGTGGCCAGCGAGAAATTCCGGCTCATCGTCCGGACCGCCAGCTGCCAGCCCCTGGATGGGGATGCCCGCTTCATGCTCAAACAGCGCCTCATGGGCATGTACGACCGCGCCATCGACCTCAGCGAGCACTTTGAAGCCGGCCAGCCCGACGACGCGCTGGAACTCATAGTCCGCTGATTCAGAACGGCACCACAGCCCCACACCCCGGATAACTCAGAGCCTCAACCCACCCTCAGAAAAGAAAACACCATGTCAGCAAGCAGTACGCCCGACCAGACATACAACACCATCCTACTGATCGGACAGCGCCGAACTCTTCGCCCGCGCCTTCGAAGTGCTGTTGCAGGACGCCCTCACGGCCAAAAGCCGCCACGACGACATGCGGGTTTTCGGCATTAGCCAGGCAGATAGGCAGGGCAGGGCGGACGCTGGAAATCCGTTTCGCCATCCGTTGGGGCCAGAGCGCGCCAGGACATGCGACGCCCTCGCCGCAGTGGTACGGCCTACCGCAACGAATTCCGTCAGACCCTTCCATTGACAAACCCGCAATCCATGTGAAGCTGGTTTCAACCCATAACCATGTCATCGATCCCGGCAAGAAACCCATATGACCCGTACCGCCTCCCTCTTCAAAGCAGCCATGGTGTCCGCGCTGATGCCGGCCTGCAGCCACAGCTTTGCGTTTGTCTTCACCCCCATGGCGATGAAGACCGCCGGGCACGCCATCTACAGCGAAGGCAAGAAATTCAGCGAAGAACTCTTCAACCAGCCATCCACGGTTGCGGCGGCTGGCAGCATCGAAGTGGCGTTTTCCCCCAACGAAGGCTCCGAAGCCCTGGGGGTGAAAGTCATCAACAGCGCACAGCTCGAGATTCGCGTTCTGAGCTACAGCTTCAGCCCCACGGCCAAAGCGAAGGGCAGCATCCAGTACGACGCTGATCTGGAGATGCACCCTGGCGCCCGCATCTCCGGTCAAATCAACGGCCCCGAGACCAACCGGTAATCCCAGGGACTGCATGCAAAAAAATGAAGGTCAGTTCTGGGCAAACTTGCTGGTGGGCAGCAAACCCGGATGGTCGGTGAGCATGGCCGAAAGCTGGGGTGAGGGCGGCATAGCCCTGGCGCATCTATCGGCCAATATCTACGCCTTCGACACCAGCACCGGCTGGAGTGGAATCTGTGCGGTCACCCCTGACGACTTGATTCAGGCAGCGGACATTCTGGAAGGCTCCCATATCAGGCGGAATGCGGCCGTCAGCTACGCTCACCGCGAACTGCTGCATGCAGCAGATGGGATGGCCACCGCCAGCGAGGATGCAACTCGTCGCGCCATGGTGCTGACCATGTATTACGTGGCCCAGTCCCAAACACTGAAGGCGGTTCGTACGCGTTATGGCTCCGTGCGCGGGCACTGGCTGTGCTTGCTCTACCGCTTCAAGCAGGGACAGAGCATGATTCGACCTGCCTTTCGACGCAATGTTATCGGCCGCAAGTCCATGTCACAGGACATGCTTGCTCAGTGGGCCAGCGAAGTGATGCATGAAGACCAGAACGCCCAGGACTCTGGCCTGCTGCGCCAGCTGCGCGCAGGCAATCAACTGCTGCTTAGAAATCACTCTTTGGTGGCCTTGCCAGAAAACTGGCGTTCGAAGTGAGTGCTTGGCCAATCAAGCACCAACCGACCAGCGGCTCATCTTTGGACCCTGTGCCGCTTTGACCTATGGCAAGCACATTGATCGCTCGTCGGCGCATTGTTGATGGTCCTCAACTTAATGGGAGCCCATCATGGGATCCGTTTCCAACGCTTTTCATCGCACGCCATGGAACAAGGGCAAGATCGTCGGGCAGAAGGCAGCGTTCAGGCTCAAGGATATCTGGGTGTTGCTGCCAGTTAAACTTCATTCACTCTGTAAATACTTCTTGCAGCGTTGCTAACGCCGCCGTCAGTGTCTTTGCAGACACCGCTCCAAGCTTCTTTGACAATCGCACCTTATCAACTGTCCTAACTTGATCCAGAACGATCAAGCCCTTGGTGCCAGCATGCGTGACCGGAACCCGAAACGGGGCAACAAAGCCTTTCGAGGTCATTGGCGCAACGATGACGGTTCGCAAGTTATCGTTCAGTTCAGCAGGAGACACCACCACACAGGGGCGAGACTTCTTGATCTCACTGCCCACCGTCGGGTCCAGGTTCACAAGCCAGATTTCGCCACGCTTTACCACGCCAACTCCGCGTCCCCAACGTTACTAAATTCACCCATCAACAACTCGTCGCCACCTTGGGTGGCCAGCGCCTTTGCGGCTTCAGCCCAACCCGCACGCAATCTCTGAGTAGGTTTGCGCAGGACGATGGCACCGTTTTCGACGGTCATATCAGCAGTGCCCTGGTCATCAAGACCAGCCTGGGCGAGAAGCGGCTTGGGCAGTACAACGCCCTTACTGTTTCCGATGTGACGAATAGTGATTTGCAAGACATTCTCCAGTTGCAACAATGTTATTCCGACTTGTACTGCTTGTCAATACCAAGTTGCTACATTGTTGCAACCATTTGCCCACCCCTGGCTACAGGGCATCCCTGTACGTCGCCTGCAGCAGGTCCTGATCGACATCCACGTATCCTCGGCCCGCATGAAGACCGAAGCCGAACTCATTGCATCCGAGCTGATTGGTCCCAGTTTTGCTGTTCGACAGGCAGAAGAAGAGATGAAATTTTCTCAAATCTCGTCTGGTTGACGGCAATTACCTTGGCACCTGTGCCAATCTGACGCAAAGTCTGAACGCCGCGCGTGCCACCGGCGCCTACGAGCGCAAACTCGCCGCCCTGGCCAAAGTACCTTTGTTGATCATTGACGACTTCGGCCTCAAGCCGCTGTGCGCACCCTTTGATGAAGACTTGCATGACCTGATCTCCGAGCGCTACTGCAGCGGAAAGAAGATTGCGGAGTGTTCGGTTCGGCTCGACGGGCTGGGGGGCACCAACGGAATCGCGTTCTCGTACGACTCTTCAGCCTCGCCGGGCTCGTACAACGAAATGCTGACCCCACAGGCGGGCGACCAGTCGCTGCACTTCAAGTCGATGGGGATGGCGTAGGGCGGCGGACGCGACGAGCACCTGTCTCAAGAGGGTGCGGCCGAGTTCCTTTGGGAGTTGTTCATCAGGCAAGCGCAGTCCTGAGCATCAGTGAGTCAGTTCTTGCTTAACGCGAGAATGTGGACCCGGGAATCGAAGCCGACGCCTTCGAATCTCCGGTTTCGCGTCCGGTCGGTGGCTGCATTGGACGCATTGCGGTACTCGGAACCGAATGGCCGCTTTCTGCAAGGCGCTATGTCCGCAATGGGCCCAAACCTGCCGCCAACATTGCTGCCCGATTGCAGACGTTAGTGGAAACCGGCAAGTCCAGGCAGATGCAACTCCTTGACGGCAAGGTTGAATGCTGACAACCAGGAGCGTCGTTGTCAGATCGGCGCGAGCCATCGCGGGCTGACGTGGGACAAGTTGAAAACGTACGCGTTTGCCGGGCTTGGCTATCACTCGCCGAACATGGAGTTGAGCCATCGAGCGCGGCTGATCCGTTCCGCGACCGGGTTCGATCAAGAAGCCATCGCGACTCTCATCCTGTAGGGCAAATTCCTGGGTTTCTTCCTGACGCGTGCCCTCTTGCCGAGCAAGTTCCACTTCAAGTGCTCATTTGTGGCGTTGCTCCGCCGGTCCCCTGAACCTTCCCGCGCTGCAGCGTTGTTTCATGATTGTCTACTGGATTGCCATCCGGCCGCCGCCTGAAGTTCTGCGTACTGTTTGGGGTGATCTCGGTTTTCGTGCATTGTGGCGCTTGCCCTCTGGCGTCGCGTCCAGCAGGCGAAGGTGCCATCTGCCCTGCAGAACCGTGACAACTCGCACGAAAACCGAGATCACCCCTATTCACGAATCGCCACATCTGGGAACGCGGCAATACGCTCGAATCCTCAAGGGCTGGGTCGAGGAACTTGGACTTGATACCGCAGACTATGGCACGCACTCGATGCGGCGCACCAAGGTGACGTTGTCGGAGGGTATTGTTGACAGACCAACTCGCCGTCCTCGGCAAAGATACGAACTTCTCGAGAGGGGGCCAAGAAACACTCCAGCGAGAACGCACCGGAGTAGAGGCATCAGTCAGGTGCAGGGCACACTTCAAAGCAGATCTCTCCTGTGATTAGCCGCCGCCAGGCCCCGCTCAGAACCCTGTATGTTGCCGCCGACCGAAAACTGACCCACTTTAGGCCACTGTGCCGACTCAAAACTGACCCAGGTGTTTTACTTGCCTTGCCTAAATTTTGGGCAGGGGACAAACGAGGTGATCACCATGGAAATGTT
>Ga0255338_1004846_pt1 | contig 13195 bp, 11 predicted proteins | sample MeOH1_35cm_T4_19_FD_203715 | JGI IMG/M metagenome (GOLD analysis project Ga0255338, IMG submission 203715) | Sandy soil microbial communities from University of British Columbia, Vancouver, Canada - MeOH1_35cm_T4_195 | ecosystem: Engineered > Artificial ecosystem > Sand microcosm > Unclassified ...
AGAAACCATTTTCTATCATAAAAACGACTAAAAACACTCAGAAAAATTAAAATCGCCGGCGGTAAAATTAGAAAAATGTATCGACTGGTGAAATATTGAATTGGCAGAACCACAATTGAAGCTGCAAAAAACCAAATAGCTGCCCCAAGAATAATCCACCTCAAGTTCTTTTGAGTTAACCGAGGCTGGGGCGATGAAATTTTTCGCAAATAGCGATAAATGATAACTGAAAAAACGAGAAAGATAAAAACTTGAAATCCCCACAAATATTTGTATTCGGGGTCAAAGTCCTTCCAATTCTTAAAGAAGAAGTCCGTATATTGAAAAGAAGACACTCCGGAAAAAATGGTCTGTCTAATGGTCGGCCACAAATTTTTTAAAAATGAAGCCCACGGAGACGGATAGTACATGTGAAATGTATCCAATAACGAAGTTGGGGATCCCTTTTTGATAATAAAAAGTTGCGGGATAAAAAGAGCAGCAAGCAAAACCAGGGTTGCTATCCCCCAAATAAAGCACTTGATTCGTAGTTTTTTCTCATCAGTAAAAGCCCTAAAAATACAATAAGCTGTTACTGGCGCTAGTCCAAGGAGTGGGATCGCTTGCTCCATAAATAGCACGGCCCCCCCCAAACACACTGAAGCCGAGGCAATATAAGCCCATTCAAATCTTTTAGCTGCGAGCCCCCTTCGAAACAAAAGAAAGGCTAGCAAAAGAAAAAAGACTTGATAAAAACCATAGTTAGCAGACACCCAATAAAAGGTTTCTTGAAAAAACGGACTGGTAATCAAAATAAGTCCACCCACCAATGATGGGACCAACCCAAAAAATGGCAGTATCAGCATGTAAAATAAAACGCCGGTCAAAAATAAAACTATAATTTCCGCAATGAAATAATAAATGATTTTAGTTCCAAAAAAATAAAATAGTATTTGATGTATAATGTGCCATCCGATTTGCAATCGTGGCACACCACCCGTTAAGTAGCTTGCTAAAATTTTTGAAATTTCACCGCCAGCAGCGAGTTGATTTCGGAAATTTAAAAAATAGCCAAAGTCGTCGCTGAAAAAATCAAAATTTGGCAGCAAAAGTACATAAAGAAAGGTCGTCCAAATGAAGAATACAAGAACTGGGAAAATTGTCTTTTTATCTGAAAACATAGAGGATAGAATTTACGGGGATTGCGAACTAAAGTATAGCAAGGTTAATGAATGGCACAATTGCGTTATGACTCCTACCTCGATAGTAGACAACGTCTCTTTATATTGCGCATCATCTACCTGGTTCGTCGTTCTATTTCCACACGAAAGTTATTAATATGACGATGCTCAAAGTCTGAGATAACCTCATGGAAATGTCGAATCCCCAAAAGGACTTTACCTATCGGCCAGGCCTAGACGGCCTTAGATCTCTATCAATTTTAATTGTGATATTTTTCCACGGAGGCCTCGTGGGATTTCAAGGAGGCTACCTCGGTGTAGATGTTTTTTTTGTGCTTAGCGGATATCTCATCACAAGTATTTTGTACGTAGAATTCGAAACTCTTGGGACTATCGATCTTTTAGGATTTTATCGCCGAAGGGTTTTACGGCTTTTTCCTGCGTTACTCGTCATGTGTGCGGTTGTCGGCCTTTATACATTATTGGTTACGGATTTGAATGCTGGAAATGTTGGCAAGAATATGATCGCAAGTCTTTTCTATGTATCTAATTGGACAAGGGCCTTTAATGTAGGCTTTCCAACCTTTTTAGGTCACACATGGTCACTTGCTATCGAAGAACAATACTATTTAATTTGGCCCGTAATATTGTTTCTGTTTTTAAAAAATATTATGAATCGCCGCTATTTATTTTTTGCGGTCTTTTTACTGACCGTAGTTGCAACACTTAATCGATCCTATTTAGCTCAGATAGGTGCTTCCCCTGTTAGGCTTTATAATGGTTTTGATACTAGATATGATGCCCTGCTTTTAGGCTCTTTGGCAGCATTCCTCATAAATCATGGTCAAAAAAAAGATTCAGCAAAGTTGTCAATCTCAGCCATCCGTCGTTTTTGGCCGTTGGCTTTAATAGCTATAGCGACCATTATGGGAAGCTTCCAAATGGAGGATCCATTCATGTTTCATGCTGGATTTCTCATTGTTGCTATTTCGTCAGTCATTTTAGTTATTGCCTGCCTAGAAACAGATCAGACTCTTCTTGGTAAAGCCTTAGCCCGGGGCCCTTTAGTTTATATTGGAAAAATCTCCTACTCCTTGTACCTATGGCATTACCCAATCTTCTACTTTCTTCGATCTGAGTATAAACTTTCAAATAATTGGACAATGGCAGTGGGAATTCCGATCTGTTTTTTAATAGCCGCACTCTCTCATCACTTTGTTGAAAAACCCTTTTTAAAAAGACGTTATGCCTCTAACCTTACAGGGATAGAGAAGTTTCTTCCGCTCTCTTTTTCGATCCTTTGCATGACCATCGGGATTCTTTTCTTCTTTTGATGTCCTGTCGTATTTTTATCATAGACCTCCAGCGCTTTCTGCAGCGCAAGACATTACAATCTCCTTGCATCAAATAGGCGTGTTTTGTAGCCTCCCTCCTCTATGATGAAAGTTCCATTAAACGCCTCGACCTTTGATAATTCCGAAATCAATGCAGCGATCGAAGTCCTAAAATCAGGTTTTGTAACCATGGGCGAACGCTGTTTTCGTTTTGAAGATGAATTTGCCCAGTATATGACCTCCGGCAATGCGGTCTTTGTAAACTCAGGCTCAAGTGCCAATTTGCTAGCCTTCTTTGCCTTAGTTAATCACGCCTGCCCCACGAGCCAATTTGGCGCAAAGCGCCTTCAGCCAGGCCAAGAGGTCATCGTACCTGCCGTTACATGGTCAACGACCATTTGGCCTATCGTACAAGCAGGCTTGGTCCCGGTACTAGTCGATAGTGACCCAAACACCCTTCAAATGGACATTTCATCCGTTCGAAAGGCTTTGAGTCCCAAAACTGGCGCAATCTGCCCCGTACACGTTCTAGGAAATGCCGTTCCCATGGACGAGATCCTTGAAATAGCTCGAGAACATAAACTTTGGGTTGTCGAAGATACTTGTGAGGCGTTGGGTACCAGACAAGATTCAAAATTTGTTGGCACGATCGGCGACATTGGCACTTACAGCTTTTTCTTCTCCCACCACATCACCACCATTGAAGGTGGCATGGTTGTTACAAAAAATAATGACATGGCAGAGCTCTTTAGATGTTTGCGTGCTCACGGGTGGACACGCCATCTAAAAAACAGAAAGCAAGTGGAAGCTCAATACAATGATATTGACCCTCGCTTCCTTTTCGTAAACACCGGTTTTAATCTTCGCCCAACAGAAATTAATGCGGCATTTGGTTTTGAGCAACTTAGAAAACTTGAGGGTTTCAACAACAAACGTGTGGAAATTGCAGATTATTGGATTAAATCATTCGAGTCCTTAATTCAGAAACGCCTCTTGGTGCCGATGCAAACCACTAAGAAGACTCAGTCAACCTGGTTTGGCTTTCCAGTACTTTGCGAATCTAAAGAACTTCGTAATAAATTGCAGCGCTATTTAGAAGAAAAAGGCATTGAAACTCGTCCTGTGATTTGCGGCAATCTGGCAAGACAACCAGCCTTTAAACACATTCCACATCGAATTGTCGGAGACTTAACTGGAGCCGACCAGGTTATGGATCGTGGACTCTTCTGGGGCTCACATCCAGTCATGACCAAGCAGGAAATTGATTACGTTATAACTACTGTGAAGGATTTTTTTAGATGAAAAAAGCGTTAATTACTGGGATTACCGGACAAGATGGCTCTTACCTAGCCGAACTTCTTTTGGAAAAAGGTTATGAAGTTCATGGAGTCATCCGTCGTTCTTCGTCATTCAATACTGGACGCATTATGCATATCTACAAAGACCTTCATGATGCTGATGCCAGAATGTTTCTGCACTATGGTGATCTTTCAGATGCAAGCTGCCTTGAGAAACTTATTGATAAAATTGAACCCGATGAAGTCTACAATTTAGGCGCACAAAGCCATGTAAGAGTTTCTTTTGATGAACCTCTTTATACGGCCGACATCGTTGGAAATGGTACATTGCGAATTCTAGAAGCCATTAAAAACGTAGGTGCGACCCGCTCGATAAGATTTTATCAAGCTTCAAGCTCTGAAATGTATGGTTTAGTTCAAGCCGTTCCACAAAATGAAAAAACTCCTTTTTACCCGCGAAGCCCTTACGCTTGCGCGAAAGTATTCAGCTATTGGCAAACCGTGAATTACCGCGAGGCATACAATATGCATGCTAGTAACGGGATTCTCTTCAATCATGAAAGTCCGCGTCGCGGAGAGACTTTCGTTACAAGAAAAATCACGCGAGCTTTAGCGAAGATTGTATCTGGAGAACAAAAGAAACTGTACTTGGGCAATCTAGACGCAAAACGTGACTGGGGTTATGCAAAAGATTATGCAGAAGCTATGTGGATGATGCTGCAAGCTCCGACTGGCGATGATTATGTCGTTGCGACCAATCAAACATGGAGTGTTCGTGACTTCCTAGATCGAGCTTTTACGCTTGTCGGGCTGAACTGGCAAGATTACGTTGAAATTGACCCTCGCTATTTCCGTCCTACCGAAGTGGACCTTCTTATTGGTGACTACTCTAAGGCCAAAGAGAAGTTAGGATGGTATCCAAAAACAAGTTTCGATCAGCTTGTAAAATTAATGGTTATGAGTGACCTCGAAGCTGAAAAAGTGGCCCATAAGGCAAAACTATGATGAGTGGCTATAAGAGCGGCGTCCAAGGAACTGATTTTCATCCTGACACCGCGAATTTCTTTAAAGGTAAGAAGGTCGCCGTTACAGGTGGAACTGGTTTTATTGGAAGCCACCTTATAGAACAGCTCTTAAGCTTGTCAGCTACTCCGGTTGTTTTAACTCGCCAAAAAGATCCTGCATTTTTAAAGAATGTTCGAAATGACATCAAGTTAGTTGCTTGCGATCTTTTTGATTACGAATCTACGTACTCCGCGATGAAAGGCTGCTCTGTCGTATTAAACTTGGCCGCTTCAGTAGCAGGTATCGAATACAATAAAAATCATCCAGCCTCTATTTTCCAAGACAACCTTCAGACTTTTTTTAACTCTATCAAGGCTGCTAAAGAACATAAGGTCGAAAGATACTTAGTTACTAGCACTGCCTGTGTTTATCCTCGTCATTGCAGCATCCCCACACCAGAATCCGAGGGTATGCTTGACGAACCAGAACCAACCAACTCAGGCTATGGCTGGTCTAAGCGTATGGAAGAGTATCTTGGGCAAAAATATAGCGAAGAGTACGGACTCTCTGTGGCTATCGCTCGTCCCTATAATGCCTATGGGCCGAGAGACAATTTTTTACCTAAGTCGTCTCATGTCATCCCGGCACTCATTCTAAAAGCACTTAAGACTCAAGATGGCACTCTCCCTGTTTGGGGTGATGGAAGCCACTCGCGCTCTTTTTTGTATGTGGACGATTTCGCGCGAGGCCTGCTTGAAGTTGCCGCTCGCTATCCAAAAGCGGACCCAATTAACATTGGAGCGCAAGAGGAAATAACTATCAAAGATACAGCAATGTTGATTGCTGATATCGTTGGCTCTTTGAGAGGACAAAAAATCACGCCTGTATTTAATCCAAGTGGAATTACCGGCCAACCACGAAGGATGTGTGACACGAGCAAGCTCCGCAAAGAGCTTCAATTTGAAGCAAAGGTTCCAATCAAAGACGGCTTAAGAACAACTATCGAGTGGTTTAAGGACGAGTATGAAAAAAATAGCGCTCTGTATTCTGGCACGTAACGAACTTGAATGTTTGAAAATTGTTTTTCCCCAAATTCCAAAGCCTGGCTCAGAAGCTGGATACGATGCTGTTTATGCCATAGATGGTGGCTCTACCGACGGCACAGTAGAGTTCTTTAAAAACCATAACATCCCCGTTCTCTCTCAAAGCAAACGAGGCCGTGGTGAAGCTTTTTTGACTGCGTTCAAAGAAATTGAAGCAGATGCCTATTTGTTTTTTTCTCCAGATGGAAATGAAGAGGTTAAAGATCTAAAGAGATTTCGTGACCACTTAGAGTCCGGAGCTGATGTGGTCATTGCGTCGCGCATGATGAAAGGCGCAGTTAATGAAGAGGATCATCAATTGCTTAAATGGCGTAAGTGGGCAAATAACGCTTTCAATCTACTAGCTAATTTATTTTTCCGCAGAAACGGCCCATTCATCACTGACTCTATTAATGGTTATAGAGCTATTACAAAACAGGCCACTCAAGTCCTTAGCTTAGATGCTTTTGATTATACTATTGAATATCAAATGACCATCCGTGCTCTTAAAAACAAGCTTAAGATTGTTGAGTTTCCTACCGTGGAAGGGCAACGCGTTGCTGGCGAGACCGGAGCTCAAAGCATCCCAACCGGAATTCGATTTATTAAAAGATTTTTTAAGGAATTATTTAACAAAAAGGCTTCAGCAAATTAAAGTTGTTCCTAGAAATATTGTTACTGTCCAGATCCTAGGTGCTTATGTTTGACGATATTAAAAAAGAGCTCGAAGACGTCTATAAATACCGATACGTCGTATATTCTTTTGTTCAGACAAATTTAAAGCTTCGTTACCGTAGGTCCTATCTAGGCTTTATTTGGACAATACTCGCACCAATGCTGAATTATCTCGTTATGGGAGTTATCTTTAGCTTCATCATGGCGAATCGAATGCCAAACTATTTCGTCTATTATTTTTCAGGAGCCATTTTTTTCGCCATCGTATCAAGCACCTTAAATCGAGCTCCCACTTTCTTAATCGGCAATGAACACTACATAAAGAAAATCTACGTTCCCAAGTTGATTTTTATTTTAAATGGAACGATTTACGAAATAACCAACTTCTTACTTTCCGCCATTTCTTTGATTGTCCTAGGAATGATATTTGGAAAGCTAGATTTAAGCTGGCATTCATTTTTAATATTTATCCCCATTGTTCTTATTAGTTTTTTTCTGATTGGTATTGGAACCCTCATTGGTATAGCCACAGTCTATTTTAGAGATCTAATGCACATAGTACCAGTGGTAGTACAAGCAGCTTTTTTCCTAACTCCTGTCATTTATGAAAAATCAATGATTCCTCAAAAATTTCAATTTTTGGTGGAGTTAAATCCTCTTTACTACTTCCTCGAACTCTATCGGCTGCCATTGGTTTATCATGAAATCCCACCTTTAAATTATTTTGTAATTTGTTTTATTCTCGCTAGCGTTACATTCTCTATTGGACTTTTCATGATTAAAAAATTTGATAATCGGATCATTTTCAAACTATAGAAAAATATGAATCAAGAACACATCTCTATTAATCTTAAGAACGTATCTCTTGCTTACGAATTGCATTACGACAGGACTACTGACTTAAAAGAGTATGTTATTAATCGCATGATGCGTCGAAAGTACGTCCAAAAAGCAAAAGATTTTCACTATGCCCTTGATGGCATCAGTTTGAACATTGGAGTCGGTGAACGTGTCGGAATTATTGGTCTCAATGGTGCTGGTAAGAGTACGCTTCTAAAAGTTATTTCCGGTATCTTGAAACCAACGGATGGAGAGATCATTGTCAATGGAGCCGTTCAACCACTCATTGAAATTGGTGCCGGTTTCAACCCTGACTTCACCGGGCGCGAGAATATTTATCTCAATAGTTATATGCTTGGGTACACCAAAGCCCAGGTTTTAAAATACGAAAATGAAATCATAGAATTTGCAGATCTTGGCCATTTTATTGATACACCTATTAAATACTACTCTTCCGGTATGAGTGTTCGTCTTGCATTTTCAATTGCTACGATCGTAAACCCGGAAATACTAGTTTTTGATGAAATGCTTTCAGCGGGTGATGCTGTCTTTATTGAAAAAGCAAAAAGAAGAGTGAACGCACTGATTGATAAAGCAAAAATAATGGTGCTCGTATCGCATGACTTAGAATTGGTGAAAAGTCTCTGCACTCGATGTTTGGTGATAAAACAGGGGAAAATAGCTTTCGATGGAGATGCGAAATCTGCCATCGATTTTTACCTATCTTCGCTTTAGAAAACTAAAAGGTTTCTCTGGAGAGAGTAATCACCTCACGCACGCGAGTGCCCGAAGTGCATTACAGCACGTAAATTGGACTTGCCCATTGGCCGTCAATGAGGCGGATAGAAACTCACTGGGACCTCCATAAGTCGTGGAATCTGGGTTCGTCCTGCAGTCCATGCCTGCGCCAACAAAGTTGGACCAAAACCCCCGACAATCTACTGTTAGGCTGCGATAATTACCGTCCGAAAAATCCCGCACCCAGACTGCGGTAGCCCACGGGTACTTGCTCCCCAGCCTTGCAATTTCATCAGAACTAGCCCAATGGCTTCCGGGGAAAGCCTCTTCACAGACTTTATTCGCTCCCTTTACACCTCCAAGATTTGCATCTCTCGCAGTCGTATACCCCGCGAAAGCCAACGCCGATGATTGCGCCTGACCACAAGACGCGCTTACCGCCAAATTTGGAAGTGTTACGGAAATGGTAATTGGCACCTCAACGTCTTCCGCTTTGGCGGAAGAAATCATGAGGCGATAAATCGTTCCCGCCGTAAACGCGAGGGCTCCTTTTGGTTTCGCTATGATCTGATGATTCTTTTTGTTTTCAATGGTGAGGTCCACTGCCCCTGCTGCAGTTTTGATCTTCAGACCCGACACCTTTTCCATATGAAATCCTACTAACGTGATCGTGCTGCCATCAAGAGTCGCTGCTGTAATCGAAATTTTTCCTTCAGTGTTTTGAACTTCCCCTTGAATAGCACCTGCTGGCGTATTTGCCACGTCCTTTGATTGTTCCAGGCAGCCAACCAACAAAGATCCAATTGCAAAGATCACGAGAAACCGTTTTGTCATAATCCCTCCCTGACACGATCTTAATGAGGTCCACACAGCACTATCTGCCAGTAAACTATAATTATTTAACATTTTGTGAATCTCTTATATAGTTTTTCACAAAATGAAACATCTCTCCTCGGAACGTGTGAAGGATGTGCCTCTTCTCAGCTGTCACGAGAATCTATTTAGAAATCTTGAAAATCCCACTTCCATTCCCAAAATATACTTCCCCATTGGGAGCCACGGCCACGCCGAATCGAGCATCTACACCAACCTCAGAACACTTACCAACAAGGGCCTTCCAATGCAAAACTCCGCAATAAGTCGTCACAACTCCTGTGTCGGTCACTTTGCGAATCGCACTGCTATCAGTCGCGTAAGAGTTAAAACCCTTAATATCTTCGACATAAATGTTGTTGGAACTATCAATAGACATGTGTGCATAACCTTTTTCAAAGGAGAAGCTAGCATCAGTCCCGACCCCATTCACCTGATCTGAATTCCCATTCCCTGCAAATGTCGTCACTCCTCCAGTTGGAGTGATTTTTCTGATAAGGAAGTTGCCGGTATCCACAACAAACACATTATCTAAAGAGTCCACAACCAGATCCTTTGGATTATTAAACTGAGCAGAAGTTCCGATCCCATCCAAGTACCCAGCATGAGAGCCCGCAAAAATAGAAATCACCCCGAGCGGAGTGATTTTTTGAATGACATGGGACAAGGCCATTCCATCATCCCATACGAAGTAAATATTGCTCTGTGAATCCACGGCAATGCCATGCGGGGTTCCACTGGTGGCCATTTCAGCAATTGTTGAAACAATCCCGGCCTGGGTAATTTTGCGGATTTTAAAACCGTCGGCGACGTAGAGGTTGTCACTCTTATCGATAGCTACAAGAAATGGGACATAGAATGATGCGCCAGCACCAACCCCATCAACGTAGTCGTTGACACCTGAACCCGCAAATACAGACTGATTTCCATAACGATCTATTTTTTGAATAACCCGACCATTAATATTTGGATAATAGATATTGCCGTTACTATCAACGACAAGATTAGAACTCGTCCCTGCGATAAAGTAGTTCGATGAAAAAATTGAAACCTTTTGTTTTAACTTCTCGCAATTTTCAGTCTTTTCATTCAATCCTCCTTGAGAGGAGCAATCAGACAGATCTTCAAACGCTTGGCCGCCGCCTTCATTAGATACCTGAGGACAACCTGTAAGACCTAAAAGCAATGCTGGTAAAACAATGCAATAGACAGCATGAGAGATGTTCAACATATTGCCCCCCATCTTTAAATGAGACGAAATCATCCTACTCTGTTGAACTTATCGGCATTTTCAAGACCTTATATTAGGAACAATATAAACTGCTACTAATTTTGAAGGCTTAGAACTGTGTCATTTCAAGACTGACTTTCTTGCCACCTTAACCCATCCCATATCCCCTTAAAGACCGCTCTGAGTTTAGGCACTTTATTTTTTTCAAATAATATCAGCTTCACAAAATCCACAATGGCCGCTCTCAAGTCCATTCGGAACCAAGCCCCACGAAACATTCCATACCGCTTATAAAGAACAATTCGGTTTCTCATCATGAAATAACGCCGAAATGCCGAGTAATCTTGCAGCAAAAACTTTTTGCCCAAAAATTTTCGAGCTTCCGCTTTTCCAAATTTATGCAGCAATGTCGCAGAATTTACTCTAAAAATTTGCCCTCCCCGCCTTGCTAAGCGGAGACAGTAATCATGATCCACATGATCGATAAAAAGGCGTTCGTCATACAACCCGATAGCATCAATGAGGGGTTTCGTAAAAAGGCTTCCTGACGTTATCAGCAATGGAGTACTTATAATGTCTTCGCTTCGATCCACTTCAGTTTTAAAATCATAGTCCTCATGATGAGGACCTATCAAAACCAATGGGTTGTTTTTTGAAAGCGCATCTGAGACTTCTAAAAGCTTCTCTACCATTCCTCTCTGAGGACAACTATCTTGATCAAACAAAACAAAATATTGATATTTTCTCTCTAAGCCCCATCGAATGCCTTGATTAAATCCTTCAGCAACACCGCGGTTACTCGTATTGAAAATAATGGTCACTCTTTCTTTCGGAAGAGCCTCTAAAAATTTTTTGGAATTTTCTGACGAGGCATTGTCAACTATAACAACTTCCGAAACTTCCTTAAGGACTTCTTGAACATTATGTAAAATGTCGACTTCCGGGTGATAGCTAACTATAATTCCTATAGTTGATGACATCGATCTAACTCACCTTTTCCACTTTGAAACTTCTCTTATGGAAATGAAATGAAAAGTACCCCACACCAAGCATGACCCACGTCCTAAAGAATCGCGGATGCATGGATAGAAATCCAATCCCCTTGAAAAACAAGGAAAAGGGGTTGTCCAAATAAGCCAACTTCTTTTTTTCCTTATCAATGGACAATAATCCCGAACGCTCAAAGGAATCTAATAGATCTTCTCGCAATCCAAACCTTTCAGCGAAAGCGCTAGTAGCCCTAGAAACAAGCTCTGTGAGCTTCACATTTCGCCGAAGACTAGACACCCCAACCAGATTATTCCCATGCTGCCTATACAAAACAAGTGGTTCGTGCAATCCTATAACTCGGCCGTGCACACATGCATGCATAGCTACCCACATATCGTGATGATACATTTCTGCAACTGGCCTTAAAGGATAAAAAGGCAAGGCTGTCTCCAGGATTTGTCGCCGAAACATTGTTGTACAGCCAGTGATAAGATTACGGAATAACAATAAATCTGTGGTGGCTTCAAGTACACTTCTGCCCTCAAGTGCCCAACATGACGCCGCAAACACGCGACTTTTTTCATCTATCAGAGATTGATCTGTATGGACCAAATACACCGAAGGTTCTTCAAATGCTTTCATTTGAATTTCTAACTTCGTTGGAATCCAAATATCATCTTGATCACAGTAGCAAATTAGCTCTGCTTCTTTGGGTAAGAGACTTAAAGCTCTTTCGAAGGTTTTAAAACTCCCTAAATTGGCTCCATTCCGATGAACTTCAAACCTAGGATCATCAGCAACAATTTCCAAAATATGCTGAAACTTTTCCTCTTTCGAGTTGTCGTCAACTATAATACATTTCCAGTTCTTGTAGGTCTGGTTTCTTAAAGATGAAATTTGATCTAAGAAATAGGAAAGACACGGATTATAGGTCGCCATGGCTATACCAATCACTGGATGACTATTCGGTGAAAATTCTGTATTCAACGCCACTTTACTCTCATTCTTTATTCTACAGCCTAATCTATGATGTAAACTTTCTTATGAAGTGGTTCAAAGTAAGTCTGGCGACCAAAAAGAAAACGCTTCGAAGAGTTCACAAAATAAATTGCTCTACGACGCCACACCATCATTGGCGTCAAAGTTTGAGCAAATTTAACTATGAGGCTAAACAAAAACTTACCAGGAAGCACTCCATAATTTTGGCCTTTCAAAATTTCATGCAGCTTGTTAAACATAGCTTCTGCCTTTTCTCTACTGTCCGCAGCGATCTTTAACAAAGTCACAAACACCTCTCTCTTAAGGCGGGAATTAGCGACAAATTCTTTGAGGACTTTTTCACTCACATGTCTCTGTTGGGCCTCTATAAGAGGCTTTAAAAGGGAGTCGATACTTCCTTGCACCAAGTCTGTATTTTTATTGACTGACTTGAGTAAATTCTCGGAATGAATTCGATAGAGACTACAATAGTTCTTAACGATACCGACCTTGCCTCGGAGGCAAAGACGAAGAAATAGCTCGGTATCACAGGAGAGGTTATTAAAATTTGAAAAGGCGTTGCATTCTTGCGCTAATCTCTTATTAAAGAGAATATTACAAAGAGCAAAATCTTGAGGATGCACAGTTCCTCGCTTTGAAAACACGTAAGTCCCATCTTCAATATTTTTAAAAGGTACTCTTAAATGTGCTACAGTATTCAGCCCCTGATCATAAACATAACTATTCGAATACACCACCGTGACTTCCGGTGAAGATTTAATAATTTCAACAGCTTTAGAAATAAATTTTGGGTCCGTCAAAATATCATCATCAGACAATATAACAAACCAATCTCCGGTGGCGCGCTCAAAAACTGATTTATGCCAGTTGCCAACCATGCCGATATTTTCGCTATTTTTAAAATACTTAACTTTAGGATTCTTTAAAAACAACTTTACGACTTGCTCAGTGTTATCTGTGGAAGCATTGT